>JACKQG010001478.1_pt1 | contig 32457 bp, 14 predicted proteins | sample 8237621 | NCBI WGS metagenome assembly JACKQG01 (sample SAMN15677084, study PRJNA649215) | marine metagenome | biome: marine; feature: Black Sea; material: saline water; isolation source: suspended particulate matter (SPM) from the Black Sea western gyre | collected 2013-06-09/2013-06-10 | depth...
CGACGCAAGATAAATTCCCCAAGGCCTCCCGGCAGGACGTGGAGCAGCGTACAAGGTCCCTGCGTCGTCGACCAGGAGGCCCCGCACGCATTCCCAATGGAGCAGGCCTCGATTCTGCCGCTTCCCCACCGCGACGTAGACATTCACCTGCCGACGCACGGCTTGGTATGCACTCACGGGTGGCGACTTTGGATCGACGTCCACTTTGGCGACATAGTAGATGCTGCCGTGCCGGTCGACGTCCATTCCGTGATAGACGTCGTGCCAGAAGCCTACTTTCACTGCGCGATCGACGAACAGAGCGTTTGACCCAGTGGCCTCAAAAGGAATCGGTTTCCCCGCGCGGTCGAAGCGGAGCAACTCGGCGCCGGCCTTCCCCAATTTCCACCGGTAAACCCTGCCGTCCTTGCCGAAGATGGAATCGATCGAGAGCGGCTCCTGCGGATTACGGAAATGGCGATCGTAATTCAGTGTGAACCAGGGCGAGGTCATCTTCAAATCTCTGGCGTTGAAGAAGAAGGGCGGCCACTTCTTCAGCACGTTTCCGTCCTGGTCGATCCGGTAAACCGTCCCGTACTGCTTCAGACGGTGATTCGAGTCGTCTTCGATGTAGATGTGGCCGGTTTGCGGGTCGATATTCAGTACAGGCTGGCTACCGGGTTGCATGGGCCAGGAAAGCGTCTCGCCGCTGTCCACCCACTCCGCCTTCACCGCCAGATCGTCACCCGCCAATTGCAGCAAGCTCCCCGGTCCGGTGCCATTGGCCACCCACACCAGCGGCGGCGATACTCCGGCGTCCACTGCAACTTGTAGTACGTCCTGATGCAAGGGCCCGGAAGCCGCGATCAGCTCGGGCTCTTTCCAACTCCTGAGCTTGATCAGTTTCCTGGGGGCCTCCGGAGGTTTTCCTGCCGCGGCGACCACCGCTCTCCGCACCAATGGCAACGTGCGTTCGTCACGCTGGTCCGTGGGTCTTGGCTCCGGCGCGACGAGCACATAGAGGTTCTTCTCGCGATCGATCGCCAAAGCGGTCGGACCATTCAGCGGTTCTCTCTTGCCTTCGTGTTGATAGTGTGTCACGGATGCGACCACGCGGCCGTCTTCTGCGAGTACCTGCAGGCGGTTGTTCCCGGCATCCGCTACGATCAATTGAGTTCCGTCCAGCACCAGTCCGCTCGGTTCGGCGAAACCATCGAAAGAACCGCTTCTTTCGTACGTGACCCCCGGTTGCATCTGACACTTCCAAACATGAGCTCCTCGTCCTTCCTTCCCGCTTGCTTCCCAGTGGTAGTTGACGTCCCGTTCGCTCACTTCGAAGTGGTAGGCGTACCGTTTTGTCGCACCAGAACTCTGCCCCGCCGAGACATACAGCAGGCCGTCGGGGTCAAAACAGAAGTAGGGATAGTGAAGTGCGTGGAAGGGCATGTAGTTCTTCAGATCGAAAACATGCCAACGGTCCTGAGTCCAGGCCGTGCTTTCGAACGGTTCATTCCGACCTCGATTGTAGGCCGAGGTCCATCCTTCCAGGGGCAACCCTCCATCGGGCCTCATTCTCCATACGGTCCCTCGGTAAATGTTGGACAAAATCAAGTCGCCGTTGGGCGCCAACGCCATCTTCTGAGGGAGGTTCCACCAGTTTCCGTATATCGAGAACTCGCCCCAGGTCTCGAACAGTTTCGGGATGACCAACTCCGTTTCCCCTTCTCTCGCCATTTTCGCGCAAAGGTCCTGCACGCTCGAACGGGGTAAGTTCGGGTTCAGCGGCATGATCGTCCGCAAATACTCGCCCTGCCGGTCGAAGACCCGCACCTCGGGCAACCCTCTTGTCGGCCTGGTATCGCCGAGCACGTAAAGCTCGCCCTTCCGCTCATCAACGGCGAGGTCCCAGATGAGGCCCCGTGCGTGCGGATCACCCGCCAGCAGGAAGCCCTCCAGCTCCAGCCGCACCTCGCCCGTCGTGCCGGGGTGAGCGGAACCAGGGCCAAGCAATATCGTCCGCCCTTCTCCTTCGGCCAGAAACGATCTACCCGCCTTGTTTGGCGGGCGATACCATCTGTTAAGACCGCGTGTTCCATATTCGGGCCCCGGTAGGTTTTCCCGCGCCGGGATACCTGTCAGTATTCCCCACTCGCCGGGATCTGTGGACGCGCCCGGCCAGCAATGGGTCTCGTCTCCGGATAAACCGGACCGCCTGATGTTGAATCCGATCTCCGAGGCGAGCGACTTATTCTTGTTGAAGATGTTCAGCGGAAGAACGACCTCAGCAGCCCATCCGCCCGTGCCCCTTGCCGTGGCGGACTTCAGTAGCGGTTGCCACGTTGGGTCGCGCCAGGGCGGAGAATGTTCGTTGTAAGAAGAGGTGACCTTGCCACCATCCTCGGCGGTGATCTGGATCTGGTAGTAGGAATTCCGATCGCCGTTCGAGTCGATGGATAGTTCGACACGTTCCACCGTCTTCGAAGATTCGCCCGGCTTGAGCTTTCCGTCCGACGCATCCTTTCCTGCACAGCTTACACCGATATAGAGATTGTCGGCGTCGCGTCGGATGAACGCCTCCGTGGTTGACTTCGACGGCTTTCCTCGCGCGACCTCAAACAGACCTGTTCTTGCCGCATCCTTCCAACACGTCTCGTCCAGCTTTCCGTCCACGACCGGCTTACTGTCCGTCGACGGCACGCGCAGCATCGTTCTTTCGTCGGGGCTGCTTTCCGCAGCCGGTGCCCGGTCAAGGTACAGCAGTAAACTCAGAATGGCACCTGCGATACTGACGCTTCGTAACCACTCGGTGCCTCGCCCGATTGAGCTGCCTGTAAAGACTGACATTTCGTCCTCCAAATTGATGAGCGCTGAAGCGGTCAATAACGTGGCTGGCCTCCGTGGGCAAGAGCATCCGCCACGCCCCCAGCAGTGGAGCCCGTTGGCGCCGCCCCTGGTTGGAAGTGGACGAGCACACTGCCCACGTTGTAGGAAGCGTACCGGTACATGTTGCCGATCTGAAAACGACAGAGCAGTAGCTTCTGACCCTGCCGAAGGAAGATCCCCTCTAGCTCTTTCGTCCCGATCTCAAGCGGGCCACGCCTCGTGAGTTCCGTTCGACGGAGTGCCCGGTAACCTGTACCGTCGGGTTGCCAGACGCCGGACTCGATGAGAAGCGGTCGCTTCATCTCGACTTCCCGCGGATACTCGCTGATGCCCACAGCGCCCGACACCGTGTAGCGGCCGTCGGCGGGCGCTGTGAAGATCAAGGCGGGGTCGCGATGCCCGTCGTTCAGGTAGCTGCAGCTCAGGACCGGCGTCTCGCCTCGGAATGTGGGGTGACCGTGCTTTGCGTTTGGACCGAACCAGCACTCGGTTGTGGCATCCCACGCCATCGGCTGATAGCTAGACAGTTCCCTCGGATCCTTCCCCGGCATCAATTGGCAGACATTCCACGTGGCGCCCGCGGGATCCACGTACGGATTGCCGTCCTCGCCCGTCCACCATGGAACTCGCCACGTGACCGGTTGGTTTGGCTGGCGAGGCTTCGCCGAGCGGTCCGGAATGCCACGCAGCCCGACGCCGATCGAAACCGTAAACATCCCTTCGCCCAACTCGGCATCGACCACCAGATCGTCCGTCCGCCGGCTGCCCGTGACCAGGCGAGCACGCACCGCAAGGGGTAACACAGACTTCGGCTTCACGGTGAACGCAGATGGCAGAGTCATCGCCCAGCCGACCGGTTGCTCTTTGACTCGCAGACGACCGTTCACTTGTTCGTCGCTCTCGTTGTGAACCTGGAACTCCAACTGCAGGTCGTCTCCGATCCAGAGGTGTTTCGTCGGCTGGATCCACGTGCTCAGTCGATACGCCGGTTCCACGGCCAGAACCAGTTCGGCACGGGAGACCGTCTCACGGGCCTGCTGCTGTCGATGATGGGCCTCGATCTTGTCCCCCTGGGCCACGGCCCGACCCGCCTGGTAGAGACGACGTTCCGCCAATCGCAGCAGCGCGGCTGTCTTTGGGGCGTGTCGATCCACAGACAGGCGCGCCTTTGCCTGATCCAGCATTTGCCGCGCAGACGAGAGGTCGACATTCGGCCCTTCTCCTCCGGCCCGGTGAGCAACGAAGATGTCGACCTCCTTCAGTATGTCGGCAAGGCGCCACACGTTAAGACAAGCGAGACTGGCTCGCGGATCGGCCTTGCCGGCCTTGACCGCTGCGAGGACCTTACCGCTAAGGCCATCGACGGAACGCTCGATCTGCGCCAGTCGGTCGCGTGATGCCGCCGGCCCCTTTCCGAATTCGGCAAGTGCCAATTCCCGGACTTCGACCAGCGGATCATGCAAGCTGTTGATGTTGGCTCGGGCGGCTAGCTCGCCTGCGTCATCGGCAGCGTCTGCAATGGATTTCTGGGCTGCCCGAAAGAGCACGTCCGACCTCAACCCGTACACAAATACGGGGAACTGATCCAGCGTGATTTTCAGGTCGCCATTGGGGCAGTCTACGGCCTTGGCATTGCCCATCAGATCATGAAGTGTCACTTGCTGGTCTGTCGGCAGCGTCACAACAACTCCATCTGCCGATACCGCCCCAACAATGCCGACGGCGCCCATGTGCGTTTTGGGTGTCGCCTCGTACGTCTTCGTGCTCGCCCAGGCAGCGACGACGGGCTTACCGCCTTTCCGGAAGACCATTACGTGGTCTCGCCCCGTCGTCGACAGCTCGCCGATGAAGGTGGCATCACGCAGGTGCGTTGCCGTCGTCTTCGCGGCTATCGCTGCCGACTTCGCGGATCGGGTCGGGTCGTAGAATCCTGTGGCCCACCATCCGCCGATTGGGCGCCCCCATCCGTCTGTCGGCAAGTACCAAAACGCCTTGTGGTCGGTATCCGGGCCGCCAGCCGCCTTGGTGATCAGATACTGATGTGACGCCGCCGCTGCGTGATCCGGGGGATTCAGTCCGGGCGGATAGGGCACGCCGTGCGGTCGGCTGACGCCGCATTCCGAACCGCACTCGGTCTGCCAAATGCTCTCGGCGTACGTCCCGGTGGTGTGCGTGTTGCACACATTCTGGTAGCGTCGCAGGAAGGCAGGTAGGTAGACTTGTGGCACACCATATTCATGGATGTTCAGTCCGTCGCTGTACGGCCAGCCAAAGGCCAGCAGGTGCGGCCAGAATGTGCCACCGTACAAGTACGTATCCGCTTCCGTGGGCTTCTGCCAGTGATACCAGTAGGCGGCAGAATGGAGCACACGGATATCGGAGTCCACTCGCTTGGCGGCAAGGTGTGCCGCGCGCAGCGCGTTCAGATACGCCGGATACGACAGCACCTCGTTGGCGATCTCGTACGTCCGGACCCACTTGCCGTATCGCCCGACCGACCACTCGACCCAGCGGGTGTACTCATCGAGGTCCTGGTCATTGAAATTGGCTCCACAAATGCCGCCTGCCGCCGCGCCCGGTCCGAGCACCATGGTCATCTGCATGCCGTGCTTCGCGGCGACAGGACACATCAGGTCCAGATCCGGCCGGGGCTTGAACTGTCCGTCCTCTTTCTTCTCCAACCGAGTCCACAGGCGGAGGTAGTTGACGCCAAGTGCCCGGAGCCGCTGAATTTCGTTCGTTACATGCTCGACGTGATCTGGATCGCCCGGTTCGGTGAAGTTGTCCCGGAACGAGTTGTGCGGCATCAGGTTCGCCGCCACCACACTCGTCGGGTCGTGCTCGACATCCAGGCCGGACTTCTCGTCGAAGATGGTGAAGTCCTCCCAAAACGTCGAGAGCTGCTCGTCTTCTTCCTTGAGATCCAGGCGGAGGCTGAACCAGCCCTGCAGTCCTCGAAGCTCGTTGAATTCGACGGTGTGACTTGCCTTACCGCGAGGCGCAAGGGGTACGGATGCGGTTGATACCGCAGCCACATCACCCCGGAAGTTTCGCACGTGTACGTCCAACCCAATACGTCGCTCCGCGTCTACCGGGTTCTCGAGTGAGATGGGAATGACGGGCACTGTGCCGGCATCGAAGTTCCGCGGATCCGGAAAGTCGACCCGGAGCCAGACGCCCGGCCGTTCCAAACGCTCGATCCGGAGGTCATCGAACCATGCCGACGACCCGCCGCCGTGGACAACGAGGCTCACGGACAAAGCGTTCTGGCCTTCAGGTACCGTGTAGACCCACTCGTTGCGTTGCCAGTCTGCACTCGTGTTGGGCGGTCCGCGGAAGTTGTTCAGCGCAGTCACGTGGTACCGAACGCCGCCTGACCCCGGCTTGCTCTTCATCCAGCACAAGACTCGATACCGCTGGCCCGGCTTCGCGGGAAACTTCTGTCGGCACACCCAACTCGCCCAGTGCAAGCTGGGGTTGTGACCGGTCAGGCAGCCTGTGCCCTCGTGCCCGTCGCTCTGGCTCCATTCGCCCTTGGCGTTGCTCACCTCGGAGCAGACGAAACTCCATCGCGACGTTGGGTTCTGCTCGAAGTCCTCGGAAAAGACGAGCTCTGATTGTTCGGCTTGAGACCAGCCTGCCGTAAGACAGACGGTCAGTACGACGAAATAGAAGTTGCGTTTGATGCCCCATGGCACGTTCGTTGCCATCGATTCCTCCGTGGTCCGTGTTCTTGTGATTCGGCGCAGCTCGGACTGAAAATGGAGATGCTGTCCTGCAGCAAAACTGACAGGCATTTGAATCAGCCCAGAGTCTGGCCTAACGATCCAGAGTTGTCAATTATCAGCCGCAGACGCCACGCATCGTTATCGACGATACTGAACGCGCACGGGTACGTTGTCACAAGGCTCGCGAACAGGCAGAATATGCGATGTAGGGCACGATTGAACGACGCCCCGGTGATTGCCCCAGTGAACTTCGATGGAGGACTTCCGATGAGCAAGAGCCTCGGAGACCATTCAACGCAATCCCACGACTCTTCGCGTCGCAGCTTCCTTAGGCAGTCGGCGGTGGTGGCTGGTACCGCGGTGGGTGGCGCCATCGCCAGCCGGGCCTGCGCTGAGGACGCCACGGAAGAAAGGGATTCAAAATCTTTCGCTGCCGGAGCTGCCATCACAAATCTGACGCCTGATCGCGAGCTACCGCACTACTACGGCAAGATGATGAAGCCTGCGAAAGGGGATAGCGATCTGCTATGCCACGCCGTGGTGTTTTCAGATGGTCGCACCCAGGCGGCAATCGTATCGTGCGATGCCACGTTCGTGCATCGTCCTCTCGTTCTGAAGATTCGTGAGGAGGTTCAGCGGCAAAGCGGGATTCCGGGTCCCGCGGTGCTGATTGCCGCGACCCATACCCACGCATCTCCCGCGACCGGCCCGTCGTTTCTCGCCGGGGCCCTTCCCGATCCGGAATATCTCGATTTCTTCACGGAGCGTGTTGTGCGAGCCGTCTTGGAGGCGAAGGCAGCACTTCGGCCGGCAACGCTTGCCGCGGGAAAATGCCCGACACCGGGTTTCGAATTCAACCGCCGGTTCCTGAGGCCGGATGGTACAGTCACCTTGGCTCCGGGCAAGGGCTCGAAGCTCGAACCGGCGGGACCTGCGGACACCACAATGCAGTATCTCGCGTTCGAGGACCGAGCCGGTTCCCCGGTAGCCATCGTGATCAACTATCCTTGCCACAATAATTGTTGCGGAGGATATTACCACCGAGACTTAGGAGGGAGGGCTGGTGACGCCTTACGCCGGCAATTAGCGGGCCGATTCGCAACGCCCTTTCTCGCAGCCCCGTGTGGCGACGTCGTCTGGCTCGATTTCCGCTCCCCGCCTCCGACCCGAGGGGACGAGCTTGCCTGTCAAATAGGAGAGGGCATTGCCCGGCAGATCGTCTCCTCGTTGGAACGCAGCCAGCGACGTGAGGATATCTCGCTACAGGTTCGCACGGAAGTCGTGGAGATTCCCGACAGAGCACTGACGGATTCGACCTTCTGCCATGATCTCTGCCGAGGTGAATCCGAAGCAGCCATCGCCTTCGCTCGCCGCCGCTACGACCCCGAACGTGAAGCCATCGCTGCGGGAGGCCCGACCGTCTGTCCCGTCGAGTTCCAAGTCATTTCGTTTGGCTCGTGCGCGATCGTCACCAATCCGGCCGAGCTTTTCGTCGAGTTTGGAATCGAGATCAAACGCCGCTCGCCATTCGACGTCACGCTTGTATCGGAGTTGACCAACGGTTACTGCGGTTACGTGCCGACAATGGCGGCGTTCCAACAGGGTGGCTACGAGACCCATCGAACCGTACGTACGAGCCGGTTGGTGAAGGATGGAGGCCGGCGTATCGTCGAGAAATCGCTCGATCTGCTTTCAGGTATACATCGCCAAGAGAAGGAATCCCAAGATCGCTGACAGAAATGATGAACAATGCCTCAAGAAAACGCTACTCAAGAGACTACCCCCGTCCGTACGGCCCCCTTCCCGGCCTGGCCGGTTTACGATGAACGATGTCAGCAGGCGGTTCGTGACGTGCTTAAGAGTGGGAAAGGGAATTATTGGTCGGGGCCGCAAGGCCGCCAATTCCAGCAAGCCTTCGCTGATTACCTTGGCGTCCCATACGGGATTGCCGTCGCCAATGGGACCTGCGCACTGCAAATAGCCTTGGCGGCGTGCGGCATCGGGCCGGGGGACGAGGTCATAACGCCCGCGTATTCTTTCATCGCCTCGTCGACCTGCGTTCTGAATCAGGGCGCGCTGCCCATCTTCGCCGATGTCGATTTCGCCACACACACGATCGACCCGGCCGATATCGAACGAAAGATAAGACCGAATACCAAGGCCGTCATCTGCGTACACCTGTATGGCCACGCCTGCAATATGGATGCGCTGATGGACATCGCCGATCGGCACGATCTGTTTGTGATCGAAGACTGTGCCCAGGCTCCCGGTGGTGAGTATCGGGGAAGGAAGCTCGGCTCGATCGGACACGTTGGTGCCTTCAGCTTCTGTCAGGAGAAGATCATCTCCACGGGCGGCGAGGGCGGCATGGTTACGACCAAAGACGAGAAGCTGGCCAAGGTGGCGGCGATGACCCGCGACCACGGCTTTGACGAAGAGGAGCGACGAGAATTGAAGAAGGCCGGCTCGCTCTACCAGTATTTTCACCACCGGATGGGATACAACTTCCGGCTGACTAACATGCAGTCGGCGCTCGGACTGGTTCTGCTGGAAAGCTTGGATGAGAATGTCGCGCTAAGGCGAAGAAACGCTCACCTTCTCAACGAGCTACTCGGTGACTCCGGCGCTTGGGTCCTGCCGCATGACTCCGACGACATCGAACATGCATACTACCAGTACACGCTCACGCTCGATCTGGACGCGCTAAGCGTCGATCGCGACACCTTCGTCAAGGCCGTTCAAAAGGAAGGCATCCCGGCCGCGCTGGGCAACTCGCCGGAAAACTATCTCGAAGACGTCTTTTCCCAGCGGATTGGATTCGGGGAAAGCGGCTTTCCTTTTACCCATCCCGCCTATGCGGACCGCATCCAGGACTACAGACCGGGTCTGTGCCCGGTGGCCCACGACCTCGGGCAGCGGACTGTCAAGTTGAAGGTGCATCCGACATGCGGCGAGCAAGAAATGGATGACACGGCCCGGGCGATCAAGGTCGTCTACGACCGTTTTCGAAAATAGCGGAGTTGTTCTCACCGATAGAGCCAGGACGCGGATTTGATGTCGAAACCAATGACGGCGAGTGCTTTGTGGACCTGCGACGAGTGGCTCGAAGCGCTGCGTCCCGATCAGGGAGAGAGCCACCAACTGTTTCGCGACATCTTCAACAATAACGCCGAACTGCTCTCCGCCCGACTCGGCTTCTACCGGCAGGTCCTAAAATTCGCGCAAGACAAGATGCAGTCGAGCCGCGGATTCCTTGTGCGTTGTCCGGCGCGGATCAATCTCATGGGCATGCACATCGAGCACCAAGGCGGCGAGGAAAACCCGATCTGCATTCCTCGCGAACATTTTGCCATGGTTGTGCCATTAGATACCGACGAGATCGTTCTCCACAATCAGGACGCCAGCTTCGGCGACCGAGCGTACCGAATTGGCGAGTTGATGCCGGCCGAACTGCGAGACAAGGGCTGGCGCGCGTACTGTCTGGAGAACGCGCCTGTTCGCCCTAATGATTGGGGCAACTATGTCGTCGGTGCGGCGGCGCAAGTGCAGAGATTTCGCGAGGATGCGACGCTCAAGGGGTTTAGGGTGGTCGTCGGAAGCGACATCCCCTTGGCGTCGGGGCTGAGTTCTAGCACCGCGTTGACGCTCTTGGTCATGAAGGCACTGATTGTCGTCAACCAATTGCCGGTGGCCGATCACGAGCTGATTCGTAGGGCCGGGGCTGCCGAACTGCTGGTGGGAACGCTGGGAGGCGATGGCGATGGTTCCGCCATGGTCAATGCCCAACCCGGCCGTTGCGTTCATCATTCGTTCTTCCCCTATCGCGCAACCACGTATGAGTTGCCCAGCGACCTGGGCATCGTGCTGGCCAACTCATTCGCGGAGGCCGAGAAGCAGTCGGGGGCGAAGGATACTTTCAATGAACGGATCACCTGCTATCGTCTGGGCAGGCTGGTTCTTGCCTCCGTGCTCACGGAACAGGGCGTCACTCTCGAACACCTTGGACAGCTCGTCGACGGGTCGCTGGGGTTGCCAAATCGGCGACTCTACCAGTTGGTCAAGCGACTGCCGCGCACTATGACTCGGCAGCAGGCGCACGAACGGCTCGGCAACGATCATTTCGAAGAGCTGGACTTCATCTTCTCAACGCACGCCGAACCGCGCCGTGGATATCGCGTACGACGACGGGTGCTGTTCGGGCTTGGGGAAATGGACCGGGCAAGAAGGTTCATGGTCAGTGCGCAGCAAGGTGACTGTCGCGAATTGGGCTGCCTGAAAACGATTGGGCATAGCGGCGATCGCGTGCAATGGCCGATCCCTGGCTTCGAAACACCCGATGATGACCACTATCTCGATATCCTGGCACTCAATGACTTCCCACTTGCCTATGTCAATGGCGGATACGAATGCTCGACACCCGAGCTAGATGATCTGGTGGACACCGCCCTTGAACTCGATTGCGTTTACGGGGCAGGCCTGACGGGTGCTGGTCTGGGTGGTTCCGTCGTTGTCCTTTGCCAACGGCAACATGTTGAGCGTGCCATGAACCATCTCCGCCAGCGATACTATCAGAAGCGAAATCTACCGCTGGACGGCATACAGGAGGTACAGCCTATCAAAGGGATTACTGCCATCCTGCCTGACGACCTGCACGATCTCGATAGACGGCGATTCAACGCCGCACAACCCAGGTGCCCGCCAACCGGTCGTGCAGACCGCGGTGGGGATGAGTAACGGCATAGACTGTTGCGCTGATCCATAGGAGAAGCAATACCAGGGCGGAGATGAAGGCGATACCTTCGGCCCGATGAATCAACAAGGCCACGAACGACATCGGAAGAAACAGCGGGAGCCAAACGATCGCCCAGCGAACCAGCAGGTGCGTTATAGCGGCCGGTTCTCCTTTGGCGTTGACCACCGCCAATCTGAAGATAGAGTGACTAGCGGTAATGCGGAACGGGAGTCCCAGGAGTTGAATCAACGCCATGGCGCCCAATACCATCAGAGCAGAAATGATGACGATCCCGCCCAGAGAGCCATTCCACTGCTTATCATGATAGTATCCGACAAAGACTGCGATCCAAACATAGAGAGGCAGCATGAAGATCGATCCAGCTCGAAACCCCCTGCTGACCTCAGCGGGTTTGTCCAGGAGTCCACGCAGGATGCCGGTGAGGAAGCTGAGTCTTTCGAATTTCCCATCCTCAACATTCAGCAGCACCGGCTTGGCATGAAGGGGGAGACTGGTTGATTCCACGCAAGCGGCGATGGCGTTCAGGAAACGCTGTTGTCCGACGACGTCTCCAACAGGAATGGGCTTGGCGGAGGTCCTTACATCGGGCCAGGGTTCGTCGAGCAGGATGGCGCGCCCGTCTGCGGTGATCCAGACATGATCGAGGCTCAGCTCGGAGGGGAGGGTCTGATCCCCTGTCGCGTCCCATAGTTCCGACGCCAGGTCGTGGACCCAGTGGCGCAGCGTTCCCCAGGGAACGCGTTTCCCATCATCGACCAAACTGGCAAACGGCACTCCCCGAGTCGCCTCAAAGGCATCCCAGGTGTTTTCACCCGCCTCCACCTTCTGCAGCCAGCGCAGACGGCCGGACCGGGCGACCTCTCGTCGAGCCAGGGAAAGCTCCGATGAAGCTCGCCGCAGCAACCAGACGGGGCGGCGCAGCACGGGATCGGTGGCGGCAATCCATTCTCCAGGAACCATCTCGTTAATGATCTGGTAAGGCCCAAGCCTATCCGCACTCTCGGCGGGAATCACGGGCTCGGCGGCAGGCTCGATCGACGGTCGTACTGTGCCCGTCGGCTTGACCACCACCCTTGTTCCGCTGGCGAGGTCCCAAACGGTGGCGAAACCGTTTTCGCGGCGCGCCATCAAAGCCAACAGACCCGGGATCCAACCGCAGACGATGGCAACGACCACGAACATGGCGGTCTGAAGCCCGGTCCAGTCGGCCTCGGAGATGAATGCCATCGTGAGGGGCATTCGGACACCTTCCACACTGAGAATAGGGATGAGGATCCGAATCAGGGCCCGTACGATGCCGGGCGGGCGGCCGCTGGTGCGGACCACACGCAACCCTTTGAGCCACTTGCCGAGGCCGGCGCCCCAGATCCCCTCGACGATACTGAAGTAGAGGAAGCCAAAGCCGAATAGCGCAAAGTAGTATCTCGCCGAATACAGGGTGCGTTCGACCAGAGGGCGAACAATCAAGTCATCCGCACCGACGAAGAGCATCAGGGCCACATAGGGAGGTAGGAAGGCGATTAGGTAGTCGATCCAGCCGGCGGACACTCGGGCCAGCATTGACGCAGGCTCCGGTTCTTTGGAACTGAAGGGCAACAGGGCGTTGCGCAGCGCCGCGTAGTCGGCGTAGCGCCCGTCCGGCTCTTTCGCGAGGCACCGGGCCACCGCCCGCTCGAGGCCCGGCGGCACGTCTTCACGCAGTTCGCTCAGCGGTGTCGGTTGTTGGTTGACAGCGTTGGCGACGACCTGCACAGCGTTGTCGCCTTCGAAAGGCGCCCGGCCGGTGAGCAGCGTAAAAAGTGTCGCTCCCACGGAATATATGTCGGCGCGCACATCCAAGTCATCGCCGCGAAGCTGTTCCGGCGACGCGTAAGCCGGTGTGCCCATGATGACGCCGGTGGCCGTGACATAGGTGTCGTCCCGTGCCAGCGTGGACACGGACAAGCCGAAGTCACCGATCTTCACCGAACCGTCTGGGCTGACGAAACAGTTGGACGGCTTGATGTCGCGGTGCAGCACCCCGGCTGCGAAGGCGGCTTCCAGGCCAGCGACGACGTCCAGGATCGCGTCGACCGCCTCCGTTGTCGGAAGCGGGCCACGCCGCTTGAGCTTGTCCTTGAGCGTGCCGCTACCGGCAATCTCCATGGTGATCACCGGGACGCCTTCGATCTCCTCGGACCCAAAAATGTAGAGGCTGTTCGGATGGTTGACGCCTGCGGCGAGGCGGCCTTCGCGGAGAAACCGCTGACGCATCTCCGGCGAATCGAGTCCGCGCCCCAGCATTTTCAACGCGACGCGGCGCCCGGTGGCGAATTGTTCGGCTTCGTACACCGTGCCCATGCCGCCGCGCCCAAGCAATCCACGTAATCGGTAACCACCGATTTCGCAGGGGAATTCCGTAGGCCCTGGTGGCGACGCCGACAGGCCGGGCGGCATTGGGAGGGTCTCGTCGACCGGTGCCTTCAGGGCGCCCGACATCAGGCAGGCGGGGCAAAGCTGGTCCGTCGTGCCCGCGGGAATGGGCGTGCCGCAGCGGGTGCAAGTGGGGCAGCTCGAATCGCTCATAGGTCGGACTCCACGCAGCTTTCACAGTTGACTTACCTGACGGTCCTCACCATCTACCTGAAAGAACGTCGGCCTCTGGTTACAGACTAATTCCCTGTTTTTTTCGGCGGATTTCCACGATACTTCTTTCCGTTAAGCATCGTGCCAACGAACGTATAGCGCACCCCGTATTCATAGATCACCAACAAAACCGACACTGTGGCGACGCAGATAATGATGATCTTCACGATGCTCGGGCAAGACCAGTCCCGCACGAGAACCTGCATGAACTGAATCAGAGGCAAGTGAGCCACGTAGAGCCAATAGGCGGAATCGGAGATGTAGCGGATGCGAGCGTTGTCGCTGCAGAAATAGCGGCGAAACAGTCCCATCAGGGCCAGTATCATGGACCAACAATAGACGACAGCGCAAAGACTGGTCAGGAAGTGTGTTCCAAGGTCGAGGTCACGCCGCGGGAATTCCACAGTAGGCGATTCGAAATCGAACAGTGTTATCATGTTGCCTCCAGGCCGCGTCTCGAAAAGCCAAATTCCGACGGGCAGAGTGGCGAGACCTAACAAGAGGCAGATCTTCCAATGTTGCCCGAGGCTTTGCTCCGCACGTGGATCGCCGTACAAGACCGCTCCGAATCCAAAGAAGATCGCATAGTAGGCGAGCACTGGAGGCCAGGGAATGAGCCCTGCGCCGGTATCAGGTCCGAAGGTCTGCACCATGCACAATTGGGCCAGCAGTGTGAGAGGAAGCAACCAGAACCAACAGTATGGCGACGAAATCGCGCGGGATGGCAATCGTTTCCAGTGAAGCCGCTGAGCCAACCAGACCACAATCAAAAAGCCGACCACCAACCAACATAAGTACCAAAGAAACCACAGGTGCGCGAAGAACGGCGCGAAACAGAACAGCAGCAACAAGAGCCCAAGCATCTGCGCCGAAACCACAGACGAGCGTTCGACCTCGATGTCGCGTTCGGTCGCCCCCTTGCTGTGCAGGTACGCAGCAATCGTTGCGCTCATTTCTTCCACGGGCTTGACGCCAGTGGCCAAATCATGCGGTGTGTGTCCATTTCCGTCCTCGGCATGAATGTCAGCGCCAGCCTCAACCAGGATCTCGACAGACTCCAACCTCTGGGCACGAACCGCCCAATGCAACGGCGTGCCGCGATCCCTGTCTTTCGCGATGGAATTGACGTTCGCGCCATGCTCCAAAAGAAGTTTCGTTACTTCCTCGTGTCCACCCGCAACGGCAAGGTGTAACGGAGTGGCGCCCGAACCCGGAATGCCAGGTAGATCAAACCTTGCCTCGCTATCGCCGCCCGACGCCAGGTATCGTTCCACCTCGTCGGCCTTGCCATTTGCTGCAGCATCCCAGATGTTTGCTTGTCCGTTGGCCCCGACAATTCCAACCACGATCAGCGCCGGCCACACCGCAAACCAGCATACTACCAGCGGTAGGAGTATTCGTTTGGCGCGGTGTGCGATCAGCTTTCGGAGGCCCCGTTTTCTCCATAGCATGGTTGTGAAGAAACCGCTCATCATGAAGAAGAGGGGCAATCGGAATCCATGCAATGCATGCAACACGAACCCGTATACCGACGTATTCTGCTGAACGTCCTGGGCGGGCCACATGCCAGGCGGTAACTCGATAAAGGACATTACCCCGTGCAGCACAATCCCCAGCAACATGGCGCAAGCTCTGAGGGCGTCGTAGTCGTGGTAACGCTTTTGTTGCGTTTCGGCCAGTTCGTTCTGCTCAGGCGGCATAGGTCGATTCCATACGCTTTCACGGTTGCCTTAGGCGAGCGGCGTTTGAAAACTTACCTCTTGGAAAGTAGCAGGCACACTCCGTGTGCCGTAGCCGTAAGCGGACGGCACATGGAGTGTGCCTGCTGCTCTGGTATATTTTCATCTGCCGCTCGCCTTACATGACGTCCCTCGCCATTCACCTGGAAGAACGTCGGTCTCTGGTTGCAGACCAAATTCCTATTTTCCCCGGAGAGCGGCCAGCAGGTAACGCATCTCGTCATCGATGTCCGACGAATCGCTGACGGTTTCCGCAATTTCAGCTTGCAGAAGCTTCCGAAAACGCTGCCGCAACCGATGCACGGCGACCTTCACCGCGCCCACGGTCATTCCAAGCCGAGCGGCGGTTTCACTTCGAGCCGGTTCCTGGCCGATAAGGCTCCCTTTGAGCGCCTCGAACAGCTCGCCCTTGCCGCTGGCTTCCGATTCGGCTCGCAGCTCCGCCAGGGCACGAGCGATTGATTCCTGGGCCCATTCCCGATGAAAGCGCGCGTCGGGATCGGCCGACTGGGCCGGTTCCAGAGCGTATCGTGCTTCCGGGTCGAGCGAGTCCAACTCCAGGAAGGTCACGCCGCCGCCACGTTTCTGGGCCTGTGCGCGATGCCATTCGTTGGCCAGAAAGTGTTTCATTGCGCCGAGCAGGTAAGAGCGAAACCGGCCCCGCTCGGGATCCGCGGAGGCGAATCCGTCCGTCTCGATGATCCGGGCAAAGAACGATTGCGTCAGGTCCTGGGCGTCGTTCGACGAATACCCACGGTTGCGCACGAAGGCATAGAGGGGATACCAGTAAGCCCGGCAAAGCTCCTCAAGGGCCTTTCGAGCGTCCGTCTGGCTCGCCTCGCCAGGTTTGGCCGCCACTACCAGACTCCAGTGCGTGGTGGCGAATTCTTGGGGACCGGACGAATCTCTCATGCACCTATCGTAACGGCAAGGCTCCGCGCGCGTAAATCCCGCTCGCCTCGTCGTGGTTCGGATGGAGCATTTTGCCGTACGTTCACTGGTCTTGTGCAGACCTGGGCAAGTCCCAAGAGAAGATATGCTAGTGGTCGGGGCTATCCCCTTTTCTTCGTCAGCTGCCGAGATGGACATCGCAGATGAACTTCGGGTCCCGCAGCGGTCGTGGACCCAGCCGCGCAACCGGTCCAATATCCAGCGATTCGAACACGGGATAAACGGAGACGCAATCGCCGGGCTGCAGGCGGTAGTCGAAGCCAACCGGCCGGCCATCCACGAGGATCAGGTCGACTTCCGTGTGCGGCACACCCATCGCCTCGATCGTATCCTTCACCGCTGGCGAACCGCGAAACGGATGCAAGAAGGACTGCTTGCGACGTTCCTGGGGCAGGAAGTCGTTCAACTCCTCGTAGAAACGAAACTGGGCTTCGTGCAGATCCTCGTGCATCGAGGCTCCCTTCAGGGGATCGGCCGGTAGCGGCGGATTCACGTCTCCTTCTACCACGAGTATTTGAAGTATGTGCATGAATCGGATTGAAGGCCGTGATGAACTGCCTGTCGGGCCCGCGCTGGGGCGCACAGGTACGTGCTCCCGTGCATGGACTCTATGACCCTGCGCGACGAGGACGATGGATTTCCAGAACTTCAGGTATGAGGTAGAATGCGATGGACGAGGCGTGCGGCTGGATGGGGCAACCGAATGCTGATGGTTTGTAGTTCGCGGATGCGGCAGATCGAGGGGACATCATGAAACGCAAGATTCTCCTCACGCTTTGTTCCTTGGGGTGCTCGTTGCCGTTGGACTGGTGCTGATGCGCCCTTGTCGCTCGGACGACGAGCCGACTTACGGCGGCAAGCCGGCAAGCTATTGGGTGAGCGAGCTGAGGAAATCATCCATCCCGCTCAAGGCCATGTCGGCCCTGCGTTCCATGGGGCCGGAAGTCGTTCCGCTACTGCTGGAAACAAGTCTTACGCCTAACGCAAGCGGGGCGAACCCTGCGTTCTTCACGATTGTCCAAATGGGACCGGCGGCCGTGCCAAAGCTTAGCGAAGCGCTTGCTGACCCCAACCCGCGGATCCGCGCCCGAGCTGCCGCCGTACTAGGTTATGGCGGCCCCAAAGCCAGGGAGGCGGTCCCGGCGCTCATCGTAGCGACTAGAGACAAGGACGCAACTGTCCGCGCGACGGTCCCCTTGGCTTTAGGCAAAATAGGCCCAGGCGCCAAGGATGCCATTCCAACGCTGATCAAGCTTGTGAAGGATGAAGACAAGGACGTACGCCGCGAAGTTCTCCGCGCTCTGCGCCAGATTGACATAGATGGTCAATTCGCAGTCCCGACGATCATCGAGGCTCTCCTTGCGGACCCAGATGAAACGGTTCGCGCGCTCGCCGCCGGAGCCCTCGAAGCGATCGGCGCGAACGTCAAGTTGACCGAGCCAGCCCTGATGGACGCTCTGAGAAACGATGAAGGCAGTAAGATTCGCCTGGCGGCGGCAAACGCACTGAAGGGACTCCGCGTAGACAGTACTGATACGGCCGTTGGTGCACTGGTTGAAGCATTGAAGGATAACGACCTCGAGGTCCGCACAGCAGCCGTTGAGGCCCTCGGCCAGATGGGCCCTGGGGCGAAACAGGCGGTTCCGGCACTCGTCGCTCTCCTCAAAGAAATGGAGACCCAAGCATCCCAGCCGGAGTTCACCGGGGGCCCGAGCCGGAGACGTCCAAAGTACCTTGAATACCGTGCCAGAGACCGGAAGAAATGGTCTACTCGGCTCCGCCACGCGATTGCCGTTGCCCTTTGGAGCATTGACCGGCGAGCGGATGTTGCAGTTCCTGCGCTTCTGCAAGTGCTAGAGAACGGCGTCCTTGTCCGTCGTGCCGACGTGGCCCGGAATCTGGGCGAGATGGGTCCAGCAGCTAAGGCAGCGATCCCAGCCCTTCGTCAGATGGCCGCACCTCCCGCCCTTCCTCAGATGTCACAAACGATTGGGGATCGGCATCGGCGCAGCCAAGCCGCCGAAGCCTTGAAGAAAATCGACGGTGGCATTGCTTCCGAGGAATTGCCACAGAGTCGGACCTTCTCTGCCCCGGCGTTGCCGGTACTTCTGAAGGCATTGAACGACGAAAACGTGTTTGACCGCATCGAAGTGGCGGATATCTTGTGGTCCGCTCACCACGACTCGAAAGCAGCGTGCCCCGTGTTGATCGACGCGCTTGGCGGCCCAAAACCGCGGGCGCGTTCAGCAGCCGCCGGAACTCTGGCCGAAAAGGGCCCTGAGGCGAGGACGGCAGTTCCGGCACTGTTGGAATTGCTGAAAGACGAAGACCTTGGGGTCCGACAGCACGCAGCCTATGCACTGAGTGAGATCGGGCCCACGGCCGAAGCGATCCCGGTACTGAAAGAGGCGCTCAGCGACGAGGCTCACAGTGTCCGCCGTTGGGTCACCTCGGCCCTAGGGCAGATCGGCCCGGAGGCGACGTCAGCTCTCCAAGAAGCACTCCAGCATGAAGACCACCTGGTACGTTCCGTGGCTGCCCGCGCGCTGAAGCAAACGGGGGCGGACACAGAGGAAGCCATACCAGCTCTGGAGAAGTCACTTCGGGACGAGGATCCGTCGGTTCGTTGCCAGGCTGCGACGACCCTGGGGCAGATGGGCTCAACAACGAAGGAGGCGATGGCAGCTCTAATCAGAGCGCTCGCGGATCGAGACGCCAACGTACGTGCCTCGGCTGCCTTGGGCCTGAAGCAAAGCGGTCCAGAAGCGATACCAGCCCTGGAAAAGGCACTGCAACATGAGCAACGATCGATCCGTTCGGCGACTGCCCGCGCCCTGGGCCAGCTCGGCCCGGCAGCGATACCAGTGCTGGAAGAGGCGCTCCAGCACGACGACCGGTCCGTTTGTTACGCGGCCGTCATCGCGTTGAGCCAGATTGGCGCGGAAGCGATACCGGCTCTCCGGCAGGCATTCCGGAATGAGAACCCGTGGGTTTGTGTGGCGGCCGTACGCGCCGTCTGGAGAATGGGGACGCAGCCAAAGGAAGCGATCCCAGCTCTGGAAAAAGTACTCCGGGACGACGATCGGTTGGTCCGTCGCGAGGCGGCGACGGTCCTGGGGGAGATGGGCTCAGAAGCGCTGGAAGCGATACCGGCTCTAGTAAGAGCATGTGCGGATCGGGACGTGAATGTCGGTGCGTCGGCTGGTACCGCCCTGAGGCGGATGGGTTTACACGTCGTACCGCCTCTCGAGAAGGCGTTTCGGAGTCAGGATCCGTCGCTCCGTCGGGCGGCTCGTTCGGCTGTGAGACAGGTTGGGCCGGTGGCAATCCCAGCTCTGCAAAACGCACTCCAAGATGAGGATCCGTTGGTCCGTCGCGAGGCTGCCTCCGCCCTTGGGCAGATGGGTTGGAAAGCGAAGCGAGCAGCAGCAGCTCTGGAAAAGGCGCTTCAGGATGAGGACTCGCAAGTCCGAGACGCGGCCGCCGAAGCCCTGGAGAAGATCCGTGCGGCGCCCTGACGAAGAAAGGGTTGAACGAAGCGAGCCCCTGGAAATCCGTGAAGAAAAGGGGATAGCCCCTTCACGCGTTCAGGCTATAGCTCGTCCTGCTGTGGTAGACTATTTCCTGGGACTTGCCCTGTTCCAACATTCAGCGGGGTAGTCACTCTCGATTGCCTTTGACCACTTTCACTGCCTTTATTCCCGCCGCAACGTCTAGGACGAACCCCGCGGCGGATTGGGTGAGCTTAACGCCGGGCAACGGCTTGGGCAGGGCCCATTTGCCTGGAGCATTCACGCTCACCTTCCCGCCGGGGAAGGGCTGGGAAAGCTCGAACGCCGGCGGCTGGATGCCCTGTGGCAGCTCGATTGTCGATTGCTGCTCCTGAATCCGCAAGCCGACAGGGAAATCGGCCGCCAACCGGTATTGCTTGTAACCGACGTCCCCCTTCGCGCCCAACGTCAGTACCAGTCCGCTCTCGCGGTCCTGAACCGACGCGGCCGTGCCGCAGAAGATCACGTCCTCGCCGGACCCGGTGGCCTCTTGCGCGGAAAGGAAGCCGTAGTCGGTACCGAAATCGCCACTGACTTTGATAATGGTTCCGCCGCCCAGCGTACTGAAAGTCGGAGCAGGGGTGGTCCGCTTGCGCGGGAAGAAGGCCACGAAGTAGGCCCCGTCGCCCGGCATCTGCAGATGCAGCAGGTCCTGGTATTCCGGTTCCGTCAGCTTGTTGGCCCAGTCGAACATGTCCGTCCCCCAGCGTAACGTGTGCCGGGGCGTGTCGGACGGTGAAGCGATGTAGTACTCCACGTCCACGCCGAGTTGCCCGATGGCGGTGAAGCGGTCGCCCTTCAGTTCGCGCGCGGGCAGGATCTGGTAACCCGGCTTGCTGGCGAGCACCGTGGCGACGTCCTTGACGTTCTCCGGCGTATCCACGGTTTCGGAAACCGTCCACATCTGCCACATGGTCGGTTGCCCGCCTTTGACGGTATCACGAATCAGCAGGTAGGCGGTTTTCGACGGATCGTCGTCCTTGAGAAAGAGCGTCTGGCGTCGCCAATCCACCGGCGGCTCTCCCTTCTCTGGCACCGGCGGCCAATCCGGCAGGTTGGTCCTCACATTCTGATTGAGCGGACGCGGAAAATGCCTCGCCACATCCACGGCCACGTAATCCTGTCGCGGCAGCGTGGAGAACGCACTCACATTGGCCCGGCCCCCACGCTCGCCAAAGCGAGCAGCTTGTTCCTTCGGCCAGCTCCACATACTGGCTCGGGTCGGACAGCCGTGGTACCCGCCGAGTGCTTTTCGCTGGTCCTCGGACTCCAGCCCCCGAGCCAAATCCACACCGGAAGTCAGGTAGCTCTCCTGGTACTCGTAACCGCCCGGAAACAGCCCCGCCACCGGTGTGCCGTAGGCGAAGATCGAGGCAAAGCCGCCCGTGTGACCGGGGTAGAAGGCATGGTTGTGGTCCCCGGAATACAGGGTCACCTGATGTTCGTTCGGCGTGCCGAGCCCATGGCGCAGCACCGCCCCGGCACGCGGGAACACCTCGGAGGGCCACTCGGGCGTTGTGGCCGGCAGTCGCTTGTCGCACGCCACATAGGCGAAGCCGCCCATGTGGCTCAGCAGACTGCTGGCTCCCTCTTCCAACCACGCCCACTGCAGTTGGGACGAATACGCCGGATCGCTGGTGCGCGTCGCGCGGGCCATGGCACCGCTGGTTGCCCCAGGCACGCCCATGCTGTCGCGACCCATGGAGGGGAAGTACCGGAGATTGGGCGCAGCAAATGCGTAATGGCCCCGCGGACGCGGATCCCGCGGCGTTTCCAGCTTGGCCCAGTACATCATCAAGCGTTTCACGCGCGGATCGTTCACGTAATCATGGAGCCCGCTGTTGGTCGACGCGATCGCGAAGGCCAGCAGCATGTTGATGCTGGTCCGTCCATGGTGACTCATCGCCTCGGGCCACTCGCCGGCCGGCCCGACCATCTGCTTGAGGAACATCTCCATTATTCGCTCCGCCTTGCGGTACCACACCTTGGCCATCGGGTGTTCCGCAATCGTGCAGGCCGCGATGCCCCGTGGAATCTCCCAGGTCACCGTCATGTTCGAGTTGCCCGAACAGTAGCCACGCTCGGCCGACCAGACGGCCGGATCGGTCAACCGATACGCGAAGTAGGCCATCCGGGCGCGCAAGACCGGGCGTTCCGCATCGGAGACCAGCGGGGTGTCGATCAACGCGTCGTAGAACGTGGGCGGGCTGCCGGCGCTGCCAAACTGGACTCCCCAAATATCGTAATCGAGCGCCTGGCGCAGCCGCGCCAGCAAATGGGTCTTCTGGGCAACTTCCGCCGAGCCGGTCAACAGGTAGGCGCCCAGGGCGCAGGTGTAGCCGGTATCGGGGTTGTAGCGGATGGCTTCCGCGGATCGCGCGGTGCCACGCGTCACCAACTCCTCCAGCACCGCGGGGTCCGCATCCTTTTGTTTCCAGCGTGCTTCCAACTCGTCGCGACTGATGTACAAGCGAGGATGCCGCCCCTCGTCGCCCGGCCAGTCCAGCACATAGTCGTTCACCTCGTTCAGGCGGTAGCCCACGGTCGGGCGCGTCTCCGGGGGGAATTCGCTTTCCGATTTGTAGCCATAATAGGAAAACAACGCCGCCACGCCCGGCAGGGAAAGACAGTCGCTGACCGTCCACTTCCGCACGCCCTGCGCGGCGCTGACCTGCAGAAACACCTCGCCGGACTCGTCCCGCAGCAAGGGCATGCACTTCTGATTCCAGCCTACCCATATGCCCTGGGCTGGATCGGAGCCCAGGCTCGGATCAAAGACGGATTCGATTTCGCGCGGCTCGACCCACGTCCCCGGTTCCAAGCTGCGGATTTGCAGCTCCCGTTTCGTGCCTTCCAGCTTCAGCCGGATCCTCGCCTGGGTGAACGTGCCGAACCAGTCCTCCCATGGCGAGAGTTTCGTCACGAGTCCGGCTGCGTACTTCTCGGGCGCCACGTAATCCTCCAGTGGGATCTCGGCCCATTTGAGAGGCGAGAGCGGTTTCTCGACGTTCATAAAACAAGGCCGGTCCTTACGGCGCTCGTCCTGCACCTGAAAAATGAGCGGCGGCAAGCCCCGGCTCAGCATGAGGTTGAAACCGTCTTTCAATTGATGCTTTTGGACACGCGTCTCCATCCGCATCGCGTTGTCGCCGGCGGCCACTTGCACCGTCAGGTCCATCGTGTTGCCGTCGTCATACGTATAGCGGATCACCGCCCGCGCGAAGACCGGCCCGCTATCGGTCAGGTTGGCCGAATAGGAGGCGATCTTGACCGCCCCGAACATCCGGCTACCGCCAAACCACGTGCCGTCCGCCAATCGCATCCCGACGACCGGGCCGGGAACATCCGCAGACAAGGCTGGCTCTCGGTACTTCTTCTCGCCTTGCAGGAGACGGACGCCGAACTGACCAGTGGTGATCTCCACCTGTTCCTTCTCCGGCGTGACCGTCAGATCCGTCGCCAGTTTGGGCAAGGCCAGCGGCTTGGTGTCGTATCGAACCGTATAGTTGTCTGTCGCCAGCGGCGACAGGTCGGCGATGAACGAAAGCTTCGCCGACTTCACCCAGTCAGCTCCAGGCCAGCATTCGATCTCCGAAAGCTGCACCGGCACCGCCCCTCGCGGTCCGACCAGCGTGACCGAGTCCGGGTGACACGCCCCCTTCGGCGCGGAGAAAGGATGCATGAGCAACTCGTTCTTCCACTCCTGCTTGATTTGATCGCGTAGCACAATCTGTTGCTCGCCCGCCCGCACCATGGAAGCCCCTGAAAACGATAAGGTCGCGATCAGTATCGCCACTACCGATATCCTGCTCCTGCAGGAAAACATCGAGACATTCATCCTTCACTCCTTGCCGTTGGGCACTTTTCTGAAGGGCAATTCAAGACCCAAATCGCATAATCGTCGTGGGGTAAGCTTCCAGCTTGCCGGGAAAACTCGTGATTTCAGAACGTGACTGGGCGGTTCTCAAATCTCACGGGTCGTGAGGTCTAATCGCGGCGCGGAAAATGCTTTTTTACATTGCCATCGCAAGCTGGAAGCTTACGCCACGGTAAAATGTTTGCAACTGTAGGGGAAACTCAGCCGCTTTGGATCCCGATTGGCCCAAATCCGTGCCAGCAAACATACATGTGTCGGTTCAAGGTGTATTGCGGGGCGGTATCAACTCAAAGGCCACATCGTCGAGATCTAGACTGCCGGTCGTGTTGAAGTAGACTTGGGCGACCAGACCGTGTTTTGCATCGGCGAACCAGATGTGTTCGAGTCGTCGCCAGTTCTTGGAATCAACCTGGAAGGTCCGGCTTTGGGGATCGCCCACGCGCGGACGGACTGGGTGGGGGCCGAGCACTTGGGCAGCGAGGCCGATGCGGCCTTCACCACGAACGTATACCACGATGCGATACGCCCGTCCCACTTCGATCGGCACGTTGGGACAGACCAATAACAGCCATTTGTCCGGCGCGTCGACCGAGAAGCACAACGGAGCGCTACGGGGCCCGTCGTCGACCAGCTTCTGGTTCTCGTCCGCTTTGTGCACCCATTGCGACCAGTACTTGGGCAGCGGATCTCCGACCTCGCCGAGGATCTGGCCGAACGGCATCAGGTCCCGGCCCGGGTGATCGCTGAACGGCACCTCGCCCAGGTCATCGATCTTCAATCGATGCAGGCGGAAGTAGGCCAACTCTAGGACTGAGCTGCCCTTGATCGTGATCCTCAGGCTGGCGGTTTTTGTGTCCGGCGCGAGGGCGAAGCCCGCGACGTAGGTGTTGCGGTACGGCGAAAGCGGCCAGTGGTTGGGCCGAATCTCGTCCGGCAACATGAATACGACCGGGCGTCGATAGATCGAACCGTCGGCGCGCTGTTGCACCAGTTCGAACCGCACTTCCGTACCGGGGCCGCGCTCAGACTCGATCGTCAGACGGTAGCGGTGCAGCGGCACGAGCGGCAATGCGGCGTTTTCGATATAGCCGGATGCGCCGGGCTCGGCGCGTAACTTGAGCGTGCCATCAACGTGGTGGACGTTCAGGCCCTTGATGTGCCAAGTACCAGGGGCGTCACCGAAGCTGACAGTCTCCTCGGCTGCGCCAGGGACCGTCCATAGCACGGCGAGAGCGATTAGAAGCGGTTTCAAAACGTACTTTGCAGTTGATACACTAGCCCGAAGCGCGAGCGAGGGACGGGGAAAACGGTGCCTCCCTCGCTTGCGCTTCGGGCTGGTGTGGCATTTTGAAAATGCTTCTGGTCCGATCACCTGGATCACGGTTTTACCTCCACCTTCGCTTCGGCAGTGACGCCGGAGACGGCTTCTGCGGCCGTAACCGTCCACGTTCCCGTTGGGTCATTCAGCGCCAGCGGGAGCGTGCCCTGCCATCGCCCGTTCTCCAGCGCGACGTTCTGTGTCAGCGGGAGATTGACCGTACCGTCGGGCTGCTGGACCTCCAGGTGCACGACGTGCCGCACGGGCTGTTGGATGCCGGGCAGGACGACGTTGACGCTCAGCGGTTGTCCGCGCCGCGCCGTACCCGGTTCGACCCGCAGGGCCCCGACGCGATACGGCATCACGGCCAGCAGTGCGTACGGCCGATCGCGCATGTCCACCTCGGCGACGTCAGCCTGCCCGAAGTCCAGCCGTCGCGCCAATTCGTACACATGGCCCCCTTCGCGCAATTCGACGCGCACGCGCCGGCCTTTGTCGAGGAGGATGCCGATGTAATGCGATTGGCCGTCGCGCCACCGGCTGACCTTCAGGCCGTCGTCGATCAGCACGTTGGTGCGCGCGTCGTGTAGCGTGAACGGCGCCTCGATGCCCGCGGCGCGCAGCAGCTCGCGGGCCAACACCTTCTGGAAGTTGTCCGGGACGCGCCGGTATTCGGTCTCCAGGTAGTTCATCAACAGGGCCGCGCCTTTGCCCGTCTTCTTGTAGACGAACGCCGGCACGCCATCCGGGTCGAAGTAGTGCTTACCGATCGCACGGCCGTCGGCGACGCGCAACGTGTCCTCGTAGTACTGGCCGATGTACCACTGCCCGCCGATGGGCAACTCGGGCGGCGCATCGTGCGTGCCGATGCCCCACTCGGCGATATCAGTCTTCAGGTGGAACCGGGCGGTGTGCTTGATGCCGAACAACGCGTCCACTAGACCGGGCGACTGCGGCACGCCGTGATTGTCGAACACGCCGGGCGAGAGGTCTGCAAGGACGATGCCGCCTTGCTCGACGAACATGCACACGGCCTTGGCAGTCTCGGGCTCGATCGCCACGCAGGAACTGAGGATCAACAGCTTGATGCCGCCGTACTGCCCTTTCTGCATCTGCTCCTCGGAGACGAACCCAAACTGCACGCCCTGGTCCTGGAGCATGCGTTGGAGACTGATGCGTGCCCACTGGGCCGGTCGCACCAAGAGGTTCGGGTTGTTTGGGTTGACTTCCTGGCCCAGCACACCCATGGCATAGAGACTGGGCTGGCTGTACAGAAACGCGATCGGCTCAGAGATGATCGGGCGGGTCGCGAGCAGCAGGTCGCCCACGCCTTCGCGCAGCGGGCGGGTCATGGTGTTGACCCATGTAGCCTGTTGGTACCAGGAATCCCACGGGTGGTAGAAGCACGGGCCGTACCACCAGCCCAGCGACCAATGGCCTTGCAGGGTCATGCCCCAGATGTAACGCTCGTATTGGCTGTAGTCGCGCCCGTAGCCGGACCAGCTCATGATCGGCCCGTCATAGAAGCTGCGCGCACCGTTGATCAGGTTCTCGCCGTAGGGCGCTGCGGTGTTGAAGCAGTCTTTCGACTGTTCCCAGAGGTCGGTGCCGCCATAGGGGATGTTGTGTCCGCCGAGGCCGAAGATGCCCTCGAGCCCCATGTACGCGTCTTTGGTGACGCGATCGCGAATCATCGCGGCGGCGGCGCGGTCGATCTTGATCACCTCGTCCAGCGCCCACAATCGCCACTGGAGCCAAGGCGCGAGGCTGTCGTGCTCGCGGGCGTTCCAATCTTTGGTCAAAGCCGGCACAACGTCGTCGAAGCTGGCAAACTCGCTGCCCCACGCCTTGTTCAAAGTGGCGATGTCGTCGTAGCGCGAGGGCAGCCACTTGCGGAATTCCGCCAGCGCCTCTTCCGTCGGCTCGCCCGAATCGCCCTGGCCGTGACGCTCGTCCTGGAAGTAGATCACCGTCGAGCCGATCTGGTTCAGTTGCTCGCAGACCCTGGCGACATCTTTGAGCGTTCGCTCGCGCTCCTGAACAGGATGCTTCTCGACGTTAATGGGGTGGACCGGCACAACATTCGTGAAGCAGGGCCGGGCGCCGCTGGCGGCGATCATGTGGTTCGCCGCGGAATGTGTTCCACCATATCCGCCGCCAAGGATCATTCCGAAGCCGATCTCGCGCTGCCGGCGGTACCGGCGATCCAGGACGTACTCCGGCCCGCCGCCCGGCCAGAGCAGGTTCGTGAAGTTGGGCCAGGTGAAGTCAGGTACGAATATGTCCGCGCGGTCGGCCAGTAAGGGTCGGGCATCGCGCAGCACCGTCACGTCGGCGTACTGCAGCACGGCAAGCGGCTGGCGGTTGGGGAAGGCAAAAGTCGCCGCGCCGTCTTCGACGGGCTGGGCCTGGTCGAAGAGCAGCCGATGATGTGTATCGGTCACCTGCAACCGAGCTGTGAGTTTCTCGGCCGGCACGCCGCTGACCTTGGTGGTGACCTTGACCGGCTCTCCCTTGCCGTAGGCCGGCTTGTCAAGCTCGACCGCCAGCGTGCCTTTGCCGGTCGCATCGAGCGCGTAGCTGCCCCATCCCAGGGAAGCCCCGTTCGTGTCGCGCACAATCACGTCGAGCAGGTAACGCCCGGCCGCCACGGCCGGAAGATCGGCCGCCAGTGTGCCGCTGCCGATCGAGGTGGTCTTCGACCACAGTTCGTGACCGCGCGGGTGACGCAAACGCATCCAGACCTGCGCCAGCGCGGAAACCGGTTCGATTTGCACTCTCGCGCTGCTTGGCTTACCCGCTTCGATCGTCTTGGTCGCGACGTGTACCCCGGCCGGCGCAGTTCGGTTCGCCGCGCAGAGGATCGCTTTCGCCACAGCCGAGGCGTAGTACTCCTGGTACGGCAGGATATCGGGCTTTCGGTTCTTCTCCTCGATCGGGAACGGTCCCCACCAATGCGCCCAAGGCAGCAGGACCACGCGTCCTTTGCCCACCCGGCCGGTGACTACCAGCGGCAGCTTGCCGTCGCTGACCATGACTTCGGCCCCTTCGGCAAGATCCAGGTCGAACAGATGATGTCCGGGCAGCATGGAGAACGGCACGTCGGCGAACAGCTTGGCGTCCTGCGACACCGTCGGTTCTGGTGAGTGCTGAAACCGACCGTTGATCGCGTCCACCAGATCCAGTTCACGCCACGCTTCCGGTGTGTCTTTCTCGAATGTCCAGAACCGGTACTGGCCGCCTCCGCCGAAGCGACCACCACCGATCAGCACGAGTCCGGCGCCGGCCTTGACCTTTTCCAACACTTGCCGGGCAAACTGCTCGCCCAGCAGACGCGACGCCGCGGGTGCCACGATCACGTCCGCGCCATCGGCCAGCGCCTGCCGCGCCCGCACGGGGAAATAGGCATCCTCCGCGTAGAACTCGGGGTTGCTCCTGGGGTAGTGGTACATGAACGGCACGAACGCATGCCTGTAATCCACGTCCAGGGCGCGAACCAGTTCTGCCACATCGTGGTTGGCGTGAAGTTCGCTGACGACAAGCACCTTCAGCCGTCGGCCCGGCAGCGGTCTGGCCCACGGCGTGTGCGGGGCCGGTCCGACCGGCAGGTTATCCGCAAAGATCTGCGCGAATCCGGAATAGACCGAATCCTCACCCGGCGCAATCTTCATCAAGCTCGGTTCGTCACGAGCGGCGAGAATGAACTCCGCCGGCGACGTGGGTATGCCGCGGATCACCGGGAGTCCGGCCAATTCCTCGCCGTCCGCCGCTGACACCATCGTCGGCAACCACAACAACGAAACGAGTCCCGCACACGCAAATATCCTGATGTTCATGGGTGCTCCCACCGGAAGAAAGCCGAAGTTGGACAGCTTCAAGATGACGGCTAGCGTTTCTTGTAGTCCTTTCCATTGAGGCTGCGGGTGACGGAGAGTTGCCAGTTCGCCAAGTCGGTCTGCATCTGTTGAATGCGTGCTTTGTGCTCGAGCGTCTCGGCCAGGTTGGTGGCTTCCATCGGGTCTTTCACTAGGTCGAAGAGCTCGAAACTGACGCCTTCGTTCTCTTTGCGGTGCAGCTTCCACGGCCAGTCGAGCCAGGCGGCGTGGCCGATGAACTTGTCCTCCGGGAACTGGGGGTACTCATCAATGTCTTTGCGCAAACGTTCCGGGTGTGGGGTCGGCTCCCCGGTTTGCTGTGCCTGCATAATCGCCTTTAGGATGCGGTCGCTCCAGGTTGACTGTCCGCCCTGCAGGCCAAACCAAAATCCGATCGGCGGACGGCTTGAAACTTTGCCCTCGATTACCGGCGTCAAATCAATGCCGTCCCAGGGGTAATGGCTCTTTGCCGTGACGCCGACCATGGAAAGCAGGGTGGGCATGATGTCGGACGTGGTTGCAGGGACGTCGATCTTGCCCGAATTGATCTTGGCCGGCCATTCCAGTATGGCAGGGATACGCAGGCCACCTTCGTAGATGCTGCCCTTCCTCTCCCGTCCGCCTGAGCTCTCTTTGCGGAGGCCGCCGTTATCGCTGCAGTACCAAAGGATCGTGTTCCGCTCGATACCGAGGGTCCTGAGTTCCTTTCGCAGCCGCCCGAAGGCATGGTCCAGCACGGTGATCTCCTGGAAGTACCCAGGAGCCTTGACCTCCTCATACGGGTCGGGGCCCGACGGTTTCTCTAGATGCGGATCGTGCGGAGACGGAAACCACGCAATGGCGAACATCGGTTTGGCGTCACTCTTATGCTTCCGCAGAAACGCGATGGTCTCGTCGATGGTGATTTCGGAACCTGAGCCTTTGATCTGTTCCACCATCCCGTTGCGGCTGAGGAAAGGGTCGTTGTCGAAGAAATTCAAGCCGATGACCCACTCGTCGAAACCGCTGTTCCCAGGATTGACCGGGCTGTCTTTTTGCGCGGAGCCCACGTGCCATTTGCCGAACATGCCGGTGACGTAGCCCGCGTCGCGCAGGGCCTCGGCAATCGTCGCCTCCTGTGGGCGCATGTAACGGCCGTGATTGGTGATCTTGATCCGGATCGGGTGGCGCCCGGTCAAAACACTACCGCGAGTGGGAGAGCAAACCGGGGCAGCAGCGTAGAAACGGTTGAAGACCAGACCGTCTTTCGCCATGGCGTCCAGGTTGGGTGTCTTCACAACCGGGTGCCCGTTGTAACCCGTATCGCCCCAACCCTGATCGTCCGCCATGACCAGGATGACATTCGGACGTTCAGCGTGGAGTGCGGTGGTGAGGACGCTGATCAAGTAAAGTGCCAGAGCCAGTTTCTTCATAGGGTCGTCTCCGTGTTTGGTGCAAGAGCCTCTATGTTATCCCCAAAGGTGCAAAGACGTCGCGGCACCGACGGCACCATAGTATAATGCGGATCGAATCGCCCGGCGGCGCAGCCAAGTGAAGTTTTCTGGGAAACCTTGGGGAGACGGGAGACTCGATCCATGGAACGCATCGCGGCAACGACATGGAAGGCCATGCCGCCTTCGACCACACCGACAGGCATAACCATGAAGCTGCGACAAACGGCCATTGCGATGTTGGTTGCCGCGTGTGTCGTGTCGTTGCCAGCCGACGACACGACGCGCGCGGCGATGCCCCCCCACGCCAAAGACAACGCGAAAGGGAAGCTCGAGACCGGCCAAACGATCGACCTCGGCTCTCGCACGGCGACTGTCCGGAAGCTGGACGTATTGCCGTACGTCGAGAACGAGTATTCCGAGCGTTTCGTGTTCGACAGTCACGACAATCCCAAGCTGACCGAACTCCGCACGACGTACAGGCTGGACGAAGTGGTCGCCCCGGGCAAGGACGAGTTCGAGAAGCAACTGCTGTTGATGAGCTGGGTCAGAAAACAGATCCGCGGCGGGGACCCCAAGGGGCTTGGCGGGATGCGAAACGCGCTGGAGATCCTCGAGCTGTCGAAGCAGGGGCAGCGGTTCTTCTGCGTCCAATGTGCCGCGGCGTACGTCTCCGCGGCGGCCAGCCTAGGCTGGGTCGCTCGGCCCCTCGCCCTGCGGCGGCCCAGTCACTTGGGCGGCAGCAGCCCCGAACACTCCACGACTGAGATCTGGTCGAACCAGCACCGGAAGTGGGTGATGTTCGATCCGACGTTCGATCTGTACGTGGAGAGCAGCGGCGGCGTTCCGCTCGACAGTTGGGCGATTCGCCGGGACTTTTTCTACAACAACGCGAAGGGCCTCGTGTTCGTGGACCGGCGAGAGGGCACTCGGTACCGGAAGGCGGACGCCGAGAAGCCGTACCCGGCTCAACTCCTCGCGTTTATCGGCTACGTCCCCAACACGAACTTCCTGGATGCTGGGCCGGACTGGGCGGGAATGTTCATCAGCCGCACCGACGATGACATCTGTAGGGGGACCAGATGGCACGTACGCGACTGCCCCGAGGACCCCGCCGTTGATCCGTACTTCCCCATCAACCAGGCGGCGCTGTCGCTGGTGCCCAAAGGGCGGAATCTTGGGGTGGGCATCAAGACGATGACGCCGAATTTCGAGGAATTCCAGATCCGCGTCGACGGCGGGCCGTGGAGAGAATCCGCAGACAGCTTCACCTGGACGCTGCAGGATGGGGAAAACACCCTTGAGGCCAGGGCGATCAACAGGTTCGGCGTGGCGGGACCAGCCTCTTCGGTCGCTCTGAACGTCGCCCCTTCCGGCACAGTCAGGCAACACTGACTGCGGCCGCCACCGTCAAGATCGGTTCGTTGTTTCCGCTGCGTGCCGCCGCCCCACCCGGTTTCGCCGATTCTTGAGAAGCGAGATGATGCTCCGGGGCATCGCAATTCTACTGGCCGCGTCACTGCCGTCTGTACGAGTGGGAACCGTGCGTGCTGACGAAAGGCACCCAATTTCTGATGTGGCCACGCGCGACGTCAGTCAGTGGACTATTGGATTGCGACGGACGAAGCTCCCCCCGGTTTGTCACCACGTGCGCAGTTGCCTTCGCGTGGTACTTCTCTCGGTCGGTTAACCTTTGGTATACTGCCCTCCGGTCAATTCCCGTTTTCGTACAACCGGAAGCAGCCTCT
>JACKQG010001479.1_pt1 | contig 32454 bp, 43 predicted proteins | sample 8237621 | NCBI WGS metagenome assembly JACKQG01 (sample SAMN15677084, study PRJNA649215) | marine metagenome | biome: marine; feature: Black Sea; material: saline water; isolation source: suspended particulate matter (SPM) from the Black Sea western gyre | collected 2013-06-09/2013-06-10 | depth...
ATGAGATGAACCCAGCATTATATCAACTACCAGACAACTTCGATCCGCCGAGCGACCCGTTTAATGGTGAGGATGAAGATGACATTGATGATGATATACAATATAAGTGTGATTGTGGTGTAGTAGTACCACGAATTGAAGCAACTACTCGAATGGTAGACTATTGCAATTGTGAAGACTGTGATAGTAGTACATTCGACTAAATAAGAAGGAGACGCATATGACTGCAACAAGTGACATTCGTGAGTACGGAACGGACAGTGTGTTCGCTCAACTTAATCGTAAACTAAAAGTTATCAGGAAGGACATTAATGCTTTGGACGGTCAAAGTGATAAGGAACTATCACAGAAGGCAGACACTATTAATAACCTCCTTGAAGCACGAAGTATCATCACTGCATTACTAGGACATGTTCGTAAGTGAGAACGGGGATCATGCTTGCACATCCATTGAATGATAAATGGTTGTATAAGTGGTTTAGGGAAGATGGGCATATAATTGTACAACCTAAGTTGAATGGACTTCGTTGTCGTGCTATCATAACGCCCACTGAGAATCATCTATTCAGTAGCCAAGCAAATGAGTTTGATATACTGCATATTAGTAAACAACTAACGACACTATCACGTATTATGTCGATGGAGACACTGAATCAATTCACACTCGACGGTGAGTTATATAAGCATGGTATGTCCTTTCAGGAAATTAGTGCTCGCGTCCGTAGGAAAGTGACACGGCATCCAGATCAGGGTATATTGAAGTACACCATCTTTGATCGAATTGACCCTATGCATATGCAGATGCAACGTGTTGACTTCATATCATCACTATCTGATATCATCTTAAACAATGGATTAACGTCATTGCACGTGCTACCAACATACCTATGTAATAGTCCAGAGGAACTTGCAACATATTATCAGAAGTTCCTTGATGATAACTATGAAGGTATCATCATGCGACGTGTGACTGGTAGGTATGAGGAGAAGAAGAGTCAATTTCTCATGAAGCTGAAACCGCGTAAGCAGACGCAAGCCAACGTCATTGGAACGATTGAAGAACGTGATAAACATGGTATGCCGAAGGGAACACTCGGTGCATTTATGTGTGAACTTGATGATGGGACACGCTTTCAAGTTGGGAGCGGGTTAAATGCACATCAGCGGGAGAAGTGGTGGGGCACAAGTGCTGACCTGCCGAGTCGTATCATTGTATTCTATCAGGAATTAAGTGATGCAGGCGTGCCAGTGTTTCCTATATTTAAAGGTGTCGTATAATTAGCGGGACACCTGTTCATGATGAAGTAGTTATACACGTGATACTTTATCGGTTGCCCTAACATACACCAAATAGGTGGTATGCATGCCTGCTCGCGGTGGGCGTAGGGCGCAAAGGAGGTTCTATGGAAACGACCAATAGAGCTATTATGATTATGATACGAGGAAGTAAGTCATTTCCAGTATCACGACCAACGTCTATCATAGTTGATGATTATGAACTACATAAACATGAACCTACCTATTAAATTTAATATGAAGGCGAGGAGAAAATGAAGACCGCCCATCTACGACGTACAAGTAAGTTAATAAAGGTAAACGTCAAGTCATTGGAAGAAGAAGAAATGACTGATGATCAGAAGGAACTAATCAACACAATGATTGAAACCATTGAGGCATTCGAACGTACCTTATATAAGGAGATAGAAGCTGATAATGCAACTATCCAAAAGGTGCTCGATAGACTCAAACAATATAAGGAGTAATGTATGGGACCTATAACGCCCCATAGAACGTGGGAAATCCATGATGCCAGTAAGTTACAGACATTCATGGGCTGTCCTCGTGAATACTTCTACCGATATGTCCTAGGATGGGAACCAGAAGGGTCGAATGTGCATCTTGTATTCGGCAGTGGCTGGCACCTTGCAATGGAGACACTGTTGTTAGAAGGCTACACGGCTGAAGCAGTCGAACACGGCTACAGTCAATTCATAGAGGAGTATCGTAAAACGTTCACGGAAGGTGACGACATGAGTAATGGTGTGAAGACACCCGCCAATGCCCTTCGTGGATTAATCAATTATGTGAAGCACTGGAAAGGACTGGATAAGTTCGAGGTGCTAGAGACAGAAGTCGCGGGCATCGTTCCAATCCGAGGTGACGCAAATCTCCACTTCCGAATCGACGCGATTGTTAAGGATGTTGGACCTGGACCTCGTAATGGGAAGGTCTTCATCCTTGAGCATAAGACAGGAAGTCAAGATAGTCGCCAGTGGCGAGATCAGTGGTCATTGTCTATGCAGGTGGGACTATACACACATGTATTGTATAGTAGTGGAATAGCTGACCCTAAGGACATTTACGGTGCTATCGTTAACGGAGCAATCATTAGGAAGAATGATGAAGCCTTCGTACGTGTTCCTATCAGGAAAACTGCAGATCACATGCGTGTATGGCTATGGAATGCGAAGCACTGGTATGACATGATTCAGTGGAACTTTAAGGAATTAGAGCAGTGCACCGCAGAAGAGCCAGTAATGATGGCCTTCCCGATGAATACTGGTAATTGTACCAAGTACTTCGGATGCGCGTATCATGACTTCTGCACCGCATGGGCTAATCCCCTTAAACGTTGTGAGAGTACACCTATGGGATACCAGACTCGCTGGTGGGATCCTTCAGAGAATGATAGCACAGCGAAGAAAGTACTCAAATTGGAGGCCCCGAAAGATGAGTGAATTAAGACCAGGTGAGGTAGAGTTTGTGAAAGAGCTTACACTTGAAAGAGTTCGACAAGGATCAGTTCCTGAAGTAGCTGTTGAAGAAGCTCTTCGATCCTTAAAAGTATTACGTAAAGGAATTAAAGATGAGCAATGATCTCGCAATTAAATTCCTTGATGATGCAATTAAGGATGCAGTGGTAGTAATCGCAGGATGTGAGAAGGATGTAGCAGATGCTGAGGAAGCATTAGAACGTGCGAATGTGAAGAAGGTAAAGGCGCACGATCATATGACTATGCTTGAGGAGTTGCAAACTGATCTCCTCATAAAGTCATGAACGGCATCCACCTATGTCCGTGGTGCAATGACCCAGTTGCAAATATTAATGTGCATAAGGGCTGTTGTTGTAAGGATTGCCTGAGAAAGGCAACTAAATTTCAAGAGAACCTTAAGAAGATGAAAGGTAAAGGTAAGTTAAATGAAAAAACCGTATGATGCACAACTCGAGATGTGTACTAATGGATTCACTGTGCATATTGGATGTAAGAAGTTCGTCATTGCAAATGGTGATGAAGATGCTAAGAAAAAGTTTATACAGTATCTGTTTGGAACTGGTGAAGAAGTGCAAGCTCTATTAAAGGAGTTTGATGATGATCCTGATGCGTGGTGTGATGCACCGCAGACGGAAGCATCTGAAGAAAGGATATCTTCAGATTCACCTGGTAGGAGAGTACGCAGATGAACGACAGCATCATCGATCTTCGGAGTCGCGCTCGAGAGATTCAAGAACTCTACCCGATTGATGAAGCCATTAAGTTCAGTGCACTTGTAATGGGACTACGAGGTGTTGGTAAGACGACTCTCCTAGGCACTGCACCATTCCCACTCCTCGTCGACAGTTTCGATCCAAATGGAACTATCGTCCTACAACAGATGTATCCTGAAGCGTGCCGTGATGGACGCATTATGATTCGGAAGTGGTGGGGTGATCGTGCGAAGAAGCCTCGTGTATTCAGCGCATGGGAACGGCAGTGGGAGAAGGACTTGCAGAGTGGATTCCTTGATGCAATGGGAACCTATGCAATTGACAGTTACACCATGCTTCAAGATGTACTGTCGAATAAGGTTGGTATGACTGGTAAGAGTGCTAAGTTGGATATTGGCGCACTGGCCATGAGTGATTATCAGGCACTATATGCAACAGTCAAGGACATCATCAACATGTCTAGTAATTGTGACTGTAACTTCATCATGACTGCACACACAGTTGCAGATAAGGATGAACTAACAGGTGAGATCACAGTGGACATAGATGCATATCGTAAGTTACGTACCGCAGTCCCTTTACTATTCACTGAGAAGTACGTGCTAATTAACGAACCACAGAGCGGTGGCGTTAAGCATGTGCTACTAACACAAGATCACAAACGGTATCAGGCAAGTACGCAAATTGGTGCAGGTGGCATCTTCAGTATGAAGGAAGAACCTAACATCAAGGCACTACTTAGAAAGGCTGGGTTGAGTGACGCTGATAAACCTAGTTTGGTAGCATGAACAAGCGTATATACATAGATGTGGAGACAACTGGACTTAATCCGAAGATTAATAGCATATGGCAACTTGCAGGTGCTATTGAATTAGATGGGACAATAGTCGAGAGGTTCCACTTCCGTATGCGACCTATCCTTGGTAAGGAAATTACACTTGGTGCCTTCGAGAGTAAGGGATACCGTCACCCGTTATTAGATGAGATAGAAGAATATGATGCAATTAAAGAGGATGAATATAAACTCCATGCAATAACGCAATACATCAATACCTTCATGTATCCAGTAGCGGCACACGCAGGACTCCTTCAAATATTGGAGAAGTATATCAGTAAGTATGATAAGAGTGATAAGGCGCACTTCACTGCGTACAATGCGCGCTTTGACGCTGACTTCATACGTCAGTGGTTCTACGATTTAAATGATAAGTATTACGGGAGTTGGTTCTTCAGCACACCACTCGACGTATTACAATTCGCCGCGTGGTACTTTGAACCGCAACGCGCGCAACTTCCAAATATGAAGCAAGGCACAGTGGCAAAGATGCTCGGCATCCTTGTCGATGAAACACGCTTACATGATGCTATCTACGACGTGGAGATAGCTCAAGAAATAGTAAGAACCATAACCGCCCGAAAGGGCACAAAAGAAGAAGGAGGAGCAAATGACGCTTCTTAATTTAAACCTGGATGATGCTAAAGAACCAGAAGTATGTCCAGACGGGGAATACGAACTACAGATCAGCGCTGCACCAGTTGAAGGTGTTGGAAATGAAAGTGGTAAACCCTACATTCGTATCCCACTGAAGATCATTGGTGGAGATGGACTTAGTGAGGTCGAGTTCCCAGGTGGTCTATCTGACATCTGTAGTATCCCTCACGTTGATGATAGCGATGAAGATAAGAATAGAAAACTTCTGAAACTTCAACGTCTATGTAAAGCCTTCGATATTGACTACAGTGGTGGAGTTGACCTCACCGCATTTGAAGGTAGCACTGGATGGGCAATCCTTGGCACAGAGACAAGTGACCAGTATCCAGATAAAAACTTCGTCAAGAAATACGTCGAAGGCGCTTAAGCAGGATAGCAGGAATAGGGTGGTGCTTTCACAGGCCACCCTTCCTTATAATCATTTGATTACAATAGAATTCATTGGAAATGAGATGGATGGTGCTACGATTGATATGCTCAATCCACTACCAGAGCATCGAGTAACCACAGCACGTAATACAATTTTGGTCTACACGTTAGATCTCGATGGGCAAAAGCCTGTATACAGGTATCATCACACAGAGGAGGGTGTTGCACCTTCCTATTTAAATTTACATGAAGATTCAACAGCCGAAGAGGAATGAATATGGAGAAGACGAATCCAGACTGGCGACCTCGCATATACGTTGACGTAGATGAGGAAACCTTTCGTGATTATAATACTATGATTCCACATGGTCTTAAGAGTAAAGTACTTGAGCCACTTGTGAAGTCATTGATGAAATTATTGAAATCAAGTCCAGGAGAACACCAACGAATACTTGGACTTATCCTTGCAGGAAAAGTGACTGCAGAACATTTCGTTGGGAAGGAGGAACATGGCACACCTAGTACAACTTCAGATGACAAAACTGACTCCTGATAATACTACAGTAGAAACTCTCTGCGATATCGTGAATATAATGAACTTACGTTTCGTAGTGAATGATTCACAGGAAGCACGTGATCAGAGTGGAGTTAAACTTATTAGTGATTTCAAGGAGAAATATCCAGAACTATTAGTGGAGGTAGAGCATGGCTGATCTAACGAACTTTAAAAAGAGCGTAAGTGAAATGGAGACAACTGAAGAACTCCATGCCCTCTTGAATGAGATACGAAGTAACCGTAGGATTCCGAAGAAGAGGAAAGGTGCTAAGAAAGCAACTGGACAAAGTGGTCTTAAATTATCAGCGAAAGAACAAGCAGGTACAATGAATAAAGATGCGATTGCCGCAATGCTAGCACAATTGAAAGCGGAGGGATGATGACTAAGGAAAAGTTCCACGTTCACGAATTTGAGGAGAAGGTCGATCTAATCAAATTAAGTCAAATTGATAAGGGTACTCGATTCCGTGAAGATTACGGAGACATACCTGACCTCTGCGCGGATATAACTGCAAATGGTATCATTCAATCACTTGCAGTTGAGGAAACTGGAGAGAAGGATAAGTACCTACTATTAGCAGGTGGTCGACGATTCACCGCACTGACGGAGATGGACTGGAAACGTGATGTGCCAGTTCGCATATATCCTGCACTCAATGATCTACAACGTCGTACTATTGAACTTGCGGAGAATATCGCCCGTAAGGACCTGACGTGGCAAGAGAAGGTAACCATCGAACGTCGTATTCATCAACTCCAAGTTGAAATGTATGGTGAGAAGACTACTACGAAGAAAGGTAAAGTTGAAGAGGTTGGTTGGAGTAAGAAGGATAGTGCCGACTTGACAGGACAGAACTACAGTTCTTTCGTGCAGGACCTTAATCTTGCAGACGTCATTGAAGTCATGCCTGAGATTGCAGAAGCAGATAGTAAGCATCAGGCAATGAAACTTATGAATAAGGCGAAGGAGCAGATTGTCCTTGCTGAGATTGCAAGACGTATGATTGAGGAGAGTGATGGGATTCCAGTTGAGAAATATCATAAGGAACTCACTGATTCCTACATGTTGAAGGACTTCTTTCTCGGTATAAAGGATGTCCCTGACGCCTGTGTGGATATTGTGGAGATAGACCCACCATACGGGATTAATCTGAAGAAGATTAAGAAGAGTGACAGTGATGGTCTTGTGAGTAAGGACTATAATGAAGTTGATAGTAAGGAATATGCACTGTGGCTTAATAAGGTTATCAAAGAATGTGCTCGTGTTATGAATAGTAATGCGTGGTTGATCCTATGGTTTGCACCTGAGCCTTGGTTTGAACCCGTCTATCAAATACTTCAGAAGCACGGACTAACTGGTCACCGTATGGCAGGTATATGGACTAAGCCGAGTGGGCAGAGTCAGCATCCTGACGTCAACCTTGGCAACGCGTATGAGATGTTCTTCTACGCACGGAAGGGTCGACCTACTATCAGCAAGGCACGGACGAATGTATTCAACTACAAGCCCATCGCAGGGCAGAGTAAGCACCACCCGACAGAACGTCCTATTGAATTAATCGAAGATATACTTAATACATTTGGTGATGAAGGTTCTCGCGTATTAGTACCCTTCCTCGGCAGTGGGAATACCCTGCTAGCTGCATCAAATCTAAACATGAAAGGGTTCGGATATGAACTCACAGAAACATACAAAGACAGTTACATCTTGCGAGTCCGTTCAGGTTTACCTGGCAGATACAAAAGCTATCGTGGTATCAAAGAGGATGGGTAATGTGCTTAGTCCATACTTCTATAAAGAAGATAATAGTCATAATTGGCAGTGGCATTGGTTACCTGATGAGTGGTCATATAAGCAAGTAGTAGAAAAACCTGGTCAATTTTGTGCTTTACGTAAAATTAATACTATTAAAATTCCTGCTATTGATGTAGTTAGAGAGAATTATATAGTATGGATTGAATGGAATGATACAGATAAAATCTGGAACCAAGCATGACCTTCGTCCCCTCCATCGGACCACTAACTGCGAAGATAGCATTCGTTGGAGCAGCACCTAATAACATCGAAGCAAGTAAGGGACAACCCTTCCTCGGTGCAACAGGTGAGATGTTTGATGACTTGTTAAGGCAGGCGGGATTAACAAGGTCAACCGTGTACCTAACAAATGTCATTAAGACGCAACAACCAGCTAATCGTACTGATAGTCTGATTAAATTCGGCAGGAGTGGTGCGACTGAGACACCAGCATACCGTGAACATCTCGCTATGTTGGCTGAAGAGTTGAATATGTGTCAGGCGAATATCATTGCAGCAATGGGAAACGTACCACTATACGCACTTACTGGTAAAACAGGTGCAACACTGCGACGTGGTTCAGTGTATGAGTGTACATTAATCCCAGGACGTAAAGTCATCGCCATGAATGACTTGTATAGTACTAATAGAAATTACATTCTCCGTTATAATATAGCACATGATATGCGTCGTGTTGTGGAGGAGAGTGAATTTCCAGAGGTTCGGGAGGTACCTCGAACCTATATATTGAAGCCTTCATTCCTTGAAAGCATGGCCTTCCTCATGAAGATGAAGAAAGAACCAGTCGTTGCATTTGACATTGAAGTTAGTAATGAGGAGGTATCCTGTATTTCATTCTGTGGTGACCCTATGGAGATAATTAGCATCCCATTCACACACGATGGGGACTACTTCACCATTGAACAAGAAGGTCATATATGGAAGGCCATTGCATCTGTGCTGGAAGACCCTGCACAATCACATGTCGGACAGAATACGACATTTGATGCGTGGTTCTTATACACGAAGTTGGGTATTCGTGTTAGCAATTGTGAGGATACTATGATAGCACAGAACATCGTGAACCCTGACTTCCCAAAAGGACTACACTTCATCACCAGTATATATACGAAGGAACCGTATTACAAGGATGAAGGGAAGGCAAGTGGTGGCTTTTACGGAAGTACGAACATGCAATTCTGGAAATATAATGCGAAGGATAGTGCGGTAACACTGGAATCATACTACCCACTGATGAATGATCTGAAGACTATGAAGAATACAAGTGCATATCGCCGTCAGGTTAACATAATTCCACCCTTAGTAGCCATGTCATATCATGGAGTTAAAGTTGATGTCGCTGGATTACGGGAAGAAGCAAGGAAGGATGAACGTCAACTTGAGATATTACAGGAAGAGTTGAATAAATTAGTCGGACATACACTAAATCCGAATAGCCCGAAGCAACTAATTCAGTATTTCTACGTTGATAAGAAGCATAAACCATACCTCAAACAGGGACGCATGACTACCGACGACACGGCTTTGAAAAGGCTCGCTCGGAAAGGCGTACTGGAGGCATCTGTCATACAGGAAATGCGGAAGATTCGTAAACTAAAGGGAACATATCATGAGATGGAATTCGATGAGGATGATCGTCTTAGGTCGGCATTCAACCCTGCTGGTACACGCACAGGTCGTTTATCCTCGGGAAAGACGATATTTGGTACTGGAGGTAACATGCAGAACATTCCATACTCTGTACGTAAGTACCTTTTGGCTGATGAAGGATACGTGGCGTATGAGATTGACCTTTCTCAAGCTGAGAACCGACTTGTCGCGTATCTAGCGAATGAACCGATGATGATAGATGCATTTGAAAGTGGACGTGATATTCACCGTCAGACGGCTGGCCTGCTGTTCGATAAAGACCCTAACCTAATAAGTGATGAACCAGGTAGCAGTGTGTTCGGTAATGGGACTAAAAGTGAGAGGGACTGGGGCAAAATCAGCAATCACTCCCTCAATTACGACTTTGGGTATAAGGCATATGCACTTAAGTTCGAAATGAGTGATGCACATGGTAAGTACATCGTCGAACGTTATCATGCCATCTATCCGAATATACGTAGTCGCTTCCATCAGTGGGTTCGTGACTCGTTATCTCGTAATAGAACTGTGACTAATATCTTCGGACGTAGTCAACGTTTCCTTGATAGGTGGGGCAATGAGTTATTCAAGGATGCCTATGCATTCCCTGCACAGAGCACCGTGGCAGATATCATAAACATGCGTGGCCTATCCTACATATGGTATAATCAGGACTTATTTAAGCCACTCATACTCATGAATCAGGTACATGATAGTATCGTCTTCCAAATCCCACTAAGTGTGAGTTGGGATCACCACGTTGCGATGCTGACAAGTATAAAACGAAGTCTTGAAACTCCCCTCGAATGGCGTGGGACTCAATTTGTAATACCTGCTGATACAAAGATGGGCCTGAACCTCGGCCAGATGATTGACACTGATCCTATGAATCCTGAGGAAGCGTATGAGAAAATTCGAAAACTGGATTGACGCCTATATGGAGTATACGGAGAATAGTGAACCACCCCTTTTATTCAAAGAGTGGGTTGCAATCTCCTGTGTCGCGGCTGTCCTTGAGAGGAAGGTTGTGCTAAATTGGGGAGAGATAACACTCTACCCTAATATGTACATCGTCCTTGTTGGGAGCAGTGGACGAACACGGAAGGGTACAGCAATGGGACCTGGATACAACTTACTAAGGCAGATTGGCGTGAAGATGGCGGCTGAATCAATTACTCGTGAGGCACTAATACGGGAATTGAAGAAGGCTAACACCAACACTACCAATCCCGAGACGCAGGTAATGATGTTTCACTCTTCCATGACTGTATTTAGTCCTGAGTTGACAGTATTCCTAGGTTATAATAACCAACAACTAATGGCTGATCTCGCTGATTGGTACGACTGTCGTGACAAGTGGACGTATCGGACGAAGTCACAAGGCACTGATGAGATCACGGGCGTGTTCGTTAATCTAATAGGTGCTACCACACCTGACCTATTACAGACAACACTCCCACAGGATGCCATAGGCGGTGGACTCACCAGTCGGATTATATTCATCTACGAGGATAAGAAAGGGAAACTTGTCCCTGCTCCATTCCTCACAGATAAGCAGGTTGGTATGAAGGAAGATGTACTTGCAGACCTGCAACAGATTAGTATGATGACTGGTGATTTTCACTTCACAGGTGACTTCATGGATCACTGGATTGAGTGGTACGTGAAGCAAGATAAAACTCCACCATTCAAGGATGATGGTGCCTTCGATGGTTATGTGTCTCGACGTCCAACACACGTGCTGAAGTTATGCATGATAATGAACGCGTGTCGTACTGATAGTATGATGATTACACCTGATGACTTGCATCGTGCTATTGACTTACTTGAACGTACCGAGGTGAAAATGCCACGCGTATTCAGTGGAGTCGGTGCTAGTGATATTAGTGCAGTGATGGGTAAGGTTACTAACATAATTGCACAGAAGGGTGACATTGATTATCGTGAGTTACTACGACTGACACTGAGGGATGCAGATAAGGAGACACTTGACAGAGTAGTTGCAACACTAGAAGCAGTTGGAACGTTAGCAATAATAAAGAATATAGAACAAGGTACTGTGACTATACGTCATATACCTATGGAGAGATAAGATGGTACAGTTAGAAAAGGAAGAAGTAATAGATAATAATTATAGAATGAATGTCAAGATATTCACTACAGTTGATGGAGTAGTTGAAACTAGTCAAACTATAGAAGGTCCACTATGTTTAGGTCTAACTCATACGTGTAATAGAATACTAGATATGTTAGAAGATATCGCACCACGAGAGGAATGGATGAAGGCATTCATCAAAGCGTATGGCACTGAATCTTCATGTAAAATTAAATATGAAGGTGAGGAAAGAAAGAGCACCGCACCTGATGATAGTGATTACTCAATTGGAGGAGATAATGATGGATAAGTATGTGAGACCTAGATGGAGAAAACCTCGTATTATACGAAAGGCTATACGTGAACCAATAGGACATCGTATAACAGAGAATGATATATGGGTGTTTGAAGGAGTTCTTATTGGGAATCAATCTTCATTTCCACTCCAAGTTAGAATAGAAAATGATCTTATTATAATTAATAAGACATTCCATGCAACACCTTCCTATTAAATTTTATAGGAAGGTTTACGGATTCGGAACGTCACGATTAGTAATAGGTTCTTCTGGGTCGGTGGACAGCATATCCGTTGCTTCGGGATACTCATACCGACCCTCTAATATATTAGCAATCATCTTCTGCACTCGCAACACGTAATTATCAGATAACTCTTGCACCTTCTCATTACTAAGTGGCACACCCTTCTTCGTAGCAGCCTCTGTCAACCTATTAAGGTCTTCATTAAATAACTTAAGCATACCATTCTTCTTATACATTACCTGAACTTCAATAGGCTGACGCACATACGTGAACATAAACATACGACGTATACCTTCAGCAATTGTACCTATCTCATTCGCTAGCGCTTCACGTGCCAGTGGATCTTCAACTCCCTCAATACCACTTACTGGTACCAACTTAAGGATGGGAACCAAGTTCGCGGCGAGATAAGCAGCTGCTTTCAACTCTTTAACTGGCATACCACCGTATATCATACTTGAATCAAATGCACTCCAAATAGGTTCCCCTCGTGCAGTCTTATTACTACCCAATTCAATAGCAACACGACTGACAGGGTGAATCTCCCATATGTTACTCTTCATCAACTTCTGAAAACTATTATTAACTTCAGGACCGAAAGCATCTAATGCACGGTAGAGATACTTAAGAAACATATTCATCGGTGCACTCCACGTCAACACTGTGTCAACTGGACCTGTTTCATCGAGTGTAGTACGTTTCAGATAACGACGACCAAACTGATCACGTTCCCATCCTAGTGCGAGCATAAGGGCATCCATACCAGCCACCATTGCAAATGTCCTCATGAGTCCAAGATCATTATGCTTTGCATCTTCAGGTGTTCGTACACGTGGTAGGATTTGTTCTCCATGCGCACGTATCATGTTAGTATATAACTTCCCCATCGCAATCTTAAACGTGGGAGTGAAGAATATCTTATTAAGTACACGACGTGTGTCAGCAGGAACACCTGCATAGTCACCATGATAACGTGCTGCATACTGTGCTGCATCCATTGATGACATTCCTTTATCAAGTGCATATCGATAGGTAACTTGCCTAACAATACCATCCATTGTCCAAGCAGCAGTCCAACTCATATTGTATGTGGCCTTAAGCATATTAACAAGACCCTTACCTGCACTCGGCAGTCGCAATGTGCTAACGCCACCTATCGTCTGTGTAACCGCACGGAAGAAGTCTCCCATTAATATACCTGGTTGCCCGTGCATACTAGCAGCCGCTTCCGCCATTTGAAATGCATCCCTTATTGGATTAGGATAAGGTGTTGATGAACGACCATTATACTCAGCATCAAACCACTCAGGAGTCTTATTCACAAAGTCATTAATTCCCTGACGTAAATATTTAACAGTACGAATAGGATGATGAATTGCAATAGCACCTGCCATGACACCCTGCACCACATCATACATTGGGAGGAAGATAGGATTGATGAACTGTCCCATCTTCGTCAGGTTCATGAAGCGTCCGAAGCCACTCGTCTTCTCTCCACGATCTTTCATTTGTGTCAGAAAGTCCTTAATCAGTGGATGAACGAAGTACTCACTACCAATACCACTATCACCGAATTGCTGATAGATTGCCTTGTTATCAGTTGGGTCTTTCGGTAGGTTAAATGGATGCTTAGTCTTAAGTCCTTTCCTAGTTGGGATACCTTTAATTGCAAGGTTCTCTTTCTCCGCGGCTTGAAACATGGTAAGCATCGCTTCATCCTTCGCGGCTTGCCTACTATAATGAGCTATGATATCCCAGAACTTAATGTCCTCACGACTAATACCAGTTTCACCTCCACTGATAATGTCATCCAGTCGTAGGAGGTTTCTCTTCTTAGCACCAAGGATACGAAGTTGTTCCTTCTGCTCTGCATTCAACTTACTACTAGTCCGTGCATGATCTATCCATAGAGTACTAGGTATATGTACGAAGTTAGTATTCTTCGTCCTCTTAATCTCCGCCCTCAATTTAATAAGGGCACTTGTGAAGTTCTTCGTACTTTCACCTTTCGCCGAACGACTAGCGAGGTTCTGCTCCATTAATCGAAGTTTCTCATTCAAGTATTCAAGACGAGTCTCAATGAATCCCTTCTTAAATCCGCCCTTCTTAATATAAGTCTCAAGATGCCCCTTGAAGAATCCATCTAATAAATCATATGCCTCTTGGTGAATCGCCTTCTGCTCTTTCGTCAGGAAATTCCACTTCACTTTATTCTCATATAGGAAGGGGAGGTCGTTCATTAACTTAAGCACATCAGCCTCATTAAGCCCCTGCTTCCCATACGACTTAAATACACTTTTAATAAAGGCAGCACTGGCATTGTCACCAGCGGCGATACGAGGGTAGAGTAACTTAACTGCAAGCCCTGTCAATGGAGCTTTCAGTCGTTTGAAAGGTGTCTCAACGTCAAGCCAGTCACCTAACCTGGTAACGTATCCAAGTGCACGAGCCGCGAGACTATTATCATTCTCCATCTGCACACGCATCTCTTCACGATTACTAATGATTGCTTCACTCTTCACATTCTTACGAACAGCCTCAATGATATTCTCATCTATCACTTCATTAGCTGCCTTTGGGCTAACCTTCAATGCCTGCTCTAATGCAGTTTTCGCTTCAGTCGGGAGACTATTAATGTATTCCTTCTTCCTATCAGCATAAATCTGAGTCTCACGCAACTCTGCATCAGTACTCTCACCTGCCATAAGATGTGCATCTGCTTCAATTTTCGCCTGCGTCCTATTAGTTGCTGCAAGGAGACCGCCACCGAGCATAGCACCACCAACGAAGCCACCTGCCATTGCAAGTGGGACACCACCAAACATGGCCTGCGCGGTACGAGCGTCTGGGTTATATATAGCATCAAGACCACTAACCATTAATTCCTCAGCACCTTCCTCAAGCGCCTCAATACCACCAGTCGTAGGTGCAATCTTCGCCATCTCCGTCGCAATGATTCTTGCAGTGAGTGCAGGATTCTTCTTCCCTACACTCTTTCCAATCTCTAATAGTGCCTTACTACTTAACTTCTCAACAGCCTTACTCATAGCTCCGAAGGACATACGTTCAGCAAGAAACACAACTGTCCCGTAACCGAGTGCAATCAATGCCTCATTACCAATGACTCCACCTACACGTTCACCAGTATCACCTGCAACCTCTTGACCAAACTCACGTGTCAATTGATTGATACTCTTCCCAGTCTCTTCCTTCACATTCTCCATACTCATACGACCATCACCCATTGCTTGGATGCCATAGTTTGCGAGGATAGCAGGGACAGTAAGGACACGGCCTGGGAGGATCGTAGCAGCGAGTAATGGACCTACACTACCACTAACAGAGCCGAGAAATCCAGCTATACCCTCAGGAGTCCATCCGAGTTCTGCAACAGGATATTCTTCATTAGCAAGATTAGTTATCTCCCTTGCTTCATCGAAATCACCAACTGCTGCATTCCAAGATGCACTGACACCTGGAACTTGTCCAGATATACCACGATACGCTGCGTTAGTAAATGACTCCCACGCGCCGACATGTGCTGGCTCAAGGTCTTTTGCAAGTGCTTGATCAAATGTATTGATATCTTCCATATCGTAGTGAACAGATAATGATTCATATACCTGTGTGCGAGATGCAGGTTTTGCCATCTTTATACGAAATGACTCAGGAGTTTCATCACCTAAGTCATATTTGTCAGCTAATGCATTGTAAGTCTTTTGGACAGCACCAATTTCTTCAGGCATTATAGATTCCTATTAACTAATCTTTAGAGAAGTTTTACTAGTCTTACCAGTCTCACCTTTACGTCCAGCAGATGCAATCTTACTCCACTGACTACCAAGTTCACCTGCTTCAATTTTCGCGGCTACAAATGAATCAAGTAGTCGTTCATATTCTGCCTTAATTTTCCCTGCTTCAGGTCCATGCTTAACTTGAAGTTTACCTGCTGGATCGATGAAGACGCCATAAGGGAATGCTTGCAGTGCTTCATTCTTAGCCTGCTCAATACTCTGTTTATACTGCGATAGTCCCTGCTTATCCTTCTCAGCCAATGCCTTGAAGGCATCACTGCGTTCCTTATTCTCAAGGACACTAGTCTCAGCCGCAACCTTCTCAACGTCAGCCTTACCCTTCGCAACTGCACTCTGTCGTGCTCGCACATTCTGAACACCGCGTTGACCAAGACTACCACTCTTAACATCTTCAGGTGCAACACCTTCTGCCAACTGACGTGCAATATCCTTCTCAATACGATCCTTACCAAGTTGACTTCCAACTGCACCGAGACGACCGATTGCACTATCAGTGCCACTAATGGCACCTGCAATCTGCCCAGCAACATCAGCGAATGTACCACCGCCTACATCACTCTCAATAGCACTACGGATATTCTCAATAGCACTACGGATATTCTGCCTATCTGTGGCAAGGTCTGCCTTACTATTAATGTCACCTGTGATAGGCTTCTGTGGAATAATAGGTCCTGGCTGTACACCCCTAGGACCACGTACTGCAGTCGGTGTTGCTAATGCTCGTGATGCTGCTGCCTGTTCAGGAGTTGGAGCGGGTGGACCGATAGCTGCAATTGAGTCAGCTGGGTTAATTTCAGTCTCATCACCAATATCTTCGAATGGGTCAAAGATACCACCTGCAGGAATCTCAACATTCTCACGTTCGTCTGCTATTCCTTGCATTTGATCAAAACTTAATATACGACTATCAGGTGGTGGAGATAGTGGAGGTGCATTAACTTCTCCACTAATAACAGTACCAAGATCAGGTGCTTCACGTAAGGCAGTAACACCTTCTCCAACTTTATTAACTGCACCACTAATCGCATCTACACCACTTCCAATAGTCTCACCAATACCTCGTAATATTGGATCATTAGTTAATTGATCAAGTTCCGTTGGAGGAGCAGGGCCAAATGAACCCTCTCCAGGGACTGGTACTTCTGGACCAAGTGGTACATCATTAGCAGGAACGCCAGCCTTTGCAATGACATCATCTACCGTTTCATTAGGCTGACTACTGGCAGCACCTGCAATTATCTGACCGAAACCAGTATTAGGATCAACGTCATTAAGGGCACCTATCAAGTCACTAGCTTCCTGTACCTGCCTTGCGACTTTATTAGGCGGCGGCTTAGTAGGTACTCCATCCGCGCCACTACTATCACTAACAGCAGTTGGTGTTTCTGCGACAATTGCACCAGTGTCAGCAGGTGCTTGTTCATGTGCTGCTCCTGATATACCTTGTGGCTTATTCAAGGCTTCAAGTGCTTTACGCCTTCGAGCAAATTGTCCAGCATCAATCTTACCTGACGCTAGGTCTGCTTGTAGCTGTTCTAATGTCTGTGCCATATGTTAAACCTTCCTATTAAATTTAATATGTAGATTAAGCACCAGCAGCTCCTGCCACGCCACCTACAACTGCACCAACGGCTCCACCAATTGCAGTACCAACACCTGGAACAACGGAGCCAATGGTTGCACCAAGGCTTGCACCCGCAGATGCACCGCCCATCGCACTTTGACCCATACTAGGCCCCTTACTGACAACGGCGGCACCACTACTGGATGCTAATAAGTTACCAGCATGGGAATATATCTGCATCGGATAATCAGAACGAAGTACCTCTCGCTCCATAATTGTATCATTATATTCTTTATTAAGAACATAAATCATTCTCTGTGCTTCAATTCTACCACCACGTGCCTGTTGAAGTTGACTAAATTCAGCACCTTTTAACTGTGTTATCAATTGAGTCATACCAAGGATATATTGATTGCGTGCTGCTTGTATTGCATTATATGACGACATGTATCCTGCTTCATGCTGCTTTGCAAAATCTTGCGCCGTTGTAATGATATCCCTCTGCGTCTCAGCAATCTGTTTAACTTGATTAATAATAGTACTCATCAATGATTCGACACGAGTTGTAAATTGAGTTTTAAACATGTCTATTCGTTGTGATAGGGAATCACGATATGCACCTATTAATGTAGCATTATCACCAGTTGCAATGGTTGGGTAAGTTGCAATTACACTATCTAATATCTTACTCTTAATTCCAGCCTCGTATTCACTAACCTCTCGACCACGATCACTTTCTAATAATGCAATGCCTATACCAAATGAACTAGTCATGTTAGCATTCATACTACCCATCTGTCCAGCGAATCTACCAACTGAACGCTGATGCCTATTGATAGTCCTAGTTTCAAATGCACTTACATCACTAGCAATCTGACCACTTGCATCACTTACGATAACAAGTGCCTCTGCAATTGCACTATCAATTACGGTATCAGCATTTGCCTTCACAGCCTCAAGCACATTATCAATCAATGTTTGCATCTGTGATACATTAGTACTCCATATACTTGAAGGGAATGCTTCACTCCCACTTGACATTGCACTAACTGCACCATTAATAGGCGCTAGTAATGCAGTCCTAATAGTATTAAATGAATCCTGTATCATAGGTTGCACAACATCATGAGTATCACTCATCACAAGTCCAGCCTTCGTAATTGCTTCATTGATTAGTGTATTGAAGGTATCCTTAAGATCCTCTCCGTCAGCACCAGGTTCTGCAAATGCCGTAGTCATTTGATTAATCACTTTTGCAAGTGACGTATGAAATACAATTTCAGCATCATAAGCTAATGCATCATACCAGTTTGCGGTAGCGTTAGAGCTAATTAAAGCAGTGTCTCCTACCACAGATGGTGGACTATATAATGTTGCGCTTGGATCACCTTCGTATGGATTATTACCTAATGCTGTTATCAACTGTCGACTCATACTCACACTATCGAATAAGTCGTCAATTTCAGTAGCATTACCGAGGTTACCCTTCAGCCATGCTTCCTGTGTATGTTCAATGTATTCAGGATAACTTGATGCTCCTGCTCCACCACCCATATTATACCTCCAATGTTAGTAGTACATGCTCAGCTGTTCCGCCAAGTTGTATCACTCTATTTATAACTGTGCCCTCATTAGTATAGGCTACAATCTTATGGCATTTATGTTTCTTTGCAAAACTACGTAACACAGTATATGAATCAACCCATACCTTTTCCTTAATAGCTGTTCGCTTAAGGGAGACGAGGGCTAATATCAGTAAGTTACGTACTTCAATAGCCACCTCCCCAGTGAAGTGGGTTATCATAACTGCTACCATTTCACTATCTTCTACCATCGCCCATGCTTGCATCTTATCCTGCATCAGTGCATTGTAGGTATATTCAACTTGTTCCTCACTGCCGAACACTGTTGGTGCTAGTGCATCAGCGATAACATTCTTCATAGGCTCCCAGTTTTCCTGAATAGCCTCTAACGTTAATTTAATTAGCATCTAATCCTCTAATGCCCCTCTTATCAATTCGTTTATAGGACACGGTGATAGGACCATTTGGTACGATGTCTGCGAATGCTTCACAATTTATAATCACTCGAAACTCAATACCTGCAAGTCCCATGTAAGCCATGTTCTCTTGATTTAAATCTTTGTATGCACTACGTGTCCATGCACTTTTACTATTATAACGATAGTCAATTGCAACTGTCGTAATGTTAGATGCGTCCATATCCCAATCTATATGAATCCACTCAAGTGACTTAATACCACGACTACCGAAATCGATGATATCAGTCTCAACATGTAATGTAGGGTCAGATTGATTATTGAATGATACGGCTTCACTTGCCCCAACTGGGTCAGTGATCTGTACATACCAACTTACATCATCACCCTCATCACCACTGTCACCACCTGCCTTCTCCAATGATTCAGTGAACTCAACAGAATCCCAGGCATTGACTGTTAGTGGATTCCCACTACCACCTTTATTAACTACAAGGTGATCACCATGCTTGAAGTCCTCTTCACTGATGTATAGTGGATCCTCAACTTCATGTACTGTACCCTTTCCTGCACTCTCACTGATCTGAATTATATCAGTTGTTGCGATAGTGTTAGGTCCAGTGATACGAGAAGAACCAGATAACCCTTCACCAAATGTTAGAGTTTCCTCTATACTAAACTCTTCCCCAACCTGCCTAATCTCACCAATAACCTGTGGTTCATCAAGAACATATCCATAGTCCTTAATACGTGCAAATTGCTTAGTGATAATATTACCAATACGATCAGGCTCAAAGGCAACAGCAGTAGTGCCACCACTATCAGCAGTTGCGAAGAATAACCAATATTCATTCTCAACACCGTAACCTGCTACTGCCATAGATGATACAATATCTGGCATCGTTACGGTGAAGGCACGCACTGCATCAACCATGTCAATAGTGTCACCAGATGATATATCAATATCAAGACCGAGGTCTTCAAATATTAATAGATACATACCAGTATCAGTACCAGCATCACGATCAGTATAGGTACTTAATTTATTATCCCAAGTACCCAACCATGTAATTATACCACTTGCTTGCGTCCACTCATAGACCTGTGCTTTCCAAAACGTCGCACTGGCACCAGTATAACCAATACCAGTAGCTGGATCTAAATTTGCTACTACTTTACCTATAGGCATATTACCTGCACCTTCCTATTAAATTATATATGAAGGTTTAGGACATTGTCACTTTCCAATAGAAGTGGAACCGACGCGCGGCTGGTACAACTTCATTGATCGTGTATGTTGCGAATGTACTTGTGAATACAGATGCATCTGCACCACCAGTTAAATCATAACCCAGTTGCAATGTACCATTCAGTGTCACAGCACCATCTATGTAACCATAAAACTCAACATATGTCTCAGTTCCATCACCTCCATCATTCAATGATGTAATGAACCAGTTTGCATGAACTGCTGCTCCACTGATAATATATGCAATACCATCCTTATCCACAGTATAAGCATCACTGTCAATGAAGTTATCAATCGCTTCATCAACCGTTGCTGCCATACTTTGTGCAAGGTATGCCTTAAGGTCACTACCGATGGTATTGTGTTCCTCTTTCTCAGTCCCAGGCACCATATGCCCAGTCTCGAGATCGGTCTGCCACATTTTGACATTACCCGCTAATTTAATCTTTACTTCACTCATAGCGTTACTCCATAAACTTGACCGTTATGATACACAGTCGACATTATCACTTGACTAACCTCTGTCATACCGTGCGGGGAGAGTAAGAACGTCCTCGCACCATTGGTTATGTAGAAGTCGCCTAGTGTCTTATTATATGATACGATTACATCATCGTCATCTATCTCACTAATATACTCGTGGTAGTCGAGTCGCTCAGGACCTTCTTCAGTTACTCGCCATATGTAACCTTCCTTATCCACCAGCATATGTTGATTTTTATCTCCATTCACCGCGCCTGTATTCATGATACCTGGAATGTCAAGACGAGTGATACTGAATGTAGGTATCGGTTCCACGATAGGTTTCATAATCGCGGCTCCATCATCACCATACACTATCACACTATCACCGAGACGTTTCATATGCTTCACCGCACCCTTAAAGGGCATCACAGCAAAACCTGCATCCCCACGCCTAACGACATCTAACATAATTGGGTCACTCGCACTATATCCAGCACCATCCACAATGCTATTAATCATTAACTCAGGGTAGAATAACCAGAACATATCCATTGCACCTACAGTTGTCCACATCACCATATTTGCATCAAGTTCAAATTCATACTCAAGATCGTAGTTATTCTTATTCGCCAATGTAGACCAAAACGCTCTCCACGGCGCTGTTAGGGTAGTACTATCAAATCCACCTAACATCATACGACCTTGGAACTCAAGACCTGCATTTATATTCTGAGTATTATTCCCATACACGTGATCATAATCTCCAGCATTCCGCGTCATACCAGTTTGCGGATTCATCTTAAATATAGAGGCAGTCCCATTCACCATCATCCATGCACTTCCGAAGTCAATGAATTGCCAACTATGACCTGCATCAACTGCCGTAATCACATTGGGTTGGTTAGATCTATATATATCAACCTCTGTCAATGTACCTGCTGTGAAGTCAATTGTGAATAGACGATTCTTATCAACGAGATATATCACCTCTTGACCTTTGATGAATTGTGGATTAGGACTATTGACGCTAACGCCATACGTGGTGTATAGTGTACTTCCACTTATAATTTCTGCAAGTGGTTCAAATGTTTCAAGACCATGCTCACCGCATCTCATATTCATATGATTTACAGTCTGCACACTATTACGTGGCATATACTGACGCGAACGAAGTCCCTTCGTCACACCATCAAGTTTTATTGCAAATTCTTTAGCCACATTAACCTCTCATCTGATTGATCTGACTTCCACCTTCATTCATCGCCATATCAAGGTCAACACCCTTCAGCACTTCCATCAATGAGTTCATCCAATCCTTTGAACCTTCTGTATTACGATAACTAGTCTCGATGAACCAGTTCGTTGCATACACTAATGCAAATGGCTCCATTCGTGTCCACCAGCTCTCTGTGATAGTAGTACCACTCTGACTCCCACCTAATGTACCACTTCCATCAATACTTGACAATGTAACAGTAGTTGTGAACACAATGCTATTACCTGCTGTACCTGCAGTGTCCCATGTAATACGTAAGATAGTACCACGAGCGCTACTTGCAGTTGCCGTAACAGCATGTGCATTGATAATAGCAATTGCATTAGTCAAACATTCTGCGATAGTTGCACCTATCGTAATCTCAGTCGTCCCGCCACTCGCTGCCTTCCACGTGAACACTGTACTGTCAATTGTAATAATCTCATCCGCAACAGGCAGTCCCGTTAGTGTGAGTCCACCAACTGCTGCTACCTCAAGCCCCAATTCTGGAGAGTAAAACTCACCAAATACGGTGATGGTGTGAAGTTCATCAACTGGTGGCGCTACGATAAGTGTATCGTAACCTTCATTTATTTGAAAGGATATCCCCTTATAGTCATCCCTTCCATCGAAGGAATCTTCTGTTTCCTGCTGTTGACTAGGTGCCAGTCGATGCACACCAGACGCATAATAGGCAGGACTACCAGTATCCTCACTATCCCAATCCTTCTCATATTCAATACGTAGTGTGTCAAGGTCTTCCTTGATAAGTTCAACACGTTTTCCATTCGTTCCAGTTGCCCACACCGATTCAATACTACGCATTTTATCTAACGTGACTTTATATTCCCCAGTTAACAAGTCAGCATAAAATCTTTTCCTGCTTCCAGGAGTCGCTTGAAGGCGGTCAAGAAATCTTTGACCTGCATTTATATAACTATTAACACCAAGATTAGTACTTCCGTCAAGTGCTCCGAGATCAGTACGACCAGTGTTAGATATAACCAATGCTCTTATATCTGTTAATGACATGTATTCACCTTCATATAAAATTTAATAGGAAGGGGCAACTGAATCACCCCTTCCCAGTTAACATATAATAGTACGATTAAACAGTACTATCCAATCCCACACCATTCATCAGCATGTGAGCATTGAAGAAATGAACTTCCAACCCAGTTTCAGTAAGGTAAGACTCTTTCTTTCCATCAATCTTAGCCTGACCACCCTTACGATCACTGTCATCTTCATTGAAGAAAGTATCATCAAGAGGACGTTCCTTAATGTACTTCATATCAACAATCAGATTCGTGTTCCGAGTTGTTGCTTCATAGTTGAATAATGGATGTGACTTCAGATACAATGTACCAAAAGGTGTCACCCATTCACCTACCTGAATACCATACGCTTTGGTCTTACTGGTAATCGGATAGTATCCAACAGCCTTCACTAATCGCTGTAATCCAAGAAGAGCACCAGAACCACAAATACCCATCTTCTCATTACTACCATAACGAAAGACCTGTTCAAGGTATGTATCGAGGAAGTGCTCTCCACCCTGCATCCAAGTCTGTCCACTATAATCAGTATCAGTCTGGAAGTTAACGACATTACTCGATGCATTCGCCTTGATATGCTGTACAATACCACGGGTGAAGCGTTTCGGTTTACCATTAACACCAGTCTTCAACTTATACACACCCCAGATGAAAGCCTTCTCCATCTCAATACTATGAAGCTCTAAACACTCTCTCTTCGATTCATCATATGCAGAACCTGTACGTAGTTTACTCTTCTGAGCAGTACGTGTCAGTTCCAGTGGTGTTTCAAAAATCTGAGTATAATTATCATACTCAGTAACATCATACGCAATGGTATCTGGCATTGGGCTACCTTCAGCCTGTGCAGAACCAATCACCATAACGCGGTCACAATCACTCAGATCATTACTTGAGCTATTGTCATCAGCCTCTAACAAGGCAACCTTGATATAGGATGAAGCGCCATTACTAACACTCGCTATTACATCAGCTGCTACATCAACATCAAGATCTGATGCATCACGTAGGAGAACAGTATGACCTTTACGAATCTCTGCCTGCAATGCGGCAGCCATTTTAACATACAGAATATCACCTGTAGCACCACTACTTATGTAAGCAGTACCAAGTCCAATATCTGTATATACACCAGTTACTGCACCAGCTTGTTGAGGAAGAGCTTTTGTAAACCAATGAAACTTGGCACTATCTGGGGCTTCATTACCCATCATCCCGAGCATTGCTGTCAACGGTGCCTGACCATTAGGATACTCATAGAGTATACCCTCTCGCCAGGTTTCAGGCAGTTGGTTAGTTACCCAATCGCCCGTTCCTCTTAAACCTAAAAATGCAGTCATCTTTAAGCCTCCTTTGTTAATACGCCACTGTACCCAGTGACGAAGTAATGTGAACCATTACAGTAGATATCAGCATAATTACCAATTACACCTGCAATGTGTAGATCCTTTGCGGCTACTCCGCTTCCACCAAGATACACGCCAACAGCGGCAGGCGGTGATAAGGACATGATTTGTGCTGCTGTCGCCTGAAACCTAATGGCTTTACCCTTATAAGGTCCAGGTGCTGGAAGTGTATGTACGGTAGTACCACCTGCACCAGTATTGGTATTATTCTTACCAAAGTCAGCTGCCACAATCGCATCAGTTACAGCATGCGCTTCCACTGTTGCATTTGGTGGAACTTGTGGATACGCAGTTACACCTTTCCAGAAGAATTCAACTGCCCCATTTGACAGTTCAATTCCTGCTTGTCGAAGTTTACCAAACATAGTCATGGTTCACCTCACTAAGCTTCTTTGGTCAGTACACCAGCATAACCGACAACGTGATAACCGATACCATCACAGTATAGATCAACATAATTTCCAATGACATCTGCGATGTTCAAGTACTTACTTACAACTCCACTACCACCAAGCCATACTGCTTCTCCAGCGGCTGGATCAACACGCATGATCTGCGCGACTGTAGCCTGGAAGCGGATAACCTGCCCAGGATGTGATGCAGCAGCTGGCATTGTATGCACAGTGGTATTTGATGCACCTGTGTTTGTGTTATTCTTTCCAAAATCAGCAGCTACAATTGCATCTGTAGCAGCATGAGCCTCAACTGCAGCGTTAGCAGCCACCTGTGGATAACCAATACCATAGATGCCTCTAACACCAAGTCCGAGCTTTTTGTCATTTACTAATAGTTCCGCAGTAGTACGCGGTAACATAATAGCATCATATTCGCTCATAATTTACTCCAATTACTTCTTAATTAAACCTAATGTTTTCTGGACGTCCTTCGCTAGATCTGTCCTATCATCTGCTCCTTTGTTACCAGTGCCTTTTGGCTTAGTCGGAAAGCCTGGTTTCTTTTTACTCTTCTTCTTAGGAGGAGTCTCGGGGTCCTTCCGAGGAACACCCTTTTTAATACCTAATGTCTTACGAGCGCGAGTCTCTGCTTCACTCAGTAAGGCATCCAGTGTCATGGTTGGATCTTCTTTCTGTACTTCATCTACCAAAACACCTACGTACTTTCTAAATGGAAGGAGATCGTTATTCTCCTTGAAAAATTCATTTGCACGCTCTACCGTGGTAGCTCGTGTCTGCACTTGTATTGTTACCTTATCCGTCACTTCCTTCTCAACAGCCGTCCTCGTTGTCTGTACAACCTTCGTCAACAGTGCATTCATTTTAGCACTATCCTGAGTTGCTTCATCCAATTCTTCTTGTGTCACAAATTCAAGGACAGTGTCTTCAGTAGGTGGAGGTGTTACTGGAGGGGTAGTTGCAACTGGAGCTGCTGTACCAATACTTGCAAGCGCCTTACGAAGACGTGCTATCGTCCCATCCTTATCATCTTCCTCTTCTTCCTCTTCCTCAGTCTCTTCTTCCTCCTCAGATTCTTCTTCCTCTTCCTCCTCAGTATCTTCCGTTTCTTCCTCGGTTTCCTCTTCTTCGGTCTCCTCAGTTTCTTCTTCGGTTTCCTCTTCGGTTTCTTCGGATTCTTTAGGCTTACTTAAACCAAGTGTCTTCATAACATCTTTGGCTTGCTCTTCTTGCTCAGTCTTCTCAGTTACCATCGTTGTTACCTCTCTCTTGTTTCTCTTCTTCTTCATCATTCAGTGCTTCCTCATAAAGCACTTCAGGCATCAATAGTATCTCTTCGATAGCCTTAACTTCACCTTGAAGACGATACATAATTTTAATATCATCTTCCGCAACTAATTGCTTCACGGTTTCCTCAAGACTCATATTCAACTGTTCCTCGAGTGCTAACCATACAATGTTCTCACGGAAACTTTTCATCTGTGCTGATGATGGAATCTCACGTTCCTCGTCAATAGGCATTCTTATTATCCTTATCCTTGTGGAACTGGTATAAGGTTACCCTTATCCACTTCCTTCATTACATCTGCATCATCCTGTGTTCGTATCTGTGGTGCTTGGTCAGGTTTCAACTCAAAGTCCTCAACATTCTTAGCACCCATCTGCCTTGCGATATGCTTAAATATACGAACCATATCGAAGTTCTTACCAACCTCAGGATTCTGCGCTAATACTTGATACATCTGTGTCCACACATCTGCATCCTCACCACCTGGCATACTCCCATCACTTACTTCGACAGAGAAGTTGACGTTAATATCACGTGGGTCGATGTTTACAAACTCTTCTCCATACTCACGAACGAGATCATTCTTATGACGACCTACTATCTGCAGGTAGTTATCCTGACTCATCAATTGCTGTGTCTGACTAGCGCAAAGGTAACCGAGATCTTGCATACTCTGAGCACTGATCATCTTCGCACTCTTCTCAAGTCTACTCAAGGCACCAGTACGTGCACCCTTCACCTCCGTCGCACTCCTTCTCTCACCCTTATCCTTCATCACACCAGATATGGCATCAAGTGCTCCAGATGCATTATTCATCATCTGCATGAAGTACATTGCATCCTGCACGTTGTTCCTTGTTATATCACTAATCTGTAATTGTTTAGCGACATTATCAACACCTTTACCCCATGCTCTACGACGCGTACGAATTAACTTCCCAGGTTCTGGGTCTCGCATATCATTCATGTTGACACTCATAGGATCAACGATGATCATGTCGTTGACAGCCTTACGCATATTCTGCATATGACTATTCACGACGAAGTCAGTTGCCTTCTGCATCCCGTTAATGATTTCCATCCTGCTAATAGGACTACCACTATACCCGTCAAAGTCAGGACTGCAACTTGTAATGGGATACTTATTATGATGTAGTCCGACAGGCATCGCCTTCGTGACCAACTGATCAGATGATACACCGAAGAGCCACTTTTGTGGATACTTACTCTTACCAATCTTCCAATCTGCAGGCACTATGTTGATATACATATACACTGTATCAATAGTCTTCTGACTGGTAGGGTTCGGTATTTGCTTCTTCGTTCTACCACTATCGTGTGTTACAGAGAATTGACTCCTTGCATCACTTACCTCTTTAAGGTACTCAACATTAAATAGGTCACCACCTTCACGGCTATCCCTCTCCAATAAATTCACATAGTTATCACGATCAATCCAGCCGAAGAACTCACCATCTTGTATATCCTGTATCGCTACATTCGGATCAGGGAATACACTGTAAGGACTCATATTTAACAACTTATTACCTTCAAACACGGTGAATTCTTCTTCTTTCGTCACATCACCAGTTTTCTTAAATGCACTCGTCAATGTGGAGAAGAACCCCTCAGGCTCTGTTATATTCCTTACTGCTGTCTCCTCATACCATACTGGTGCTGCTACACCAAAACCGTAAGCGAAGGAATCCCGCCACTGGGTGTGCAAGTTAACTGATGCCTTACTATAATGCATCTGTTGCTGAACAACCAACTCAAGGAGACGAGCCCCAATGGTTGCTTCGGGATTCCTAGGATGATACCTGAATATAGGCGGAACAAGGAATGTGCTAACCATATAAGTCATCACCGTCTCCATGTTCATATACGTAGTTGGTATGACTATCGTATTAGTCTTATCACCACGATCATTCTCCTGTTGTAATAACTCAGGAGATACATATGCCGTGAGTGCCTTATCAATCTCACGCCAGTTAGCATAACGCTTACTGATATAATCATGACTATCAGTTGCACGTCTCATTACTTCTGTAACGATGAAGTTATGGAGATCACTACCTGGTTTAATATTTAAGTTATCAGGATACTTATACCTGTAATTCTTGTTACTAAACGAAGTACTTGTTAGTGGACCTCGAAATGCACCTTGTGCTAAAGTAGCCATAATAAGCCTTTATATAATTCGTTCATATTCAACAACTGGGTCATAATCCTCTTCCAGTTCCGCATATTCTAATTCTGGATCGTCATTCTCTTCGTCCCAATCAGCAGGACCAAATTCAAGTTCCCCATCTTCCATCAATGGAATGAAGTATGCTAATGCATCAATAACGTCAACACGTCTTCCACGAGGGAAGGATAATAATTGTGACTCTACAGGTCCACAACGACTAGTGTTATGATATACCTGATGCTGACGATAGTACTTCACCATTGCTCTAATTCGATCTTCCTTCTTCCCTACTGCCTTTAACTCAATCAACTGCCCATAATACCCACGTTCCTTCATCCTATTCTTCAATGGATTCGTGATGAATAGATGAAGGGATGTTACTTCAACTGCAATTACATCTGCCTTCAGACGAAAGGCCATATCAATTGCTACATCATAGATTTCGTCAGGATGTAACTTAAGCCCAAGAGAATCACGCACATAAATGCCATTACCAATAGTATCAAATCCTACCCCTGTGATTCCAGTCTCAGCAGACTCCATCTTAACAGTTTTAGATGGATCAATGAGAATAGCAGTCGGCATGTCTTTAATACGATGAAAGGGGTCAGTAATATCACTTTCATTATACTGCATGAAGTCATCTGCTTTGAATCCTGCCGCTTCCTTCGCCCCAGGCAGGTTTCTATTTTCACGGTAGAATACATCGACCATATTATCTCTAACAGCTTCATCGTATTCCCTCTTCACATCAGCATCACTCATGTATGCAGGCCAGTTACTCACAAGGTCATCATCACAAAGTTCAAGCATCTCACTTTCCCAATCTGGACTTTCTAACAAGCCGTTCAGGAGGGAGTCTTCATGAAGGATAGTTCCAATTACAAATATTCGCCAGTCCTTCTTATACCTTGCCACTGCACGTCGCACATCAGCATTGAACCATGTCTTCTTCTTCAATCGCTGATCTTCACTATCCATATGCTGCGGGTCTTCAAGATCATCCACGATGATGAAGTCAGGACGCACACCGTAGTAATTCATACCACGAACTTGCTGACCTGCACCACGTGGCATGACACCTGTACCTGGGAATCGCGGATCATCTCGAAAGTTATCAGCAGTCCACTGTTCCTTACTAAACATATTACTCTGCATATTACCGAATAACTTCTTAATCCGTTCATTAGTCATGAGTTCCCACTTCAATGACTCAGACTGCTGAACAGCCATTGTGTTAGTTGCACTAATGGGAACGATGTACTTAGCACTTCGAAACAATATTTCAGTTGCAGGTATTGCGACGTTCACTACCGTCGTCTTCCCAATACCACGAGGTGCCGCGATAGCACCCCGTTGCACACCACTATTAATCATATCAAAAATCTTACCGTGTATCTTCTCAGAAAACGGTAGTTCAAAACGCTCAGGAAATAATACCTTACACGCGAGTGCACGATCATTAATGCACTCAGCCATGATATCCTTTACTTCGGCCTTACTGGCAGTCGTGATATCTGGTATCTCATGAGCGAGCATAGATTATCTACCTGTGATAACTGCTTTACCAGTGATACGCCAAATAGCCCACTTTATCCCATCAACAAGAATATCATCCCACTTAGCAGGTGATAACTTCACAATCTTCTCAATGATGTAAAATGCAATCAGAACTGTCTTCCAGTTCTCAGTCAACCATAGTGTTAAGTCTTCCATTTAATCCCTCATTCCTTTGTTATGCTTGAATCCATATTCCTCAAGAAGATCACTCTTCTTTTGCTTATAATATACCATGAAGCCATTTTTTGAATCTTTATCAAGAGCATATACCATACTTACAATACGTATGGTGTTATATTTAATCTCACGTTTAATAGTCTGCATACCCCATGCACCACCTGCAACGGCACTTCCGATGACTACGTCAAGGCCGTGTTCTACTACTATATTCAATACGTCAATTGCCATGTCAGCTCCAATTCCTGAATCTTCCTATTAAATTTTATATGTAGGTTTAACGATTATTCTTAATCAGTTCCTTCAACACCTTCATACCATCCTTCTCATGATATGGGATACGCTTACCATCCAACCAAATCCTCATCACATCCTTACGACTATTCAATGCAGGTGCTGGTTCATCATCTTTCACAGACACTAACGTCACACCTTCAATGAATGATCCGTATACACTTCCATCATCTACACCGATGAATCGTCCATCCTCACGAAGTTCAGTTTCAACAATCCTACCATGATAGTTAAGTATGAATCTCATTATATCTCTCCTTATTCATTATACATCAAAAACTAGTAACTCAAAATTACATGATATCTCAGTAATAGCACCATCGCCCTTACCTTCAAACCATATATCTGTCAACGCATCAAACTTAATAGAAGGTGCCATTGTCTTATATTCAAAACCACCTAACACACCATCCCAATGTCTCTTCAACCGAACTGGTGACATAGGCGCAACGATATCTGTAAAGTTCTGTCTAGTCATAAGACGTACATCAGCCGCCTTACCTGCATCAACTGTGCCATGAACACTCAATAGATATGCCTCTTTCCCTGTTGGAATAGACCATCCTGTATACTGTGTTTGACCCTCTTCAATGGCAATTACTATAAAGTTTGCTCCACCACCACTATCTTCAATAATCATAGCAGCTGTATTAGCAACTCCATACGTACCGACTCCACCTACCCAAGCATGATGTACTCGCCAGAATAATGCACTTGTTGCACTACTTGCACTAGCACCCGCAGATGCAACCTCTTCTGATACCTCAGTAAGTGTACTATCAATTCCTTGGATAAACACACTCCTTGCACCATTACCAGCAGCATCATCTGCAGCATTACCACCTGCTTTAATCCGCATAGCAACTGGAGATTGACGAAAAGCAGATGTGGCGAATGGTAATAGTGAGAGGTGTGCCCAACTACCATTAGGAACTGCGTCATTACGTCCATACTTATGTACCATTGACACGCCAGGAACTTCATCAAGTTGCACTGCAATTAGGAAGTCTTCAGTAATCTTATGACCATGTATATACATTAGAAGTACGCTGTCACAGTTAGGTTAACATCAGTACTTATATTCCGTATCATCCTGATGGTATTAATCTCTTCCCACTTATCTAATGTCAAGTACTTATTAGCAGCAACTGGATAACCGAATGGAGTGGCAGGCACGGGATCAGCACTATACGCTATACGTATATCAGCTGTCTCAATATATATCACTACAGTCTTCGCCTTCGCACCACTATTCTGTCCAGTGTTATACTTAATGCTATCACTTAATTCCAGCACAGTGCTACTGACGACAACAGGTGTTGTGACGCCTGGCTTCCCAGTGATAGGTGGCATGTCGACGATGTTACTCATAATACCACTAACATTGCCATTACCATCGCACCAATAATATCACCTATTGAGTCATATTTCCAACGTTCTAATGATCCATATATCTTAATCATACCTTCAAATCCACCATCAAAGATAAACTCAAATACTTCCCATAATAGTGTTAATATAAGTATAGCAATCAGCACTCGTGTAGCAGAAAAGAACTCTATACCAATCCTTGCACCAACAGCACCGCCAAGCATGTGGAACCAAATCCACACATTACCGTTAAGGCCCCAGTCAAGGAAATGCTTAAGGAAGTTCATCTTCTTCCATTATAAAAGGTTCAGGAATAACCTCTACTTTTTCACCGTCAACTATCTTGTATTGGGTTATGTCCTCGA
>JACKQG010000896.1_pt2 | contig 32442 bp, 22 predicted proteins | sample 8237621 | NCBI WGS metagenome assembly JACKQG01 (sample SAMN15677084, study PRJNA649215) | marine metagenome | biome: marine; feature: Black Sea; material: saline water; isolation source: suspended particulate matter (SPM) from the Black Sea western gyre | collected 2013-06-09/2013-06-10 | depth...
GACGTGACTTCAGGCGGCCCCAAGTTTCAGCCTGAGGGCCAAGGCTGGATCAAATTGCACCAGCTCCAGTGGGACCGGAAAGAGCTTGCACCCGACACGACCGCCGTCGTGCTGCTGAGTCCTACGTCGCTTCAGATTCGCGACCTTGGCATCCAGCTTGGCGAAGGATCCATCCGAGGCGAATGGACGACGTTTTTCGACGCACAACACCCCGGCTCGTTTCGGCTGACGGCTACTCGAATCAACGCCAAGCGGCTGCTCGCGCCGTGGCCTGACATTGCACGCCGATTTGAAGGCATCGTCGATGCGCGGGTCGTTGGCGAACCGGGGGCAAACTGGGTGGGCACGGCGCAGATTGCAGTGACCAGGGCCAAAGTGGCCGGGATCCCGGTCGGTGCTTCGCGGTTGCCGGTCGACTGGGCGTACTCGCCAGCGACCGGCCAGGGGCGTGTCAGGATGCGGGAAACTGTGCTGCAGGTCGCGGGGGGACGCGTTACCGCGAGGAGTACTTTCGACTGGGGGCAGACCGTCAACGTCAGCGCTACGGCGCGACTGGCCGCCTTGAACGTCAAATCATTGTTGCAGGCTGCGCCGCATGTCACGAGCGTGCAAAGCGGTCGCCTGAATGGAAGACTGCAACTGAAAGGCAGAAACGTTCGTTCGCCGAACAGCTTGGTGGGCACGTTCAGCGGGACTCTGGAAAACGCCCAGACGCTGCAACTGCCGGCATTGAGAAACATAAGTCGGTTCCTCGGCGTTGGGCAAATCGGAGCGGCCAAGTTTGATTCCAGCGAATTGGAACTGCGTCTGGCGAAGGGCTTCGTACACATTGATCGCATGGCTATTGCGAACAGTGCGATTCAACTGCTGATCGACGGTCGGCTGAGTCTGACCGGTCGGCTGGATTTGAACGTCGTCGCGCATGCCGGACAATTCGATTCCCAGCCCGAGTTGCGACGACTGGTTCGTGCTTCAGTTCTGCTAGCACCGCCCGTGCCGGTGGCCCTGCTGGTCGAAGCCAACGATTTTCTATCGGACCGACTCGTTTTCTTGCACATAGGAGGTACCCTCCGCAGCCCTTCCACGCGACTTCGCACGGCCCCGCTCCTGCAGCAGGAAGCCATGCAGTTCTTCCTCCGCAAAGCGACCAATGCCGCGATCCGGTAGATTAACGATTCGCGTCTACCTTGAGGTCTTACGGTAACCCGAAGCGTAAGCGAGGAATCCGACGCCTTCCCTCGATGACGCTTCGGGTTACGACAAATGCCGTTCTCAACGTCAAACAACCTGCCTCCCGCTTGGTGCTAGCAGTGAAGGCGGCCGGCGCGGCTCAAAGTTCCCTTGACAACCTGCGTTGTTCTGGGGATAAACCGTCGCTCTTCTCTTCCCCATCCGTATCTCGTCAATTGGCCGCACTCGAGCCGAGGTCATGTCGTCGCAATCGCGGGTATTCAAATCGACGCATCTGGGCCGCTGCGCCGTGGCAGCGTCTGCGGTCGTTCTGTTGGCTTGCGGCGGCGGCTGCACGGCCTTGTCGTCTCTGGGGCTGCCGGGGGCCAGCGGTCCGCATCGCCTGACGAAGACGGCCGATGACATGCGCGAAGTGGCGGGGCTGCCGGACGAATTGCCCCGTGAACTGACCAAAGGCGTGTTGGCCGAATATGTCATCGAGCCGGGTGACGTGCTGATTGCCGAAGCGGCCAACTTCAATTCGCCGATACGTTTCGCAAACGGCGACCAAACGGTGAAACCCGATGGGACGATGACCTTGGGCAAATACGGACGAGTGGTTGCTGCCGGTAAGACTGTGCCGGAACTGCAGGCGGAAGTTCAATCGCTGGTGGAAAGCCAGACCGAAGAAGCTCCGGGCCCGATCATCGTTCGGCTGTTGGGCTGGGAAAGCAAAGTGTTTTACGTGCTGGGTGAAGTCAACTCGCCCGGCGCGTATCCTTACAGCGGCCGCGAAACGGTGCTCGACGCCATCATTGCGGCAGGCGATCTGACAGACCGCGCCAACCGACACAACATCATCCTCAGTCGCCCCAGCGCGCCGGACGATTGCCGCACGGTGCTGCCGATCTGCTACAACCAGATCGTCCAGTTGGGCGACAGTTCATCAAACTACCAGATCCTGCCGGGCGACCGAGTCTTTGTGGCCAGCATGACCTTCTGGGACGACATCCGGCAGTCGTTCTGCCCACGGCGGTTCGAGAATTGCCCCGGTTGTGCCCCGCAGCAAGTGCCGTGTTACATGACGCTTAGCGGCACGGACGGCCCGACCTGCTCGCGAATCGGCCCTTGCGAACCGAGGATTTCGCGACCCCAGCGCACCGGTCCGAATCACTCGGAAAGAATGACGCGAGATTCGCGGACGAAAGAACGCCGTTGACACACTCGTTCGGACGACTTGACCGTGGCGTTCGTGAGCGATATCAACCGACGATAGTGACAGGGCATTCCCTATTTGCGCAGCATCCATTGTGACCACGCCCTGACACAGAAGAACCGCTCAGAACCTCGGTCGCTTCTTGCAGCGACTCAGCACGACCCAACCGCCGATCCCTGCGATCAACGACGCCGTCAAAATGCCCACCTTGGCGACCGATAAGAGAGCCGAATCTCCAAACGCTAGATTGGCGACGAACAACGACATCGTGAAGCCGATCCCGCCCAGCCACCCAATGCCGTAAACGTGCAACCAAGTTAAGCCACTGGGCAGCTCTGCGAATCCAGCCTTCACGGCCAGCCAGGAAAACAGCGTGATGCCCACTTGTTTTCCGATGACCAACCCGGCAATTATACCAAACGCGACGGCGTTCGTGAGTGATCCCGCCGCACCGCCATCAATTGTCACGCCAGCGTTGGCCAGCGCGAACACTGGCATGATGAAGAAGGTTACCCATGGATACAGCTTGTGCTCCAATCGTTGAAGCGGTGTCTCGGCGTGCGTGCAAGCCGTCTCCAGGGCCTCCAACGCGCCTCGCTGTTCTTTGCTGGTAAGTACACTTTGGCCGGAGGCGCCCGCTCGCCGGAACCCTACCAGATAAGCAGTGCTTCGATCCAAGAACTCGGCGGCATTGATCCGCACACGGGCTGGAATCGTGAACGCGGCAAGCACTCCGGCAATTGTTGGGTGCACGCCGGACTTGAGGAAGGCAAGCCACAAACCTGCTCCCAGAATCGCGTAGACTAGACTTGTACGAACGCCGATGCGATTGGCAACGATCATCGCGACCAAGAAACCGGCCCCGATCGCGAGGCTCAGCACCGAAATCTCGTCTGTGTAGAATACGGCGATGACCACCGCGGCCCCAATATCGTCGACGATTGCCAGTGCCGTCAGAAACACTTTCGCGGACACGGGAACCCGGCTTCCCAGCAGCGTGAGGATTCCCAGAGAAAAGGCAATGTCCGTGGCCATCGGCACGCCCCAACCACGAGTGCCTTCCGAGCCGAAGTTCAGCACTGCATAGATTGTCGCCGGAACGACCATGCCGCCCACGGCCGCGGCAATCGGCAACGCCGCCTGCCGTCGTGAAGCCAACTCACCGACCAGAATCTCTCGCTTGATCTCCAGTCCCACCACAAAGAAGAACACCGCCATCAGCGCGTCGTTGATCCAGATGAGCAACGGCTTCGACAGCGTGAAACCGCCGGCGCCGACCGTCAACTTCGTTTGCCAAACGGCCGTATAGCTATCTCCCCACGGCGAGTTGGCCCACACCAGTGCGACGACCGTGCAAACAAGAAGAATGATTCCGCCCGTTGCCTGTGCTTTCAGGAACTTCTGAAACGGAACGAGGATCTTCTCGATCGGTTCCTGGTGCGTAGGCACCGGTTCGACGCGGTTTTCCATCTTCCGCCTCATCAACTCGCATCAAACAAATTTCTGACGATACCGCGGGCGCCAATACATCTGCTCATAAGTATAGGTGATAACGTGGAGGCGTACTCTGCGTTACAGGTTGTCCACGATCTGGCGTTTCGGGATCAGCCGGGTCCCACGTTTCCGGTCGACGCCGCAGGCGGCCAGCCAACGACGCCGCAGTTCATCGTTCAGATCCTCAGCGATTTTGGAGCCGTTGGCAATATCCGCGATCTTGCCGCCGGCGCGATGGTCGTGACCGCCTGCACCGCCAAGACCGTTGAGCGTGGCGCGCAGCAGTTGGGCCGCATTATCGGAATCGGTCTCGGTTCGCGCCGAGAAGAACAGATCCGTGCCCACGACCGCCGCGCACAACACTCGCCGGATGCCTCGACAACGGATCAGGAGGTCAGCGACTTCGCCGACAATCTCGGCCCCGTAGGCTCGCGGCAAAAAGCATAAGGCCACGTCGTCGTAGACGAAAGCGTTTTGTATCGCCAGTGCAAGATCGCCGAAGTACTCGCGAGAAAGCGGGGCAGTCTCGATCTCCGCCAGCAGTGCGGGCTCGGCGCGTTCGGTAAGCCAGGTTAGGATCGCACGGTCCAGACGTGAGTGACGCGTTTCGCACCCGCGGGTTTCTGTGCGAAGTGCGTAGACCATCGCTGTGGCGAGCTTGGCACCGGGCTCTACGTTCTGCTCGCGCAGATAGCTCGCGGCAATGGTTGCCGAAGCGGCGACGTTTGGGCGGACGTCACGAAAAGCGAGCCGCAGAGCACGTTGGTTGCTTATGTGATGGTCAATGACGGCAACGGGCAAGATGTTCTTGCGTATCAGCAAATGATTGGTCGACTCCGAGCCGCAATCGACGAGAATCGTCGCCGTTCCATCGGGAACGTCAGCGTCATCCACTAACTCGATCGGCGGCTGCAGCAGATCGAGCATGTGGCGATTTTCCGCGCGGACGATAGCGCCGCCGCCAATCACGCGAGCGGGCTTGTTCAGTATCTCTCGAACGAGAACGCGTATCCCCCATCCTGTGGCAATGGCGTCAGGATCGGGATTGTCGTGCATGACGACGAAAAACCGGTCGAAATCATCCAATGTCGTCAGCAAACGGTCCGATTTTGCCATTCCAAACGTGTTCGTCAGAGATATGAACTGCTGTCACTTGCATAAGAGTCAAAGGGGCGACAGCGATTGGACGTTTCTCAGATGCCATGGTACAGGTTTTCATCAGTATGGTAAAGTTAGTAGGGAAAGTACTTCTGGATCGACAAGGAGCGTTTTGCGGATGATCAATACAATCCTCTCATTCCTCAGCGAATTCCGCCGGACTATTCGTATCGCGGATGGCGTGGACATCCTGCTCATGTCCGTTTTCCTGTACTCCGCGCTGGTATGGTTCAAACAAACCGCCTCACGAAGGGTGCTGGTGGGCATGTTCTTCCTGTTCGTCGTCTACCTGCTGGCTCAGGCATTCGACATGTACTTGACGTCGTTAGTGTTTCACACGGGCTTCGCGGTACTGTTGATTGTTCTTGTTGTGATTTTTCAGGAAGACCTTCGACGAATGTTCGAGCGTTTTGCGTCGTTGGGCTCCCTGAGACGGCTCCGGCGTGTCAAAGCAACGGCGATGGATGTCGACGCACTGGTGGAAGCGGTGTTTACGTTGGCTGCGGATAAGACAGGAGCGCTGGTCGTTCTCAAGGGCAACGAACCGTTGGATCGCCATCTCAACGGAGGAGTCTTCTTGGGTGGCGAGATTAGCAAGCCACTGCTTTACAGTCTCTTCGATGCAAGTTCTCCGGGGCACGATGGAGCGGCGGTTGTCGACGGCAATCGAATCGACAAATTCAGCGCCCATTTGCCTATTTCCAAGAATCAGAAGGAAGTGGCCGGACGCGGGACACGGCACAGCGCCGCGTTGGGTCTATCGGAGTGTTCGGACGCGCTCGTCATCGTCGCTTCGGAAGAGCGCGGAGTGGTCAGCGTGGCTGAAGGAGGAAAACTGGAGGAGGCCGCCTCGGCCGCAGCCTTGATGGCACGGGTGGAGAAATACATGGAAGCCAAGTTCCCCCAGCAAACTACCGCGACTTGGAAACGCTTGCTTATGAAGCACGGTCTCCTGAAGATGCTTGCACTGACCTTGGCCATCGTGGCCTGGTTTGCCATGGCCTACAATCCGCATACGATTCAGCGGACCTTTGTCACCCACATCGAATATCGCTACCCGCCAACCCGATTGTTGCTCGACGAGCGCGCCCCAGACGAAGCCCGCATCACCTTGTCCGGATCGGAACGGAGTTTCCGTTTTCTTGATCCGGGCAGTTTGAAGATCTCCATCGACCTGACCGAGGCTCGGATTGGCCGTCAAGAGATCGCTATAACCGAAAAAAACGTACGTCTCCCAACGAACTTGACCCTGTACCGCATTGAACCGAGAGTCATCCGACTCCATCTTCACGAACCACCGGCGCCGGGTGCGAATAGTGAAATAGCACCGAAGAAGGGCGAGGCCAAGACAAACGGTCGATAGTCAGGCCAATGCAGCGTCGCGAGGCTTCGTGCCGCCATTTCGAATGCAGAGCATCGGGCCACGAACCGCCCAGCCGTTTGTGCCCGCTGGCGGGTCTGCCACGCTAACCGGCTGGAAGCAGCCATGACGAAAACGCCATTGCGAAACCCAGAAACGATGCAAAGCCGACGATATCTGTTACGGTGGTCAAAAAGATAGACGCCGATTGTGCTGGATCACGGCCCACAGCCTTTAGCGCGAGCGGTATGATGGCCCCGGACAGAGCGGCGGCGCCCATGTTGATGACCATTGCCAGCCCGATGACCAGCGACATGCCAACGCAGCCTTTCATTGGATCGCCCTCAACGATTCTCCAGCCAAAAACCGCGGCTGCTGTCACGATCGCCACGGATACGCCGTTTATCAACCCACCGAACAACTCTTTTAGGATCACTCGTTTCTTGACACCGGGAATGATCTCGCGCAAGGCCAATCCTCGCATTACCACCGCAAGCGACTGCGAGCCGGTATTGCCACCTTGACCGGCCACGACGGGAAGTAGTACCGCCAGTGCGGCGACTTTGGCGATGATCCCTTCGAACAAGCCGATCACGGCTGCTGCCATAAACGCGGTGAGGAGGTTGACATACAGCCACGGGAGTCGGCTTTTGACGACCATACGGACGGGCGAGAGGGCCCGTTCGTCGGCCCCGGCACCGACGAGTTTCTGCAGGTCTTCGAACGCCTCCAACTGCCCTGCCCGAAGCGCCTGGTCGTGCTTGACAACGCCAACCAGCCTGCCGTCGAAATCGACAACCGGCAGTGCCAAGAACTTGCGATCCTGCATCATTTTGACCACTTCGCCACGGTCCATCGTGTCCGGCACGCTGACGACATCTCGTACAACTAGCGGCTCGATCGGATCGCGGGGTGCCGCCAACAGTAGATCGCGCATGTTCAAAACACCGATCAACCTCCCGTCCCGCTGCGTGACGTACAAGTAGTGCAGTGCCTCCCTGGGTGTCTTCCGAATTCTTGATATTGCCTGCTGCACCGTGAGATCAATCGAAAACGCTGCCACACGCGGTTCCATGAACGCACCGGCCGTCTCTGCCGGATACCGTGCCAGCTCGCGCAGTGGCCGAGCGGTGCCTTCGGCCAAGCCGCCGAGGACTTCTTCTCTTTTTGCTTCGTCCAGTTGGTGCAATATCGCCGCTGCGGTCCGTGGGGACACTGCCGATGTCAGCTCCCGGATACGTTCCACATCGAGCTGTTCGACAATCCGCGCCCCAGCCTGGGGGCTGGCCCGCTCCAGCAGTGACACGGCAACGCCGACCGGAAGCCCTTTCAGCAGTCGAACCGTCTCGCCAAATTCAAGCGTCTCGAAGGCACGGGCCGCATCTTCGGGATGAAGTTCGACGAAAATACGTAGCAAGGACTCAAGAGGTTTCATCAATCGTGCCTTTCTGGCGAGAGATCAGTACGTGCCCAACAGCAGGCAAAGGCAAACATCTGTAGCGGCATCTGTGCCAAGTGGAAACGCGTGCCAAACACCAGGCTATTTGCGATCACTTGTCATCGGATTCCGGCAAGTCTTGTTGTTGGGCTGTGGACTCGTTACGCTCGTCGCCTCGGATATGGATGTCGCGTTGCGGGAATGCGATCTCGATGCGCTCTTGGTTGAATCTTTCATGAATTGTCGTGTGCAGATCGTGGGTGGTTTCGAGCCGGTCGTCGAGTTTGGCGACGTATGCACGGATAAGGAAGTTCAGCGAGCTGTCTCCGAACTGCTCGAATGTCACCCGCGGCTCTGGGTCCTCAAGTACGTTGGGATGGTCGCGCAGAATCTCGAACAGCAGTTCTCGTACGCGTCTGGTATCCGACCCATATGCGACTCCAACCGTGAGCAAGATACGGTTGGTCGTATCCGAAAGCGTCCAATTCAGAAGGCGGCCCGTTATTAAGTCCTTGTTCGGAACAATCAGTTCCTGCCGATCCCAGTTTCGGATGGTTGTTGCGCGGATACGGATTCTTGTCACCACGCCTGTGGCGTTGTCCAGTGTGATAACGTCGCCAACGCGGATCGGTCGTTCGAACAGCAGGATGATGCCCGAAACAAAATTCGCGAATATCTCCTGCAATCCAAAGCCCAGCCCGACGCCCAGTGCGGCTACCAGCCACTGTATCTTGCCCCAAGTGATTCCGAGGGCGCTGCAGATGACGATAACGCCAACGAGAACAATAGCGTACTGAATCAACGTCCTCGCCGCGTAGCGAACCGACGAGTCAAGCGGCAACCGTTCCAACAGGATGAACTCCGTCACTCCGGGTATATTCCTGACGACGAAGAAGAAGATGCAGCCCACCAGCGCGGTAAACAAAACGTCGGCCACGGTGATCCATTGGATCGTCCCATCGACTCCTTCGGTTGGCCAGAGTCTTCCCTGTTTCAGCACTCCCAGAGCCGGCAACACATCCACCCAGATCAGCCACATACCCACAAACCCGGCGAAAAGCAGGAGGCTCCGAATCAATTGCCGCGTTTGGGCGTCGATGGTCGCTAGTTCAACGACCTCTTCCTCGGGGGCCAGCAAACTTGAATCGCCACTTGCATCTCCGCTGTTTTCCCGTTCGGCTCGGCGCTCTTGCGCCTGCTGGTATGCGATTCTTCGACGCATTACCAGCACGCCGCGGTACGCGACAGCGCCCAGCATAAGTAGTCCGACAAGTAGCAAGGCCGTCGCCTGGAGCCGCTCCATGAGCAGCCAAGACGTGTAGTAGTAACCGATAGCTGCCAGCACGGCAAAAAGGAGCGGCACGAATACAATTGCCGCGTACCAGACATATCGCGTCCGATCGAGCCAACCGCCTCCGTTGGCGGCAATGACCTCTTGCAGCACACCGCCTTTGAGCCGAAAGATCCGGTGGAGAATGACGGCAAGGATTGCCGTGGCCACGATAAAGCAAAGGCGTCCCAATGAGTTGTGGTATAGTTCGTTGTCTTGCTCATGCAACGTGGCTGCCAAGAGAATCAAGGGGAGAACGAGCAATATGAGCATGCGAAGATTTGGCCGCAGTATGGAAAGGACTCCCTCGGACCAGCCAAAATGAGCTTCGGCCAATCCGCGGCGACGACAAATCTGTCGGAACAACTCCAGCGGGAGAAGACTCGCGGCAACCACGATTAAGCCACTGGCCAGCGTTCGGGCAAACTCATTCGAATACAACTCCATTCGCCAAGCGATACACCAAGCGAGCAGCGGCCACGGCAGCCCGGTCAGAATCGTCAGCACCAATGCCCTCAACGTCGGCAGAAACTCTCGGCACGTTCTTCGTGACGCCACGGTCGCCGTTTCGCCAATGTGCCTTCGAAGACGTCTTCGGTAGTAGAACAGCGAGGCGAGAGCGACCACGGCCAAGCCAACGGAGATGGGACTGTTCCGCGCATCGGTAAGGGCCGCCTTTCCGATAGCCAACCAGGAACCCGGTTGAACGAGCCATATCGCGGCTCGGGCCGCATGCCTGGCGTCGTCCGGAGAAAGCGTTGTGCAACTCCTGACGAAGAAAACGTGTTCATCGACGAAATCGGCATATTGGTCAAGCAGACCAACCAGATGCTGCTGCTCGGTATTCAAATCCACCAACCGTTCGAAGTAGTGGTTTGTGTCGTCAATCAGGTTATCGAGAATCTGCTTTTCCTTGAGCAGCAGGTCGCGCAACGATCCCTCGGTCTCGCTTTCCCTGAGGACAGTGCGTTGCAGATCCAATTTGGCCAACGCAGATCGTGTTTCAGCGTCAACGTCGGCCAGATCGGTACGTCGATCCTCAAGCTCGAACAGATCGGACTGCACCTCCTGAATCGTCCGTTGACGTCTCTCGATGTGGCGTCGCGCGGACGGTTCATCGGGCAACGACGCTCGTTGCTTCCTCATGAGCAGCCCAAAGGTTGATGAGCTGTCGGTCTTGGCACGGTTTTGGATGCGTTTGAACTCATCGGTCAAATCTGCCAACTGCTTCTGTATGGCGCCGAACTCGCCGGTAACCGCTTGAATCTGCTCGGCCAACTCCAACCGTTTCTCAGCAAGCTCCAGGTTGTTTTGTGCAAACGGCTGCAGCGACAGCGGAACGCTCTTGATGTCCGCTTCTGCCTGCTCGGCCTGAGCTTCGGCGTCTTCCCTGCGTCGAGCGTTAACTAGGTCCCGGAGTCTCGCAAGGTCCTGGTCCAGACGAGTCACGCGACGTGCGGCAAGATCTCGTTGGTTTCGCAACAGTTCCGTCTGCGCGTTGTATGCGGGCAGCTCTTTCTCTAATGCGGAGATCTCACTACGAATCGCCTGACGCCGAGCAAGCAACAACGTTTCCTTGGCCAAACGCAAGCTTTCTGGGTCGCCCAGAGTGTCCAAGCCAGCCAAGTCCGATTCCACGTTAGCCAAACGTTCTCTCGACTTGGGGACCGCCTGAGGGATATCCAGGCGCCGAGCGGCTCTTCGTTGCGATTCGGCTTCGGCGTCGGCCAACTCCCTCTTTGCCTGTTCCAGTTGCGTCCGGGATTCCGACAGCTTCCTGTCCAAATCGGCAAGACTAAATCCGGCGGTACTGGTCATATCGAACTCCGGCATTGGCTCGTCCAGCTCACGACGGGCCGTCTCGGTGTTCGTTGGCGCCGTTATCACCCACTGGTCGAATTGCCGGGCCTTGTCCTGCTGGATTGCCGCCGCTTCGAGTTGCTGCTTGGCCTGCTGGCAGAGGTCCCGCAGCCTTCCTTTGGTCACTTCGTCGAACTCCGCTGATTCTTCAATTGCCTTCAAGCGGCCTTCCACGATCTCGACCGTGATCGACTCGTCAGGCGCTCCGGCAACGATTGTCGATGGAGGGCCGGTTGGCTCCTGCGCCTCGCAGAGTGATCTGTTGACAGCCAACGCGAGTACGAGACAAGACGGCGCAAGCCAAATTCGATATGCTAATGCAAGACACATGGGACGAACCCTCTATTTTTGCTGTTTGAGCTTTCTCATGTGACTGGCGGACGTCCAGATAAGCGGCGGTCCGTCGTCGGGCTCAAAGGGGACTCTCTCCATGTGGCCCCACACCGACCAGCGTTCTCCCAACCTGGCCGGATTCTGCGTAGTCTTGATGTCCTTGTACAGGAAGCCATAGACGGCGCAGCCCGATCCGTCGTCGAGGGCGAACATGGCATTGGTGCGATCGACCACCATGCCGCTGATTCTCACCAAGTCCGTACTATCGGGTTCCATGCGTGCGGCTTCCTTGTTGCTCAGCTCGATGATCTTGGGTGGCTGAGCGTCAGCAGCGGGCTCGAAGTTGTAAGTGACGCTCTTGCCGTCGATGCCCAACGTGAACCAGTCGATGTAGCCCTTGAATCCTCTGTAATCGTTGGCCCATTTGATGGTTTCAGGCTCGAAAACATCCGCGTCTTCTTTCCGGACGCCCGCCACGAAGTTCAGACACGTGCCGGTGGCCGTGCAGGTTGGGGTGCCCACGGGCTCGGTCGTGTCGTCCCAACCGGCACTTTTCCAACCGCCTTCGGCCAAGCCAACGGTCGAGGTCGGCACGAGAGCCCAGTCGCCGTACGTTTCAATCAAATCGGTCCACGAAGCAAACTCCTGCCGCGGCGGACCGAAGGTGAACCAGCGGCCGCACATCATGGGGCCGGGGTGATTGAAGTCGATAGCGTCGTAACGTAGCCACTTTTTACAGTGCCGCCCGCAATTCTCGCCCCGAACCTTGTGTTTCTGCCAGGGCATGAACCAGAACTGTTTGCGCTGCTTGCCGTCCGGACTCTGGGCGGTAAGCTGCAGTTGGATCAACTGCTTGGGGTAGGTCCACCACAGTTTCCAACTGCTCCAATTATTCCGATTTGGTGTCCCTGTGGGGATGTGGACATTGTAGGCGTAGTACTCCAGGGACGTTATGCGTTTCAACGCGATGCCGGCCAGCGGCTGGCCATCGAAAGTGTCGAGCCCAAGCCAAGCGATTGGCGGAGTGGCTCCAGACTTAATGCCTATCGTTGCGTAGTATGCGCCTTTACCCAAGTCTGTGTCGTCGTCAGCTACAAATGCTTTCTCTCTCTCATACATGGCCGGCCCGTGAGTGACCAGGTCCGCCGTAGCTCCTTTGTTCGTCACGATTACCCAGCCTTGCATGTGCTCGGGCGAGACCGTGACAACCGCGGCCTTTGCGTACGCGGCGACCAGCACCACAACAACTGTCGACAGCAAGGTCGTTCTTGCGAAGCACTTCTTCATGGCAAGCTGCTCCTTTTGCGAAAAACCGTTTCAGCGGAAGGCATTTGGTTCTCCGAGCAGTCTACTGCCACAGTAGCCCAAGTCGCAAGACTTCAGGCGGAAACACCGTCCTGGAAACTCCTGCAACCCCGCTACACACAGTTCTGAATTTGGCCGTGTACCAGGTCGGCCCGGTGAGTCCCGCTTGCCGAGCGGGGCCCAAAGTGTATGCTCACAGAAAGAACCGCCTCTTAGAGCCTGTTTTGGGAACGCTAGCAAGTTCAGGTTTGGGCACGCTGCACAATCTGGGAATGACTATCCCGGCGTTGCTGATGCCAATTTCGACTCCGCAACCACGCTTCGAGGCGCCAAGAACGCTGCTTTCGGGGCTGCTAGCGTGTGCGTGCAAGCCATTCCCAAACAGGCTCTTAGTGTCAGTTGCTCTCCGAAACCAAACCACGTGAGGATGCCCAGCTATGTTTTTCCCAACAGTTTTGCTCCCCAGGCGTACTTCGCGGACCGTAACCGGGATTTTCCTGATCCTTGTACTGTCGGTCTCTTCCATCGCACGGCCATCCGAGGCTCCGCCCGCAACTGCTCCGTTCACTGGCCCCTGGAATCTCGACCAGTTGAAGCAAACCCCCAATTGCACATGGGGCGAAACGACCGACCTGGTGCGCGAGGTGTACTATGATGGCGAGCCGTATCAGGGCAAGCCGACGCGCGTGTTTGCATATTACGGTCGTCCCAAAGAAGGCAACGGCCCATTTCCCACGATGCTCTTGGTTCACGGCGGCGGTGGAACGGCTTTTGCCGAATGGGCCACCTTGTGGGCTCAACGCGGTTACGTCGCGCTGGCCATGGATCTGGCCGGTTGCGGCCCCGAAAGAAAACGGCTGGCCGATGGCGGACCGAACCAAAGTCACACCGAGAAATTTGCGGAGTTCACGGACGAGGCATACGGGGACATGTGGACATATCACGCCATTGCCGCGGTGATTCGCGGCCATTCGTTGCTGGCGAGCCTCGACGAGGTGGACGCCAAACGGATCGGCGTCACCGGCATCAGTTGGGGCGGCTACTTGACGAGTATTGTCGCTGGCGTAGACGATCGGCTGAAAGTCGCCGTTCCCGTTTACGGTTGTGGTTTTCTGCAGGAAAACAGCGCGTGGCTGTCGACGTTTGATACGATGACCCCGGCACTACGCGATCGCTGGGTGCGTTTCTTCGATCCGTCGCGCTACTTGCCCGGTGTACGGTGCCCGATCCTTTTCGTGAACGGAACGAACGACTTTGCCTACCCGTTGGACAGCTACCAGAAGTCATACCGTTCCGTACCCGGCCAGCGCAAACTGTGCGTCACGGTCCGCATGCCGCACAGCCATCCGGCCGGTTGGCGGCCCATCGAGATCGGATTGTTCGTCGACAGCATACTCAAAGACGGCAAACCGTTGCCGACACTCGGGCCAATGAAGATCGAGGACGACGCGGTCACGGCTTCGTTCGAATCGCAAACTCAGATTGCCGGGGCGCAGCTTCACTACACGCTTGATTCCGGAGAATGGAAAACGCGGAACTGGACGAGTGCCGAGGCGGCGATCGATGGCAATGCGGTCACGGCCCAGTTGCCAGGTCAAAGGCCGACCGTTTGCTTCATCACCATCAAAGATGAACGAGGAGCCACCGTCAGCACGGAACATGCGGCATTGGCGGATTAGATCCGCAGGTCCCGCCTGCCGGGCGGGACCTTGATCCGGCTCCACCGGCTGGTGGGCTCACACGCGCTTCCAGGTCCCGTCCGGCAGACGGGACCTACTGTCAAGAAAAGGCACGGAGCCTTCCGGCCGAGACCGAAAAGCTCCGTGCGGCTCTCCAACCCACAAATCTGGAAGGTGAAGGAAACGAAATCTAGAAATTCACGTGCAACTGCGTGTAGAAAAAGTCCGCGTCTCCGTTGTACGGCACGCCCGGCGTCGTTGCGTAGAAGTCTCCGGCAAAGAAGTGGGAATAGCCGAACAGGAGGTTCACTCGAGGACTGATCAGGAACGTGGCGACGGCATCCAGTTCCTCGCCCAATTCCCGGCTACCCGCAGTGCCGGGAGCCACAGTCGCTGCGGCGAAGCGTGACATGTCGACGTTGTAGGGCACATCGTTGATGTTCTGCATCCGGAAGATGTGATACCAAAAGAGCAGTTTCAACTTCTCGTGCGGCTTCATCGTCAACAAAACGTTGGCGTCTTCAAGGTTTCGCCTGCCGAACAAGTCCATGAACCCAAGGTACTTGTGGGCCAACGGCTGATAGTGATGGTACCCGTTGCCGGCCGTGTCGTCGCCGGACGCCCAGTCGTAGTAGAGCCACAGAGTCGGTGTCCACAGGGCGCAATCGAACTTCTTGCCCACGCCAAGCGTAAACGCCCCGGCCGAATGATTCGATCCATCGGCGTTTTGGCCGACTTGAAAGGCACCTTCAAACTCGTAGAGCCATGAGTCGCGATCGCCCCAAAGCCGTGCACCGAACGTATCGTACAGGAATCCTGCATCGTGAAAGTCCAAGGCCAGCCAATAGAGATCGACGTTGGTACAACTGAGCCCTTTGTATGTCGAGTACAATCCGTACATCTCGCGGTCTAGGTTTGGTGGATCAACTTGGACGACATCGCGTCGGAGGGGCCGGGCCCAGAATCCGTCAACATCCCAGTCCTGCCCTTCCCAAAGCAGCTTGACTCCGTCAAACGTCCGCCGGGTGTTTGCCCAATCCAGTGGCGAGACCACGCGCTGGTTGCCGTACAACAACTCCTGGCGCCCGAATCTGGCAGTCAGCGTTCCGTCGTAGCTGTCCATGGCAACGGCATCGACAAACAGATTCTGAAGCTCGGCACGGTTCTCTTCGATGCCCCGCGGCAAGGTGTTTTCGTAGTTGCTGACCGCGTCCAGCATCTCGGCATAGACGCGCAGGCGACTACCGATTTCAGCGTTCGCGTAGATCCTTGTCCGGTGCAGCAGAAAATCGTCGTCATTGCCGGTCAATCCCAAGCCGACACCGGCCAGGTTGCGCATATTTCGTTCGGCGTGCTGACGAAGCCGGTATTGGCCACCGATGTCCAGCGTGATCGAGTCGCCGATGGCCATGCGTTTCAAGTTGTCGCCCAAACGCCAGTCCGTGTAGCACGGATCGCACAGGTAGCCAAAATTGTTATCGTAAAACACTCCCTTGTGCGAGCCCACAACTGCCTTGTTCAGAGCCGCCGTCGAAGCCAGATAAGCAGGCTCTCCCGATGACGCATTATCTGTCACGGTCAAGCTAGCGGATGGGCTAGGTTGAGGCGATTCCGTAGGCTCTTCCGCGCCGTCTTCTTCCGCAAATGCCCAAGTCGCAGCGGTGCAAACCAGCCCCACGGCCAGGAACAGCCTGTATTGATACCACTGGGTAGCCATAAGAGTACACCTTCCTTAGCGGTGGAGACAAGCAGAACCTTCCGTGCCCGTAGAAACGAGATTTCCGTCAGTCCTTGATTTCGACACACAACCGGCGTTTTCATTAATTGCCGAAATGGGCAGCCAAAAAGTCAGCTTATCCCGCAGAAGACGCATTCTTTCTGGTGGGGCTGGCGCGGTCAGGCAGATTATGACGCGAGGCCCCCTGGCTAATGCCGAGTTGAAAAGTCAGTGCAGCGAACGCGCGTTTAACCCGAAGCCGAAGGCGATGGCGGGAGATGGCTGGGCGCTAGGTGGGCACGGTCCATCGCGCTGCCCGCCATCGCCTCCGGCTTCGGGTTAAACGGGACATTGAACGACACCGGCTACGCAGCTTAGTCGAACGCTACGTCTTTCTGTCGCCCCAGACCCTCCAACTTGATCCGGCCGGCTGCGTCGACGGCGACGATCGCGTAAGAGTTGTTTTCCGGTGCCGGGCCTTCTACCATGGCCTTCAACGTGGTGTAGTGGATGCCGCCGATTCTTACGTATCCGCCGGAATGGTCGTGGCCTTGGAAGACGGCCACCACGTTACCAGCTTCTTCGAGGATACGTCGAACATCCGGCGCGTTCTTCACGCCATGAGCGTTCTTTTCGTCGTGAAGGTTCTGGTGCAGGAAGGCGATCGTCTTCGTGTCGCCTGCAGCGGCCAAGTCGGCCTTGAGCCACTGCTGCTCCGATTCAGCAATCCAAGTGTCTGTCCAGGAAAAGTTGCCATTCGCGTAGGGCGAACCGTCTCGTTTGAAATTCGCGTCAAGCACGACGAAGTGATAGCCGCCACAGTCAAACGAGTAATAGCTGCGTTTACTCTTCGAGCCACAAGCCGCCAGGAACTCCTGCTTGGTGAAAGCGTTCAGGCAGTGATTGCCCATCACGTAGTGCCGATCGCCCTGGAAACCTTGATACACTTTGTCGATCGTTTGCAGATACGTAAGCTCGTCTTCCTTGGACCCGCCCGCATCGACGAAATCGCCCAATTCGATCACGAACGCGAGGTTCAGCTTGTTGAACGTTTCGATAGCCTGCCCGAGTTTGCCGATGGAATCGCGATAGTGCCGGGACCCGCGCGTATCCGCGTCGGCATAATGCACATCCGTCACCACGCCAAACTGCAACGGCTTGCCAGACGGTTCGCCGGCCGCTACCTCGCCAATAGCTTTCGCTCCCGTGCATGTGATGCCAAGGCCAACTGCCGTCTGGCCAAGAAACCGACGCCGCGAGACTGCCTGGGTCTGAATTCGCTGCTTCATGATCGACTCCTCGATGATGCTGTGATGTCCGTCTACGAACGATGGTCCTACAGCGTCAAGGATAGCAGGAGAACGATACTGGATGCAACGAAGTTGAATAGGAGAGTCCAGCACACGTTACGCTCATCACGCATCGAATCGGTCTGGTTCAATGACCGTGGTGACGCGGGGCCGTCTCATAGTGCCGTCGCAGGAGGTCTTCGCCGAAATCGCCATCGAACTGCCGCCACACGGCGTGAATGTGGTTGGCGCCGTTCTGGGTGTTGTCGTATTCAAACAGAAACGTTGGCGTCTGGACGCGATAGTAGTGCCCCTGCCCCGGCTCCAGACCGCCGGCCCAGGCGAAGACCATGTCCCGGCCGTCGGCAATTGGCGTCCGCCGGTTGATCTGTTCCAGGATCGGTGGCCGGTACTTGGCAGCGTACTCGTTCACCAGCGCCAGAAGCCTCGCTTGCTGCTTGGGATCGAGCTGATCGAATGGGACACCCCGCTGTGGGAGGAACGCTCCCTTGTTCACTCGACGGTCCTGGCTCGTGATGATGTCGCGCGGCGCCTTTTCGGCAATGATGGCCAGCTTCACCTGTTCGTCATCGAGCGACTTGACGAGTTTCCTCGCCAAATTCTGTTCCACGGCCAGCACCTCGAGTCCCTTGAACGGCCCTGCTTTGACCTCGGCCGGGTTGGTGCCGAAGAACGATGGCGTCACCGAGAACAGCTTGCCGCCGGCCAGCGTGAAATTGATCGACACGTGATGCCCCTCGAATCGCCAAGCCCAGGTCTTGTCCACCGAGGGCTTCCCGAAAATCGAGACGTAATACAGCTCAGGATCGCGGATGGGATTCTTGTCCTCCAGATCGTGAAGGATCGCCTCCAACGTCATGATGGTGACCGACTGCTGGTAGCCTTTGTGGCTGAGCCCCGAGCTGAGCAAAGCGTGCGCAAGCAGTCGTTGCTGCGGTGTCATCTGGCCGATTGTCAAACCGTACCGTTTACCGTCCGGCTTGATGAACTTGTCGGGAACGAAATGCCAAGAATCGCGTTTGTCGCTGTTGAATTCAAACAGTGCTGCCGTCCGCTGTTGATCGTCCAGCGAAGCGATGAACCGGCCGGCCGCTCCGGCTATCTCCGCCGCAGGGTCGTGTGCTCGCGCTGCAGGCGAGTTCAATGCCAGGAAAAGCGACCAGACCACGGCAAGCAGCGCCCTATCGAGGGCGGGGACGACAAATCGTGATGCCATATCAAAGGACCTCCAGAACCTGCCTCCCAAACCGTCAATGTCAGCTAACGCATAACACGTCGCTCGTTCCTTCAACTCAGCATCAAGACCGCCGCCATTTCCCAGTTCGGTTTTGTCTCGGTGGTCGCGGGACTTGGACAGTTCTTTGCGATCTTTGTGCTCGCCGAGGATATTTGGACACACCTTCGTCGATGATGCCTAGAAATCTGCCAAAAAGGTCAATTCCAGGGCAGTGTGCCGCAAGAGGATATCTCGGTAGAGATGATTGACTGGATCTGTCGGTCTTTTCCGCAAATCATTTCCTTCTCTGGAGTTCGATCATCGATTCCGCGTTTGGTCGCCGCTGGGCGAACCACGATTTCCCTGGTTACTCGGCAATTGGCACCAAACGTGCAGTTGTAACGGATGTGAGACGTTTTGTCGCGAACTCTGACGCCCGTACAACGTCTAAGTGACAGGGCGCCCTGGCGGAGCCGCGTTGGACAGAACGACCATCCGAGAATAGAAAGCAGAGAAATGGAAAGGCAGAACGATAGCGGCACGCTCGCGTACGTCGAATTGCTGGGCGTTGGGGAGGGCATGTTGACCGATCCTGATAGGTCGTTTCACCAGCCAATTGTCTTGCTTACCGTTCGCCCCGAGCCTGAGAAAAGCTGGCAGGCGTTTACCTTGGCGGTGAATCGGAGACAGGCGAAACGGCTTCGGGATGACTTGACGGCCCTGTTGGAGGAATCTCAATCGGCGACCCACTCGAACTGATTCGCTCAGCCGCCTTTCAAACGCGACATTGCCACCGACGTTTGACCTTTATGCCGCGGGTTGCTCTACTATAGACAGAGGGGCTCTCGTACGGGGGGAATTCGTCACCATGCTCCGCGGGCTATTCTGGCGGCTTGTTTTGCTGCACATTGCCCTGGTCCCGGTCCAGCGGCTGGACGGTGGCTGAGGCGTAAGCGGTTGCGTTCCGCGACGGAACGAGTCACCTTCGTATTCGAGTCCCGTCAAATCGTACGGCTATTTCGACGGCATGGCGGCGCAACGAGCCGCCATGGCGCGAGCCGCTGCGGAGAAGCGGCAGGCAAAGCTCTGGAGAGATGCCGCCGACGCTTCCGCTCGGTTGTCTGTTGCCGACAATGCATACGACGACGGCGACATTCGCGTGGCCAGCAGATTGTTCGTTTCACTGGCGCTTCGCCACAGGAATACACTGGCCGGGAAGCAGGCCAGGGAAAGACTGGGAAATCTGGCCCAGGAGGCGCGAGGCAAACTCGCTGAGATTGATAAGCGGCTGGCCGGCCAAGATGCCCGCGTTCCTCCGATCAATCCGCTCACCGGAGATTACGGACCGCGCGCGGAACCTTCGTCTCACGATCGGCAAGAGTTGGTAATGGAATCGTTCCGCCAGTATTCGGAACTGGCCGAGCTATACGAAGGCGTGCCGGAGGTCGCACGCGAGCTTCGCCGACACGTTACCCGGCAACGTCGTCTGCCCGAGTATGCGGTGGTGCTGAACGAACCCGAGGCGAAGAAGCTGTGGGAGTTGGGCCAGCAGCACGAAGCGAAGGGCGAGGCGTGTTGTGCATATTGGACGTACGAAAGGGCGGCTCGGCTGGAACCCGCTCCGTCCGCGCTGCGAGCCGGCACGCGAATCGGGGAAATGAAACAGGACCCCGAAGTGGTCGCTTCGGCCGAAAACTGCAAGTGCATCCGCGAGTGCCACGAATTGTACTTGCGAGCCGATAAGCTGGTTGAGTTGAGGCCGGTGCTGGCCAGGGAGCGATTTGCCGAAATCGTTCGCCGCGCGCCCGAAAACAGCGAAGTACACCGTTTGGCCAAGAAACGTCTTGCCAAATTGTAGCCGCGAACCGACGGCGACTACTTGCAGCTTTTCATGGCTGCAAAACCGGCTTGCGTGAGAGAATATCCACCGCTGAACTTCTCTTTGACCAGGAATCCTTTGTCAGCCATCTGTCGAAATGCTGTCCGATGTCGCGTGACGTTCGGACGGTTGAAACACAGCATTTCTCCGGGCGCCATGAGGAATTGTCGAAAAACGCTAAATACCCATCGTTCTGATTTGGACAGCATGGTTCTCTCCCGCGAGCGTTGGCATATAGGGTGCGTTCACCACCCATCATACCATGTTTCGCGGGACGATGCGACCGGCCCATCGGCCACAGTTCTCTATTTGGATGCGGATGTCGGCTTGGTGCGTCAGCCTGATTCTGCCCATTCATGTGTCGCAAGTCCAGCCAGAATGGTATAATTCGTCAGACCCTGATATCAGCTTTGCATTTGTACGTCGCCACAACATATGCCATACAATTAGTATTGCGTGGCTGACGCAGGGCTTCATTTCGATCGTTCGTTTGTGTGGGGTACGTTTCCAACGTGCCGATGTCTGGAAGTTGGCGAACTACGTCACGTTAGAAACGTGTCCCACGTACCGGCGCCGCTAGCATTTGCCAAAGTTGCGATCAAGGCTCAGGTTTTCGAGGGCATCAAGATGGATTTCAGATTCCTCACACGGTCTATTCTTGCTGTGCTGACCATCTCAAGCATGTGCGCACTTTCGCCACGCGTCCTCGCAACGCCGGTACAAGTTCGAGGCATGTTTGGTGATCGAACGCTGGGCCGGCCGATAACGCCGCGAGTGCGGACAAATTTCAGCAGCGGAATCCGGCGCGGCCCCAGTGGCAACTTCCTCGGCCTCGACCGCGATGGCCGCTTTCAACGTTCGTACGGTTCCGCCCACCGCGCAGCACCGCAGTCGCGGGTACAGGTTCCACCCGCCGTTCGATCGGGCGTCGTCACGCGCCCCGCACCTCGCGTCAATACGCGACCCACCCCAATGCGAGTCCAACCGTCGGCCCGTCCTTCGCGCCCGGCTGACATCTGGTTCCGAAGCCGCACCACTCGCGGTCGGTGAGGTCTTGACAGCACCGTCGCCTACCTGTCCTAATGGTGCTTCCCCTTGGTGCCGCCGTCACGGCATCAGTTGTGATGGCAGCCGTCGACGAGAATCACGCCCGCCCATGGACTTCAACCAAATTCTATCCAACCTCCACGTCGGTTCCTGCCCGATGAATGCGGAGGACATTGATTGCCTTGGAGAACACATGGGGATTATGGCCGTCCTGAATTTGCAGACCGTGGAGAATCTCGCTTATCGGTGGATCGACTGGGACAACAAACCCTAGCACGACAATCCGGAGGAAGGAGGGCGCATTGCCCCAGCTCTTTGAAACCACGTCACTCGGTGGCATGACTTTGGAGAACCGATTCGTTCGCTCGGCGACGTGGGAGGGCATGGCCGCCGAAGATGGCTCCTGCACGGCTGCATTGGTCGACATCACGGCCGAATTGGCCAGGGGCGAAATCGGCTTGATCATTTCCAGCCATACCTTCGTCAGTCCGGAAGGACGATCCAGCATCGGGCAATTGGCCGGGTACGACGAAAGGTTCTTCGACGGCCTGCGGCAGATGGTCCGGGCCGCCCACTGCCACGACAGCAAGATCGTTCTTCAGCTTGGCCATGCTGGCGTACGGTCGCCTACGTTATTGACGAAACAATCAGCGGTTGGCCCGTCCTGTCAGGCCACCGCGCCGGGCGAATCTGCGCGAGCGATGACGCTAGAAGAAATCGACGGACTGATTCGCGCGTTCGGCGACGCGGCCGTACGGGGCAAAGATGCAGGCTTCGACGGCGTGCAGATCCACCTGGCCCACGGCTACCTCTTGTCTCAGTTCCTGTCTCCGTATTTCAACAAACGCACGGACGACTACGGAGGCTCCGTCGAGAACCGAGCCCGGATCGTACTGAGAATCCTCGACCAGGTCAGGAATTCCGTGGGCGAAGGATTCCCTGTCTTGGTCAAGCTAAACGCCGAGGATTTCATCGACAACGGTTTGACGGTCGAAGAAATGCTGCAGGTATCGGCGATGCTCGAAGCGGCGGGGATCGACGGTATCGAGCTAAGCGGCGGCACGACGGATCCGGCCGGCGACGAGCACCCGGTCAGAGAGGGAACCCCGACGACCGAAGCGGAAGAAGTGTACTACAGGGACCACGCCCGACAGTACAAGGAGCGGATCGGCGTACCTCTGATCCTGGTCGGCGGCATCCGTTCTTACACAGTGGCAGAGGAACTGATCGACAGCGGTCTCACCGACTACGTGGCCCTCTGCCGCCCGCTGATCCGAGAACCCGGACTCGTCGCCCGCTGGAAATCCGGAGACACCCGTCCATCCGAATGCGGCTCGTGCGCCGCCTGCCTCGTCCCCATTCGAGCCGGCAAAGGAATGTACTGCGTCGCCGCGCGAAGTGCCTAGCGCGGCCTTAGGTCGCAAACAAAGTTGGAGTTCACGCTTTAGCGTGTTTGTTTCGGACACGGAAGAAAACACGGCATACGAAAGCATGGACCCCCCAACGGTCCTCGTTCCTGGTTGCGCCGATCACGTCGACGATTGCTGTTTGAACTTCTCAAACGGTTCGACCAGCCCACTCAGCGCCGCTGCCAGGACACTGCCGTCGGACGCTCGACCGATGAACGTGAACCCGTCGGCCACTGTTTCCTCGGGGACCTCGACATCCAGCAGGATAATACCGGGCACTTTGCCGGCCTTGCGGCAGGCCGAGACGATCTTCTCGACCGCTGCGCGGTACTTGGGATGGTCGAATTGCTTCATGATGCCCAGGCCGACGGTCAGGTCGAGCGGTCCGATGAACAACACATCCACGCCGTCGACGGCGGCGATCTCCTCGGCGTTTTCCACGGCCTGTTCGGTTTCGATCTGGACCAAGCAGATCAGATCGTCATTGGCCGAGGCAAAATACTCCGAAAACTCCCGGCCGAAGTCGGCGGGCCGGGTAAAGGGAGTGACACCGCGGATCCCTTGCGGTGGATAACGCATCGCACGAACTACGCGTTCGGCATCTTCGGCTGTGCTGATCATCGGCGCCATGATGCCGGCCGGTCCCAGATCCAGAGCACGCTTGATCAGCACCGGGTCGTTATACGCCACGCGAACGATCGGCGCGGCGGGCGTGCTGGCAAGTGCCTGGAGTTGGGACAGCATGCTGTCGCTGCCGCCCATGCCGTGCTCCATGTCAACCACGACCCAGTCGAAGCCCGAGTTGCCGGCGATTTCCGCAGTCAGACTAGAACCGAGTACCAGCCAAGTTCCTGCAAGGATCTCGCCGTCCATAGCCCGCCTGCGAATTGATCGGATGCCCACAGCATGTCCTCCCTTCCGAAAAGGGGTCGGGAGTCTTTTTTGTCCTGTTTTTCTGCCCAGAGAAAAGACTCCCGACCCCTTTTTCATGTCTTCATTGCAGTTTCCCTGCCTCTTTAGCCATTTCGATGGCTACGTCGATGATCATGTCTTCCTGTCCGCCGACCGTCTTTCGCTTGCCTAGCTCGATCAGCACGTCGCGGATATCGACGTCGAAGCGTTTGGCGGCGCGTCGGGCGTGCAGCAAGAAGCTCGAATAGACGCCGGCGTATCCCAGCATGAGCCCGTCGTTGTTGATGACTTGAGGCCGGTGCATCAGCGGCTCGACAACTTGTTCGGCGGCGTCCATCACTTTGTAGAAGTCGACTCCCGTCTCGATGCCTACCCTTTCCAGCACGCCGATCAAGACCTCCAACTGAGCGTTTCCGGAGCCCGCGCCCAAGCCCCTCAGGCATCCGTCGACCGAGTCGGCGCCGGCCTCGATCGCGGCCAGCGTATTGGCGATGGCCAGGGACAAGTTGTTGTGCGCGTGGAAGCCGACCTGAATGTTCAGGGCCGACTTCAAGGCGTCCACGCGCGCCACCACGTCGGGCGGAAGCATGGCTCCGGCCGAGTCCATCATGTAGACCAGTTCCGCGCCGGATGCTTCCATGATTTTGGCCTGTTCGACAAGCTTCGACGGGGCGACCATGTGGGTCATCATCAGTACGCCGATGGGTCTCATGCCCAGTTGACCGGCCAACTCGATGTGCTGTTCGGCGATGTCTGCCTCGGTGCAGTGCGTGGCTATCCGGGCCGCCCCAGCCCCGCACTCTTTGGCCATCTGCAGGTCCTCTTGCGTGCCGACACCAGGCAAAAGCAACACGCCGATTCTACCCGGCGTGGTGACTTCGGAAGCCGCCTTCAGCAACTCGAAATCGTCGGCCGCGGCGAAACCGTACTGAATCGACGAACCTGCCAGTCCATCGCCGTGGCTGATTTCGATGGTACCCACGCCCGCTTCGTCCAACGCTCTGGCCACGTTGGCCGCCTGCTGGGGCGTGAACTGATGGGCCATGGCGTGCTGGCCGTCCCGCATCGTTGTATCAAGTATGGCGACTTTTCTGTTTTCCATCGGTTATCTCTCCGGGGGCTATGTCGCTGTCCGTCAGTCCGTCTGCGTGGGGTGTCAGGTGTCGGGATTCGAGTTTCGAGTTTTCAGCCTCCAATTCCTGACGCCGCTCGGCCCTCTTCTTCCCGACACCTGAAACCCGACACCCGACACCTAATTAAGTAGCTTCTCTGCAAAGACCTCGCCTACCGCACAGGCGGCGGCGGTCATGATGTCCAGGTTGCCGGAATACTTAGGCAGGTAATCACCGGCTCCTTCGACTTCGATCATTGTGGTCACCTTGTCGCCGTCAACAAACGGCTCGACCTTCAGCCTGTAACCGGGCACATACTTCTGGACGTTCCGGACCATCTCCTGGACCGAAGCTCGGATGGCAGCTTCATCGGGGTCATCGACCAAAGCGAAAATGGTATCTCGCATCATGATGGGCGGCTCGGCCGGGTTCAGGACGATGATGGCTTTGCCCTTGTCGGCCCCGCCTATTACTTCCAGTCCTTGGGCGGTGGTGCGAGTGAATTCGTCGATGTTCTGCCGCGTGCCGGGACCGGCGCTCTTGCTGGCAATGGTCGCCACGATCTCGGCGTAGCGAATGTGGCAGGCGCGGCTAATGGCGGCAACGATCGGCGTCGTGGCTTGGCCCCCGCACGTGACCATGTTCACATTCGGCTCGTCCAGATGCTCATGCAGATTGACGTAAGGCACGACATAGGGGCCAACGGCCGCAGGAGTCAAGTCGATCGCGATTTTGCCGGCCTCTTTCAACATCGGCGCGTGCATCAGGTGCGGCTTGGCCCCGGTGGATTCGAAGACGATTTGCACTTCGTCGTTTTCCAGTATCGCGTCGATGCCTGTGAGCGACGTCGGGATACCCAGCTTGCCGGCCAGTGCAAGACCCTCCGAATCCGGCTTGATTCCGGTCATCAACGCCAGATCCATGTACTGACTGCGACGGATCTTGTACATCAGATCGGTACCGATGTTGCCGGGCCCGATAACGGCCACTTTGATCTTTGAATCCATATCTCGGCTGCTCCCGCAAAGGTGTCTGTCCCATTTCTCCGGGACTTGGGTCGAGCGGAACCGTGCATTTTGCACACGAAGCACGGTAAGTCAACGTGGCAGAAGGCGACGGAGCGAAATGAACATCGGCCCAAGTCCACAATTGCACAGGACCAGTTTCGACTGGCGCGGCTGTTACTCGTACAGCCCTACGTCGGGGGCCTTGCCTTCGAACGGCGCGCCGACGTCGGACCCGGCGTCGATGCACGGGCTTTGCGGGTCCGGCCGAAAGTCGAGTTGTTTGGCGTTTGCGGCCATTGGGTCAGCCTGGAAATTGTAAGTGCCAGTGGTGTCTTTCGGCGACATTTTGCCTGGGTTGGCGTCCGGGACGATGCAGTTAGAGTCGAACAGATTGCCTGACGGGGCGGCCTGCTTGTGGCCCATCTGGTCAAAGGCCACAGCGGGGCTGTCATAGAGAATATTGTTCTTGACCACACAATTGGTGCAGCCGGACCGGAAGAAGAAAAAGCCGCCGCGATGGTTGCCGGCGAAGATGTTGTGGGCGACGAGGGCGTCGGGCCCGGCTTGGACGATTCCATGCTGGTCGTTGCCGGCGATGATGTTGTGTGTGGCGACGATCCGTTTGGGCTTCGAATAGGCGTGCAGTCCCCAGCCGGTGGCGTTCAACAGCAGGTTCCTGCGAATGGTCACGTCGTTGGCCGGTGCGTAGATGCCGTGGTCGTGGAAGGTCTGGCCGACATCGTGGATGTAGTTGCCTTCGATCAGGATCGAGTGCCCGCCGTGCCCCATTTCCTTCACGCCACAGTGGCCGACGGCTTCGATCTCGTTGTACAGCACACGACATCCCTCGCCGCCTTTACCCGAGAACGAGATGCCGTTTTCCGAGTAGAGGTTGTGCGGAAGAAGATCGCGTACGCCGATCAGATGTAGCCCGCTGACCTCAATAAAAGTACCGCGCACATTGATCAACGGCGGATAGTGCAGCTCTTTTCCTTGTGCGTCCAGGGCTCGTTCGCGGCCTTCTTCGGGTGCGCTGCGGACTTTGGCTCGCTGGTCAGCGACAAAACCGTCGGGATAGGTGACGTAGACGTGTTCGCCCTCGACCGCGCGAACGGCGACCGGTGCGTCAGCCGTGGCCTTGACGTCGATCGTAACCAGGCCGTAATAGGCCCCGGCTTGCAGATAGACCACGGTATTCGGTTCCAACTGGGTGACCGCGTGCGCCAAAGTCCGCCACGGGGTCGCTTTCGAGCCGTCGGCAGCGTCATTGCCCGACGGGCTGACATAGAACGCGCGCCCGGAAATCTGAAAACGCATGTCGGCAGGAACGCCAGGGATTTCGACAGCTTTCAGACGTTCCCATGCGGCCAGCATCTGCGCGCGAGGAAGACGGACGTGCCACGGTTTGGCGTGTTTCTCCAATGATGGCGTTCGCGGTGGGGAGGCGTTAGGCGAGGCCATCAACGCCAGTGCCACGAACCAGTGTCCGCATTGGCCGGCAAATAGACTCATTTGGCTCCCTCGCCTCGCTCAAACTCGGCAAGACGTCGATCGAGTTCAGCCGCCCAAGCATCGTCCATCATCGTCTCCGAGTCTGGGCTTAAGCTCTCGATAAGCTCTTGCACAACGTGGGCTCGCTCCGGTTCAGGAAGTTTCAAAGCCGCATCAATAATGCCCTGACTGCTCGCTTGCACGACCAGTTCCCCCTTTTAGAAGTCTGATCTGGAAGAGTGCTGCGGACATTCTACCCTACCGTTTCAATACAACCAACGTCCTCCGACGCTCTCCACGTATCTATTTTCCTCCCAAACAAAGCAACTTGCCGTCGGCCGTGGAGACGAACAGACGGCCGTTGGCGATGGCCATGCCGTCCCAAAGCGGCGCGGGCAGGTTGTGCTTGGCGAGGAGGTTGCCGTCCTCGGTCGAGAGTATGCGGAGTTCGCCTTTGGAGCCGGCGATCCACAATCGGTCGCTGGCGAGTACCATCGCCGCGATGGTCTGCCCGCCAGCCTGCGCATCGAACGCGTCCACTTGCCACTTGGCCTTTTCGGCCAGTCGTTGGCTGCGCCATGCAGTCTTTCCGTCGCGCGCGAGTTGCCCTGCCGCCCAACCGGTGATCCAATGGGCGTCGAACGTTTCGCCTCCGTCCAAATCGAAATCACGCCGATAGACAGATCGCATGCCCTGCATCGCACCCCAAAGCCGGTTGTCGCGGAAGACCACAAGCGGTCTCCGATGCGTGTGCGATTGGATGCGCCGCTGGTGCCGCGGCGCGTACGACCAGCATCCCTGGGGAACCATCGCTGCGCCGCCGCCCGTGTTCAGCTTGGCGAATGCGTCCCAATGCTGGATCGACATGTCGCCCGTGGCTCGATCGAACACCCATCGCGACATGGCCACGCCGGCGCCTTGGCGGTGCAGTAGATCGAAGTTGTCCAACTCCAGGGCCGAACATTCGTAGAAGCCTCGTTGAGGCACCGTGTTGTGACGTTTGACCCAGCGGATACTGCCGTCGGCGGGATCCACGGCGAACATCAGGATTCCGCCATCGGCAAACGGTTGCCGGCCGGCGGCGAAATAGGCCGTGTTGTCGACCACCAATACACTGCCGGGAACGGGCCACGGCGATTCTAACTGGCCGTACGCGACAATGCGTTCGTCCAGCGGGGCAGCCCGCAAACGCCAGACCATTCGTCCGTCGTCCGCGCGAACACAATAGACCCAGCCGCTCTTTGCACCGAACAAACAAAGCCCACCATGAATCGTCGGGGCCGTGTCCACGCGGCCGGTCGCCCGAAAACGCCAACGCACTTCGCCGGTGGACGCATCCATCGCGACCACTTGGTGCGCGTCCGGCCGGGCCACGTAGGCCAAGCCGCCGGCGACGACGGGACTGGTAATGGGACCTTTGACGAAGGGATTCTCGCGCCAATCCGCCGTGATCGGTCCGTCCGGCCAGCCGCCAAGGTCCGCCGACCAGATCGTTTCAAGCGTGTTCGGACCCGGCGTGGTCGTGCTGGCGCTGCGCCACGCGTCGTGACGGTAGCAGGGCCACGAACCGGCATCGTCGGCCGCAGAACCTGCGGCTGGCGGATCGACGCCCTTTTCCAGCACGAACTCGATATCCTCCAGCTTTTCAGCCGCCACATCGCCTTCGGGCCGTTCCGGTGCCAACGCCGCGTAGCCTCGGAGCATGGGCCAACAGACGCAATGCTTGGGCGTGACGTAAATCAGGCCGTTGGCAGGCACCCAACCGTGGTCTCGGCTGCACGCCGCCTTAGTGATTCGGTTCGCGTCCTTCTGGCCCGTCATCAGGTCCGTCATGTCCAATTCGCCGGCAAACATGTACCGCGACGTGGCCACGGGTGGGAAGCAGTGGGTCAAGCCCGCCGGGTAGGTCACTTGCGTTTCGCCGGTTCGGGGATCCAGCGCCGAGCACTCGATGGGAAACCGATTCCCTTCGGCGTCTTTGCCTCCGTGCAGTATCCACAGGCGGTCGCCGACAAACATGGCACGAGCCTGTCTGGTGTGGTTCATCCCAGGCAGAAATTCGCGTTCCCAAATCAGCTTTCCATCGATTGCCGAGAGAACGTGGAGCGAATTGCCTGGCGCGTTGTCGTTAAACGAAGAGACTTCGTAAGCCAGCATGTCCCGATAGTAGACGCACTGTCTGACTTTTTCCGCCCATGGAAAATTGTCTCGCTTCCAGCGCAAAACTCCGGACGTTTTGTCGAGGGCCACCAACGTGCATTGCTCGCCGCGTTGCGAGCGGCCTTGGATCACGCCCACATAGCCATCGCCGGCGACGACGTACCTCGGGTCGCTGGTCTCGTATCGCCAAAGCAATCGGGCGGACGCGGCATCCAATGCTCGCACCGTGCCGGCGTCGGCCACGATCAAAACGCCATCGTCGTGCAGCAACAATCGCGGCTGTCCTGCGTCGGGGTACTCACGAACCGGCTCGCCGGTCGCGGCGTCCAAGGCCATAAGCTTGTTGCTCGAAACCACGTACAGTTGGGATCCCACGGCGATCGGCGGGGGAATCACAGGCGGTAATCGCTTCATCACGAATGGACCGGTGGCCGACGGGGTGACGAGATCGCGACTCCAGAGTCGCAGACCGTTGAAGCTATCCCGAGCAAGTGCGGCACCGTAGTAATTGCGGCCTGCCGAGGTGACGATTCCCGGAACCTCCGCCAACGCACCCACGACCCAACGGACGCGGCGCGGCGGTGCGACCATCGTGTCGTTGGAGACCGGGTTACCGCTGGCCGAGTGGCGTGGGTGGGTCCACCCGTCCATTTCGGTCGGCCGCGGCTTCCGAGCCGCCATCCACGCCCCGTTCGCTTGAACCGTTCGCACGTCGTACAGCCCGGCTGCCTCCAACTCGGCGGCGGAGAAAGCGTCGGGCGCAGCCAGAATGACGCCGTCAGGACACAATACGCGGTTCACTTCGTCCAGAGATACAGGCACAGCAGGTGCATTGGGTATCAGCAAGAGGTTGAGGAGATCTCCGGTGTAGGGAAGTCTACCATCCGCCCCCAGGACATCGACCGACGCCAGTCCGTACAGCTCCCGGGTACTCAGATCGGCTCGGGCCTTTTTCACGGTCTCCTCCGCCGGATATAGTGCGTGCACCAGGAACCGGCCGGTCTCGGCCAACGGTACTGCAAGGGCCGATCCGTCGCCGCCGACTTGGACGCACAATCCGCCGTGAACGCCTGCGGCCGCAGCCAACTCGTCAGCCACGGAGCGATTCTCCGCAGACATTGCACTCGGCATTACCGAGGCGAGAAGTAGGCTGACGCCCGCGGCGTAGCTCGAAAGCCTTATCAAACTGTTTGTGATACTCATAGTCTCTTTCGTCTGTTTATGATCATGGACCTGGAAGTAGTACGCGATGATTTTGCCTGATGAAGATGAGGCAAAATCATTTGTGGGCAAAATCATAAAACCATAAATGCAACGGATGTTTTCATTGGCTGCTCGGCGTGACGTCTGCGGGCAGGTCGCCGGTGGCAAATTGGATGCCGGCCAGTACGTGCTGGAGGAACAGCGGATTCCAGTAGGTCTCGACGGCGTGGCCGAGCGTTGTGTAGAAAACACGTCCTTCGCCGTACTGCCGGACCCACGAGACGGCGTAGTCCTTGTCGGGACGTTTGCCCGGGTCGGTCATTTGGTTCAAGTCGAGGCTCAGCAGAATCCGCAGATTCTCGCGTGAGTAGGGTTCGCGCGAGATGTAGATTTCGTCTTTGATGCGCCACGGCTTGCCGTCGAAGCAGGCGTTCACCGGGTGCTGCGGGTCATCGAGCTTGATGGCCACTTCCTCGTGGATATGGCCGCCATAGTAGCCGCCCATCATTTCGCCATACTCGGGCCAGTTCTGCAAGGCGGCTGTGGCGGCGTGGATACCCACGATGCCCTTACCGCTGCGTACGAACTCCAGGATGCTTTGCTTGACGGCCTCGTCGAACTTCTTTGCAGCGTCTTTCTGCTCCTGATCAAGCTTGGCAAAGTCTTCGGGCAGGAACGGATCGCGTTCGTGGATGTTGTTCATCACCAGCGCGTCGAACCGAGGTAGGCTGTCGCCCAGCAGCAAACGCGGATTGTCACTGACGACCGCCTCGAAAGCGCCGGTTTTCGCGCCGAGGACTTCCAGCGCCTTTTCGGCGAACGGATTGGGTTGATGCGTCCACGCGTGACCCCAAATAAGCACCCTGCGCGGCTTGCTTGTCTTGGCCGGTGCTTTTTCGGGAGCAGCGTCCTGGATCTGCTGGACCTGCTCGTCGGTTGGTGCGGCCACCTCTCTTGCCTTCATCTTCTCCGCTCGAACCTCCGGCGGGGTCGGGCCTGGGGCGCGGTTCACGGGTGGGGCAGGCCCGGGACCGGTTGGCGCGTCTAAGTCGCCGGTGACGAACTGAATGGCGTCCAGGTAGAACTGCAGCAACTGCGGGTTCCAGAACAAATCGGTGCGATGGCCAAAGGACGTGTAGAAGACGCGCCCCTTGCCGTAGGTCTTCACCCAGGCCAAGGCGAAATCGTTGTCCTCGCGCCGTATCCATTTGACTCCCATGTTCGTGCGCCCGGTGTCGATCGACAGCAGGACTCGCAGCTTGCCACGATCGTACGGGGCATCGTACTGGTAGATCTCGTCGGCGAGGCGGAAGTCTTCCCCGCCGAATGCCTGGACCAGCGGATGGCTGGGATCATCCACTCGAACGCCCACTTCTTCGTTCCAAGGGTGCCCTGTGAACTTCGCTCCCAGAAGTTCATGAAACTCCGGCCATTGCCGGTTAGCCCCGATGGCGTAGTGGTATGCAACAAGGCCCCCACCGCCGGAGACATAGTCCAAAAGGCTCTTGCGCAGGGCTTCTTCGACGGCCTCCTTGTCTGCGCCGTACTTCTTGAATGCCTCCTTTTGCATATCGTCGTCGGTCGGCGTGATCCACGCGTTCGAACTGTTGTTCATCACGATCGCGTCGAACTGCTT
>JACKQG010001480.1_pt1 | contig 32435 bp, 25 predicted proteins | sample 8237621 | NCBI WGS metagenome assembly JACKQG01 (sample SAMN15677084, study PRJNA649215) | marine metagenome | biome: marine; feature: Black Sea; material: saline water; isolation source: suspended particulate matter (SPM) from the Black Sea western gyre | collected 2013-06-09/2013-06-10 | depth...
AGTTGAACCACGGTGTGGACACAGGGTTCTACCCCCTGGGCTCCTGTACCATGAAATACAACCCCAAGATCAACGAAGAGACCGCTCGATTAGCCGGATTCGCCAAGCTGCACCCCCTACAGCCCACAGAGACTGTCCAGGGCGCCATTGGGTTGATGTACGAACTCCAAGAATGGCTCAAAGAGATCAGCGGATTTACCGGGCTCAGTTTACAACCCGCTGCAGGCGCGCACGGCGAGCTAACTGGCGTGTTGATCATGCGCGCTTATCACAAAGCGCGCGGCGACGAAAAGCGCGTCAAAATGCTCATCCCCGATTCAGCCCATGGTACCAACCCAGCCTCATCAGCGATGAGCGGGTTGAAGATTGTCGAAATACCATCAGACTCCCGCGGCAATATCGACATGGACGCCTTGTGCGCAGAATGCGATGACACCCTGGCTGGGATCATGATCACCAACCCCAACACCTTGGGTTTATTCGATGAAAACTTCAAAGAAGTTTGCGATTGCGTTCACGAAGCCGGCGGCCTGATCTACGGTGACGGTGCCAACTTCAACGCCATCATGGGCATCTCACGCCCAGCCGATATAGGTGTGGATGTGCTGCACTTCAACCTGCATAAGACCTTCTCCACGCCTCACGGTGGTGGTGGTCCTGGCTCAGGCCCCGTAGGTGTGACGGAAGAACTGGCTCCTTTCCTGCCCGGCCCAATCGCAGCCGTCCTCGACGAGGGTAACGCTGAGGAACCGCCTTTGTTCGGTCTGATCAACCCCGAAAAGAGCATCGGGCGTGTCAAAGCCTTCCACGGTCACTTTGGTGTCTTGGTGCGCGCTTACACCTACATGATGATGCTGGGCGGCGAGGGTCTCAAAGCTGCCTCAGAGCACGCAGTACTCAACGCCAATTACATTCAAGCGCGACTGCGAGATACTTTCACAATTCCTCATGATCGTATTTGTATGCATGAATTTGTCCTTGAGGGACATTGGGATGATGCGCTGGACATCCACGCTTTAGATATTTCTAAACGCCTGATGGATTTCGGCATCCACCCCCCGACAAACTACTTCCCGCTGATCGTCCCCGAAGCTTTGATGATCGAACCCACCGAGACCGAAAGCAAGGAAACGCTGGATGTCTTCGCTGATACGATGATCAAGATCGCAGAGGAAGCGCACACCAATCCCGAGCTGCTGCAAACCGCCCCGCACAACACACCCTTTGGCAGACTAGATGAAGTCAAAGCGGCACGCGAGTTGGTGCTGTGCTGCTGGTTCCCCGAGGATAAGGAAGAATAATTTCCAATTGATCTAAACTGTATTCTCGGTTCCGATCCGCCCGGTGCCGGTTCGTTCTACGAACGATTGGCGGTATGACCGAAGGTCACGAACCGAAACCCGCCGCAAACTCATCCAGCGAATGCTTTGATGATTTCGAGGCAAAAAATCTTGATATGATCACTCGATCATATCAAGATTTTTCTATTCCCAACAATCCATCAACCAATCCAGATTTCCTGTATTACAATAGCATTCTGAAATTTGTGAAATCCTGGTGATTGCTATGGTCAAAATACTAACTCGCTCGATGCTCGATGAGAGCAAAAAAAATTCCGAAACATCGCCGTTCAAATTCGTTGAGCCGCGCCAATCCATTGAAATTCATCTACCCGATGAAAGAGTAATTACTGGTCCACGCGGGGCGACAACCGGCGAATTCCTGGTTGCCCTCGAAGAGGAGTTCGATGTCACTATCGTGGGTGCAGTGGTCAATGGCTCATTGCGTGAATTGACATTCCCTCTCGAGTATGACTCACTAGTTCGACCCATCACCATGCGTGATGCAGACGGGATGCGTTTTTACCGTCGTTCGCTGACCTTCTTATTAGAGACCGCCTTTCACCAATTATTCCCCAAGGCGATTCTTGCCATTGATCATTCTGTCGCCTCCGGCGGCTATTTTTGCCAGGTATTCAACAGCCCGTCGCTGGAAAAGTCGGACCTGGATAAACTCGAAGTACGCATGCGAGAGTTGGTCTCAGCAGACCTACCGTTCGTGCGAGAGAAAGTCCCCTTGGATGAAGCCATCGCATACTTTGAGAAAAAAGGCTACGAGGATAAAATCCGTCTATTAGAACACCGCCAAAAAGAGTATCTCATCCTATACAAAATGGGTGATCATCGGGACTATCACCATGGCTACATGGTGCCCTCTTCGGGATACCTACAATGGTTCAGGCTTACTCCTCTGGGGGATGGTTTCGTCATGCAGTTCCCCCGCAGGCACTTGCCAACCGATATCCTGCCGCTCCCCGATTACCGCACCCTGGTAAATACCTTCCGCCAGTACGGTGATTGGCTGCAACGCCTGGGCATAGACAATGTTGGGACACTGAACCAGGCCATCCGTGAGAAACGCAGCCGTGAGGTGATCCTGATTTCCGAGGCGCTGCACGAAGGTCGCATTTCCGAGATCGCCAGTCAAATCTACGAACGGCTCAATGAAATTCGTGTTGTGTTAATTGCCGGCCCGTCATCATCAGGAAAAACGACCTTCTCTAAGCGTCTCACTGTTCAGTTGCTCGCCAGGGGGATCTCACCCTTCCCGCTCGAAATGGATAAGTATTTCGTCGATCGCGAGGAAACACCGCTCGATGAAAATGGCGAATTTGATTTCGAGACCATCAAGGCTGTCAACACAAAGATGTTGGGCGAAGATATCCAACGCTTGATCGCTGGAGAGCGGGTTCAACTTTCACACTATGATTTCAAAACCGGGATGAGTTCACCCGGTGAGGTGGTTCAGCTTCGACCTGGACAAATCATAATTTTAGAGGGCATTCATGGATTGAACCCGGAACTGATCCCAAACATCCCATCCGAGCAAACCTTCCGCATTTACGCCTCGGCGCTTACGCAGCTCAACTTGGATTGGCACAACCGCGTCTCCACAACTGATACACGTCTGATCCGGCGCATTGTGCGCGACGCCCGCGAGCGCGGCTATTCTGCCCAGGATACGATAAAGCGCTGGGAATCTGTCCGTCGCGGCGAGAAACGCTACATTTTCCCCTACCAGGACAACGCCGATGTGATGTTCAACTCCGCACTGGTGTATGAGCTGGCGGCGTTGAAACCACTGGCATTGCCCGAATTAAGACAGGTGCCCTTTGGAACACCCGAACATGTAGAGGCAAAAAGGTTGTTATCTCTTTTAGAGTGGTTCCAGCCTATTGACGTGAGTGTGATCCCAGACAACTCGCTGCTCAGAGAATTTATTGGCACTTCGATTTTGAAGGGTCTGAAAATATGGGCCAACTGATCGATGAATTGGGATAACAAAATCATGCGCGCCGTCCGCTGCCGCAACCCCCAGAATATCGGCACCCTGGCTGGCCTGCTGACGGCCATCTCAGAAAGCGGCGGCTTTGTTGGTTCAATTCGCACGATCTTCGAGGGCTATCAAGGAAGGGCTCTCCAAGTTTGAGTACGTGCCGTATGTTGAGTAGGATAAAGATATGTCACTCTGAGAGAGCGGAGCGAACGAAGAGTCTCCCGAGCCAACCTACGTCGGAGCAGAGATTCTTCACTTCGCTTTTCTTCGTTCAGAATGACAAAAAGTGAAATGATAATCATATGACCAAAAACCATCTCCAAACACGCCGAGAAGAGAGAGCTAAGAAAATGCGTCTACAACGCATCATACTTATTGTCGCGCTGATTGCTTCCATAGCGATCTTCAGCTATGCCAGTTGGGCGCGCAACAAACCTACAGAAAGCATTCAAATTCAAGGAGAAAATATGGTAACTACGGATTCAGGACTTGCTTATGAAGATACAGTTGTTGGGGAAGGCCCCCAAGCTCAAGCTGGGGATACTGTCTCAGTGCATTACACTGGATGGCTAGAAGATGACACCAAATTCGACTCTTCTAAAGACCGCAATCAACCCTTTGAATTCCCCCTCGGCGCGGGAAGTGTCATCAAAGGGTGGGACGAGGGCGTCGCCGGGATGCAGGCTGGCGGCACGCGCAAATTGATTATCCCATCTGAGTTAGGTTATGGCTCACGCGGCGCTGGCGGCGTAATCCCCCCTGACGCGACATTGATATTCGAAGTGGAGCTTCTTGCGATCAATCCCTAATTCAATATTTCGACCAAGCTAGCTTATTTATCCTCATTCCCCCTTCCCCGCTGGAAGGGGGTTTATGCAAAAAATAGGAGCAACTGGTAAAAAACACCAGTTGCTCCTATTTTTTGCTATTTCTCCTCGTCCAATTGTCGGGTGAGGGTGCCGAAGGCAGGTGGGGGCGATGAAAATCCTCTACGGCACAGCTAACGCTGCCATCTCTTCACGGAATAGCACACCCAGGCGGGCGATGCCCTCTCGAATCATCTCCGGGGAAGCGTTGGAAAAATTCACTCGCATGGTATTTTTCCCACTGCCATCAGGGTGGAAGGGTCTACCGGGGACGAATGCCACTTTGCGTTCAACTGCCTTGGGGAGCAGTTCATCGGCATCCATACCCTCAGGCAAAGTCACCCATAAGAACATACCGCCCTCGGGTTCGGTCCATCTGACACCATCTGGGAAGTGTTCCTCCATGGCATCCAACATGACTTCGAGACGTTCCTTGTAAACAGCACGGATCTTCTTGGCGTATTCATCCAAGAAACCATCGCGCCCGACTTCATAGGCAATCATCTGGTTCAAAGTTGGCGAGTGCAAATCTGCACCCTGTTTGGCAAAAACCAGCTTTTGAATAACCTGCATATCAGCAATCACCCAAGCCATGCGGATGCCAGGTGCTAAAAGCTTCGAGAAAGTGCTCAGATAGATCACATTGCCATGATAATGATCACCCATATCATTGTGCAATTTTTTATCGAGCACAATCACAGGGGGAATATGCTCTCCGAAATAGCGCAGTTTGCCATAGGGATCGTCTTCGATGATGGGAACATTATATTTATCAGCCAACTCTACCAACTCCTGGCGTCGTTCTAGGGACAGGGTCACACCACTAGGATTTTGGAAATTGGGTAGCACATAGATTAATCGAGGCCCCTTCTTCAACTGCTCTTCAAGCAAATCTGTGCGCATGCCATCTTCATCGGAAGGCACTGTGAGATATTTCGCCCCATAAGCATTCCAGGCTTGCAAAGCACCTAAATAGGTGGGATTCTCGACCACGACATAATCGCCTGGATCGATGAACAACATCCCCAACAGATCCAGGGCTTGTTGTGATCCCGAAGTTAATTGGATATTCTCAATCGCTGTGGGGATGCCATAACTGGCCGAATGGTCGGCGATCACTTCTCGCAAGGGGATGAATCCCTCAGTTGGCGTATATTGCAACGCATCCGGCCCAGCCTCCGTCAAGACCACATCGCAGGCGCGTTTGAAATCTTCAACAGGAAATACATCAGGGGAAGGCAACCCTCCGGCGAAGGAAATTACTCCCGGCGCACTGGAGTGTTTGAGAATTTCTCGAATAACCGAACTGTTGATCCGGCTGGCTCGATCTGCGAAACGCTTCTCCCAATTGATCTGCATTTTCAGCTCCTATGATTTGAATTGAATTTTGGGCCACAGAGAACACAGAGATTATTGGGATTGAAACAAGAGTTTTCTCTGTGAACTCAGTGGCATAACATGTAATCAATAACAAAAGACCGGCGCTACGTAAGCACCGGTCTAATTATACTATTTCGGGAAGCGGCGTAAGACAGTCGCCGCGCTGGGCAAGGCCACGCGATCGCCCATACCAAGCTCTGCAGGCGCTTTGCCGGGTTTCTCCGGGGCGCCCTGAAAAATATATATCTGCGTCCCCATCTTGGCAAATTTCTGCTGCACGTAGGCTTGACCTAACAAGTAGCCACCACTGTCGGCGGCGCAGCTGGTAACTGTGCCGATCATTTTGCCGCGCTCGTCCATCACTGGGTCACCGGGATGGGCCATGCGCACGCGCTGCTGATCGAAGCGGAAACGCACCACAACGCCATCCCGCTTGGCTTCACGCGCCAGGTATGCTTCTCGGCCAATAAACCAGGGTTTGTATACTTTGACATACGAACCAAAGCCGGCTTCAGCAACACCCAAGCCAAGACCCTGCCCTGAGCCTGCCGAAGGGTCGCCCCCCATCTCATGGCCGTATAAGGGCAAACCCGCTTCGGTTCTCAAGGAGTCGCGCGCCCCCAAGCCGCAGGGCTTTAGGCCAAAGGGTTCGCCTACTTCGAGCAGTTTCCTGCACATCGCGGCAGCCTGATCGGGGTGTACGAACAGCTCAAAGGCCATCTTCTCGCCCGTATAGCCAGTGCGGGAGACGATCAGGTCGAAGCCCTGTCCTGAGCCTGTCGAAGGGCCGCCTACCACCGCGTCACACAATTCAGTTCGCTTGAGTTTCATAATGCGTTTACGGGTAGGCTCGTCCACGCCCATTGACAGTAAAATGTCACGGGAACGCGGACCCTGCAAGGGGATGTCCACGCGCATGTCCGCCCCCTCTTTGGGGTCACGCAAATTACGCAGGGTTACGGCACGACCAAAGGCAGTCGTCCATGGTCGCGCATTATCCACCTTGACCTTACCCTCGCGCACGAGGTTCAACCAGGCCCAATCCTTGTCGTCATTTGATGCGTTGACCACGACCAAATATTTCTCATCCGCCCGGCGGTACACCAACAAATCATCAATCACCTCTGCGTCAGGAGTCAAGAAATGCGTGTATAAGGATTCGCCCACAGCCAACCCAGCGATATCATTGCTGCAGACGCTGTCCAAGAAAATCGCCGCATCGGAGCCTTCGGCCTGATAGACACCCATGTGCGCGGCATCGAAAAGACCAGCCGCCTCACGCACAGCCATATGCTCTTCCATCACCGAGCCATAGCGCACCGGCATTTCCCACCCGGCAAAGGGCACCATGCGCCCGCCCAACTCCACATGCAGGTCGTAAAGCGGTGTGCGTTGCAACTCGCCTTCTGTTTCATCCCATTTGAATTCTTCCTTGGAAGCGCCGTTCCCGGCGTCCCCATCCTTGATCCCGAGGAAATAGGGTTTTCCTGGATCAATGAGATCGCCATCTTTTACGGAATCGGGGGCTTGTGTGGATTGCCGCACCCAAACGGGGCCTGCCACCTTACGCAGCAGATCATCACCGACTTTGACATACCCATCGGAGAGATCGCGCAACCAGGCCGCGGCCAGCGCGGCGACCTTGGCATCCAGACTGAGCCGATATGCAAAGTTGCTAACACAAGTCAGCGTAGCCTCAATCTCGCCCTTAGGGGTGACAAATTTTGTGGGTTGCGAGTCGCCCATTGCCAGCGCTTCGACATTGCTGGCCATGACAATATTCAAGAATTGGCGCACTTTTTCCCCGCCGATTTCGAAGGCCACACGCTCGCCCTTGTACTCGTCATCCAAATAATTAAAATGGGGGTAGCCGTGATCGCCGGGTTCGAAATCGATGCCGGCCTTGGTAGCCAACTCGCGCACCTTGAGCTTAGCCTCCTCGAACGCCTCGAAATCGACCTTTGCCCGCAACAACTTACCTTGATAGTAAGGCGCAGTCGCCTGCAGGATATCAGAGATAGCATCGGCCAGGGCGATGGCTTCTGACTCTTTGAAACCGCGCTGAGTTACCCATGGCATACCCATGCGCACGCCTGTCGGCCGCAGCGCTGATTTATCACCGGGGATTGTATTGCGGTTGGTGGTCACCCCGGCAATATCCAAAATGCGCGCTGCCAGATCGCCGGTCAGATAGGCTCCATCTTCCCCCTTGATCGATTTGGTGTCCAGATTCATCAAGTGCGTATTGGTGCCCTTGAAGGGGATGGTAAAGCCGCGCTCTTCGAAGCGCTTGGTGAAGGCAATGCAGTTCGCCACCACCTGAGTCTGCAGCTCACGGAATTGGTCTGTCTTGGCGATCTTGAATGCCGCCGCCATGGCGGCGAATACGTTGACATGCGGCCCACCCTGCTCACCGGGGAATACGGCACGGTCGATCTTGCGCGCCAGCAGGCGGTTGGTGGTCATGATGATGGCGCCGCGCGGCCCGTTGAGTGTCTTATGGGTTGTGGATGAAACCACGTCAGCAATGCCAATCGGCGAGGGATAAATCCCTGCTGCAACCAGCCCGGCAACATGGGCAATGTCTGTCAGTAAATATGCGTCAACTTTGTCTGCAATCTCGCGGAAGCGGGTCCAGTCAACTTGCCAGGGGTAAGATGAAACCCCAGCAATGATCATCTTGGGCTTGTGCTCCAGGGCGAGTTTTTCGACAGCGTCATAGTCAATTTTCTCGGTTTCGGGGTTAATGGAATAGGAGACAATATTGAAATACTTCCCCGAGCGATTGACGGGAGAACCATGAGAAAGGTGCCCGCCAAAAAGCAGGTTCATGCCCATGACGGTATCACCCGGCTCAACCAGGGCGTGATATACGGCGTTATTGGCCGGACCGCCTGAAAGCGCCTGCACATTGACATAGATATCATCGGCTTCAAACCCATTGGCCGCGAAGGCTTCAGCGCAGCGCCGCCGCGCTAAGGCTTCGACCACGTTGGCATATTCAACACCTTTGTAGTAACGCGGGTCAGAATAACGCCGGTCTTCGGGGATGCGCGCATCATAATCCAAAATTTCACCTTCGGTCAGGAAGCGTGTGAATTCCGAGGGATAACCCTCAGCATAAATGTTGTGAAAAGCCGTCGACAAAGCCTCCCGGACTGCCATGGGCGAAGTGCTCTCACTGGGAATCAAGATCAATTTGCGGAACTGGCGCTCTGCTTCGATTTCGGATAGTTCGTGAAGTTTGGGGTCTAACTCGGCGAGGTCGCCGCGAAAAAGGAAGTCGGTCATGCGTGTCTCCTGAAGTATCTAGTTAGTTGTCTGACAATTAAATTTTAGTCCTGTGAAGGGCTTGGGTCAAGTAACGATTAGCATAATTTGACCTATCCCCTAACCCCTTTCCATCTGGAAAGGGGGATCAGATTATAATTCACTTAGAATGCTCTTTAATACTTGGGGTAAATCATTCATCACTTTGTGATTGGTAAACCGAACTACCCTCAAACCTCTTTTGGTAAGCACTTTGGTTCGCTCATTATCTTCTATTACTTGCTGATCATGAATTGGGCCATCGCTTTCAATCACTAACTCAGCCTTGTGACAATAGAAATCGACAATGAAGCCATCGATGATTTGCTGTCGCCGAAAATGCCATCCCTCCAGCCGATTAGCACGGAGATTATTCCACAATATTCTTTCGGCTGGAGTCATCTCCCGTCGCAGTTCCTTTGCGCGCTCTAGCTTTTCTCTACTTACTCTCTGTCCCGTAACTATATTTTTCTTCCCTATAACTGCACCTCAGTGAAACTAAGAAACTACATCATAAAGAATGTTCAAACTCCCCCTTCCTTGAAGGAAAGGGGCTGGGGGGTAGGTCAAGATTTACCCAGAAATTCAATCAACAACGGATTGACAATCTCCGGCCGCTCAAAGTGCGGGATATGCCCAGTGTCATCAATAGGATGGAACTGAGCCTGAGGTAAAGCATCTAGTACAAATTGGCTATGCGCAAAGGGAACGGTACGGTCTTCTCTACCCCAGATTAACAGAACCGGCAAATCGCTATCGCCGATGCGTTTATAAATGGGCAGTGCATCCCCCAAGACATCCTCACGCATCGTTGAAAGCAAAGCGCGTTTAAACCCCTTATATTCCATCTGCGGCCTGTAGCCATCCTGCAGCAGCTTGATATCCTTGGGATCGTACAGATCTTCCGTCATGCTCTCGAGCAGCGCTTTACTGCCAAACAAGCCCAGGAATAACTCGCCCATTCCAGGGATAAGCATTAGTTTCAAAATGAATGGTGCATCAATGGGAACCCCTGCTGGATCAATCAAAACCAACTTAGCGACCAGCTCAGGGTGGCGATCAGTGAAATTAGCGCTGATCGGACCACCCATGGAGAGGCCCATCAGCGAGAAGGGCCGTTCTATTTCCAATGCTTCGACCAACTCAAATAGCTGCCTATCGAAAAGGGTAAAATCATATCGTTTACGCGGTCGGTCGGAGAAACCGCGCCCAAACAGGTCATAGCGCAGCACGCGCAAACCGGCTGCCGTCAGTGCGTCGAAGGTTGGATCCCAGATGAAATTAGGCACCGAAAACCCATGTACCAACACCACGGGTTGGCCATCTTCGGGACCGCCTAATTCGTAATGGGTCACACCCTCAGATAATTTAACGAACTCGCCGGGCAGATCACGGCGAGTCTCGTCGTTTAGGGTTTTTGTTTCATCAAGATACGGAAAAGACATGGCTGTTGTGACGGCCGACGACTGACAACCGACCGCGGTCTGCGGTCAGCCGTCCGTGGTCATTTTAGATTTTTCCTAAGCCCTGAAGCACACGCTCGGGTGTCAGTGGGAAATCATCGAACCACACACCTGTGGCATCGTGGACAGCAGCAATCACCGCTGGCGCCAGGGGAATATAGGGCATTTCGCCCATGCCGCGCGCCCCCCAGGGTCCAATGGGATCAGGATACTCAATGATCACAGAACGTACCTGATCAGGCACATCCAAAACGCCCGGAATCAAATATGTCGACAGATGCGGTGTAAGAGTGTAGCCATCTTCTTGTACGAACTTCTCCATCAGGGCATAGCCTGCCGCCTGCACGATGGCGCCTTCGGTCTGGCCCACGACTTGCTGCGGGTTGATGGCCTTGCCCACATCGTTGGCTGACACAATGTCTACAATGCGAATCTTTCCAGTCTCTGTATCGACCTCGACTTCAACGGCCTGGGCAACATAACCATATGAGAAATTAGGGATGCACTCGCCTGTGTCTGGGTCAAAGGGCGTGGTCGCCGGCGGGCGATAGACATATTCCGCAATTGCTGGTCGCTCCTCATCTTTCCATTTCTCCAATGCTTCAGCGGCGGCACCTTTGACGGCGTTACCAGACATGAATGTCATCCGCGAGGCCGAGACACTGCCAGAATTTTCAGTCTCCGCCGAATCTGCGCCAATGAATTCGATGTCTTTTAATGGCACTCCCAAGGCTTCGGCAGCCATCTGCTGGATCACGGTATGGGTGCCCTGTCCGACCTCTGCAGCGCCATGACGCACGACAGCCCGTTCGATCGCGGCATCACCATACAACTCTACAGCGGCCCATGAATTCTCTGGAAAGCCATAAGAAAAGCCAACGTTCTTGAAGCCGCAAGCGAAACCACGGCCGCGAAATACGGACGGATGACGGGGGACGGGAGACAGAATTCTGTCATCGGTCTTCGGTCCCCGGTCAGCCCATCGGGCTACCTCGGCACACTTTTCCACCACCATGGGCATACTGACTCCCTTGGGCATGGGCGTGTTGACCGAGAGTATGGAACCATCTTTGACGATATTGCGCATGCGAATTTCGACAGGATCCATATCGAGGGCCTCAGCCAGTTTGTTCATCTGGCTCTCAGCCGCAAAGGCTCCTTGGGGTCCGCCAAAGCCGCGGAATGCACCGCCGGGGATATTGTTAGTATAGACAGCGTAGGCATCGACATGCACGTTGGGGATTTCATAGGGCCCGGTACACATCAACGTGGCATTGCCCAAAACTTTGGTGCTGGTATAAGCGTAGGCTCCGCCATTAGCAATGACTTCGACTTCCACAGCCGTTAGCGTACCATCTTTCTTAGCTCCCCAGCGCGTACGTAAGTGATATCTATGCCGTTTGTGATGGCCGATCATCGACTCTTCGCGATTCCAGATGATTTTCACCGGTCGATTAATACCGCGCGGCTGCAATCGCCAGGCTGCTAAGGCCAACACAATCTGCACGGATAGATCTTCCCGCCCTCCGAATGCGCCGCCCACTGCTGGATGGATGACTCGAATTTGCTCCTCAGGTAAACCCAGAGCATGGGCGATCTGTTCGACCTCTTCATGTAACCATTGGCTGGCGCAGGCAACGGTCACGCGCCCCTCATCGTCGATATACCCAACACCGGCTTCGGGCTGGAGATAGGCATGTTCCTGCTCGGGGGTTTCGTATTCGCCTTCAATGATCACATCGGCGTCTGCAAAACCCTGATCCATATCGCCTTTGCGAATCTTGTAATGCAGCATGATATTGCGTTCCGTATCGGGATGTACCAATACAGAATTTTCCTGCATGGCATCGCGGGCATCCGTGACAATGGGCAGATCCTCAAATTCGACATGAATCAGATCCCGCGCTGCCGCGGCAATGGTTTCCGATTCGGCAACCACGCAGGCCACCTGGTCACCAATGAAGCGCACGCGGTCGCCATATTCTTTGTCTGAGCCAGGACCGCATAGTACAGGCTGATCATTTATGATCAGGCCGTATTCGTTGATTGGAACATCTTTCGCTGTGAAAACAGCGATGACGCCTTCCAAAGCTTCAGCCGCAACGGTATCAACTTTCTTGACAATGGCATGCGGTCGATTGGCGAAGAGGATCTTCATGTAGGCCTGATCGGGCATGTTGATATCGCCCGGAAATAAGGCTTCCCCGGTAACTTTTTCGTGAGCGTCAACTCTTTTTACTGATTTTCCAATGGATGCCATAAAGTAATCCTTTTTGGACCGCTAAGGCGAAAAGTACGCGAAGAAATGAATAAAAACACTTGGCGATTTTTGCGTCTTCGCGGTGATTATTTCGTTAATCGCAATTGCTCCATTTTCAGTATGCGTCGCAAAATTGCTAAAGTCGTGGCATAGGTCGGATCCATGCCGAAATAGGATAATGAACTCTCGCCCAGATTCTTGCCTTTGCTCAAGGGCGTGTCCGAAGCGTAGTGCATCAAACCGAAATCGAAGGGGAGATTTTGAAGGTAGACGATTTCATCAATGGGATGTCGCTTGGGACGGTACATCTCATAGACCGCCGAAAGATAGGGTCCCGCTTCCATTTCAATATCAGTGTACCCTTCGCGGTAGAACACATCCATATAGGAGGCGTTCTGCAAAAACGTCCCTTGAACAGTGACCGCTTTTTGATTGTCGAGCACTGTGCCATACACCAGATACGGGGCGACGTCAGCTGCTAGAAAGGCGTTAGAGAAGATGAAGGTACTGCGGGAATGTTCATCGTGCACCACATTGGGGATCATCACATCTCCGATGACTCCATTCAGGGTGGCAGCCTTGCCCATGATGTACACACCAAGAACATCACCGGCGTGAGTGGCGACTTCTGTTAAAATGTTGTATGCGCCAAGCCCCAGGGGGTAGTCGATGTTCAGGATCAGAGCCTCGCTTTCTACCAGACAATCGTAGTCCCGATCACAAATACGCGGATCCATTAAATCCAAGGGAGCTTTGGCCAGTTCGATGATTTGTGCATCCACATTGAAAAAGTGCTTGCTGTCCACACGGGTGATACCATGTTCTCGCTCGTAGCTGATGCGCGCATCTTGATACTCCTGTCCCCGAGGAGTCTGCAAAAATTTCTTCATCACGTAATAGAGAAAATTTTCCTGACTAGAAGGTACCATCTGGGCTTGGATATCTTTCCATTCCTGCAGCAAATCTTTATCAGCCGAGCTTTCTAGATACTCCACCAGCGTTTCGCGTTCATCGAGAGCAAAGCCCGATAATAGATTCACCAGACTGTGCGTATTGCTGGAGACAAAATATACCGGGCGATTTCGGATATCGGGGCAAGCAGCCTCGATATTCGCCCACCAGGCATTGGTCGCACGGCGATATTCGGTCAGCGTGCCATCCAACAAGCGTATCTGGAACTGAGCCGGCCTTTCAGCCATCACCTTGATATTTGGGACAAATTCGTCGCCCCAAACAACGCGCAGGCGCTCCAAGTCATCCAGAGAAACCTTCAAAGCTGATGCGAGTTCAGCTAATGAACCATCATCCAACGAGATCGTCGAAGGAAGCAACTTCAATAGATTGTGGAATTTGCCCCACTCAATTTGGTAAGCTGTGATTAACGGTAGAACATCATCAATATCCGAACGGCTGGCGATGATACAGGCCAAGGTTGCCTGCTCATCGAAGTAGCAGCGACGTCGACGGGCGCGCGCCCGCACAACTTGCCAGCTATCCACATCTCCCACACCTTCACGTTGGAAAACCTGGATGCTTTGCCCAAGTACGATCGTATTTACCTGGTTGATGCAGTCCGGTAAACGCAGAATACTGTAGATAAAGGCTGACAAATCCGGTTCGTGATGACGCGCTCCAGGATGCAGAAGCGAGTTCATCCCTGAATGAACTTCTTCTAAAGTGCGGATTTGCACCTCGGCAGTGGAACGCAACAGCGAGTAATATGTGCGCTGATAGAGTTCAACTTCATCGGAGGCTGTATAAGGTACGGTTCGTTCCATTTGTCAAATTTCCTGCGTTTCAGTTACAGTTGGCGTTTTACTTGGGCGCTCTACGAGATAAACACCCAAGAGGATCGCCGCCCCACCCAAAAGAGAAACAAAAAAGATCGGCTCTGCTAAAATCACCGCGGCCACACCCACAGCGACCAGGGGTTCCAAATACAGATAAGCTCCAACTTGAGAGGCTGGGATGGCGCGAAGTGCATCATACCAAAATACGTATGCCAGCCCCGAACAAGCGATCCCCAGGAAGAGGATGCCCCACCAGCCGTTCATGGTGAGTTGGGGAATTTCGGCGATCCCAGGTCCAGCGAAAAATCCGATGGACGAAATCAGCCAGCCAAAACCCATCACATAAAACATCATCCAGGCCGGAGAATGCTCACGCAAACCCCGCCGAGAGAGTACAGAGAAGATCGCCCAGTTGGGCGCGCTGGCCAGAATATATAAGTTACCCGGCATGCCCTGCGCATCCATACCTAAGGCGCCCAAATCACCGCCCGAAACGACAACCAGCACCCCGATCGTTGCCAGAGCAATACCGCCTACCTGGAGCAGATTCAAGCGCTCCTTCAATACCAGCACACCCAGTAAAGCCATAAAAATGGGTGTTGTAGCCACAATCCAGGCCGTAGTCGATGCCTGAGCAGTCTGCAAACCGGTGGATTGCAGCCATTGATGGTAGGCAATGCCCAGGAAACCCAACAGCATGAAGTAACCGGCGTCTCGCCAGGAGGGCAGCTTTAGCTGGCCGCGAGCCGCCACTGCTACCCCAATGATCAAGACGCCCATTGCAAAACGCAGCCAAACCACGGTGAGCGGAGAAACATCGCGCAATGCCACTTTTGTAGCAATGAACGACGCGCCCCAAGCCACAACGGCAAAGAGCACTTTGAGGACGTTGATGAGCTTAGTAGATTGCATCATTTTTCAATCGCAGATGCACGCATATTAACGCGCATAAACATTAATAACTGATGTTACGCAGTAAAAAAACTACCGTTCTCCCTCATCCTAACCTTCTCCCAAAGGGAGAAGGGACAAAATCCCCTCTCCCCTTGGGAGAGGGCGGAGGGTGAGGGCAGGTTTGAACTCTCAATAGCCCACTTTTGCGTAACATGAGTTAATAAAATCAGCGTCCATTGGCGTTTATCTGCGCTTACCCAATTAGAACCATCTGAACAAAGGCCGGGTCCAGGGGATGGATGCTAAGATCACGAGTACCGTCACTGTGAACCAGATAGCCGCTTTGCGGAACTTCTCAGTATCGGCTTCAGCCTTCTTAGAAACAGCACTGCCAACATGTCCCAGCACCACGGCCAATACCATCATAGCGATGTGCTCCATCCAGAAACGCATTTGAATGGCGGAAAAACCGCGCAAGAAAATCAAAATGATGCCCGTCAACAACTGCACATCAATCCCCATGGTGAACAGCATACCTGCTTTACGGTCTGCTTCACTCCAGGATTTCTTGCCAATCCAGCCGGAATACATGCGGAATAATGTATACAGGATCAATAATAAAACGATCCAACGAATTAGGTTGTGAATTACTAAAAATATCGCTAATGCCATTTTACTTCTCCTATTTGTTTTGGACGCTGATTTCCGCAGAATTATGCAGATTTTATAATATCCCGATACGCAATTATTCTATGGGACTGTCATTCTGAGCCCAACAGGGGCGAAGAATCTCTCAACACTATGAACTAGATCCTTCACTTCGCTCAGGATGACAAATTATGCAACTTAATTGCATAAGGAGCTGATTACTATTTTCTTGAATTTCATCTGCAATAATCCACGTTTATCTGCGTTCCGTTTTTTCAATTTGGGAATACATACTTGTAGGCCACGTCGAAAGAGATTCCCATCCACATTTGCAGCGGTTCAGTCATATTTGAGCTTTAATATTTGCGTCGTTTTTTAGGCCGGCGAGGTGGCGGCGCATCCGTAGGGCCATATTTTGGGGGACCCATAGTGGTGTTCAAAACCGAATAGACAATTGTCAAAATGCCAAACCCAAATACCAGCAAAACCACCCCCACGGCAAGATAGGCATATAAATGGCTGATGACGCCGATATAAGGGATGGCAACGGCTTGAGCCAAATCCGAAGGCACTGCGAACCAACCATTCCGATAATTCGCTTTAACGAGTTCAACCGCGCCAGCGTAAGACATTACCGGAAGCAAGACGAACAAAACGCATCCAATGCCGCGCCATACTGGATGAATGCCCTTTTCTTCTCGCTCGCTTTGTCGAGCCAAACGATCGTATCTACCCATATTACACCTCCACCTGACTAGCCTTCTCAATCGCGGTGACAATTTTGTAATAGCCAGTGCAACGGCATAGATTGCCCGTAATAGCATGCTTAACTTCGTCCCGCGAAGGTTGTGGGAATTCCTCCAGCAGCTTGGCCGCAGACATCAAAAATCCCGGTGTGCAATATCCACATTGCACTGCGCCTTCATGGATGAAAGCATCCTGCACAGGATGCAGGCGCTCAGGTTCAGCCAGGCCCTCAATAGTGTCGATCACCGCGCCATGGGCGCGCGCAGCTGGAACGAGGCAGGCCATCACAGCCACACCATCCAAGAAGACCGTACAGGCACCACATTCGCCTTCAGCACAGCCTTCTTTTGTGCCGATCAACCTGGCTTCATCCCGTACCAGGTTTAGCAAGGTTTTGTCGTATCCGCCATTGAAAGCATATTCCTGGCCATTAATTGTGGTTTTGATAATCTCATCCCCGGAGAATTGACTGCTGCCAGTGCTGCCAGCCGCATCCCCAGGTGTTGCCTTTCCCCAAAGCAGGACAGGGTTTGTCGGGAAATCAAGTTGTTCCTCGTTCCTTGAGATGGCACCAAGCCCGCGGGCAGTCATCACACGCACCATCTCTCGTCGATATACCGCCGAACCCCGAATATCGCCAATGGGACGCGAAGCTTCCATCGTCAGGCGCGCTGTTTCATCGATGGTATCACCATCGAGCTGGCGCCCCTTCAAGTATTCCTCAGCTTCAGGGGCGTGGATGATCGTTGGGGCTACTGCACCAAGCGTAATCGCCGCGTCGGAGACAGTATCACCGTCAAAGGTTAACGCCATAGCCACGTCAACTACGGAGATCGCCTGGGACCGCCGCAATCCCAACTTCATAAATGTGCCGCGCTGGTTTTCCTTCATCGCCGGAAAGACGATATCTACCAACATTTCATCAGGCTGCATAACTGTCTTGCGCACGCCCAGATAAAACTCATCCAGAGATACAGTACGTTCAGCATCCTTCGAGCGCAAGGTTACGCTGGCACCCAGAGCCATCAGGGGCGTGATAGTATCATTGGCCGGTGAAGCAGTGATCAGATTGCCGGCCACCGTACCGCGGTTTCGGATTTGCGGCGCACCAACTTCCCAGGCCGCACGCGCCAGCGGATAGGCTCGCTCACGGACCAACTTCGAGGCCACACAATGGTTATGCGTGACCATTGGCCCCAAATGGATGAGATCATCTTCATCGAGCACGATCCTGTCTAAGTCGGGGATGCGCGTAATATCGACTACCACATCGATCCCAGTGCGGATGCCACGCTCAATTTCCAGGATCAAATCCGTTGCGCCTGCCACGATGCGGGCTCGCTCTCCATATTCCGATAAAATGTCTAAGACTTCATCGATCTCAGTCGCATTGATATATTTTTGCCACATAGGTTCTCCACAAAATTTTGGGTCACTGGGGGGGCGTCCCTTCGGAGATGTCCTCCCAATGACAGATTATGCCAATGCTGCTTTTATGGCATCAACAATTAATTCATCATCTTCAGCCGAAACTATCTCCACTAATTCATGCCGGTTAGGGTCACTGGCCAACTCATCAGCATAGCGTCCCGTACCGTTTAATACGATCACTTTTCGGCCGGCTTCTAAACTCAATTTGATGTCCAGCCGAGAAATATTACCGCCATTAATCAGGGCGGTCACTGAACTATCTCCCAGAGAATCATACCCCTTTTCGCAAGATCATACTCCTGACATTTGCGTGCCATCGCCACCACCGCGCAGCATGATTATCTCCGCCAGAATGCTAACGGCTATTTCTTCGGGGGTTTCAGCGTTCAATTCTAATCCAGTAGGCGAATGCACGCGGCCGAGCTCTTCATCTGATACACCAGCTTCTTTTAGCAACCCGACCGTAGTCGCCCAACGGCGCCGTGAGCCAATTACGCCAATATATGCAGATTCAGATTTCAAAATATTTGGCAATCCTGCGGCATCAATGAGCGCACCGCGCGTAGTCAATACAGTATAGGTCCAAGGGGTAATCTCCAAATGCTCCGGTAGATCAGCCATTGGCACAGCATAGAAATCATCGGCCTCAGGGATTGCCTCTGCCGTGCAAAATTCTGGGCGATCATCACTGACCGCGACCCTGAATCCCAGCCACTTGGCCAGGTGCGCAACCGCCTTCCCTACATGCCCCCCACCAATGACGACAAGCAAGGGACTTGGCACAATCGGTTCCACAAATACCTCCAATTGACCGCCACAGACGCCCGGATCACCTCGCTGTGGGTCTGTCATCGAATAGTCAATCTTTCTCGCTTTGCCTTCTGTCAGTGCGCCTAAGGCCTCAGAAATAACCCTGCTTTCTAATTCTCCGCCCCCAACCGTGCCTACAAAACTACCATCCGGATACACCAGCATCTTGCTGCCTGTGCCGCGCGGCGTTGACCCCTGGCTGTCGATGATGATGCACAAAACGCCGGCTCCGCCTTTCGCTTCTAGAGCTGACAGGGCCTGATAGACTGATTCCATATTAATTTCCTAGCAAACCTAAGACTGCGGGGAGCAGCTGCTTCTTTCGAGATACCACACCTTTGGCAAACCGAGTGCCATCATCATTAATTCGATAAGGCAAATCGTCCAAGATGGGAGGCGGGTTATTTAGTAATAGTGTGCTGGCGCCGCTGACCACATCTGTGACCATGAGCATGGCGAAATCTAAAGCTCGCGCCTCACGGGTTTTCCCTAACGCAGTTGCAAGCGCTTTCTGGTGTTCGACTAACTGCATCATATCAGTGACTTCTGCCTGTGAAACGGCAAACTTATAACCGCCAGCTTCATAGGTTTTCAGATCAGTAGCGATAATTTCCTCAGGATCGCGGGTCGAGAGACTCGCTCCTGCCTCTAAAACCATTTTTCCATACGATTCCAGGTCGTCATCCTTAAGGGAACTTCCCCAGGCAAAAGCCCAGCGGCCTAAGCGCTCTGCTGCCTTGCTGTCTCGATCTGTGGTCGTAGGGGATGTGAGCAGCAATGTGTCCGATACAACTCCAGCCAATAATATACCTGCGATCTCTGGCGGCGCGCTCAAACCGGCTTCTTCGATCCTTTCGGTGACCAGCGTGCTGGTGCTGCCAACTACATCAATCGTAAAGCGGATCGGTTCTTTGGTAGGTAAGTTTCCTAAGCGGTGGTGATCCAAGATTTCAACCAATTCCGCATCCTCGAGCGCGCCCAGGGCTTGCTCGGCTTCGTTGTGATCAACAAGCACCACGCGCATGCGGGGAGGGTTGAGCAGGTCACGCTGCCGGCACACACCCAGGTAATGTCCATCCTCATCGATTACCAGGAAGTGATTGCGTTCTTCACGAAAGACGCGCGGTAAGGCGTCACGGATACGCGCCGTAGCAGGAAACGCAAGGACCGACGTATCAGTCGCTTCAAGGCAGGGTACTTCCAACAATTCCCCGATGCTCATTTCTTGTCGCAAGGGATGCGTTCCAACAGCTTCGCCAAGAAAAGAGAACAATGTCAAACCTGTAATGAGGCCGTAAGGAGTGCCATCATCGCAAAGAATAGGCGCTACCCCACCAGTACGGTTGGCAATCGCCCAGGCTTCTCTAAGAGGGCTTTCAGGACCAGCTGTATCCAGGCGTCGAGTGACCGACTGAAAACGCGGCGAGGCATCCGTGAGCAGCACCGGAGCATTCAAGCCCAGTCTTTCAAGAACCCAATTTGTCTGTAAATTCGTCGGACCGACACGCGCGGCAATCGCGTCGATATCATCACGCTCGCGCAGCAACCAGGCATAGCCGATAGCTGAGGCAATTGAATCGGTATCTGGATTGACGTGACCTACAACGTACGTGCGGTTTTTCATGACATTTTTTGGACACGGATTGAATAATTATTTAATCCGTAGAATCCGTGTTTATCCGTGACTCCACTGAAAAAACTACTAAACGAGGGCCTCCGCCGGAATATATGGGGGTGGTTGCCTCCGCAACCACCCCCATATATTCCGGCGGGAAATTTACTTGGTGGCTTTTTGCAGTAGAGTCATCCGTATACTAACGCTTTTCTTTCAGCGCCTGCCAAACCTTTTCTGGGGTGACAGGGTTGGCATCTATATTGACACCGACGGCATCAAAAACAGCGTTGCCCACCGCGGGAGCGACACCATCGAGTGGAATTTCAGCGACAGCCTTGACCCCAAAGGGATGGCTTGGCTCGAAGGTTTCAACGAAAATGGTTTCCAACTCAGGCATTTCGTGCGCCATGAAGATATGATAATCGCGGAAATCTACTTCACGCGGCCGGCCTTTTTCGTCATAGACCATCTCTTCGCAAACCGCGTATCCCAACGCCTGAACCATGCCGCCTTCGATCTGCCCCGAGGCGGTGATCGGGTTGACGATCACACCAGAATCGACAGCCATAACCAGTTTATCTACTACGACCTGACCGGTCTCCGTATCGACAGTCACTTCGGCGAACTGCGCCGCGAAGGGCGGCGATGCCACCGGTGAGACGTAGGAACCGACAGCCATAATTTGTTCCTGATCTTCGTGATGGAGAGCATTCAAGGCGATTTCAGCAAGAGAGATGGAAGTGCCGTCTGGCGCGATAGCTTGGCCATCGGAAAGTTTAATGGCATCTTTATCCACCGCATCTAACAATCTGGCGGCGCGGATTTTGATCCGTTCGGCTACTTTCTCCGCGGCGTTTGCCACAGCTGCACCGGAGACATAAGTCGTCGAGGAAGCATAAGCACCCACGTCAAAGGGCGTGAAATCGGTATCTGATGAATAGACGATAATATCATCTAATGGCACGCCCAAAATTTCAGCTGCCATTTGAGCCAGCACAGTATCAGAGCCAGTACCTAAATCGGTGGCACCAATTAATAAGTTAAATGAGCCGTCATCATTGAGCTTGATGCTGGCACCACCCATATCCAAATATGGAATGGCCGTGCCTTGCATCATTGTTGATACACCAATTCCCTTGCGCAAGTGTGGCTTGCCAGGAATCTCGTGCCAAGAATCAACACCGTATTTTTGATCCCAACCGATGGCCGCTTTGCCTTGTTGGACACATTCATCTAAAGCGCAAGTCTCAATGGTTTCTGGGCGCGGCTCGCGGCCTTCGCTCCAGGCAGTACTGAAGGGGTGTAGTTCTCCACTGCGAAGGGCATTCTTCAGACGGAATTCCAAGGGATCGAGACCCATCTCCTGAGCGATCTTCTCCATGTGGCGTTCAACGGCCCAGAAACCCTGGGGGACTCCGTACCCGCGATATGCGCCGCTGGGTGGTGTGTTGGTGTAGACGATATCGGCATAGAAGCGGATATTGGGAGACTCGCGGTATTCGCCATCGCCGATATACAAAGCCATGGATTTATGGCCGGTATTGCCGGTCACAGTCAGCGCGTGAGCACCGTTGGCACCGGTATCACTGAGGGCGTACATATCGTTGGCCGTGATGGTGCCATCTTTCTTGACGCCGGTCTTCATGCGGATGCGCATGGGATGACGCGAGCGCGAGGCAATGAATTCCTCCTCACGCGTATATTCATAGATCACCGGTCGCTTCGTGGCAATGGTCAGGTGGGCAGCCACATCTTCGATGAGCACTTCCTGCTTGCCCCCAAAGCCACCACCGACACGGGGCTTGATAACGCGGATTCGTTTGACCGGTAATCCCAACACAGGCGCTATCATGCGGCGCACATGGAAGGGTACTTGCGTGCTGGTGCGGATCACCAGGCGGTCATCTTCATCCCAATAGGTGACTACAACATGCGGCTCGATGTGCGCCTGCTGCACTTTGGAAACCACGTATTCGGCCTCGAAGATCCGATCGGCTTCCGCAAAACCTTTTTCGGGGTCACCAATATCGATGCGGATTTCAGCAGCCAGGTTGCGAGAAGCATCCGAATCGGCAAAGTCAACATATTCGGGCTCATTATGGATAATCGGCGCGCCCTCCTGCATGGATTGGCGCACATCCAGGATCGGTTCTAGTACTTCGTATTCTACGTCGATCAGGCTGAGGGCACGCTGAGCAATTTCGGGGGAATCTGCAGCGACGAAGGCTACCCGATCCCCAATGAAGCGCACTTTATTATCTAGGGAGAAGCAGTCTAATGGTCCCGGGATGGGGTCGGATTGTCCGGCAGTAGAATAAGGCACACGCGGGATGTCTTCATGCGTCAGCACCACTGCAACGCCTGGCAAGCGGCGCGCTTTGCTAGCATCAATAGATTTGATCCTGGCATGGGTATGGGGGCTGTGAAGCACCTTGGCATATAACATGCCGCGCATTTCCAGGTCAGCAGTGAAAGCGGGTTTGCCTTGTACTAATTTAATGGCGTCTACTTTGGGTTCTGGCTTACCGACAATTTTGAGTTCTTCGACCTCAGGAGTGATTTTGATTTGGGGCATGACCTGCGTTTGGGTGGTAAAACCACCATCAAAGCCATCCGCGGGACCGTGTGAATCGTCATCAGGTGGAGTCCATTGAGGGGGTGCAGGGATCGGCCTTCCAGTACCTTCGATCGGCTCTACTTCCTCGCCGCGAATTATTGCAGCAGCGCGCAGTACAGCCTGAACAGGTTTCTTATATCCCGTGCAGCGGCACAGAACGCCAGAAAGCGCATCACGCACCTCGGCATCTGTTGGGGACGCGTTTCGTTCGAGTAATTCTTTGGAAGCAAGAATCTGGCCCGGGGTACAGTAGCCACACTGAATAGCGCCTGTCTCAACAAATGCCTTTTGGAGGGGGTGCAGCCCATCGGTCTTCTTCCAACCTTGCTCCGGATGTTCTCCCAAAGCCTCGATTGTAGCAATCTTATGCCCCTCGGCCTGCGCAGCCAGATAGAAATCAGCATTAACGGGTTTCCCATCCAACAACACGGTATCAGCGCCGGTTTCACCATCTTCAGAGCCAAACTTGACCCCGTAAAATCCCAAAGATCGCAGCACTTTATACAGGGTATCGCCGGGAGCTGCTTCTACCTGGTGTTCAATTCCGTTGATAAGCAATTCTAGTTTCATGGCAAATCCTATTTGATCTCGTCCAAACAGCGTTTGGTCAACGTAGCCGCCACATCGCTGCGATACTGGGCGGACCCCCACTGGTCACCCGCTTCATGATAGGCAGCTTTTGCGGCGATATCCGCACCTTGTGAATTAGGGCCATCCATTGCCAGCAAGGGAGAACTGCCATATCCGCCCAAAGCCACCCGCGTGCGCCCAGAAGGCCATTGAGCCACCGCGACACAAACAATGGGCAAATCAGCAGGAGTGCGGGCCACATAGTGATAGGCCAACTTGGTATTTAGTGGAATTGAAACCTCAGTGATAAGACGCCCAGATAACTGCTCAGTCCGCAACGGCAGCAATTCTCCAAAGGGAATTTTTTCATCGCCAGGCTGTAAGATCAATTCCGGCGCAAGAGCCAGCATTGCCGTGGCAAATGGGGAGCGACCATTAGCTGCTACCAGCGCGCCAGCTACAGTTGCAACCTGCCGGATGTTGTAGGTGGCTTCGTGGCGAATGGCACTTTTTAGGGCAACAGGCAGTTCAGGAATATGCAACATTGCTTGCAAGGTGACTGTCGCACCGATCTTCAAACTGCGTCCGCCCGGCTTTATCAGGTTCAAACCCAGGGCTTGGAGATCAACCACGGCAACTTCTTTGTCTGAGGTCGAAGGCCGGTTGAGCACTGAACCACCTCCCAGTGCAACCGTCAGAGGGTCTTTTCTGGCGAGCAAGCTCAGGGCATCTTCTACATTTTCTGGACGATGATATTCAATTATCATTGGCGTCTCTCTTTTAGGCAGCTACATTATCCGGATAGACTTTCCACCCAAGGGCATCCATATCTACGCCTTCGAGCTTATCGGCGGGCACATCCACCAACAGGGCTTCGGCTTCAGCTAACAGCTCCCCATCCGGGCCATAGATTTCTGCTACAGATGTGGCTGTGCGGCGTTTGCTCTTTACGGCGCGTCCGACAATCTTGATGGGTTTACCGGTGGGGACGTTTTTGCGATACTGCACGCTCATTCGGGCAGTAAACATAAAACGCGGATTCTCCGGATCGGGGCCCATATGCACGCGGCCAAGAACCTCATCCACCAGAGAAGCGACAATGCCGCCATGAACGATGCCGGGATAGCCCTGGAAATGATCGGGGACCTCATAATCGACAACAACTTCTCCGGTCTCGGTTTGATAGAACTCCAGGTGCAGGCCATACTCGTTCTCTACACCACAAACGAAACAATGATTGGAATTAGGTAGTTTTAGCATTGAGGGCAAAATGTATCTATGAGTAGTTTAATATTTCCACCGACAGGATACAGGATCGGGTAAGTGGCTCCATGGTCGAGATATTCTTGCACTTTTGCAACAGCTTCATCAGGTGTGCCCGAGGCGGTGATGCGATAAATAAGTTCTTCAGGAACAAGATGCTTAGCGGCCTGAATTTGTTCGTGGGTTGCAGGCCAGCCTAAAATGGATTGGATTTCTGCAACGACATCCATCGAGACTCCGGATGCTTTGGCAATATGTGGCTGCTGGGCAAGATATTGAGTCAATAAGACTCGGGTAGCTTCGATGGCTTCATCATGGTCGTGCTCCACTGAGCAGACAATGAGTTGTGGACGTTCGATGTCATCAATGCTGCGGCCAGTTTTCTTGGCACCAGCTGCGATGTTATCCATTACTCGGTCGTTATACTCAACTGGAACACAATAATTAAGCACCATGCCATCGGCGATTTCGCCAGCCAATTCTGTCATTTTAGGGCCTGTGGCTCCGATCATGATTGGTACATTACGGGGCTCGCTACGACCATGAACAACATCAAGCTCGATATTCTCTACCTGGTGAAATTCGCCATGAAAGGTCACTCGCTCCAAATTCAGCAGGCGCTTGAAGACTTCGACAGTCTCGCGCATCGCCAGGAGCGGTTTGCGCCGCTCGATGCCGACATTTTTGGCCAAAGGATCCCACCAGGCACCAATACCACAAATTATGCGATCGGGCGCCAGATCATCCAATGTCAAAAATGTGGAAGCCAGCAAACCGATGTTGCGGGTCCAATTGTTGATCACGCCCGAACCGACAAGGATCTTCTCCGTAGCCGCGGCGTAGGCTGCCATGGGGACAATCGCATCTCGAACCAAGCGAGATTCGGCCTGCCAAACAGCTTCGAATCCCATTTCCTCGGCATAGCGCACACAATCTACGCCATCGCGGATATCATGAGCATCTTGTAAATATAAACCTGCACGTTCCATTTCTCACCAACCTTCCAAATACCAATAATAATATAGATTTAAGAATATTTTCACCGCGAAGACGCAAAGGTCGCTAAGAATTAAAATATTGAACGATTTTCTTTGCGCTCTTAGCGTCTTTGCGGTTACTTTTATGCCTCAAGGTTAATGCTCCAATAGCATGTCGTGCTCTTCGGGCGTACGCTCACGCATGGTGATGGCACCAACGAAGCACTTCTTAGCGCAAATCGAGCAACCAATGCACAGCGCTGGATCGGTGTGGGGTATACCATCTTCATCTAACTCGATGGCGAAGTATGGGCAGCGAGCACAGTTGCCGCACGAAACACACAGCTCTTCATCGAAGGAGGAAACCTTCTTGACCGGAGTCAAATCCATGAAATCTGTGATCGGGCTGGGTTGGGCGATGCCGATCAATTCATCCATCGACTTGATGCCGCGTTCTTGCATCATGAAGGCAGTGCCTGATTTGAGATCATCGATGATGCCATAGCCGTGTTTCATGGCGATGGTGCAGAACTGCACATTCTTGACGCCCAGGGCCAGGAAATTCATCGCAGCCTTGTAATCCATAGGACCGCCGTTGCCGGAAATCATCACACCGTGTGGAACGGCATTGGCCAACGTCAGATATGAGATAGGCGCAACGCCTTCACCGCTCATACCGACAACAACACCCTCGTCCCAAGGGCTGTTTCCGTTAGTTGGACGGAAAGCCAGGGTTGGGAAAGTGTTCGCAAGGGTGACGCCAGCTTTTGCGCCTGGATAACGTTCGATCACTTCACGAATGGCCCAGATGATGGGCACGATCGAGGTTACTGCGGCAGTCAACTTGAAGAGCTTGGGGATCTCTGGATCGCCAACCTGGAAGATCCAATCGATGATTTTGGCCGTTAGAGCGGCATTTTGAGAAACGATATCGCCCTCTGTGCCATCGCCGCCTTGGGGACAAGATAACGAATACTCGATGCCCATGGCACCAGCAGATTCAAGCATCTTCGTGTTGGATTGCCAACCGGCGGCATCGGCTTCGTCGTCTCCTGACACCGGTCCGCCCGTAGAGCCAACGGTCAATCGATCTGGCCATTCCTTAATCAGTTTCTCGATCTCGCGACATACTCGATCCAAAGTATGCCCAGAGACATTGTCGCAGTTGCCATAGGTATGCTCGCCAAAGGTGACCATATACTCAGATGGAATATGGATGGGAATGTTATCGAAGGCGGTCTTCATAATGCCGCCAGCCCAACCGGCCTCGTAGGCCGCGGTCATCTGAATATGACCATCCGTGGGGGGTGCTGCAGAGAGCAGGTACGGCGACTGAATCGGTCGGCCGAAAAAGTCCGTTTCCAGGGAAACTGGAACAGAGTCAAACCCGGGCAGCGTGAAATAGGATTTGATCGGCGATTCGATGACTGGCTGTTCTTTGCCTTGGATATAAGCATCGATTTTAGTGGCAATATTCTTGCCCGAGGCTGCTGCTTCAACGACAGTCTTGGGGCCAGTCTTCATATCGCCGGCGTAGAACACACCTTCGATCTTATCAAGTGTCATCTTGGATCTCATGCCAATAGCGATCACAACCGCCTCGAAATCGTTGCGCACACTCACGGTCCCAGCAATATCTTTTATATTGGCCGGGCTGAATTTTTTGCCTTCGGGGAGTTCCACTTTCATGGTTTCGATGGTCAGCTTGGAACCAATACTTTGCAGGCGAATACGTCCGTTGACCTCGATATCGTACTCCAACAATTCGAGGCGCTCTCGGGCGGTCAGTGGCATCTCGGACAATTTTTCAAGCATGAATAATTCGACATGCTTTGCGCCGCGCTCTTTGGCGGCAACAGCACAGTCCAGGGCAGTCGCACCACCCCCAACTACAGCCACTCGCCCATTAAAACTATGTGCTTCGGGGTTGGAGAGCAGATCAGCCATACCAATAGCCAAATCCTCTCCATCAATTCCTAACTTGAATGGCTCCCAAAGACCAACGGCCACACAAACGGCGTCGTATCCTTTTTTCAATAACTCCTCTGGGTGAGTGACATCAGAACCCGTCTTGACGTTGATATCGCCCAAACCCAGAGCAAATTCGATATCGCTGCGCATGACAGCTTTATCGAGGCGATGATCGGGGATCAAGGCCATCATACCGCCAAGTTGATCACGCTTTTCATAGATATCGACCGCATATCCGAGTTGGGCCAACGTGCCCGCCGTGGCGATACCCGCAGGGCCACCACCAACTACAGCCACTTTCTTACCATTCGTTGCGGCTTTAGCAAATTCGGGGATGCCCCCTAGGTGCTTGGCCATCTCAACAATGGTGGCTTGAACCTTGGGAATATCAATGGCACCATCAAAGAGCTTGCGTGAACAAGCCGACATACAATGGTAATCGGGGCAGACCATTCCACAAACACCACCCAGAGGATTATTCTTCATAATTTCGCCAGCTGATCGCTTGATATCCGAAGGATTGCCTTCACGAGCTGCCATGATGAAATCATAGGGTGAGCAATTCACCGGGCATGCCTGAGTACAAGGTTGATCTTCACAATACTCACAGCGCTTCAATTCAACCATCAATTGCGCTTTGGTCATCAACAACGGGTCCCCGTATTTCTCCTTTAACATAGATGCCTCCTAAAAACATAAGTGTTCATATAAAAAATCCGCTATCTACCTGTCTGTTTTCATCGCGAATGAGATCGAATGTCACAAATTACACGAATTTTTTCAATATACTGTATTGGTCAACAATAGCTTGAACACGATTTTTACCGCAGAGACGCAGAGTTCGCTGAGTTTTTCTCTTGAAAAAGCAATTCTCTGCGCTCTCTGCGACTCTGCGGTGTCCAACATTCTAATGACCATTATAATTTTTTCAATATAACATCAACAATTCACTATTTGTGAAATTCGGTGTATTCATCTCCATTCGTGATGATTCTTGAAACCTTTCCTATTACAATATCATTCCTACAAACCTAATCGTTCTTCTAAGAGTGCTAAATCTTCGGGTACGTCTAAATCCAGAGTCAGGGATGGTAGTTCGCAAACTTCGACACGCGCGCCAGCATCTTTCGCCAACTCACAATGCTTTGTGAACGAATCATCTCCATAGTGATATTCGATCAATCCCGCCGGGCACACCAATAAAGCATTGGTGCCTCTTTCGTGTCTGTCCGGAGCGACCACAACGACTGGCGGATCGGTGGCTCGCTCCAACATCATATTGATATCTTCCGGGGTGATCAATGGCAGGTCAGCCGGAAGGACCAATACCCCGCGCGTCTCATAGGTTTTTGCAACGATAGTGGCACGCTCTAAGGCAACGTTCAAATGGGGTGCCCCATTTTCTAGCACGGTGCGGGCACCTAAATCCCGAGCTAAGGCCAACGCAGATTGATCCCGACTGACAACCAACACATGTTCGATCTCTGAGATAGTTTTTAAAGTTCTCACTGTATTTTCTAACAAGTGCCGATTTAGCTCAGCACGCTCATCCTCCGAAAACACGCCTGCCAGACGCGATTTCCCCCGGCGCAAGGGCTTCACGGGTACGATCGCCCAAATTGTCATGCGATATTCACACTCCTTTCGCAATCATAGTTTATCCAATTTTATCAGAGATCAACTCCGCACCAAATTGCAATACGTCCTCAGCCAAACGCTGACGATCAGATCGTGATTTCATAATTGTGTTGCTGACAAAAGGAGTCACACCCAAAGCCTGGATGCTGCTCACAAATTCTTTGTCAACATGGTCGATGACGATTCCCGTCAGTAAATCTCCATAGTGTTGAGCCACAGCATAAGCCGAAGGTTGGATGCCTAATTCTGTATACATTTTAGCAGCCGGACCCTTGAGGGCTTTGCCGCCTATGATGGGAGATATCGCTATTATGGCACGCTTACTCAAGGCCGGCCTCAGGGTTGGTAGCGCTAAAATGGGGTCGATACTCACCCAGGGGTTGGATGGGCAGACGACAACAAGATCTGCGCCTTCGATTGAATCAAGCACTCCTTCAGCAGGTTGAGAGCGCTCGGCGCCGGCGAACAAAAAATCTTTTACCTTAGGCTCGCAACGCTGATGAACAAAATATTCCTGAAAAGGCAGCACGCCAATTTCCGTGTGCACCATGGTAGAGATTGGATCATCACTCATCGGGAAAATGGGATGGTCGACGCCCCAGGCCAAACAAAAATCTCGCGTGATTTCACTTAGCTTGTCGCCAACCTGCAAGCGTCGCGTGCGCTCAATGTGTGTGGCGACATCCTTGTCGCCTATGCGGAACCAGTCCGCGCCGCCCAGGCGCGAGATGGCGTCAAAGGCAGCCCAGCTTTCATCGATGCGGCCCCACCCCGTTTCAGGGTTTGCCAAACCAGCCAGGGTATAACAAACTGTATCCAAGTCAGGGCTGATCTTTAAACCCCAATGCTCGAAATCATCACCCGTATTTACGATGATGGTCAACTCGTCGCGGGACAAAACTTGCGCTAAGCCATCTGCCAATTTAGCACCACCCACCCCGCCAGCTAAAGCGACTACTCTCATTTTATTTTGGCAGCAATTTGTAAATCACGCGGACATCGTCAGGTTGGCCCCAGGTAAATTTTTCAGCACCTGTGTATTTCTTGGCCAGGTAATCAATGTGATCCCAGCCGCCTTCCTCAGTGATTTCGACGATCTTTCCGCGCACTTGCAAAAATTTCAGCACATCATCAGGATCCAAAATCGATATGGCAATATTTGGATTTGCGCGCATATTGCGATCTTTGACGCGTCCTTTGAGCGAATTGATCAAGATATGCTCACCATCGGTGCTAAACCAAACCGGTGTCGCCTGGGGTGTGCCATCGGGCATAATTGTCGCCAAAACCGCATATGCCTTAGTTTCATACTCTAATAAATAATGATATTCTTCGGGGATATTTTTCATATCAAACCTTTTCTTTGTCATTGCGAACGGATCGCAGTGAAGTTTCACTATCTCCAACTCAGAGAAGGGATTGTTTCGTCGACCACACTATCTGTGGCTTACGATGACAGAACTTTTATCGAAACAAATCTTCATCCTTGGGGCGGATCAACTCATTCAGCTTTCCTCCCCGCAGAGGATAGGGAAAGCCGCGTGCGTGTACGACGGGCGTCCCTTCAGCGGCTTGGCCCATCATCAAGGATGCCGCCGCGGCCAATTCATCTGCAACGCCAACTTGGGTGCTCTCCAGTATTCGACCGAACATATCTGGCTGGCCGCGTAAATCGGCGACGCCCGGTATCCTGCTAAAGCCAATCGCCACGCCCACAATACCCAAACGCCAGGCGCGGCCATGGGAGTCGATTATTAGCACTCCTATCTTTAGGCCAGTATCTGCTTCGATATGCTGGCATAACTTTTCTGCAGATAAACTTGGATTCTCCGGCAACAGCAGAACTTGCTCTGCGCCTTCGCTCTGCACATTGGAATGATCGATACCGGCGTTGGCACAAATGAAGCCAAGTTTATGTTCAACCACAATCAGTCCGGGACGCGTACGAACAATATCAGCGCTCTCGGCCAGGATCAACTCAACCACACGTGGGTCTTTTTGGGCTTGCTTCGCTAGGTCAATTGCCCTTGGAGAGGGCCTGACAGTGGCCAAATCCACCATGCGCCCCTCAGACTTAGAAACGATCTTCTGCGCCAAAACGAGGATATCGCCTTCGTGGAGCGTAATGCGCGTAGCATCCAGCGCATCCAGGATGATCGCTGCCAGATCATCTCCAGACTGAACATGCGGAACCTCAGCAAGTGGAGTCAGGGTAAGCGACATGGAACTGTTTACTGCAAATTCTCTACTGATTTCTGATCCCAGTTATTCCAATACTGGCCGTCTTGCTTTTGTAATGCTTGTTCAGGCTGATCAAGAGCGCAGTCAATCCTTCAACCGTGATCGCATTCTTTAAACCGCCGGCATAATAAGCTCGCATGCCCGCAGCCTCAGTCAGTTGAATCACCTGATCAGCAGCATCAACATCGTCGGAGCAGACCAACACATCGGTATCTATTGAGCCGTCTAGATTTTTTTTCAAAGTATGCGCGGGGACGTTCTGAAATGCGGCCACAACGCGCACTTCATCGCCCAATATTTCTTGAGCGATCTCAGCCGCAGATGGCGGTGCTGGGGGTTTCGGTTCGCGGAAATCGATCCTGGCGGTAGCATCCGCCAAAATCTTGCCATGGAGCGCTTCTTTAAGACTCTCTAACGCGGGCTGGTGTGCAGTAGCCACCACAGTCAACACGCTGATATCGCGCTCCCGAGCCGCATCATCATTCGGCCAACCCGTAATTGACTCCATGCCAAGGTCTTCATTCAACATCGCGGCCACGCGTTCGGCGTTTTCTGCCTGCCGCGATCCGGTGCTGCTCTGATCACCTGCCGTAGTCCCGCGCCCGGGCC
>JACKQG010001483.1_pt1 | contig 32397 bp, 22 predicted proteins | sample 8237621 | NCBI WGS metagenome assembly JACKQG01 (sample SAMN15677084, study PRJNA649215) | marine metagenome | biome: marine; feature: Black Sea; material: saline water; isolation source: suspended particulate matter (SPM) from the Black Sea western gyre | collected 2013-06-09/2013-06-10 | depth...
ATTGGATTTTCTAAAGGAAAAAAAGTAGCCTGCAGGTGCCCCATCAGTAGCTACATTCACTAAAAAAGAAGCATAAATCGAACCCGATGTTTGCTCGGTAAAACTTTTCTTATCATCTTCCCCTGTTGTATCAAGTAAAGCTGCATTACCAATTCCTGAAGAAGCATAACTAGTAAAAGATAAACCACCGCTGGAAACCGTGATTGGATTAGTTCCACCTGAACTAAAAGAGAGCCACCCGTGAGTCGTAAGGTTATCCTCTGCAGTATAGTCAAAGTTCTCATTTAATAGTTGTCCATTTGTAACCTGTTTCAATAACAAAACAACAAGTAAGCGAGAAAATACAGAATTTATTTTCATATCAAACCCTCATTGATTTTGAATTGACAATTCAAATTCTGTCTGATTATAGCCAATCAGACCTCAAAGTCTACAAATAAACCATGAGAATTTCATTATAAAACTCGGGTAAGAAAATGATGATCCATATTAAATTCACATAGTTTGAATAATAAGAATAACACCATTATGAATGCCCATCCACTTTATAAACTCATTACAGATAAAACACTTTTTGAGGTGATAGCCAAACGGTTCGGATCACCCACCTATATCTATTCCAAAGAGCGAATTGAAAATAATTTACGCAGTCTGAATCATTCACTATCCTCTTATTTCAAGCGGTACAACATCTGTTATGCGTTGAAAGCAAACAGCAATCCTCATTTGGTAAAGGTAATGAAAGGGATACTCCCCTCACTCTCTGCTGATTGTTCTAGTCCAGGAGAGATATTTGTTGCCGAACAATCCGGAATCAATCTACAAAATTGCATTTTCACAGGAAACTATGAATCTGAGGGAGATCTAAAATCCGCGCTACGGGCAGGAATCCATATCAATCTCGATGACATTACTTCATTCCATCGGTTGAAATCTATTGGGCTTCCGGCAGAAATATCCTTCCGATTAAATCCGGGATTTGGTAAAGGAAAATTTGCTGAAATTACTACCGCCGGTGAGAAAGCTAAATTTGGGATTCCCAAAGAAGATATTATTTCTGCTTACCGTCTTGCACGAGAATCGGGGGTGAAAGAATTCGGGCTGCAATGCATGGCGGGTTCAGGCGTGTTAGACGAAAATTATTTCCCGAAACTCTTATCAGCGATTTTAGATTCGGCACGTGAGATTGAAACAACACTCAAAATTCGCTTCAACCATATCTCAATCGGCGGCGGGTTCGGTATACCATATCATGAGGACGAATCACCGCTAAATATTGATACAGTATTTTCTGAACTGAGTAAAGTATTTTATTCATATTATGAACCATCAGGTGCACCTGCTTTTTGGATTGAACCGGGGAAATACATTATGGGAGATGCCGGAATATTACTGGCGAAAGTCATCGGTATAAAGCACAGCTATAAAAAATATATCGGACTAGATGCCGGAATGGAAACCCTTATGCGTCCGGCACTTTACAAAGCATATCACAGGATATACAAAATTGGTGATCCGGATGCTCCGATACAAATTACAGCTGATTTCACCGGAAGCATTTGCGAGAACACAGACAGACTAGCTTATGATCGTCCTTTCCCTAAAGTCTCTGAAGGTGACCTAATTGCGATTATGGATACAGGTGCCTACGGTTTTTCAATGGCGCATAATTTTAATACGCGACCACGTCCTGCAGAAGTTCTTCTGGACGGCGATAATCCGGTTCTTATCCGAAAACGGGAAACCATTGAGGAGATTTTTTTAAACTGTAATATTTAATGCCTAAGATACTTAAAAAGACAACAACACTTTATCTGTGCCTACTGGTTGGACTTTTTCTCACGAGCATCTACCTTACTCGTGAGAGATACCTTAGCGATAGCGAAGCTGATAACGTTTCAGTGCTGACAGGATTGGATGTTCTTCTTAGTCAACAATCCGAAGGGCTCGAAGGTAAAACCATTGCACTTGTAACAAATCATACGGGTCTAGATAAAAACGGAATCCCAAATTATATAAACCTGATGGAGTTAGAGGACGTTAATCTCAAGGTAATATTCTCACCTGAACATGGTTTATTCGGCGAGGCGACCGCCGGAGAACACATAAGTTATAATGAAAAGAATGCGGCGCTTCCAGCCGTAATTAGCCTTTATGGTAAAACGAAAAAACCAACCAAAGATATGCTGGAAAATATCGATTTAATTCTTTATGACATTCAAGACATCGGAGCCAGGTTTTATACGTACATTTCCACGCTGGGTTTAGTTATGGAAACAGCCGGAGAATTGGGGATTCCTGTGCTTGTTTTGGATAGACCTAATCCCATCAGAGGAGACCGAATCGAAGGACCGGTTTTAGATATAGCTTACCAATCTTTTGTCGGGTATTATCCAATTCCAATTCAATACGGGTTAACCGTTGGGGAATTGGCAAAGATGATCGTCGGTGAAAATTGGATTCATCCCACTCCACACTTAGAGGTAATACAAGTTCAGAACTGGGAACGCCATCTATGGTATGATGAAATTAATCTGCCATGGATAAAACCATCGCCGAACATTCCTGATTTGGAAACCGCCATCATTTACCCCGGAATGTGCCTGATGGAAGGAACAAACATCAGTGAGGGACGCGGGACTCAATCTCCTTTCAAACAAATCGGAGCTCCGTGGATTGATGGGGCAAACCTTGCTCATGAGTTAAACAAACAAAATTTACCGGGAGTCGTATTCTCGGTGACTAATTTTACTCCAAAATCCATCCCCGGAATGGCAATGAATCCAAAATATTTGGGTGAGCAGTGCAACGGAATTGAAATTATTATTACTGATAGAGATGCATATCGAAGTGTTGCCATCGGTGTGCAGATTCTTTTGGCTATTCACTCGTTATATCCAAGCCAGTTTCAACTTACACCTTTCATAGACACGTTATGGGGTTCAAATAAATTAAGGTACGGAATTATTTCTGGTTTATCTTTTGAGGATATCACGAAAAAATCAATGCTAACAACAAAAACCTTAAAAATAAGATGCAAAGATTATATTATTTACTAACTTTGAAGGTGATTTAATGATCCTTAAGACAACATAACATGAAACAAATAAAAGTACTTCTCTTCATTCTTTTTATACCTATAACCGGTTTAATCTCTCAGCAGAGTAATACGGAATTTCGTTCTACGTGGGTTATCACTTGGAATCATATCTCTTCCAGTGATACACCGGCGCAGGGGATGGAAAGAATCCGTATTATTATGGATAATCATAAGGCAGCAAATATGAATGCTGTTCTATTTCAAGTTCGGCAAAGCGGTACAGCCTATTACAATTCGTCTTTTGAACCCTACGGATCCTATTCCGGGTACGAATATCCTGGATATGATCCTCTGGCATATGCTGTTGAACAGGCACATTTGAGAGGACTTGAACTCCATGCTTGGTTCAACACGTTTGCAGCTGCAAGTACATATCCGGGTACACCGGCAGCAGAACATCCTGAATGGGTTTGCCGTGATAGAGATGGACTTTCTATGAGTTCTTATCGTGCTTTATCTCCCGGGCTTGAAGACGTAAGAGAATACACGGTGAATGTCGCGATGGAAATTGTAAACAATTATGATATCGATGGTTTACACTTAGATTACGTAAGATGGAATGAGCATTCAAATGGACATAGACAAGATATTAGTCATAAAGAAGAACTACAAAGAATGGATGGATACATAAGTGACGAAGAGCTAGAGGCCTTAACCAATAATCGTTCAGGAAGATATTTGTATGACTACCTCCATCCATACAACGGGGGTGTACCTGAGGGTTATTCATCCTGGGAAGAATGGTGGCGATGGTGTGTAACAGAATTTGTTACGACGCTGCATGACTCGATCCAAGCCGTAAAACCACATGTTCGTCTTTCTGCGGCTGTTCTGGGAAAATATAACTGGTCGGGGTGGCAAGGCTATGGGAGTGTCTATCAAGACGCCGCTCTCTGGTTCAATGAAGGATATGTTGACCAACTCATGCCCATGCACTATCATTGGACCAGCCCGCAAAGTTTTTACGGTATGTTAGAAGGAAATTGCCCGGAATGCTGGGGACAATATATTCAACCCGGGGTTGGAGAAGGTCGGCTGTTCTCCGTCGGTCCGGGTTCGTATATCCTTAATGAGTATAATGTATGGAGTAATCATGCTCCGATAGTTGATTCTTGTCGCACGATTCCTTGGGTAGATGGATTTCAATTCTTCAGTTATGGGACTTGGGATGATCACAATTATTGGGACTTTGCCGGACATACCTTTTTTGACAATCAGACAAAAATTCGGAATATCTCTTCAAACTTTGGAGATACTCCGGATGCTCCCGGGCTATTCATTACATATGTTGATTCACTCACTCATGATCTGACTGTTATTCCGAAACAAACGAATGAAAACATGTGGTCAATACTATATCGGTCGATCGATGGAGAAATCAATTTGGATAATGCAGAAATCATTAATATTCATTTCGGGCGTTTGTCGTATACTATTCGCTCATATTTTACAGATGTTGATGATTCACTCTTTATTTATGCTTCTACTACCCTTAATCGTTATTGGACAGAATCACCCTTATCTTCAATTGTGTTGGCAAGCAGGAATCCTCTGCCTTCAAGTTCTTCCTTAGGAAATCTCTATCCTAATCCGTTTAAGAAAAATATTTCGATACAGTTTTCTATAACCGGACTTGATGATATCACTATTAACATCTTTAATATCTTAGGCCAAAAAGTAACCACATTAATCCAAGATGCTATTCTCCCCGGAAGTTATACAATATCCTGGGATGGAAAAACACTCAATGGAAGTTTAGCATCAAGTGGAATATATTTTGCGGTTATGAAAACTAACAATGAAATAAAATGTAAAAAAATCTGTCTCGTGAAGTAAGTTTCTGTTTTTCATATACGAGTTTTACAGGTTCACTTTCATATATTTACAATACTGGCAGAAGATATTAATTTAGACCTAAATTTTATTTCAACAGCACCATTTTCTTTACATAACGATGTGTTCCATTTTGCATTATAGCGAAATACGTCCCGGTAGAAACAGCCTTACCATACATATCTTTGCCATTCCATTTTACATGATGTAAACCTGCTTGCCGGTTTTCATTTATTAAGGTTTTCACAAGTTGTCCCCGTAGGTTGTAAATATCCAGTCGTACATCACCATTAGACGGTAGCTGAAAACGTATTATTGTCGTTGGGTTAAATGGATTTGGAAATACACTGTGCAGCATAGGAATTCTAGGAAGTACGGCATTATTATCATCTACATTCATATGAATATCAAATCCAAAATAGGTTAATAATTTTTCCATAAACTCGATGCGATTACTCTCAGTGTAAATTGTTTCAAAGGGTATTCCCAAAATAAAAAATGCCGCTTCTTGCGTCCCCTGTGGGACAAACCCGGTCCAACCGACACCTGCCCGTCGATTGTTTGCATATTTTAGCATCGTGGCAGAACCGGTCTGCAAAGAGAATGCGTCAGGATAATCTTCTTCATAAACACCATGCAGGCCGTCGTCATAAGAAAAACTCAGTCCGAAAAATGGAGTATCCTGTACACCATTGACGGAAAAAGATTCTGCATCATCATAGGCCATACCGACTTTGAAATAGTTATAGATGAAATCGTTGTCCTGTGCATCGCCCCGATAATCAAGATCCCAAGCGATTTCAGAACCGGTTACAAACATTTTTCCGCCCTGGCGAAGGTAGGCTTTTACCAATTCTTGCTCAGAATCACTGAATGTTTCATCAGCTGTACTTTCATCGCCTAACAACCAAAAGACAGCCTCATATCCTTCCATTTCTATTTCTCCATCCACTAACGTGGAGTTTTCTATTGTTTCGAACGAAACGCCCAACGTCTTGAGTGCCTTTCCCGCAGTCATCGCGAATGGATGATAAGGCAATGAATAACTGCCTGATCCTGTATTTCTATCGAACCCATCAACAAGGAGGATTTTCTGGTCTGTACTCCCCACATTAGCGCCATAATAATCCGAGGGGAGGCTTTCCGAGATGCTGTCTTCAGCAGAAATATTTGTGATCTTAAAAAAATTATGTGAATCCAAGCTGTTGAGATCCATGGCAAGCTGATTAATATGTTGCGGGGCAGTTCCCAGAATATCCCAGTCCACCCCATCATTTGAACCGTAAATAGTGTAGCCATAGGAGAAAGTATTGTTAATACCATCCCATTTTAGCCTGAGACTATCGTTGACAATAACTGATTTAAAATCCGTTCGAATAACCGGTGATTCTTGAGAATTCATATAAACATAGTATCTTGGGGTATATGAATTTAATTGGCTCAATGTGTAGGTGTGATAATTCACCTTCCAATCGTAACCGGATGCTTCAGCTGTTACAAGAGAACCATCTGTATTTTGATGGACAAATAATCTTACGTGCCCAACTTTATGGATGGCATCCCCCGGTTTCAATTCGCTCCATGAATCATAAGCAATCGTAATCCAATCATCCATCATGCTTGTAGAATAATGCACAGGAAGCTTCCAGCATCTTGAGACAAAACCCGAACAATCGACCCCACACGTGTATGAGCTGACTCCGGATGTCTCTTTATCCCCTGCATACATACCGCTCTGCATTCCTCCATCATATCCTGAAAGCGTGTTGAATCCACCCCATTTATACGGGATGCTGTAATTTGTCCCAACCCCAACCCAGTCGGGGGTTTCAATATAGACGCCGTCGGGGTCCTGGATCAATCCGCCTGTGAGATTGTCTTCGGTGGCCGTCCATTCATGATAGGTATATTGATAGGCGGTTGTCAAAGCTTCAGATGGTGTTACGGGAGGATAGTCTAAAGATTCACGGTTGTTTTTGCTCTCTTCATCGATTCTTAAAATATCCGGTTCATTCATAATTTCGTCATTAAAGTGATAGTTGATATTATATTTCTCAGGGAGTATATACCTTTTGAGAGTATTCGGAATCTCCCCATTAAACATCCAACCTATAATGTGAATTCCCTCAGTAGAAGAAATCATTTTATATAAATTTCCTTCATCCACATAAAATTCTTCGGGTATATATGTATGCAAATGTACCGGAAAATCAAATATAGCCTTTTTGATTCCGTAGCGGTCATACAAAATAACATCCCGTTGGACAATTAACGGCACGTCTCTTGTGATTATTTCGCGTAAAATATAATAATACTCCTCACGTAATTTCCCAATGCAGGACAAGTATCCTAAATTTTCCTCATGGACAGAAAATAGTACTTTACCGTTTTTAACAACTGCACCCTGACCTCTTTTAACCAGTTTTGTTTCAATCTCACCCATGTGAACGCCCTTATCGTAGTGAGTATAAAACACCTGACCGTTTTCAGAAATATTAAAGTAATCGATATCCTTCGATGGAATGCGTTCAATCATTTGCAGTTTGGTATTTGAAAATGTTTTTAGAGACATGTTTTCTTTATCTAAAATATAGACAATTTCGTCATACACTTTAAATGCCGTTGGGCCATAAGTTCCTCCCGGAGCTTCACGCAAGCCTGCGTGGGTATCTCCCCCGCCCCAAGGCAAAGAGAGTAATTCTTTGTAAACAAATTGGCCGGATATCTGTGATTGAAATATCACAAAAATAAGAGATAAGAATTTTAATCTGAAATTCATATTAATTTCCTGTGTAATTTATTTGATGAAACTCATTTTTTGAACATCTGTAAACTCGTTTGACGTTAAATATAAAAAATAGATACCTGAAGAGGATATATTTCCGTCATGTGTTCGCCCGTCCCATTCAATTGTGTGATGTCCTTTAGTCTGAACATTATCCATAAGCGTTTGCACCTCCCTACCGAGTAAATCATAAACAACAATTTTAATATGATTGTCAGTAGGAACATCATAAGTAATTATGGTTTGTCTGTTGAACGGGTTTGGATAGTTATTTGAGACAATATACTCCAACGGATATCCTCCCAATTCTACATATCTTCCAATATCGTTGCGTAACTCAGGTAATTTATCATAGATATTATGTCCAGGACAAGATGTATCGTTATAAGGGTAATCTCGATGTCCTCGTAATACACTGGGGTCATAATTATACTCGCCGGAAATCCATGCATAAAGTGCAACCAGAGAATTAATAGTATCCTCCGTGAGATGGTCACCGCAGTACGGTTCCGGTGGATGATAACAGCCCAAAACACAAACACCGATGTTCCCGGTGTTGTTGTCCATAACGTGAGCGCCTATCACCGTTTCAGGACGGCCCTGATAAATATATCCGGCTTTGTCAACAACAAAATGATAGCCGATATCACTCCACCCACGAACAAACTGATGAAGATCTTGGATGGCGCGCATCTGTTCTTTTCCTTCTTCTATGTTTGAAGCGGAAAATCCGGCGGCATGGTGTAACGTCAATTTTGTGTAGTATGGGTGCAAAGAATATCCATGAGTCGGTGCCCTCGCTCCCCATTCAGCACGAGTAATAATTGTTGGTTTAGGCAAATCGTTTTCTATGGATCTTCCTCGTATGCCGATGTCAGGATATTCTTCTAAATCTGGTAGAAATATTCCTGCACTCATAATTGATGGAAGTTCATGAGAGGATGTTATTTTATATTCAAACATGATGGAAGATTGACTCGCCTCATGTCGGGTATATAAAAAGGTTTTAACTGAATCAGGCAAATCATATTTATTCCCGCGAATCCAAGCGGATGTATTAAGGTGAGCATCAAAATATCGGAAATATACATCCAAATCTTTAGGAACATTTTTCACTAGGATTGCCGTTCCTTCAGGGTGATAATCCAATGGATACATCTCGGAGCGTCCAATATGTATGTTTACATCACCGGATATATCGTGCTCAATAACCGAAGTATCCACTACATGAGCGATTTCATTAAGCTGTCCAAAAACAGTCCAACCGGAAAATGTAATACCAATGATTACCAACCGTACTATTTTACTCTTATGCATAGTTTTAAATTAAATAATAAATCTAATCAAACTAAATAGAATCCTATGACAGGGGTTGCATGTATTTTGTTTATGGTGATTCACCGTTCAAGTTAATCATCCTATTTTATTCTGCCAAAGCATATTCATTTTTTTTGTTCTTAATGCGACCACATAATAGGCTCCTTCCTGACTCCAATTCATTCCTTGTCGCAAACTCTAAAGCCAACGTCTCTAAAGATTGACTCATGTATCCCCGGGGCATCCATGTATCCAATGGATGTACGTCAGACTTTCCAGTGCTCCTGTAACGGCGTCACTGTATAAATATATCTCCAAACACACAACGTAGCTTACGACGCACTTTACCCTGATTTATATAACCCGGGATATCATCTTTGAACGCTTGACTCAGTTGCTTGTCCATATCTGATAGGTAGGCTGATAACTGTTTTTAAGCTCTACCCGAACTTGAGCTTGGATTGATGTCTCAAATGTGTCGAAATCTTCGTAACTTCTCTCTAATTTTATGACCAATGTTAAATCTTGCATGGTAGTTCACTCCTCTGTTTTTTTGTAAATAAGGGTGAACCATCTTTTATTTACCACAACTATTTTATATGCAACCTATGACAAACAAATAGTGCACAAAAAAAGTAAGAACATTTTGGGTATTTAATTACAAAGAGAAGACTGTGCAAAGCCTTCTAAAAATTACAAAGATAGATTTGAGTAGAATTATATTTCAGTACTTCGAAGACACAAGGTTTACATGACTATTCCCATTGAAATCCGCTGGACATTTTTCAAGCGACCGAAATCAGTATAGGAATAATCGATTTTCAACATGGTTTGTGTTCCCCATATTCGATAATGCATACCACCACCAAGCGTTAAACCTTCTTCTGCATCCTCTCTGAAAAGATTAGCATGTCCGCCACGTAAAAAGAACATTTCACCCACTGCAAACTCAAGCCCAGCATTCACTGCTTCCGTATTATCATTCGGATGAAGGGCATCTATCCCAAAAGTCAGTCGAAAAGATTCAGTCTTTAATAATTCACCTGATAAACCAACTCGGAATAATAACGGTAGTGGATAGGCGTCTGTCTCATACAAAGCATTCACAAACTCAACATTTCCCTGATTGGTTAGGTCCGGGTCTACACTCAACTTCTGATCACGACCTGATAGTTGCATATCACTACCATAATTTGTCAAACTGGCCCCAAGACGAATATTCCAGGGAGTAACAAACAAAGCTCCAAGGTCTGCAGCATAAGAACTTGCTTTAGAATGCCAAATATTCTGTTGGATATATTTCAGATTTCCACCAATTGAAAACCGATCTGTTAGTTTGCGAGCAAATGTTACGTTTACAGCCAAATCCTGTGCTGACCAATACTCTCCTGTTCCTTCCGGGTCGATGACGGTTCTTACTTTATCTTCCGGAACAGACAGATTAGTAATTGCAAAACCAAAAACACCAACTCCGCGAATTGGTAATGCCAACCCAAGATAGTTAAAGGTAATTCCTGCAAGCCAGTTATGGTTGGCAAACATAGATTCTATAGTGGTCAATTCGGCTAATCCCGCTGGATTCCAAAACATGGAACTCACATCTCCAGCCATAGCTGTAAATGCATTCCCCATTGCAGAACCGCGAGCATCAACGCCGATTTTTAAAAACTGTCCGGCGGTCGTGCCGGATTTGGTAATCGTCTGGCTGTTTACCAACTGCCCAAATACTGATCCTGCCAAAATAATTACTGCTGACAGATGAGCTTTCAAGATTTTAGTATTCATCATGTATTTGATCCTGAATAATGTTTGGTTACGTCTCATTTTATCACCGCAAATCTTCCGATTTTCTCACCAAGTTCTCCGGCATCTACATGAAATATATAAACACCGTAAGCGATGGGAAAATTATCTCGAGTAGTTAAATCCCAATATTCAATGCCATCATCTATAGTAGTCGTGTGATGCAGTATCTTTACCAACTCACCTGACAGCGTGTAAATGTGAATTGTACATTCAGCAGGCAAATGGTTAAAATAGACACGCCGTGGTCCACGATCTCTAGGATTCTGTCTGTCCAGCTGTTCTAGTACATTTGTAACCACATAAGGGTTGGGCACAACACTAATCCTATCCAAATCACCTTGTGCTAGGTGTTCATCTATCCTTGATGATCGAGTTACAAATGTATATATATCTTCTTCAGTGAAAGGTCGGGAAGTGTAGATAAAAAATACATCGCCCTCGCCGGGAGGTATTGGGGTTCCATCAGAAGGCTGAAGAAATTTTATCATCCAGGTTGGATTAGAAAAACCTTCTCCCTCAAATAACACAATTTCATCATGCGTATCCCACGTATCACTGCTTTCATTTGGTGGTTTTTTTATTATGGCGAACGGCTGCTTCTCAGGCAGCATCCCCATCGTTGTCTTGTAGATGGAGAATGGAGTGAGAATTCCGGCAAAAATACCTGTGTCAATTATCGACGAAGAAAACCGAACCTCATAATCCGCCGGGAAGGCCGTTCCTCCCTGCGAATAAACGCCGACAACTCCGGAATAATTTGTCGGACTATACATATTCCATCCGGTTGTTGAGTTATCAATTTCTAGGGATTCATCTTGAACATAAAGTTTAATCCCATCAAATACAGGCGTGGACTCTTCCTCATTTAGGTTTTGACTCCCGGCTATGGGGAAATAAGTATATGTCGCCAAATAGGTCACTCCATCCTGTAAACTTCCACCGGAAGTATCCGCAAGAGCTCTTACTCTGCCGGATTCTGTTTCTAACTCATAATCAACACCGTTTTCAAAAGTGATATTTCCGTGCAGGTCCGTTAGCACAAAGTGTTCTTCATTTATATTTCTTTTCTGCAGTCCGATAAACTTATCCCAGTTAGCTACAAACTCCTCTTCCACCAATTGTAAATCCTCAACAAAATATCTGGTTGGATTCTCTTGGAATGTGACTTTGAACGTATCCAAATCGTCTAATTCTATTGGATTGACAATTTCCAGGCTGAGAAGTCCTGTTGCAACACCTTCTGTGTGAAGAAGTTCGTTCCCAAGCACGAAGCCGTCGGTGTACCCTGAAGCTGGTGCCCGAGGAGTTATTTGCAGAGTGTTAACATCAAAAAATATTTCGTTGGATTCCGGGTTTAGTGTAATTTGCTTTGAGCATTCAGTTGGTGCAATCTGAAGACTATCATCGCCATGGTCATAAGATACTACAGCATAGTAATATGTTTGGCCATTAAGAACCTGATTAGAGTCAATAAATGTATGCTTTAACCCTGTGTTGTTTCCTAAATTATAAGGAATTCCTGATTGAGCATATGGAATATCACTTAATCCGCTGTAATCATTAATAAGATCGAATTTTGCCGGTGCACCGCCTACCATTTCAACCGGAGTATAAAGTGCGTTTGAACCGTAGGCATCTGTAATGGTCTGCTGATCCAAAAAGAGGGGATCCAAACTTCTGTAAATTGCATATCCCTCAAAATCGTTCTTTTCAGAAATTGGATCAATGGAATATTCTGCTATATCATCCCAGTAAAGAATGACTTTTTCATCTCCCGGTGATGCCGTAACATGCGGTTTTGCAGGTGGTTTTGCAAACTGATAATTACGCTCGTAAATACTTTGAGCGGTTAGTGCATTCAATGTTAAATCTGTGTGATTCTGACCAACAAGCAATGCGATTGAAAATCTGCGTATATCCCCCGCTGGCAAGTCGATAGGACCTGAACTGTAAATAAATATATAATCACCGGCATTTGTGGCATTGGCGGAATCAAACACGCCCGGTGTAAGAAAATTTTCGTACACATGTTGATCGTAAGAAATACGATTATTCCCACCGAACGCCGGGGAAGCGAACCCTGTCAGTCCGACCATATCAGCCTCATCCAAATCTGTCCATTCATAATTTGGTTCACCGGGCTGACGAATATCGTACATACTTCCGGCCGTCGGCACTCCGTCACCTTCACCTGCATCTCCTGTATTAGGCAGTCCATCAATCCCCAGGTCATGTTTATCCGGGTCCCAGTCACCATCATTATCAACTCCGTCATTCCTGCTCTCATCTACAAGACCATCATTATCGTTATCAATTCCATCATAAGGATTTCCGGGACTTTCTAAGAATTTATATCCAAAATAACCCGGTGTACGTCCGGCAACATCACTAATCCCATCTGCATCCCAGCAATATACCATATTTATATCCCGATCGAAGAATGAAAGGTCATCTTGCCAGTTAGAAGGACCGCCAACATGCGGGTCCCCCCACATCCCAAACATGACGTTATTCAAATCTTTTTCACTTTTGTTAGTTACTTTGTAGATTAGGAATATAATATCTTCAGCCATTGGATTCGCCCATTGATAATATCTGCATTCTATTTCAATTCCGAGTCCGCGACGCGATGAATCAGCCGGGAAAGGATAATATTCAAATTCTTTGTTTGCACGATCATCGACAACAAAGAAAGATTCCATGTCTGAATTGGATGCCCCCTGTTTTAATGCACCGGGCCAGACAAATTCTTTTAGGTTTGCGTTATACCAGCCTTCTGCCCAGCTGTCGGGTTTACCGTCACCGTCACGATCAATATCGTTGGATGTCGGAATATACGGACTTTCCGCATCTGCGTACGGAACGCCTCCGTCATTATATGCCAAAGGCTCCCAGCCCCAAAATTCCTTACCGTCGGGTGAACGCTCACCGTCAAGTGAGACTAATCCGTCACTGATAACGTTGGCATACCAAGTCGTATCCCCGTTTTCCACGACCGGAAACGCATCGGGATGACTGTTGGGTGTAACTTCTACTCTGGCACAAATAAAAGGGCCGAATTCGTAGCCGTAGCCCAGACCTTCCCAAGTGATATCGGTTACTCGGTTGCCGGGGCGTGAAATTGAACCGTAATTCCAAATCTCTGTTGTAATCTTATTCCCCATCAATGTCGCTTTTTGTCGCCGAAGTAATTGGGGATCATCCTCTTCAGCCAGTTGTTTATTTCGAATTCCTTCACGCCATTTATAATACACTTCATGCTTCCATTCCGACCAACCTTTTTGAGGGCCCAGTGGATATTTTTCTGCATCATTTTCTTCCGCAGGAAAAGGCCAGATTGCAAAAGCAATATCAGGAATACTCACTGTTAACACAATAAAAATAATGAGGAGTGAGAGAGTTTTTGTATTCTTTAGGTAATGCATTAATATTTTCTCCGATAAATTAAAAGTCTAATGAAAAGCCAATTTGGGCGGAACGTGGTGGACTATAATAACTTGGGCGTACCTGATATTCTTCCCATGTGTGAATCCCGGGTTCTCCATAATGTTGGATAAATCCTTCAGTTTCCTGAGCGGATCGATTAGCGTATGTATACCCGGCTCTCCCGGTGTCATCGTACACGTACCGTTCGTTGCGTGTGTCAAAGAGATTGAATACTTTCAGGAAAAGGACCACACTCAGTTTTCCGATATTTATATTTTTATGAATACGCATATCCACTTTTTTTTGCCACGGTTTGCGGGCACTATTCTGAATCGGAACATAATTAGCCTGAATGATCGACGGAGTGTAAGGCCAGCCACTGGAAAGGTTTCCGATGATACTTATCCCCCAGTTTCTTGGATCACTAATTGTAACCGTCGCGTTAAAAACGTGCCGCTGGTCCCAGCTAAGGGGTACGATCCGTTTCTCTTCCTCTTCCCCGGTCAGAGAATTGAAATAGAATGAACCGGAGTTGACACTGTTACCTTCCGTAACCTGGTAGGCATAATCTAAAAATGCCGAGGTCTTTGATACACGATCCCAATGCTTGGATAAACTGATCGTCAACCCTTTCACATTTCCGTAATCTTTGTTAAGGTAAACAGAATAACTGGACATCCCGTAATCGGGGTGCTGATATTGAATTGTCTGTAGAGCCAGCAGATCACGAATATCCTTATAGTACGCACTAACGTCGAGTCCTAATACAGAACTAAGCTCCTGCTGAAGACCAAATTCATACAAAATCGTTTTTTCGGGTTTAAGATCCGCATAGCCCAAAGACGGACTCATGCCAGCACCGATGATACTCGTTTTATAAAGCCTCCGCAGTGTAGGAATCTGATAAAAATGCCCATAAGAAAAATGCAGGATGCCTTGATCTGTGATTGGGAAGGAAACCCCAAGCCTCGGTGAAACCATTGTTTTTGGGAGAGCACCTACTTTTTCGCCATATGGTTCCAGTAAATTTGTAATATAGTCATCATTCGGATTAAAATAATCAAATCGAGTACCAACGTTTATTATCATGTCAGGATACTCTATTTTATCCTGAATATAAGAGGAAAAGAAATAAGCCTGTTTTTGATAATAATTATGACTGGGGGAATCATTTACTTCCGGCACAGTCGGCTCCGGATACGTATATCCATCGTATAGGATTGTAAAATTGTCTTCCTCCAAATTATCAATACGACCACTGAGACCTACTTTAACTTCGTGCTTTGTCGTTATTTGGGAAGTCAAATCAAACTTGCCGCCTTTTGAATATGATTGACGATAATAATGCCCCATCTGAGTTCCGCCGAATAAAAAAGTACCGCTGGGCGGGTAGCCGTCAATATTGTTTGTGGAAACATATCTGTCGTCCAGTGGATCCTCGTAAACAAATTGACTGAAGTCGGTCGTAGAATAAAACATATTGGCTTCATAAAACGTTTTTGTAAATAACTGGGTGAATTTTAGGGAATAATTGTTATTGAACGTTGAATAATTATACGTACCATCCGGATTGTATTTGTAAGAATGACTATACGATCGCCAATTTCGTTGATCATGGAGCATTTGTGCTGAAACTTTTATTTTTGGATTTATCTTATAGGTAAATTTCGACAGTGCGTTCAAGCTTTTTGACGGATTCATCGGCACATATTTATTGTCGCCACTTCTTTCAATATACCAATAGTCCTCATATTCAAAATTAGCATAATCGTCCGGATTATGTTCCCGCTGACCATATAAATAACCTTCATTATCGCTGAATCGTCCGCTGATATTAAATGTGAATTTTCCATTATTGGATAGTAGCGGCACCGGACCGTTTATTGTTCCCTCAAAAACTTTATTGCTTATCATACTGACATCATCGATATTCATAAATATATCTGTTTCATTTGAGACATAATCCCCGGAGTAAGTCGATAAACTGCCATGGTAGTGTTCACCACCCTCTTTGATTTGAATATTTACGATCCCGCTCATAGCATTACCGTATTCAGCATTGAAAGCCCCACTGACAACCTTCATCTCACTCAAAGCTTTATTGGACACGTTGGTCGCCAGGCTGTTCGTAAAAAACGGATTAGAAACAGAAATTCCATCAATGTAATATCCAATCTCGTTGGAGCGTCCGCCGCGTATATGAAGCTCACCGCCGGCACCCTGGTTCACTCCGGCTTGAGTTGTTAACACACCAAGAAACGATTCTACCGGCATATTCTTTATATCTTCAGAAGTACGAATTTTTTGAGAAGCCGTGAGATCTTTCTGCACCATCCGGCGTTTAGCGATGACGATAACTTCTTCACCTTCAACGGCTACTTGCTTTAATGAAAAGTCCTGCCGTGTCGTCATGCCTGTACTTATTGCTAGTTCTTGTACTTTATAATGTGCATATCCAATGTAAGTAACGTTTAACGTATAAATTCCCGGTGGTACATTCAGTATAAAATAATCACCATTAATATCCGTAGCTGCCCCAATGGATAATTCCTCAACGATTACATTCACACCTACTAATGGCTGACCGGTATCTTCTGCCGTAATTTTCCCGGCAAACTTACCACCGGAAGCAAAAAGTGTGGACCAAGCCAACATTAGGAATAAAATAAATCTGATTACGGTTTTCATAAAGATGTCCTTATTAATCTGGTTTTTTTCTGCATTTACTTATTCTGCAATGATAATTAAGGTTGGTAATTTATAAATATTTATATTCCGATACTACACTTCTATTGATTGTAATTCGTTGAAAATTGGCATGAGTAAGGACAAAGTTTGATTCACTTGTAAATATGAAAATATTCAGTAATTGGCAAATTAAGTATTGACTCATGAATGTGATTATAGATATACTTTCAGCAATCTTTTCATGTTGATTAGATGAATAATAAAACAAAGGAGATAAAATGAAAAAGACAGTTATTAGTCTATTCGTTATGATAATCATGTTATCCTTCGCAGTTGCTGATGGAGGATTCGTGCAAACAGGTGTAGCACCAGGCTATATTGTGGGGACAGACACGTTGTTTGATGGTATCCCTAATGATGCAGCTCGTGGCATTCTTGCCGGCACCGATCTTGATGGTGACGGATTTAAGGAAGTCTGGGTAAGTAGCTATACCGGAAAACGTGTTTTCTGTTTTGAAGAGGCAGGAACGGATACATTTGCTTTTGTTTGGGCATCTGCACCTACAACAGCTGACTACACAACCCCGCGTGATATTCATACCGGTGACCTGGATGGTGACGGATTTGGTGAAATCATATTTCACGTCGGACGTTGGACTGGAGATACAAACCCAGATGCCGGTCTGCATATTTATGAATACGATGGTACTGATAATGGTTACGGAGAGACAGCTGCTTTTCGTGTGGACTTTATGGATGCACTGAATGATTCACTCGCAGAATCAAGAGTTGAAGGTTTCACTGTAGGTGATATTGACAGTGACGGGATGGATGAAATCCTGATTGCCAACAATGGAACAACTAATCCGCTTGCCGGATGGGGTACTCAAGACGGGGCTACTCCTTACTCAGGAGATCGTTTCATTGTACTATCCGTATCCGGTGATATCGGCGGGTTTGGTACTTCTATTGTCGAAGAGTACTCAATGTCCCCGCGTGATGTCGATAAAGATGGCGTAAGGGAAAATGCCTTGGGCGGAGGAAGTCCTCAAGATATCGTTATTTGCGATATTGACGGTGACGGATTTAAAGAAGCCGCTTGTTTCTCATGGAATAATCTAGCGATGTTCCTTTTTGAAGCAACCGGACCGGATTCTTACACGCTTGGCGACACGACTTACCTCAAACTTGGTGTTGCAGACGACTGGACATTAGGTGCATCAGTTGCTGATATGAATGGCGACGGAAAAGACGAAATTTATGTTGCCGGTTACTATGACGGCAGTATGTTCGTCATTACGGATTCCGACGGCGAAGCTACAACGATCGACCAAACCGGAGCTCCCGGTGATTGGTCAGGGAATACCGAAGTCGCAATTATCCATGAATTTGGTGGATATGCCGGTTTTGGAACTGATGCCGATGCTAATTTTGGTGTTCTTCACGGCGGAGCTGCAGGCGTAAGTGACATTAATTTGTTTGAACTTGAGTTTGGTGGTAATCCATTGGTTGCCGGAGACTGGACACACAGAATCTTCGAACTGAGTGATGCAACTACCGGACATGGATTCAAAGCAAAATTGACGGATTTTGATGCCGATGGCAACTACGAAGCCGTTCTTCCATACATGGGAGTAAACGATACAACCGCCACGGGCGAACTTGATCCAAACGGCAATCGCGTTTTCCGTATTGCAGAATGGGATGGTTCAATGGTATCGATTAGAGATATCACCATGATTATGCCCGGTGATTACAATCTCTCTCAGAACTTCCCTAATCCCTTCAACCCGACAACTCGGATTGAATACTACCTCCCGATGAGTAATACGATTTCTCTAACCATTTACAATATGCTAGGACAAGAAGTTGTAAAACTGGTTGAAAATAAGTACTCATCTGCCGGTTCGCATCATTTAGTTTGGAATGGTGCAGATATGTATGGGAATAAAGTAGGAAGCGGAACATACATCTATGAATTACGGTTCGGAAACTTCTCCATTACCAAAACGATGACCCTTCTGAAATAACAATAGTTATTTAATCACAAAAAAAGCCCCGTCTGGATGCTCGGGGCTTTTTTTGTGAAAAACAAATAAGGTTAATTAGAATTAAATCAATAATATCCAACAACAAAAACTCATGATTATCAAACATTGAAATTCTCAGACATACTCCGTTTATCAATAATACTTCTCCTTTTTTCGGGTTGCAGTCAAATCCCCAATGTTCATCAGACGGAAGGTAGCCGACTTCTGATCAGGAATATTAATAAAGTAATCGATGTTTCCGGACTGCAGCCGAACCTTGGAATCAAAGTGCTTTCCCTTCACTCCGGGCAAACATTGTATTCTCTTAATTCCAATCACCTTTTCACCCCGGCCAGCAATAACAAACTTTTCACAGCGATCTCTGCTCTTAAACTGTTGACGCCTGTATTTCAATTTTCAACGACAGTCTCCCGGCAGAATAATACCATCGCCCTTACAGGCGGCGGTGATCCTGACTTGAGTTTGGCTCAGCTCGATTCACTGGCAAAAATGGTGAGTCAAACCGTTACTCAAATTGACACACTCTTTATCGATGATTCGTTGTTTGATTCCATGCCGTACGGCGAGGGCTGGATGTGGGATGAAGGTCCCTGGTGGTATGCTGCCCCCGTTAGTGCACTTACCGTTAATGATAATTGCATGGATTTTTACATAACCCCCGGGGAAATTGGGGAGGCGGTAATCGCGGAGTTTACACCAAATACTAATTTTATTTCTTTAACAAACCATTCCATCACAGTTAATGATACTACCGGATTTGAAAAACTGTCCATCGACCGTGACTGGTTAAACCATGCCAATGATTTCACAATCTCCGGTAATGTCATGGATACAACTGCCACAGATACACTTTTCCGGAATATCGAAGATCCTTCTCTATTCTCGGGTACCGTCTTCAAAGAAATGCTTGAATCATACGGTGGAACCGTAAACATCGTCGCGGAAGGTTCGTTGTTCGGCGAAATCAGGCTAATTGCCAAAATCCATTCCGCTCCTCTGATTAAATCGGTAACCAATCTGATGAAAGAAAGCGACAACTTAACGGCGGAAATGTTAATTAAAATGATCGGTAACATTTCAACCGGGAAGCAAGGTTCATGGACTAACGGTCTCACCGCTGTAAAAATGTTTTTACAAAATGAGATTGGAATTGACACGACTCTGTTAAGAATTGCCGATGGATCCGGGGTTTCACGATATAATTTAACGACTCCCGACATACTGGTAAACTTACTCACCTATGCTTATCATTCACAGGATCTAAGAGAATTATTCATATCAACTCTACCGGTAGGCGGGTGGGACGGCACATTAAAAAACCGAATGGACACTTCGATTGGTTCGAGAATTCATGCCAAAACCGGAACCCTGTCCGGAGTGAGTTGTCTGTCCGGATATGCGATGTCGCTTTCCGGTGAACCACTGGCGTTTTCCATCATGGTGAACGGCTATGTCGGAAGCGCAAAACCATACCGTAAACTTCAGGACGACATTTGTAAAATACTGGCTTCCTACTAACATTACCAACTCAACCGTTCCTAATCCCAATCTTAATACTAATCTAACACCATGATCAAACCACCAAAACTCAAACCAAAGGCCACTATTGGGATTATCAATCCCTCCTACTGGTTAGCAGAAGAAAAATATGAACAAACTGCAAATATATTTACGGACCGCGGGTTTACGATTGTCCGTGGTAAATCAACATTCTTAAAAGAAGACCTTTACGGCGGAACTCCGATTGATCGTGCCGAAGATATAATGGACATGTTTCAGAATCCTGATATTGATGCCATAATCTGTGCCCGTGGCGGTTACGGTGCTAATCGTGTACTACATCTTCTGGATTACGAAACAATCAAAGCCAACCCGAAGATTTTCATGGGTTACAGTGACATCACTGCATTTAATACGTCGATTACACAAAAAACTAGATTAGTCACTTTCCACGGACCAATGTTGGTCACCTTTAACGATGGTTTTGTTTCCTATGATTATTCCCATATGATCGAAATCCTGTCCAGCAATGCTCCTCATGTTATCACTCCACCCAACGATCTTCCTTTACGAGTATTAAAACCAGGGAAAGCAAGCGGACCGCTTTGGGGTGGAAATCTCTGCCTCCTGTTGAACCGCCTTGGTACACCGGATGAGTTGAACACTGACGGAACGATTTTGTTTATCGAAGATATTGGGGAGAAATTATATAGATTTGATCGTATGATGTTTCAAATGAAAATGGCAGGAGTGTTCGATAACATTAATGGGCTTATCATTGGAGAGCTGGTCGCAATGGAAGACTCCGACCCGCCCTTCGGAAAAACATCGGATGAAATAGTGATGGATATCTGTGGAGATATGGGCTTCCCGATCGTTACTAACTTCCCCTGCGGGCATGGCAAATATCAGGCGACTATGCCGATATCAATCCCGGCCGAACTGAATACTAACGGAGGATCACCCACATTAACAATATTGGAATCCCCGGTTAGTGGTGATTGATTAACAATAACCAATTTGCGAATACTTGATAAGGAGATAATATGCTAAATTACATTTGGTTTGGTATGATGGCAATCGCACTGACTGTCGGCGCAATCAATGGGACGTTGACCGACGTTACCCAAGCGGCGATTGGGTCAGCAAAAACAGCCGTTGATATTGCGTTAGGACTAATCGGTATTATGGCGCTTTGGCTTGGGATAATGAAGATAGCCGAAGAAGGCGGTTTAATAAAGATACTTGCACGAGCTATTCGACCATTGGCAAGATTTCTTTTTCCGGAAGTACCGGATGGTCATCCTGCTATCGGCGCTATAATGATGAATGTCACTGCCAACTGGCTCGGTTTGGGAAATGCCGCAACACCTCTTGGACTAAAAGCCATGGAACAGCTGCAATCTCTAAATCCGACCAAAGATACGGCCACCAATTCCCAAATCACATTTTTAGCAATCAATACCGCCAGTATAACGTTCATTCCAATGACGATTATCGCTATCCGTTCTGAATTAGGTTCAGCAAATCCATTTGAGATTATCAGTACAGGTATATTTGCTTCAACGATGGCGTGTATTGCAGCTATTATTGCATCGAAATTATTACAGCGATTACCCGGGAATAAAAAAAGCGACCCGATGTTACAAAATTTAGATGCAAAGGAGGTGAACAATGGATAATCTGTTTACTTCCATTATGCAGTCTATTTCCAATGGTGCTGTACCATTTATTCTGTTCGTTGTTATCACAATTGGGATAATCAAAAAGGTCAAAGTTTATGAAGTATTTGTTGATGGCGCGAAAGAGGGTTTTGACGTTGCCATTCGCATTATACCCTATCTCGTAGCTATTTTGGTCGCCATCGGGATGTTTCGCGCTTCCGGTGCAATGGAATGGTTCGTCAAATTGATTTCCCCGGCAACAAATTTGATTGGCATGCCGGCTGAGACGCTTCCGGTTGCTCTGATGCGTCCCCTCTCCGGCAGTGGTTCTCTCGGCATTGTAACAGAACTTATCAATCAACATGGACCTGATTCCTTTATTGGCCGTCTCTCTTCCACCTTCTTTGGTAGCACAGAAACAACATTCTATGTTCTTGCTGTCTATTTCGGTGCCGCCGGGATTCGTAAATCTCGCCACGCAGTTGCAGCGGGTTTGATTGGTGATGTGGTCGGTATTCTATCAGCAGTATTTATTTGTAGAGTTTTGTTCTTGTAATTTTGAACTCCCGTTTATTAAACGAAGAATCCCCCTTATCAAATGGGGGAGCAATGGTGTTGTAAAGAGCACTCTTTCTATGGTAATGAATACAAAACAAGCTTATAAATCTCCCGGAGCTATTTTCAGCTTATTAAATTACAATCCGAAACGAATATCCATGATGTTGGTATTCTTACTGGTATGTGTATCCTGCTATTCAATTCCGCGAGTCGTAGAACATTCGAACGACCTCCTCCTCCCTGCTCCATTAACACCGGGAGATACGATTCTGTTTGTGTCTCCTTCCGGTCCATTGGATAGTGCCCGTATTTTTCTGGCAAAACAGAGATTAGAAGAAAGAGGATATGCCGTGATTCATTCCAGAGATATACTACGCTCCCGGGGATATTTGGGTGGATCTGATAAACGTCGTGCCGAAGAACTAATGAACGCATTCAAAAGTCCGGGAATTAAAGCAATCTTTCCTGGGACCGGCGGATATGGAACCACCCGTATATTAGACCGGCTGGATTATCAAATCATCAGGGATAATCCAAAGATACTCATTGGATTCAGCGATATTACAGCTCTTCATCTTGCGATCAATAAAATGACCGGACTGGTAACCTTCCATACACCAAATCCAATGTACGGATTGGGAAGTGAAAACAATTTATCCACGGCATCTGCCCATTATTTCTGGAAAGCACTGGAAGATAATAACCCAAAAGGATATACGATCGAATTGGATTCGTTTGAATTATCAGATTCAATTATTGTGATAAATAAGGGTAAGTGTACCGGAGAACTCATCGGTGGGAATCTTTCTCTGATAAGCACGTTAATGGGGACAAAGTATGAGATTGATGCTCATGGGAAAATCCTATTTATCGAAGATGTCGGAGAAGCACCATACAGGATTGACCGCTTTTTATCTCAGTTAAAACTCGCTGGTATATTCGAAAATGTAAATGGAATTATCCTTGGTAAATTCACACGAAGATCAGATGAGCCACCCGACGACCCCGAAAGTTTTTCCATAAGAGAAGTATTGGAACAATATTTCTCCGAATTAGATGTGCCGGTCATCGCAAATTATCCTGTCGGCCATTATAAAGACAATATTTCACTACCGATCGGAGTACCTGCTGAACTTGATTCTGATAATAAGATAATTCGGCTATTAACAAGCCCAACACACTTGGACAAAAGAAAGTCCCTATGAATAGCTACAAAAAAGACCTCGGATTATTAGAATCAACCTCTATTGTTATCAGCCGAATTATTGGTTCCGGGATATTTCGTACGCCGGCACCGATTATGGCACTGGTTGGTTGCACTTCCTTATTTGGATTAGTATGGGTGATTGGAGGAGTTATCACTATCTTTGGAGCAGTGGTTTATGCTGAATTATCCGCAATGCTTCCAAAATCCGGCGGACCGTATGTTTTTCTTAAAGAAGCCTACGGTCCTTTTACAGCCTTCATTCGTGGCTGGGCTATGTTCTTTGTATCTGAAACAGCATCTATCGTAGCTGTTGCACTTGTTTTTACTGAATATTTAAGTGCGATTTGGACAATCTCAACCGGAGACCCTTTTTCTTTGTTGACTACGTTTATCATTTCGTTATTCACAATTTGGTTATTGACTGCCATCAATATGTATGGAGTAAACCTTAGCGGAAAATTACAAGTATTTTTTAGTTTTTTAAAAGTAGCAGCTTTGGGTGCGATTATCGGAATGACACTTACATCCTTTTCTACCGGAAATTTTGGGAATTTTACTAATCCATTATGGCCGGAATCCTTCGGGTGGCATACAGTATTGGCTGTAGGTGCAGCATTGCGATATTCATTCTTTGCCTTCAGCGGCTGGGAAGGTGCAACTTACGTTGCTGAAGAAGTTAAAAATCCTAGCAGAACCCTACCTTTGTCCCTTTTCTTTGGCATAGCCGGAGTAATGGTCTTGTACATTGGCGCAAACTTGGGTTATCTTTTCCAATTGGATGCAAAAGCCATCGTTGAAAATAAGTGGGTAGCAACTGCAGCAATGAAAGTTGTCCTCGGTGCCACAGGCGGAATAATGATCTCGATTGCCGTTGCCATTAATGCATTTGGAAACATCAGTACGCAAATCCTCTGCAAAGGGAGAACTTGGCACGCCATGGCACGTGACGGGTTGTTTTTTAAATCGTTTGGCAAACTCCACCCGAAATACGGCACCCCGAATAATGCGCTTGTCGGGCAGGGTTTTTGGGCATCGGTTCTGCTTATCGTGGCTGTCATATCCACATATATACAAAGCGGAAGTTCAGGGACAAATGCTTATGAAATGGTCATCGATTTCTTTTCCGCCACAAGCACAATCTTCAATATTATGGTGTTTTTGTCCATCATGGTTCTAAGGAAAAAATGGCCTAATAAAGAACGGCCGTACAAAGCATTGCTTTATCCGTGGAGTATGTACATAGTCGTCATTCTCAACGGCGCATTTTTGTTGATTACACTTATTACGGCTTTTATTCCTTCAATGATTGGAATACTCTTAACATCAACCGGTGGTATATATTACTATTTCAAGATTAATAAAAAATAAAAGAACATATTAATTTGTCAATATGCTGATTCTGTCTGTACTATAGGAAATAAAATGTCCTCAGTACAGACAGAATATTCTAATGGATTATGAAAGGATGTTACATACTTCAATTTCCTTAAAGTAGTTAACAGTACCAACTTTCAGCTCAACGGTAGCATCTTCATCACTTACAATTATTCCATGAGGATGAAGCTGCATCATACTGATTGTCCACATATGATTTACGCCCTGCTCAATCGCTTTAGCTAATGCACGGGCTTTGTTATGTCCTGATACTAAAATCAATACTTCATCTGCATCCATCACCGTTTTTACACCAACAGTTAAAGCGGTGTGAGGAACTTTGGAAAGGTCAGCACCAAAGAACCGTGAATTATCAATGATTGTTTCTTGGGTCAAGGTTTTAATTCTCGTGAGAGACCCGAGAGATGAGCCGGGTTCGTTAAATGCAATATGGCCATCAGCTCCGATACCGCCCAAGAACAAATGGATACCGCCGGTGGCATCTATTTTCGCTTCATAATCAGCGCATTCTTTTGCTAAATCTTCAGCATTACCGTCTAAAATATTAATATTTTCTTTTTGGATATCAACATGGTTAAAAAAGTTATTATACATAAAAGCGTGATAACTTTCAGGATGATCTTCCGCAATACCGACATATTCATCCATATTAAAAGTAACAACGTACCTAAAAGATACCTCGCCTGCCTTATACAATCTCACCATTTCTTTATAAGTACCAAGGGGAGATGAGCCGGTTGGCAGTCCTAAAATAAACGGTTTTTCCTTTGTCGGTGCAAAATCATTTATTTTCTTGACGATGTGTTGTGCCGTCCATTTACTCATACGATTATAGTCTTTTTGTATGATTAATCTCATATTATCTACCTCTTTTTTTATTTGTTAAAATTCGTTATTTGTTGATATTTTTCTTCAATGCTTTGTGCGGTATTTTTCAATGATAGAATAAATGCATTCTCATCCATTGTTCCCCGCACTTCTGCGAAATCATCTTCTGCGTTTCCATCAATTCCAAATCCGATTTTGGCAATGGAATCAAATTCTTTTCCTGCATCAGTTGTTACCATATTGAGTAGCTTTAGAGACGCCGTCTTCCAGTCCTCAAAAAATGTTGCTAATCTTTCGTCGGTTAAGTCAGAAATATTCTTGTCATTCATTTTTTCATACGATTCCAAGAACCAATTCCACTCATCAGCACGATAGGCATCATAAATAGTTTTTAGGGCTGTTTGAAGTTCTTCAATGCCTGTAATGTCTCCATCCTCTATAAATTTTATCAGACGGTCCACTCTTTCCCACTGACAAAGAAGCCCGCTCATATCTATCCATTTCCCACCATTTGAAAGACCATCTTCATCCGGAATAAATAATTCACGTAGTTTAGCAGGTTTCTTTTCTTCCATCCTACGGATTACTAAATCGCCAAAATATTTTTGCAACGCCAACTTATAGTAACGACTGCATGTTTTAAGGAGAAGTCTTTTTATCCTTGCTCCATTAATTATAACATATTTTTGACTACGGTCGGTTTCTTTACTCAGTCGTAACAATGTGTTTTCTCCCTGTATCATTTTCTGAGCCGTATAAGGGGATAAAACATCGAAGATAATCAAATCTAATATATCTTTATTTTTTCGCTTATCTCGTTTTGGCCACTTTTCACCATCGCGAAGAGTTCCCACCGTAAAGAAATTCATTCCCGGCACCAACGTAAGTTGTCCGTCTTCTTCGTTGACATAAGAAAATGGAAAATCTGATGAATCAAAATTTGCCGTATGTTTCCCCATGACGACAGAAAACGCTCCCACTCTACTCGGCCATAACAAGTAGGAAAACGAACCTGTCTTGCACCCGCGTTCCATAATCCCTTGATGCAGCGGTCCCAGTTTATACATATGGTTTGATTGATTCGTTCCGCTGCCGGCATTGTAAAACGATATCATCGCTGCAATCAAAAGTGTTGAACGATGGTGGGTCACAGAGTAAGGACCTGCAAAAACAGAACAGGCTTCAGAATGAAACCCCTCAGAGTTTGCAAAAAACACAGAGTTTTCAACCGAAAACTGTTTTCCTATTTTAGTTGCTTCACCAATGAGCGATCCACTTACCATTGCACCATCGGAAACGCTTGCACCCTTTTGAACGATAAAATCCTCCATTATTACTCCATTTTCGATTATAGTTGGTGCTTCCGGTGACGAATTTATCGTCCCGGTTCTTAAGGATATAGCACCACGAACAATCGCAGAGGTACCAATTACAACGTTATGAATACTCTCACAATTTAGAATTTGTGCATTATCGCCTATTGCAGCATAATCACGACATAAGGAATCGACGTAATTATCTACAAAAGAATCAAGCTTTGAAATGAGGTTCTGATTATGGCGGTAAGCCACGGTCATATAGGCAATCTGCGCACTGGTTTTATCACTGATTTTAAATTCTCGTCCGCCACCCTCATTCCAAACATCAATTACGTGTCCATTACCAAAAGTAGAATCTTGAATCGATGAAATGGTTCCCACATTCTCAATCAGAACTTTAGTCCCTATTTTGAGATTTGAAAGCCACCCATTCACATTAGAAATTGAAACTCCGGCACCGATTATACAATTTTGCAGCCGGGCATTCGTAATTCTGCTTTTCCTTGCAATCCCATCTGCGATGATACTCCCATCCAGCTTTTCAAGGATAATTATTCCCTGAAATTCGGTATGTGTAACTGAAGTCGGGTCAAAATCCGTTGAGACTTCTATGCGATTCCAATCATCACATTTACAATGATTTTTTATTAACACATCTATTTGTTCACGGGATAATTTTTTGGTTTTCATAATTTATCGTGTTATCTCTACTTTCAGTTTATATTTATCTCCACGGTATATCCCCTCTAAATACTCAATCGGAATCCCGTTATTAGAGAAGGTTGTTCCTTTTACGGTCAAGATGGGCATTCCTTTTTCAATCTCAAGCTTCTCAGCAATATCTTCGCCGGCCAAACCGGGTTCTAAAATATGCTCAGCTTGAGATAAAATAATTCCCAGCTCATTTTCAATGTATCCATAGATAGAAAAAGTCCCGTCCGGCTCTCGATCTAACAAGGGTTTTCCGATTTCTGCTTTCAAAAAAGAGGTTTCAAGGGCGACCGGCACATCTTCCAAATATCGTACACGTCGAATAATGATAATTGGTTTTTCCGGCTTAAGACGTAAACTGGCGTAGGCGGCTTCATAGTCATCAAAAGCAATTGCTTGAACAATATCCAAAACTTTTGAATGAGAATTAAATCCCATTTTAGCCACTTCCGCTGAAAACCCGTCTAACTTAAACAGCATTTGAGTTTTAGGAGCACGATTAATAAAAGTACCTTCTCCCCGTTTGATATAAATATACCCTTCCCGTACTAATTCCTGAATTGCCTGTCTTACCGTCATTCTGCTAATGTTAAACCCGGCAGACAAATCATTTTCACTAGGAAGTTTTGTGTCATTTTCAATCTCCCTATTCTCAATGATCTCATGCAGAATATCCCTTAACTGGATGTAGATCGGTACATAAGATTTTTTATCTATGGTGTATTTGGATAAAAAATGAAAATCACTCATGACTTACTCCATTTATTAGAACTAACCCAATTACAAATACTTTTCAATGAAAGTTACCGCATCCTGGACGTTTTGTACACCCAATGCATCATCTTCATCCATTTCGATATCAAATTCCTCTTCAAAACCGGCGACTAGTTCAATCGACTGCATCGAATCTGCTCCTAAATCGCCGACAAACTCTGAAGATACTTCTATCTGTATTTCGCTAATCTCAAGGACTTCCGCTACTACTTTCTTAACTCTGTTTACTGTACCAGACATTCATTAACTCCTTTTTTTGTTAATTATATCATTTGCCATCTCGTACGTATCTTTTGCGATGGCGCTTTCTTCATCCGTAGGGATAACAAATACCTCTATGGCAGAATTCTGTGCATGTATTTCTGCTTCTATCCCGACAGCCTTTTTGTTTGCCTCACTATTTAACTGAATCCCTAAATGGTTCATATTTTGCAAAATTCTTTCACGCATTTTTACACCGCTTGTGCCAATTCCTCCGGTAAAGACAATTCCGTCCACAGAATCCAAAACGGCCATATATGCTCCAATATACTTCCGGACTTTATACGCAAATATATCCAATGCTAGTTGAGCATTTTTATCACCGACTTCTGCCTTCTCTTCAAGGTCCCGCACATCATTGGAAGTGCCGGAGATACCTCTCAATCCTGATTGTTTATTGAAGATATTTTCAACATCCTTGATATTATATCCTTTTCGAACAAGATAAAAAATAACTGCCGGATCTAAATCACCTGTTCGTGTTCCCATTGCAACACCTTCTAACGGCGTAAGCCCCATACTTGTATCCATAGATTTTCCGTTACCAACGGCTGTAATTGATGATCCATTTCCCAAATGACACGTAATCAGGTTTACATCATACTTACCTTTTCCCATGATTTCAGCCGTTCTTCTGGCAACATATCGATGAGAAATACCATGAAAACCGTACCGCCTTATTTTATACTTTTCATACATGTTCAGCGGAAGAGCATAGAGATAAGCAGTTTTCTGTATCGTTTGATGAAAGGCAGTATCAAAGCAGGCAATCTGGGGAATATCCCCTAACATTTCACGAGCGGCTTGTATCCCTGCTAAATTCTGCGGATTATGTAACGGAGCAAGGTCGGCATAGTCCTCAATCGCTTTCTCTAATTTTTCGTTAACCGGTACCGATCGGGAGAAACTCTCTCCTCCATGCACAACACGATGACCGCACGCACCAATTTCCGACATGGATTTTATAGCTCCTTTATGTTCGTCTGTTAGCATGGTTTTCATCATTCCCAGAGCTTCATGATGATCTTTTATGGCGATGTATGTATTTATCACCGATGATCCCACTTCTTGTGAAGCCATCGACTCAATTTCTCCAATACGTTCAATCATTCCCTTTGCCAGCACATTGCCCCCCGGCATAGAATATAGTTGATATTTCAATGAAGAACTTCCGCTGTTGAATACTAATACTAACATCATTTTCCTATTTTTAATTATTGCCTTGTGCTTGTACAGATGTGATGGCTGTAACCGAGATTAGATCGTCAACCGATGCTCCCCGCGACATATCATTTACTGGCTTTGCAAATCCTTGGAGTACAGGTCCTATCGCTTGTGCGCCTGACAAATACTGCACTAATTTGTACCCAATATTCCCGGCATCAAGATTAGGAAAGACAAGTACATTTGCTTTACCGGCCACTTTACTGTCAGGCATTTTTTTGACTGCAACCCGTGGAACAATCGCTGTATCGACCTGCATTTCACCATCCATTTCAAATCCTGTGTTCATTTCTTTTGCAATCTTCAATGCTTCAATGACTTTATCGGCATCCTTATGACTAGCTGATCCATTTGTTGAAAATGAAAGGAATGCGATTTTAGGTTCTAAATTGATTAATGCTTTGGCATTGATACCGGAAAAGACAGCAATCTCTGCTAATTCCTTTGCGTTGGGCTGAACGTTAACAGCAGCATCGGCAAAAATAAGGGTTTTATTTATTTCTCCTTGAAAGTTAGGGAGAACCATAATAAAAAAGCTTGAAGGTGTTGACATTCCTTCTTTAAATCCGATTGTTAGAGAAGCTGCCTGAATAACGGAAGCAGTAGCGCTTGTCACTCCGGCAACCATTCCATCAGCATCGCCTTCTTTTACCATCATTCCGGCGAACGGAAGTGGCTTTTTCACCAGACGTTTAGCGATTGCTTCCCGCACACCACGGGTTTTACTATACGATACAGCATATTTTTCTATAAAAGATTTCTCTTTATTGGATTGGATTATTATTCCGGTTAAGGAGAGTCCCTTTTCAGATGCAATTTGTTTTATTTCGTCCTCATCTCCTATAAGAATCGGTTTCGCTATGCCCAACGTATAAGCATTAGAAGCCGCTTCAATAATACGTTCATCTTTTCCCTCAGGATAAACAATTCTCGCAGGTGACTCCTTAGCAGAATTCATAATATTTTCAATCAAAGTCATGTTATCTCCACATAATGATGAATAGACGTTAACTTGTCTATACAACCTAATACAAGTATAATATTTCAATGAAAGGAGCTTTTCTTTTATATATAAGTAAAACTATTTGCACAAAAAAACAAATGACAAAGATTAAAGATTAACCTGGATTATTCGCCACAAAAGTCACAAAATGCACAAAAAATTGATAACAAGGGATTTACAACGGTTGGTGTAAATATTTTTTATAATTTTATTTTTGTCATTATTTTACCTTTTTTCTTCGTGATACTATGTGCCATTCGTAGCTGATGAATAATTCAGGTTAAGACAAAAATAAGGAAACAGAAATATACAATAAATGAAATTAGAGCACGGTCTATTTTATTTATCTATCGGTCTGTAGTGTACGCCCATTTTATCTAGACGTATTAGATGTACGGAAAGTCGTTTAATGAAATCCTCATAATTTCTACCCATAGCCGGTGACCATACTGCCTCAGCCAATGCAGTCATCCGTGGAAATTTTATATACTCTACATGCTTTGATGTTGGCATATATTCTGTTCATACGTTTCCCTGCCCGCCTAAAATGTGTTTTGATTCTTCCAAAGACAATTCGGGTGGTGTCGGATCAAATTTATATACTTTTTCGAGTGGTAAATATCCACCTATTACCTCAGGCTCTTCATCATTCTCTCCCTGCCGTCTCAAGCCAAGTAAGTGGCAGAGTGCGATACTTAATGTGATAAACCTATATAAATTGCTTCAAAAGAACTAAATTTGATCTACGAATAATTTTAATGATTTAGGGAATAATGATTTTATGTTCATATGATAATTCTTATTTAATGATTAGTTCATTTTGCAGTATTAAGAGTACAAAATAATTTCTCCACCATGTAGAAATTATTTTCGTTTATCTATGGTAATGGAATCAATCTGATCTCCATTTATATCAATCACATTTAAAATAGCTGAATTCTTTTTTA
>JACKQG010001484.1_pt1 | contig 32377 bp, 30 predicted proteins | sample 8237621 | NCBI WGS metagenome assembly JACKQG01 (sample SAMN15677084, study PRJNA649215) | marine metagenome | biome: marine; feature: Black Sea; material: saline water; isolation source: suspended particulate matter (SPM) from the Black Sea western gyre | collected 2013-06-09/2013-06-10 | depth...
CACGGACGCTTGATGAAGCAATCGCTTTAGCGAACACGGCAACAACTTCGACAGGCGTTTTTGCTATGACATATACATACACTGGGTATTCAATGGTTCGCCAAATGCGCGAGCGTATTCTCGCCGGCGATATTGGGAAAGTTCGAACAGTAAGCGTCGATTACAGACAAGGGTGGCTTGCAGAACCAATTGAAAAAGATGGGCAGAAACAAGCAACATGGCGAACTGACCCACAGAAAAGTGGAGCTGGTGCACTTGGCGATATTGGTTCGCATGCAGAACAACTCGCGCGCTTTACTACTGGACTTGCTATTGAAGAGGTTCGCGGAGATGTGCATTCAATTGTTGCGGGAAGGCAAGTTGATGATCACGCGTGCGTACAACTTCGAATGGAAACAGGCGTAGTTGGCGATCTTGTCTGTTCGCAAGTGTGCACTGGTGAACGAAACCATGTGTCAATTTGGGTGTGGGGCGATAAGGGGTCACTCTCGTGGGATCATAATGAATGCGACGCTTTGAAGTTCACCGCCCCTGATGGTACAGAAACCATTTCGTTTTGTACAGTAAACCGTGCACCATCTGGTCACCCCGCAGGGTTTGTTGAAGCGTTTGCAAACATATATCGATCTTGCGCAGACAAAATACAAGGGGAAGATGTAGAAATCATTGGTGTCAACGATGGGCTTGCAAGCATGCAATTCGTTGACGCAGTGTTGCGATCAAAAGAGAGTGGGTTATGGGAAAATATGTAATTCTTTTTGTGTTGCTTGCGGGCTGCACAACGCAAAAAAACCTTGTTGTTTTTTCGAAGACCAGCGGCTACCGGCACGATTCAATTCCAAATGGTATCGTTGCATTGCAAAAAATTGGAAGCGAACTTGGCTACACAGTGATTCCAACAGAAACATCTTCGGACATTATCGATCTCGAATATGATGTGATGGTTTTTTTAAGTCCAACTCGTGATGTGCTCAATGAAGAAGAACAAGAACACCTCCGCAACTTTGTTGAAGCGGGTGGTGGGTTCGTTGGCATTCATTCAGCGACGAATTGTGAATATGAATTTGATTGGTACATTGACACGCTTGTTGGTGCTAAGTTTGATTTTCACCGCGCGATCAAGCCACTCGATGTTCAAATTGTGACAACAGATCATCTTTCTACATCGCATTTGTGTAATCCTTGGACGCGTATAGATGAGTGGTACAGTTTTGACCGAACCCCAGAACATGTCACAGTATTGCTTGCAATTGAAGATGATGACGGTTGGCGGCCAAGTTCGTGGTGTAAAGACGTTGAAAAGGGAAGATCCTTTTATACAGGCGGTGGACATACGAAAGAGAGTTATTCGGACCCTGATTTTGTCCAACACATTAAAGGTGGAATTGATTGGGTATCAAGGTGAGAATTCTGATAGAATGCGATGTTCGCCTAATTGGAGCACACGATGACATCACAAAACCCACAAACAAGTACAGGAGAGACGTTTGAGTCTCTTGGCTTAGCCAAACAGGTTCTTCAAGTCATCCAAGATGTTGGGTATGAAACGCCATCGGCAATTCAGTCCGCTGCGATTCCTCCGCTCCTTGAAGGCAGGGATATTCTTGGCCAAGCACAAACTGGCTCGGGAAAAACAGCTGCGTTTGCACTTCCGCTCTTGAGCAACATCGATGTAAAGAACCGCTCAGTGCAAATTCTTGTCTTGGCTCCGACGAGGGAGTTGGCAATTCAAGTTGCAGAAGCATTCCAAACGTATGCAACGCATCTCAAAAATTTTCACATCGTTCCAATTTACGGTGGTCAAGATTACCGCGTGCAATTTCGTGCGCTTGACCGTGGCGTACATGTAGTTGTTGGTACGCCTGGCAGAGTGATGGACCACATGCGAAAGGGCTCGTTAAAACTTGATGATTTGCAATGTCTTGTGTTAGATGAAGCAGACGAAATGTTACGAATGGGATTCATCGATGATGTTGAATGGGTTCTTGAGCAGATTCCAACAGATCATCAAACTGCGCTGTTTTCTGCGACGATGCCGAAACAGATTGAGAAAATTGCTAAGAAATATCTTGAAGAACCTGCGCTTATTCAAATTGAAGATAAAACAAGTACTGTTGAAACTGTTCGGCAACGGTATTGGATGGTGAGTGGTTTACACAAGCTCGATGCATTGACGCGCATTCTTGAAGTTGAAGATACTGATGGCATTATCATTTTTGTTCGAACAAAAATCATGACAACCGCGCTTGCTGAAAAGTTAGAAGCACGGGGATTTGCTGCAGAAGCGCTCAATGGCGACATGCCACAGAAGTTGCGTGAATTGACGGTGAACAAACTGAAGAATGGAAAATTGGACGTTTTGATTGCAACAGATGTTGCGGCTCGCGGGCTTGATGTTCCTCGCATTAGTCATGTAATTAATTACGATGTGCCCTACGATAGTGAATCGTATGTGCACCGTATTGGCAGAACTGCGCGAGCGGGACGAGAAGGTGATGCAATATTGTTTATCTCTCCAAGAGAAAAACGATTGCTTCATTCAATTGAAAAAGCAACGCGGCAAAAAATTGAGAGAATGGATTTGCCAAGCCACAATTCTGTGAATGATGCACGAGTAGATAAATTTAAACAACGTATTACTGACACACTTGCAAATGGTGAGGACATGACTTTGTTTACAGAAATTGTCGAGTCGTACGCGATGGAACACGATGTTCCGCCAGTTGAAATTGCAATTGCGTTAGCGAGTATGGCGCAAGGTGATTCCCCACTTGTTCTTGACAAGCACGAGAAGGTTCGGTTTGAGCAATTTGATCGAGATGAGAGGGGTGGCCGCGGGGATCGAAGGGAACGCCGAGATCGTGGAGAACGGGGCGACCGCAGAGATCGTAAAGATAGACCGGATCGCAAAGAACGTAAAAAGAAGAGCGATCCAATCACGCAAGGCATGGAGCGATTTCATCTTTCAGTTGGAAAATCGCATGGTGTGAAGCCCGCAAGCATCGTTGCTGCAATTGGTAGTGTTGCTGGTTTGTCAGATAAAGACATTGGCCGCATAGAGTTACACGATAAGTTTAGTTTTATTGAGTTGCCCTATGGTATGCCACAAAGCGTGTTCAAAGAACTCAAGGGTGTGAAAGTAAGCGGTCAAAAACTTCAAATTTCCCAAGTGAAAACGACTGCTTCCAAGCCAAAGTTCTCCAAAGGCAAGCGCAAAAAACAAAAGCGCACTCGAAAATAATAAACGAACTGTCGGTTAGTTTTCTACAATGCGAGCATGACAGAACAAAAAACAACGCTTCTCTTGCCTCGGCTTTCGATCATGATGTTTTTGCAATTCGCAATTTGGGGTGCATGGTTACCAATTCTGTATCCGTTTCTATTGGGGTACAGGCAATTTTCGTTGACTGAGACAGGTTTATGCTTATCAGCTGGCGCAGTTGGTGCAATTTTCGGACCATTCATTGCGGGCCAACTCGCTGACAGGATAATCTCAACTGAAAAACTTTTGGCTATCAGCCACCTCATCGGTGCAGTGCTTGTGTACATGCTTGGCACTTCAGACACATTTATGGAGTTCGCAGTTCTCTCTGGCATTTACGGATTTGTGTATGCACCAACAATTGCGCTTACAAACTCTCTTGCATTTCACCATCTTCCAAACCGTGATCGAGATTTTGGAAAGGTTCGCTTGTGGGGAACCGTAGGTTGGATTGCCGCTGGCATTGCGGTAGGGCAATATCTTCGAATTTGGTCAACACCCACGGGTGTACCGCTCGAAGAAATTGCTGCTGCGCAAGATGCTGGGCGTGCTGTTGCATTTTCAGTAAGCGCTGCACTTGGAGTGGTGATGGGAATCTACTGTTTAACACTGCCCCATACTCCACCATCGAAAAATCAAAAGAATCGGTTCGCATGGCTTGAGACGTTACGAGAAATTCGAATGCAACCTCTTGTAACCCTCTTTGTCATCGCAGTTCCAGTCAGCATTATTCATCAGTTCTATTTTGTATACACAAGTGATTTTGTGACGGGCATCCAAAATACTGCTGGAAGCGATGCAGCAAATACATTTGCGAATGGAATTAATACTGTTCTAGGTGTCGGCGGTGGTGGACTCATGACAATCGGGCAGATGAGTGAAATTGTAGTACTGGCATGTATGCCGATACTCGCAGTAAAATTCAGCAAGAAAACGCTTTTATGTACAGGGCTTGTTGCGTATGGTTTGCGGATGGCAATATTTGCATACTTCCCAACACTTGTTCCTGTTCTCATCGGAGTAGCATTGCACGGCCTTTGCTTTGGTTGCTTTATCTTCGTTGCCTTCATGGTTGTCGATGAGTTTTGCTCGAAAGATGTGCGTGCAACTGCGCAAAACTTTTTCAATCTTGTCATTGTTGGCGTCGGAATTATCGTTGGCAGTTTGTTTGCAACAGCACTCGTTGGTGAATGGGCTATGGTGGATGGTGCAATGGACTACTCCGCGCTGTTCTCTGTACCAATGTGGTTGTCTGTGGCATGCTTCCTTATGCTTGTTGTGTTTTATCCCAGTAAAAAAGAATTACCGCCACTCGTCAGTTAACAAATAAACTCACCCCCGAAATAAACTCACCCCCGAGATAAACTCACCCCCGGTGAGTTTGTTTACAGCATGTCATTTCATCGGTCTAGTTTTGTCTCGCCAGGTGTTGGTACGGGGGGTACTGCAAGTTCGCCGAACTTGTACGCAGTTGGTCCTAGCAGCGTCGTACTGTTGAGCACATCGTTGTACGCAACTTTTTGTCCTGTGTACGCAGCCTCTCTTCCTAGGATTGCCATCATTGTTGATTGTGCCATGAAATGACCATCATTTATCGTTTTGCGATTCCCACGAATTGCATCATGTAGTTCGTTATGTTCAACTTGATACATGTTCGGCTGTTCGCCCGAATATTCCCAATCAGTTCCACCTGAAATGACCGGTGACCCAGTCCAACTATTCACAACACATGTTCCATTTGATCCAGTGATGTAATCATTGTTATCGTTGTAACAAAATGGCATTTGTCTGCAATGCAAATGTGCACGTCGTCCATCCTCGTATTCATAGACAACACCAAAGTGATCGTACACATTGCCAGACTCAGGACCTTCACGCATTTCGCGCCCGCCGACTGCGGTCGCGCTCACAGGCGTTACGTTATTCATTCCCCAGTTGATTTTGTCGACAGAGTGACATGCTTGTTCAACGATGTGATCACCGCCGAGCCAATCGAAATGCACCCAATTGCGCATTTGCCATTCCATATCACTCCAACTTTCTTTGCGAGGCTTAGTCCAAAGAGGAGTGGTGTAATAGGTTGCAAAGATTGACCGGACATCACCAATTTTTCCACCTAAAATTTGATCGTATGTTGCACGCATCGCAGGTGCGTATCGCCAGCAAAAACCTGACATTAAGTTTGTGTCATTTTCTTTTGCCAATGCTGCTGAAGCCATGACACTCCGAACGCCAGTGCCATCCACAGCCATTGGTTTTTCGCAGAAAACATGTTTTTTCGCCTTCACTGCAGCAGCAAGATGCGCAGGGCGAAAGTGGGGCGGTGTTGTCAAAATAACCATGTCAACACCGGAGTCAATGACTTGTTGAAATGCATTGAACCCAACGAATCGCCGTTCCATTGGAACAACTGCGCGGTCACCTTTTTCATCCTTCAGCGTACTTGCACTAGAAGTAAGTCGATCTTGAAATGCATCGCCCAATGCCCAAATCACTGCATCTTCATTTGCATTGAGTGATTGGTTGGCTGCACCTGTACCACGACCACCACAACCAATCAAGCCAATCTTCACCGGCTCACGCTTCTCTTGGATTGCCCAAGACGGGAGTGTCGTTGCAGCGACTGCTGCAACAGCGCTAGTTGTTTTTACAAAATCTCTTCGTGTTATGTCACTCATGTTTTTCACTATCTGTAGTTACAAGTCGAAGACCTACGTAATCTGCATCTGCAAACCACCAAGGGCTTCTGGGTAATTGTGGGTCAGTTTGATTCCAACTTTTCTCCGCTTCCAATATGCTAGCAGAACCTAATTCTTCTGCAGGTGTACGAAAACTTCCGCCGATGACACGTGGTCCATCTTTTGTGCTGACCCACTCGCCAACGTTCCCTCGCATGTCATAAATACCAAGGGAATTGGGTTCTTTTGTTGCTACGGGGTGTGTTGTTTTTTCGCTATTCCATTGATGCCACGCACCACCCTGTGCAACATCTGCAAGTTGCCACTGTTCAATTGTTGGAATTGTATACGTGCGGTTCGTTTTTGATGAAAGCCAAACGCAAAATGCTTCAGCAGCTTGATGTGACATCGAAATTGCAGGATAGCCAGTTCTTCCAAAACCTCGATCAACGGAGGCGTATGCAGGAGTAGGCCCTGTAATGGCGTCAACGCCGGCGTGTAAATTGTCTTGGCTGTTAATGAATTGCAAGAAAGAGTCATACAGGTCCCACGTAACTTCGGTTCGTGAAATCCAGAAATTTCCTTCTTCAGATTGCACGGGCATCATTTCTAGGACAACGGATGTGCCATCTACCGATTGAATAATTGGTTTTTGCTCCACAGTTGGCGAGCAACCAGCGAATATGAACAGTGCGATGGTATAGAAAATCTTCATGGAGATATTTTAGCTCGATGTACAATGGCATTTGCGAGTGCGACTGCAGAATCTTCGCAGTGCCGAAAGAATAAGGATGGTTCTACAAGTTCAAGTTCGTTGAGGAGTAACGTGCCTTTAGCATCGCGAAGATAGTCAAAGCGTGCATACAACAATTCTTTTTGATCGGGAACGTGGAGCAAAACTTCTTGCATTGTTTGGATTTCTGCTTCCGTAAACGTGTAGGATATATCGCTCGCGCCAAAATCATCTTGCACTCGATAGTCGCCCTCGACAGGAATTTTCTGAACGCCATGCGTGTACTTCCCATCAATGAAAATTGCTGAGAGCTCGCCCTCAGTTTCTACACTTTCAAGATATGGTTGCACCATCATGTCTTGATGTTTATTGGAATCAAGAAACTGTTGCGCTTGTGTAATCTCATCGATTGAAAAACGAAGCGTGTCAGAAGCACACGCCCCAACTTGTGGTTTGATAAATCCACGAGTTGCATTCAAGTTTTGCATGATGCGTGCTAATTCAGATTGCTCTCCCGTATCAATCCAAACAGTTGGCGCAATCGCAACCCCATTTGATTCAAGTTCTCTCAAATATGATTTGTGTGTATTCCAATCGACGATATTCGCGTTGTTACAAAGTCTTGGTACTGATTGACACCAAGTCACAAATTCTTCCTTTCGAGAATGGTAATCCCACGTTGTACGAATCACAGTGATGTCAAATTGATTCCAATCAAATTCAGCATCCCACGCGGGAAGTTGCACTTCTGCATCTAACTGTGTGAGTGCATTAATGAGTGGTTTGTCATCGACTTCCCAACCAGGCAGTTCCGTGCATGTTGCAAGTGCGATTTTCATACTTCGAGTGGTACTACATTAAACAGATCAACATCGACAAGACCAAGATCGCTGAGTTTTAGTTTTGGAATGACAGAGAGTGGTAGAAAACTAAGTGGCATAAACGGATCATCAAGCGGGCATCCGAGTTGATGAATTGCATCGAGCACCGCTTGTTGTTTTTGAATGACAACTGGCGCTGGTTCATCCGACATTAAGCCGGCAATTGATAGCGGCAAACTCGCGAGTACTTTGCCACCAGCGACGACGCACTGTCCGCCTTGCGGGCTTAAAGTCTGTGTTGCAAGCAACATGTCACTATCGTTGTCGCCGACAACTGCAATGTTGTGAGCATCATGCCCAACAGTAGAGGCAATCGCTCCACCTTGAAAGTTGAACCCTCTAACGAAACCAAGTCCAATGTTCCCTGTATTGTGATGCCGTTCGATCACTGCCATCTTTAAGACGTCTGCATCGGTTGAGTTGAGGTGGAGTTCTTCAGTAAAGAGTTGCCCTGGAATGAGACCAATAACACGAATAGGTTCAGAACGTACCTTGATGGAAAATGATTCTTGGGCAATCGTTGGAGGAAGGGACACACTATTTTTTGCAGGCGTCCAGTCTAGATTTGTTGCACAGGGTGAAATCATTTCTCCGTTTTGCGCGACTAAATTTCCGTGATGCCACGTTTGTTTTACTTTAAAGTTGCATAGATCATCAAAGATGATCAAGTTGGCAAACCGCCCTGTTTCGATCGAACCTTCTCGGTGTAAACCATAATGAATCGCTGGATGGATTGTGGCAATGCAGATTGCAAGAATCGGATCGAGACCGAGTGCGATTGATTTTCGAATGATGTGATCAATGTGTCCTTCATTTTTTAAATCTGCAGGGTGCCGGTCATCTGTGCAAAAGCAAATTTGGTGTGCGTTCTCTGGCGTGATGATTGGAAGGAGTGCTTCTAAGTTTCTCGCAGCGCTTCCCTCTCGGATATAAATTTGCAAACCCGCATCGAGTTTTTCTTGCGCTTCGTCAGCAGATGTTGATTCGTGATCACTTGAAATTCCAGAAGCAACGTATTTGAGTAGATCTTTGCCTCGAAGTCCCGGACAATGCCCATCTATTTTTTTGCCAAGTCGCAATCCCATTCGTATTTTTTTATGTACTTCAGGGTCATCGTGAATGACTCCCGGAAAATTCATCATTTCGGCAAGCGCGATGACTCTTTCATCCTCAAAAAGCGGTTCGAGATCGTCTGCAAGAAGGGTTGCGCCGCTTGTCTCAAGTGGTGAAGCGGGAACGCAAGAACTTGCAGCGAAGAAGCAGTCGATAGGAAGATCTTTTGCATCATCCATGATGAGTTTGATGCCGGGTATGCCGAGGACGTTTGCGATTTCATGGGGATCTAGAACAACAGTAGTTGTCCCGTGCGGCACGGCGAGATTACAAAATCCAGATGGTGGTAACATCGTAGACTCAACATGCATGTGCGCGTCTATGAGTCCTGGGGCAACGAATGCACCATCTACGTCGATTTTTTCTTTTGCATTGGTCGAATCGAAAGTAATTCTTCCCTGTTTAATCCCAATATCTTTTTGAATGATGGTCCGAGTTGTGACGTCAACGAGTTGACAATTAGTTAGAAGAACGTCAGCAGTCGTCATTCTGATTCTAACTCAACTGCATCACTTGGTTCCATGACGAGAACTTCAACTTTTTCTGGAGCGAACCTTGTAACGTCTACTTCGATGGGTGGCCACGTGTTGTAGTGCATTGGAATTGCAGTAGGTGCGCCGATGAGTTCAGCAGCTGCCGCTGCCATTTCAGGCCCCATTGTGAATCGGTCGCCGATTGGAAGCATTGCGATATCTGGTTTGAAAATATCACCGATGAGTTCCATGTCAGAAAAGAGGGAGGTGTCGCCCGCGTGGTAAAAGACAGCGCCATCGAATTCAATGACAAGCCCACATGGCATGCCCATGTATCTGCCATTAAAACTAGAGGAATGAAATGCTTGCGTGAATGAAATTGCACCGAATTCTGTTTCAATTCGGCCGCCGGGATTTCCTGGTTCGCATTTTTCATGCCCTTGTTCTTGGAGGTACTCGCAAATTTCGTATGCTGCAAAAACCGTTGCATCATTCGCTTTGGCGATGGGCTCGCAGTCGGCAAAGTGATCAAAATGACCATGTGTGATGGCAATGTGGGTGCATTTGACCTCACTAGCTTCGATTTTCGCTACGGGGTTATCAGTAAAAAATGGATCGATGAGAAGGGCGTGCGTCCCATTTTCGATCGTGAAAGCTGATTGACCATGAAAAGTTAGTTTGATTGGCATTGTGGCATGGTACCACTAAGACCGCGGTCAACTGCTTTATTTCACTTGGGATCAGTACTTGGGAATAAACTCACCCCCGGTGAATTATGGGAAATGCACGCCGAATATCAAGAAACTCACCGGGGGTGAGTTTCTTAGACCGCGGGTGAATTAATCGCGTCATATTGCGTTATCTAATCTGGGTGCTCTATTTGCGATTATTTCACCCGGGGTCAGTACTTGGAAATAAACTCACCCTCGGTGAGTTTATGGGAAATGCACGCCGAATATCAAGAAACTCACCGGGGGTGAGTTTACATGGCAGGGATCAGACCCAGTTGACAGACAAGATTGGTATGGGTACTATTCGGCGTAATTGAGAATGAGACTCAGTACCAAAAACAAACACTAGTTAAAAGGACCATTGCCATGTTTAAATATTTCATACCAGTACTTTTATTGCTCATCGGGAGCATGCCTAAAGTTGCGATTGCCTCATCCCGCTCAACGCCTTGGCTTTACCAGCCAAGAACGATGACTAAGGGCGATGTCGAATACGAACAGTGGGTCACATGGAAGACAAACAAGAAAAGTGATTCCCGTTTTGAAGAATTTCGTTTTCGACATGAAATTGAATGGGGTGTAACCGATGAATTTCAACTTGCTTTTTACGTTGCAGATTGGCGGCACAAACGAACCTCGACCGAGGAGCACACATATTTTCACGACGTTGCAGTTGAAGCAATCTATCAACTTCAAGCACCCAATCCAGATCAACTCGGCACTGCACTCTATGGCGAAGTGAAATATGGCTCGGACTTCTTTGAACTTGAAGGGAAACTCTTGCTTGAGAAGGAACTGGATCAGATCAGTCTTTTGTACAACTTCACAATTGAAGCAGAATGGGAAGGGCAAGATTTTGATGAGGACAAGGGAAAAATTGAAAACGCCTTTGCGATTACGTATCAACCAACACCATCGCTTACACTTGGAGCACAAGCAATTTGGGAAATAGAATTTCCAGATTGGTCAGAACAAGGTGATGATGTTGTTTCAATTGGCCCATCGATCTCTTACCAATCCGATGGTTGGTGGATTAGTGTATCACCTATTTTTCAGTTAACGAACATTGATACTGAACCAGATCTTCAACTTCGCATGCTTTTTGGTCTAGACTTTTGATGTATAAAATACTATTCATATTTGCACTTGCATTCTTATTTGTTGGCTGCATGGATGTGACCAAAGTAGCGCCAAAAATCAATACATTAGGTTTGCATCAAAACATTGCGATGCTCGAACTCGGAAGAGATGTCTACATCAACCAGTGCACGAAATGTCACAATGCAGTGCGGATTACACGGTACTCACAACAACAATGGGACAATGAGATTATGGAAGACATGATCCTTAAATCAAAATTGTCGAAATCTCAAGCAGCCGCAGTGACTGCTTATGTTCGAGCAGTATTAGAGAATAGTGTGACGCTGCATTAAGTGCGACGTCGTCGTCCCGCGCTAAGACCAGCGAGTGCAAGTAAAGCAATCGCGCCCGGTGCAGGAACGAACTGGTGTGAAAATGCATATTGCCCCAGCACAGAAAAGGCTGCTTGTTCTGCAACAGACCATCCATCATCCCCGTAGGTAATGAACTGGATTGGGTCAGGTGCGTACTCCGTAAAATCAACATCGTAGAGATTAGTCGTGCCATTTTGAGCAGCGGTGACATCACCCCAAGCAAAGCCAGCCGAGGTTTGATCATCGTCCCAAGCAAGAAGGGCAGTGACAAGTTGCGTATTGTTTCCCATGTCATACCAATCAACGTCGGATCCTGTATCGCCGCTTGCAAACCAGTTGGTGTCAGATCCAGTTGTTGCTGAAATACCAATAAACTGATCAGGCACACTGCCTGAAGGAGTATTTATGGGAACCCCACCGAATAGGCCAATAAAAGACATTCCAGAATCAGTACTTGCAAGCAAAAAAGACAGCCGCCCCTCAGTCTCAATGCCATCGTTTTGTAGAACTTGGGCAAGAATATCGAGTTCGCTCATGGTAAATGAAGTGTCACTTCCGCCAAGAATGCCCCCAATTTGACCCGCTTCAAGGTTAAATGAACCATCCACTGTGTCAATAGAGACATAATCACCAAGAGCCAATTGGGACAGGGCCAAGGACGTAACTAGGATTGTAAAACCAATAGTTTTGTGCATCTATATGCTCTCATCGACTTGATTTGATCTCAGTCTAAGGACTAATTACGTACGATTAATGAACAAAGTTGAAGTTATTTACCAAATAAACGGTAAAAACTACCTATTTTTACAAAATAGGGGCAACAAGCCCCACAGCATTTTGCCAAAGCTTCCTGCCAAGTGACCAATCTGAGACAGTTGTTGCGCTTAAAAGTGTTGAATTATCAATATAGGATTGCTGTAAAAACCGCAAATGGCTCGCGAAATCACTGTCAAATGCGAGCATACTAATTTCGAAATTCAATTCTAAACTTCTTCGATCTAAGTTTGCAGACCCGATCAAAGCGAGGCTCTTGTCAATCGTCACCGTTTTCGCATGAAGTAAACCACCATGAAATTCATGAATGTGCACACCCGCATCGAGCAAACGAGCGAACCTGCTTTTACTCGCTGCAGCGACCAGTCGAGAATCATTTCTCGCTGGAACGACAAGGTGTGTTTGCACTCCGCGACTTGCTGCAATTCGTAAAGCAGATTCTGTTGAAGTATCTGGAGAAAAATATGGAGTTGTAATAACAAGTTCATCTCTAGCACTATGAAATACTGTTTGTAATAAATCGGGAAGCGCTTGATTATTACTGTTGGGTCCAGTCGCCATAAATTGGACAGGGAATCCGCCTTCGACAGTCTGAACTGTTTCACGCAACATCGAAGATAAATTTTCATCACTGTCCATGAACCAGTCTTGAACAAAGACTGATTGGAGTTCTCTAACAGCAGGTCCAACAAGTCGAACTGAGGCATCAACCCAAGGAGCAAATTTTGGTTTCGGTGCAAACGAAGGCTCAGCAATATTCTGACTGCCAACGTAACCAATTGCGTTATCAATCACTGCGATTTTCCGGTGATTGCGTAAATCAAGTCGAACAAGCATCGCTCGAAGAAGATTCGCAGGGAGTGCTGCAGTCACTTGCACACCAGAGTCACGCAATTGCTTACAGTGCGTTGAACGCAGATAATCTTTTGAGCCGACCGCGTCAATGAGGAGCCTGCACGCTACGCCTCTCTTAGCGGCGTTTGACAATGCACGTGCAATTTTTGCGCCTGCCTGATCGTCAAGCATGATGTAGGAAAGAATGTGACAATGCGCAGTTGCTTCGTCAATGTCTTTTGCAAGGGAAGCAATCATTTCTTCTGAATCACCAAACAATTTTGCATCGTTCCCCCCAATTACCGTAGAAGCACCTACAGCTTCGGCAATACTTGCTATTGGTTGGTAGTCACTAACAACACAGCCTTGCGTGTGGCCTTCCTCTGGGCAATGAGAAGCATACCCTGAGGGAATAAGTGTTAATATTTCTTTGTGCCGCTTCCTACGGAGTGCTCCAAGACGTGTAGTGCCAAATAGCAAGTAAATAGCAGAACCGACAAACGGTAAAGCAACAAGCAACAGGATCCAAGCAAGTTTTGCAGATGGAGTTTTTTTTCGTTGCAAAAGTACTACGAAAATCATACATATTTTGAAAATAAGTTCGCCAATAAATAATATGACTGTCCACGACGCTTCGTTCATAGTGGCAAGATACACGAAAGCTCCCTAAGGGAATCAAAAACCAATTTTTGCGATTCGATCTGGCTGGGTAATGTCAAGACCAACAGATCTTCCGCGGTCGATTGCACCATGATCCCGATAGATATGATCAAGTCTTTCTATTTTTTCGCTCGCTAGCGCTTCCAAGCCATTTTCTTGGCCGGGAGCCGAGCCCCAAACTAAACGACACGGAGTTTCAGTAACGAGGGACAGTGAACCATCACTCGACCAATTTGATAAGTCAATCTCGCTGACCTGTAATGCCCATGGCTTATCATAAATTAAACGCAATACTTGAAGCGCAGCGATGACGTCACCGCCGTCCCACCGTAAACCCGGTCGTTGTGGTGCGGCGTGCTTAGGAGCGTTGAGGGTGACAAAGTGATAGCCAGAAGAAACTATTCTGCCTTCACGATTTGGCAAGATCATTCCCATTGCGTCTATAAAACGCGCGCCATTTGTGGTTCGAACTCTCGCGTGTGGTATTAAAAAAGTTGCATTAACTTGTGCGTGCGAAGAGTCTTCCCAAGAGACTTGATCAACTGCAGCAAACCAGCCAGTACTTTCAAGTGCATGTGATGCATTGATCAGTCCTTGCCGTCCGACAGGAATCGCAGCGAGGTGTGATCTCACTAAGTCTTGTAGTTCGGTGAGCAACGATGCGTCGAGCCAAACAGGGGGGGCATCGAAAGTTACAACGAGATCTTTTGCTGCAATTCGAGTTGCTCTTAAACTTGGGACGCTCAGTGCAGTCACCGTGATCAGCCCACCAATTGTGAGAATCCACGCAATAGTGATTGGTGATCGGAAAATCAGAAAGAACGCTTGTGTGCAATGCAGCAACAGCGCTCCAAATGAAGCGAATGCATTTCGAATAAAGATAAATCGTTTTCGGTGTCGACGTGCCATGGCGTACCACAACATCGGCAAATATTATCAATTGTCTTGAGTTGCGGATTCGATCAATTTTGTACAAAGCATTGTCATGTCCAAGCCAGTGTGTAATGCAGCCATGGGCAGCAAAGAATGATCTGTAAATCCTGGCATGGTGTTGACTTCTAAGAACCAAAGTCCATCATCATCAATAATAAAATCAACTCTTGCGAGATCTCGAATGTTCATTTCTTTTACGATTTCTAATGCCCCAAAAACACACGTTTGATCTGGAAGTTGTGGGTCAAGAATGTATCTCGTATCGTCGCGTTCATATTTGGCTGCGAAATCATAGTTGCCTGTAAATGGCACAATCTCAATTACAGGTAGAGGGTTTCCACAGACAACACTGACTGTAATCTCACGACCTTGTTTATAGGATTCAGCAAGTACTATGTTTCGATGTTGCAGGAGTTTTGGAAGGGCAACTTGAACCTCTTGTTCACTTTTACAAATAACGATGTCAACACTTGAGCCATCATCGGTTGGTTTTAAGACAAGTGGGGGTTGAAGATCACAGATTGGGGTCGTGATTTTTTCCCAGTTGGGAGTTTGAATACCAATATTTTGTGCAATTTGTTTACTAGCGATTTTATCCATCGCCTTTGCCGAAGCAATACTGCCAGACCCGACAAATGGAATATTGGTTTGTTCAAGAATTTGTTGTAGTGGTCCCCCCTCACCATACGGACCGTGGAGTACTGGAAAAATAACATCTGCTTTTAAGGCGACTAGTTCTTCTACAGTCGGCATTTCGATTAACTCTAAGGTTGTATGAAACGCTGGGTTTTTTTTAAGTGCTATTGAAACAGCAGTTCCAGATTCAATAGAGATTTCCCTTTCAGCATCAGGTCCTCCGATGAGGACTACGACATGTGGCTTGCTCATCGAACAACCTCATGATCTCGCGACCAAATGACAACTTCATTTTGTAAATGCACTTGTGTTTTGTCTTCAACCCGTTCACGAACAGTTTGCATCAAATCAATCACATTCCGTGCAGTTGCATTTGCACTTGTAATGATAAAATTTGCATGTTGGTTGCTGATGGAAGCACCGCCAACGCTAAAACCTTTGAGACCTGCGTTGTCAATGAGTTTTCCTGCAGACATACGCGTGCCGTCTGGAAGCAATGGATTTTTAAATGCACAACCTGCAGATGAATCGGAGAGTGGTTGGCATGATTTTTTCCAAGAAAATATTTCTTTTACTTTATTTCTAATCGCGATAGGGTCACACTCTTTGAGTGCAAAAGTAGAAGATAGAATGATTGGTTCAGCAATTCGGCTCTCGCGATAATTAAACCGAATACTATTTTTTTCGTGTGTGATTAACTCACCAGTGGAAGATAGGCATGTGACTGTTTCAAGAGAATCACTAATGCACCCAAACTTGCCGCCAGCATTCATGCGAATTGCACCACCGAATGATGCTGGAATACCAGCCATTGCTGTGAGACCTTCAAGACCGTGCCGAACAGTTTCCATGAGTGTTGTTGCCATGTCCGCGCCGGCCATGGCGTGGAGGGCATCACCGCGGTCTGTTTTGTGATATCGAGTTTGTTTAAAACACTCGTGGTCAAGTTTGATAACGATGCCATCCACTCCAATGTCATCAACGAGTAAGTTCGCTCCATTGCCGAGCACCCTACATGGAACTTTTGAATCATGGCATCGCCGAAGTAATATCGAAAGTGCATCTGCTGAGCGTGGTCGGACAAGCGCGTCTGCCTGCCCGCCAACGACAAAATGTGTCATTGTGCCAATTGCGGCATCAAATGTTACGTCAACGTCAAGGTCGCCAAAAAATGTAGATCTGAATCTTGCAGGCATGCTCGGCTTAGCGTACTCGCAATGGGGATTCAACGAGTTTATGACCGATGGTTGTCACCGGACCAGCACCCATAATGACGATTAAATCACCGTCTCGTGCGATTTTGAGCAAGTGATCTACGATTTCATCGAAGTTATTGATATGTTTTGCAGATGCGCCCTGAGCGGTTAACCTGTCAACGAGATCTTGGGCAGAAACACGTTGTTGCTCGGCGATTGAATCGCGAACAAAATAAATGTGTGGCACGATGATGACATCTGCGCTTGAAAAACTTTGCGCAAAGGCATCGAGCAAAAATCGTGTGCGACTGTGCTGATGTGGTTGAAAAACACAGATGAGTCGTTTTGGAAGTTCCGCTGCGCGAAGTGCGTTGAGCGTGAGTTCAATTTCAGTTGGGTGGTGGCCGTAATCGTCATACACGATCGCACTGCCGTCTTTGCATGGGAGTTCGCCAAGCCGTTGCAGTCTCCGATCGACTCCGCCGAAATTTTCGAGCGGTGCAATGATGTCGGTCCAGTCAACACCTAGATTTGCAGCATGTATTGCTGCAGCTGCAGCGTTTAGTGCATTATGTGATCCGGGCATAGGATTGGTCCACTGAATGGTCCACATCCCATCTCGAAGGATACCAACTCGTCGGACTGCTGGATCAAAAATGATTTGATAGTCAGCTTCAGGGTGAAAACCAAAAGTTTCTACCTTGCACGCAAGACTTGGAGTGATGAGTTGTCGATGCGCGTTGTCATGTCCGATGAGTAAATACCCACCATCATTTTCTGCTGGAATACGCATCGCAAATTGTTTGAATGATTCGATGATTGCATCGAGTGAACCGTATACATCAAGATGATCTTCTTCGATGTTATGAATGAGTGCAGTTGTTGGATGGTGATCATGGAACGAACGATTGAATTCACAAGATTCACAAACCAAGATACCCTGTTCGTTTACTCGCCGACCACTTTCAATTGTTGAAGATCCAACTCGGCTTGATCCGCCAATTTGTTCGCACGTTGCTCCAACGATAAAACTAGGATCCATTTCTGCGTGTAGGAGAATTGCACTGAGCATGGAAACGGTCGTTGATTTTCCGTGCGTACCAGCAAAACAGACCGCAGTTCTGCTTTGTTGTACTAGTCCGAGCATTTTTGCGTATGAAAGAACAGGGATACCAAGTTCTTCAGCAACGAGAATTTCTGGGTGTTCTTCTGCAATAGCAGCTGAAGCAACGACTGCGGACGTTGTTGGGTCGATGGACTGTCCGTCTTGGTTGTACTCGACATGTATTCCATCGCTCATGAGGCATTCAGTAATTGATGTTTTGGTTGAATCAGTGCCAGACACAGAAGCACCAAGTTGACTCAATAGCCTTGCGAGGCCGCTCATGCCACAGCCACCGATTCCTATAAAGTGGAAGGTTTTTCCAGAAAGTTCATCGGCATTGAAGGGGAAAGTGGGTGTTGGGCTCATCTCTATAGATTGTATCGCCGCCAATGGTCTTTGTTCTTGAGAATCTGACCGCGGGTTAGATTTCAGATGAGGTACAATCCTCGAATCATGTCACAACTCCACGCACAAATCTTAATTGTTGATGATGAACCGGATCACGCGGAAGTCATGGCAGAAGCACTCCGGCGGCTCGGTCATGTCTGTACGGTAGTTGATGGACTTGAATCAGCGAGATCAGAATTAACGCTTGGTAGTTTTGATCTTGTGATCACGGATATGGTGATGGAGGAGGAAGATTCGGGTTTGAAAGTTCTCGCCTTGGCAAAGGAACATCAAGACAGCAGTGCGACAATCGTAGTGACAGCCCATGGTGATATTGCAACGGCAAAGGCATCTCTTAAGGGCGGTGCATACGATTTTATTGAAAAGCCACTTGATCTTGATGTATTTCGAAATTTATCAACTCGAGCGCTCGAATTTGTCATGCTTCGGCAACAAAATGAAAGTCTCCGAGGCCAAGTTGATTCTGCCTATGGTTTTGAAGGGATCATTGGTGAGTCAAAGGCAATTACAAAAGTAATTGAACTGATTAGGCAAGTTGCTCAAAGTAACTTGTCAATTCTGATTACTGGTGAGTCAGGTACAGGGAAGGAACTCGTTGCCAAGGCTGTGCACAATCATTCCAAACGTGCTTCGAAAAGATACGTGGCGTTTAACTGTGCAGGTCAAAGCGAATCGCTCATTGAAGACCAACTCTTTGGTCACGTCCGAGGCGCGTTTACAGGAGCGGATAGAGATCGCGAAGGTATTTTTGAATACGCAAACAATGGCACAATTTTCTTGGATGAAATTGGAGATATGCCACCAACAATGCAAGCCAAATTACTTCGTGTTTTAGAAACGGGTGATGTTATTCGTCTTGGGCAAAATAATTCACGATCTACCGACGTTCGTTTTGTTTCTGCAACAAATCAGGATTTACCTGAACGATGCAAAACTGGTGAGTTTAGAGAAGATTTGCTTTTTAGAATTAAGGGAGCTGAGATAAAAATTCCTCCTTTGCGTGATCGTCGTGAAGACATTCCGCTCTTGGCAAATCACGCGCTTGGAAAATACGCCGCAGACATGGCTATTTCTATTCCGGAAATTTCAGAACCCGCGATGTTACGCTTGGTTGGGTATGATTGGCCCGGAAATGTACGCGAATTGATGAATGTTGTGCAAAGAATGGCAGTGATGTCGAGCGGGAAAAAAATTGAACTTGCACAAGTTCCAGATGAAGTTAGAAGTAGTCAATCTGACGATGCACCAGATTTGGGAAGCCTCGCTGGAGTGGGCTTAGATAAACTTGAAAAAGAAGCAATTCGTCAAACACTCGCGATGACAGGTGGGAATCGCGAACAAACTGCAAATTTGCTTGGGATTGGCGAGCGAACGCTGTATCGTAAACTCAAGGAGTACGGCGTAAAGTAAAGTTATTCGTAGCTGATCGTACCAGTGCTCGCTGCAATTAAAAGGGCGCTATCACTTTCACCAATAATGAGTGAGATGGATGTTTCCAGAGTGAAATCAGCAAGGCCACCCGTAGAATCAAAAGCAATGATGTTGTCCGCTGCGTTCGTGCTCAGAGACACACCCTCTGCAGGTCTGCCTCTGCCTTCTCCAACTGTGAGTGTGAGGGGATCATCAGAATTGGTTTCTAAAACGGGTATTTCTGGATCGCTGATCAGCGCAATGTGCCATCCCGTACCATTTTCGTGAATGACAAGACCATACGCATCTTCTGGATGTGTAATTGCAAGAATTTGTGTGTGCTCCAGATCACTTGTGAGTAACCGCTCCGCTGCATCAAGACGAAGGGCATCAGTATCCCCGATTAGGGGGACTGCAAGTGCTGCAAGAATTGCGAGAACAGCGAGCGACATCATTAATTCAACAAGCGTAAAACCTGATCGTCTCATTGTTTGATTCCTCCGGCGAGCATTGTTCCATGTTCTCTGCGTGCTTGCCTGACAAGTTCTTCCCAGCGATGGGTGTCTGCTGCGAACATCAACATTATAAAGATGACGTCATTTGGCCTTGCTGTTGGTTCATCTCGCCAATCTGCCCAGCGGTTCGTTGCAGAAGCGTACTCCTGATCACTTATTGAAGCGATGATTGAGTTGATGAGGTCGGCATTTAATTCAGTCATGTTTCCAATTTCAGAAAACAATTGACCATCGTCATCGTAAAGAGGGCTGTTGTGGTCTGCGTACCCACCGTGATCTAGGGTCGCGTCATACAACAAGCGAGATGCGCCTTCCATCGATACTTCGTCAGCGGCAACTCTGCCGCATAATGTTGAAATTCCTTCAAATGAAACTTCACTCTCGGGTGCATAAATTTCTGCCTTGATAGTTGTAATGCCATCAATTTCCCAATCATTGTTGCCATGCCCAAAAAGTTGTACTCTTGATGGGTCCATCCAAGATTGGTGCGATTGATTTTCATTTCCGATGTAGCTTGATGAAATATGTACATCACCGGCAACATGCATAGTAAGTGTAGCATTGTCTGCGAGTATTATTTTTGTGCCGTTGAGTAAAAAATCTTGTTGCACATTTACTGTCACATCACCTTGAATTTCAATAGTGTTGCCAACATCGAGATGTAATGTTTCCATGTCATAGGTGCCCGATTGAATAACAGTGTTATTGTTTGTAGATCTGTTGCTGTGCCGATTTCCAAATGCAAAATTCTGGATCCAACTTGAAAAACCTGAACGATCCGTTGTGTGTTCTGTTTCTGCGCTTGAAAGGGTGAGGATTGATCCACTTGTTGGTGCAGAAGGTGGGGCAGGCAGGATTGGTTCACCTGTAAAACCATGTCTCTCAACCGAGGCACTCGATAGCATTGACGATGCATTGCTCGGTGCATGTAATTCAAGAGGACTGCGTTGTGTTGGTGAATCTATTTCAACGGAAAGGGGTCCTGTCGCGAGCGTGCCAATGCGAAGTGGATTTGCTTGCAACGAAAGGGGAGACGCTTGCCAAAGTTGAACCGATGCAACGTCGTCGATTTCGATTGATGATGTTGCGAAGATAGCGTATTCACTGAAATCAAAATCATACTCTTCTTCATTTGGAATTATTGTCGCGTACGCTTGTGTTGTTTGCGTAACTTGGTTGACTGTAGAGGTGATCGTTATTTCTACTTCGCTTGTTTCTTCATTAGGTGGCAACGATGTGTTCGCGTCTACTACGGAAATTGAAACAATACCATCGTCAATGTGGAATTCAGAAAGAAGAACACCGTCGATGTGTTCAGTTTGCCATTCTGTATCAGTTTCAAGAATTGCTATCGCAACTTCGAGCCCAGATTCAGCGACTGCACGCGCACGTGCCGCCGATTCAATGTTAGTTCCAATTGCAATTGAGTTGTCTGTACTTCCGAAATATGCAACAGCCATCGTGCCAGTGACAAGAATGGCAACCATAACAAGCATCAGTGCGATTCCTCGTCGTTCATGCATTACTGTTGCTCCTGTGGTGGAAGATGTTGACGGATTGATTCGTCGACAAGGGCTTCACTTGATGGTCCAAAATTTGTGCTGAGTGAAAATCGTACGCAGATTCTGGTTGCAGAGATCGGATCTATCTCATTTATCCAAATTGAGCATGTTTCCATTGCATCTACAAGCGCGAATTCACTGACTAAGTCAGATGATTCGAAGGTTGTGAGCATCTCGTTGTAATTTGTCGACTCGTCACACTCAGTATCCGCAGCATCAATCATGGATTGTGACCAGTTGTCAGGGAAATCAATAAATTTTACGATGAAGGCCTTGTTGGGCGCATCAAAAGTAAGCCAGCGAATTTCAGAAGCGTGAACAGTGCCACTTTCGCGAGCATCATCAAGCCAGATGGTTAGTGTGGTGTCACCTTTATCCAAAAGGCAGCGGGCTGGCGCGATGTATGCAGAAAGTCGAACTTGCGTTGTTGCGAGTTGTACTGCTGTGCGACGACCATCATCTCTTGAAGTAAGACCATTTGAAACTGCCGCCATCATGGATGCGATAGCAGCGCCGATGATCGCGGTGATTCCGATCGCTAATATCATTTCCAATAATGTAAGACCGCGTCGGTTCATGAACTTGGCTCCGCAATAAATCTTTCAAGGTTTGCTAACTCTCGGTCGTTTTTTGTAAATGCAATGACGTTGATCGTTTTACCAGTGATGTAAATTTGTAATGCATCGACGAAAATTTCTGTTGGTCTGATTGTCACTTTTCTTCCAACTTGTTTCCAATCGCCTTCGAGGGCAAGCCCCGTTGGATCAGTGAGCGAACCGACCTCTTCTTCAAAACCATGCCACGTATCTAGAATCTCCCAATCGGATTCACCAATTTGTGAGAGGAGAGATTCCGCAGCGATGCTCGCAACGATTCGTTCGCGAACTTCAAGATTTTGTTGTTGGGCAGCAACAATTGCTTGGGTGATCGAACTCACAGCAAGCGTGAGTAAGCCAACAGCAATCATGACTTCTAGGAGGGCGATGCCTTTTCTAGAACGATGGTGACGAGAATACATACGCTATTCATCGAAACCATCGAGGAGACGCATCGGCGTGAGTTTCCTTGATTGTCACAATTTTGAACCTTCAATCGATGCGAGTGGCATTGATTGCCTACATTGCCATCTTTATAGTCCTATAACTCATCATGTCCGGGGTAAGTTTCGAGCGAATAAACTCACCGGGGGTGAGTTTATTTCCGGGGGTGAGTTAATTCCAAAGAACTGACCCCGGGTGAAATAATCGCAAACAGTGCTCCGAGAAAAATAACGCAAATAATGCGATTAATTCACCCGCGGTCTAATAAACTCACCGGGGGTGAATTAATTCCGGGGGTGAATTTATTCCGGGGGTGAGTTTATTGCTCTGGCGTCAAATGCTCGGTTTTTGATTTATAAAAGCGTTCTGGAGCATTGGCAGCTTGAAGGAATAGATTGTTTGTTTACTAGCGGGTTGCGATCGGTGGGGCACACGTCATAATGCGCACACTATGCCGTGGCGGCTCTATCGATACATGCTTTTAGATATGCTCCGGCAATTCGCGCTCACCGCAGCCGTCTTGGTGGTTGTCATTGCATTTGGAGCAGCGATCAAACCACTTTCGAATGACAGTTTGATTTCTCCGCTTGATGCTGCAATATTTGTAGGTTACGCCATGATCCCGATGCTGCAGTTCGCGCTTCCATTCGCAGCTGCGTTTGCAGTCACGTTGACTTTTCACCGCCTTTCACAAGACAACGAAATAATCGCAATGGCAGTTGCTGGTCAATCCTACACTCGAATCTTGGCACCATTTGCAGCGCTTGGACTTTCGTTAACAATTCTGTTGGGCGTACTCACGCAGTGGGTGATCCCGAGTTTTATTGGAAAGATGGCGGAATCACTCGCAGCAGACATGCCACGAATGCTGACAAGATCTATTCAACAACACGCTCCCTTTGTCCAAGGTGATTTAGTGATCTGGGCAGAACGAGTTTTCCTTGGCGGAGAGTATGGCGATCGAATAGTGTTAGATCGAGCAGCAGTTGCAAAAGTAAATTCACAAAATCGTCCAGAAATGTATCTCACTTCATCCGCAACTTCAATTGACATTGATAAAAAAAACAAAGAATCATCTTTGCATATTCGAAGTATGAATACTGTGCAATGGACGGATGATGGTGGCGGAGCAGGTTCGACCAGAGGTGCACTTGATAGCAAGTTAACACACGCTATTGGTATGCATTCAGAAACAAATCGCAGACCCGCAACGATGACTCGAAGCGAATTGTTACACGCAGAAGAAAATCCCGCACTCTATCCACCAGTAAGAAAAGCGGTTGAGTATCTTCGAGATCAAATTATTTTGCAAGAATATTGGAATTCTTTGTCAGCATATTTCAACACAAAGAATGAAATGAGGTTTATATCTTCAATCAATAATCAACATTTTAATGTGAAAGCAAATCGTGTTACAAATGGCAAATTCAGAGGAAAAATTGAAGTGGATTTGACAAGAAGGAGTGGAGAGACAAGTCTACTCATTCCCCAAACAGCTCGTTTGAAACCAGATCAAGCTGAGGACGGAACAATTACTTCTTTGACACTTTTGTTAGGCGAAGTTCGCGTTGGTGTTGGCGAAATAGGCGAAAATCGCCGGACTGAATTACAGATTCAGGCGCTGCATGTGGATGCTGACATTGCAATACCAACGATTGGCAACAATATTCCTGAGTTGCTCTCGAGAGCAAGCGACATTGAAAAAGGCTCAATTCCAAATGCAGTAAAACGGCTTCTTGTACATTTACAAAATCTACAAGAGCAAGTTATAAGTAGAATTAACCAACGGTGGGCAATGAGTGCAAGTGCAGTATTGATAGTTCTACTTGGTAGTATTACTGCAATTCGATTTCGTAACAAAACAGCACTAGGCACATTCACAAGAGTGTTCTTTCCGACGGTTGTTGCTGTGATCCTCGTCTTCGCAGGAGGTCAGATTGTTCGTGATGGACGAATGGCTTTTGGGTTTACCATCATGTGGTCAGGAAACATTGGAATGCTTATTCTCATTCTGTTTTCGTGGAAGAAACTGAGGATCCACTAAATGAGTAAGTTGACAAAATCAATTGTGACACGCATGACGATGAATTTCATCATCTTGTTTGTTTTGATATTTGTTCTTGGTTCTATGATAGATCTTATTGTGAATCTCGAAGAATTTGATAAAGCCGCTGTGAGAATGGCTGAAGATGGTGGAATATTTGCAAGAATTTACGCCATTTTGTACGTTGCAGTTGGTTTTGAAGGACCTCGAGTTTTTCAAGTGTATGCTTATTTTCACGGACTTATCGCAATTGGTGCAATGGGTTTCACCGCAGCACAAATGTGGAAATCTCGTGAGTTTGTTGCAATGATGGCTGCGGGCATCTCACTTCGCAGTGTTGCAACGCCATTTATAGCGGTTGCGTGTTTCATCAGTGGAGTTGCACTTTTAAATCAAGAATTTATGTTGCCAAATGTGGCACCACTATTACTTCGATCACATGGTGATGTTGGAAATGATTCTGTACAAGCGTTTCCTGTGCCATTTACTCCCGACCGAAACAACACACTCTTGATCGCTTCATCTCTTGATCCTGCAACTGGAATTCTCTCGTACCCAACTTTTTTAATTCGCAACAAAACCGGTCAAATGATCCAACGAGTGTACGCAACAAACGCAACTTGGGATGGCGAAAAACTTGGTTGGGCATTAGAAGATGGAAAATCATCACTGATCACAACAGGAGATGAGAAGAATCAAGTAACAGCCTACGCACCAGAAGATGTTGCGTTTTTCGAAACTGATCTTTCTCCCCATTTGCTTACATTACATCGATACGGACAATATCTCGGTCTACTTGGCATTTCTCAACTCAATCAAATGTTGGAAACGGTGGGCACTTTTGATATTGGATTACTAAAACGCCACTGGTATGCAAGGTTTTCAACAATTGCGATGAATATTTTTGCAATGTTGATAGTGATCCCGCTCTTTGTTACAAAAGAACAGATATCAATTGTCCGACAGTCCGTTCGGTGCGCAGGTATCTCAATCACGATTTTGTTTGGTGGTTCTTTTGTTATGTTAATGGCATTGCCCGGAATTCCAGCAATCGCTAGCGTGTTTTTGCCAGCCATTCTGTTGTTCCCATTTGCATTGGCGCGAATGGCTTCAATAAAAACGTAACTTTTTATCGTTGCGATGCTCGTTTTAATGTTGGATCAATGATATTCGGATTTATATTTGCACGGAGTCGTTTGGATAACTGATCCATTTCTAGTTGCTCCATTGCTAGCCTGCTCAATTGTTCCATCTCTTCTCGGACGTCGGCAAGGTGAACGGTTTGCACTGTTGGGGGGTCGGTCACAGTGATGAGCAACCAGCGGTCTTCGATTAATATTGGGGGTGAACAATCACCAACTTCTAATGTTTGGATCAGTTCTCGAACTGAAGTTGGCCAAAGCGGATCTGCTGGGCTAATTGGTGCAACGACGCCGCCCATTGGACTGCTTGGATCAATGGAGATGCGTTGTGCAACAGTTGCGAAAGATTCTCCATCCTGAATATTTCTTCGCGCTTGTGAAGCTTGGTCCAGTGTCGATGTAACGAGTATTTGTACAGGGAATTTTGGGCCATGCAGTAAGGCAAACATTCTCTGTACAGAGGCATCTGTGATATTAATATTTTGTTGCACAAGTTTTCTTAACCCAGCATTTCTTTTACAAAGTGCTTGAAGGCGAATTTTTCCGTAGCCACGTTTTGCTAATATGAGATTGAGATCAGAAGCGGAATTGTTTTGGAGCGTGCGGAGAAGAACATTTCTCTCGAAATTAATTTCTTCATGGGTTAACTCGGGTAAGTGATGTTGGTCGAACGCATGTTGAATTGCGCGGCTAAGCAACAGATCTTGGAAGATTTCATCACCACTTGATTCAACTAAATGATCCCACATATCTTGCCGAGTTATTGATTGCCCAGAAACGATTGCAACTACTCTAGAAGGAGTTTTTCGATCTATTTTGACTTTATTTTGAAATGGTTTCGATGTTTTTTCTCCGCAACCGAGAAAAAATGCAAGAATGATCAAGACAAATACAGGTAGGTTGAGTATTCTGTGGTTCATGGCTAAGCAAAGGATACTCGCCTGCCCACTGTGTGGGGAGACCCAATATGAACAATCCGTATGCAAGCAATGCGGGGGTAAGTTAGACGCAGATGGTCTTCTTTTGGCTGAAGCATCATTTGGTCCTTGGTTTATACGCGACGAGGACAATCCATTCGCGCCAGGAATGACGTATGACCTTCTCGTTGAAAAAATAGGAGACAAGAAGCTCAATCGATTTTCTCTTGTCAGAGGTCCGACGACAAGGCAATTGTGGATTCTTGCAAAAAGAGTACCGGGAATTGCACATCTTCTTGGTCGTTGCCATCGCTGTGATGAACATGTTGATCCTACTTCACTCGCATGTCATATGTGCGATGTTGCTTTTGGCGGATATCGAGATCGAGATTCTCTTGGGCTCGAAGAAAACAAATCGAAGAAAGTGGAAGCAAACGGAGTTTCTTCTTTTTTAGGTGACACAGCGATTTTTGAAACGTGCTCGGAGCCGCTCTCAGTGCCAATTCGAGCACAACCCAATACGGAGCGGGCAGAGAACAATAGTGACAATGACAGTGATGGTGCTGTACGTGACGAACCGGGAAGTCCTGCCTTTAGAGCACTCCAGCGCCACGTCAATAGTGTGCAGCGGACCAATCGGATCTTGATGGTAGCGTTGGGTGCCGTTTGCCTAATTTTGGTTTTAGTCATCGTGATGCGGTAGGGCGCTAGAGGGGTTACCGGACTTGGACAAGAGAGATTATCGAAGGAGGGGGCATCATGCCGATGGCTTCTTGACTGCCATTTGGCAGTGGGATCAGCGCGGCGGCTCTCGTTGTTTCCCCTCGGACAGGATGTTCGCTCGCTGAGTTTGCGAGGACCGAAGGATTGAGTCAGACCGCAAGGATTGCGATACACATGAAAGTGCAGACAACGAGATTTGGATCAGTCGAGGTCGATGCGACTAGAATCATAGAGTTTCCATCGGGCTTGCTTGGTTTTTCAAGTTATACAACATACGCACTCTTACAACCCGACGATGACGGGCTTTTTTATTGGCTTCAATCAACTGAAGCGCCCGAATTGGCTTTTGTTGTCACTGATCCATCTACTTGGGTACCAGAATATCAAGCGAATGTGCGCAGAGAGCAAATGGATGAACTAGAGCTCACAGATTTAGATGCTGCACAAACATTCGTAATTGTAAACAAATACGATCTTGCCTTGACAGTCAATTTGCAAGGTCCAATTGTCGTAAATTTAGGAAGTAGAAAAGCAATGCAGCTTGTACTGGTGGACAAGCGTTGGACAACTCGCCACGAGATTGTTCGTATTGCTTCGGAGCAACGCATTTCTGCTTAATTTGAATCTATATAACTGGGAAAGTCCAAGGAAGGACTCCCACGTGCTGTATTGCACAAAACCCTTGAGGAAGGACCCTAACTATGCTAGTTCTATCACGCCATCGGGACGAAACAATTATGATCGGTGATGACATTGAGTTGACCATCGTGGATATCCGAGGAGACAAAGTTCGCATCGGTGTGAAAGCTCCATCGAATATACCAGTGCATCGAAAAGAAGTGTACGATGCGATTCGGCTTGAAAACGAGGGTGCCTCGGAGTTTAACCAGAGCGATCTGAAAGAAGTTAGACCGCCCCGTATCGCAGGAATGTGATCGTCACCGCAACTTATCAGCAGTCAATATTTTTCCAAGTTCGACACCGGGCTGATCGTATGGATTCACATTGAGTAGACAGCCTGCTAGGGCGGTTGTTATTTCCCAAAGTGCGAAGAACTGTCCAATGGCATGCGCATTCACTTCCGGAAGTGTTAATGTCCACGCGACTTGTTCTGCTTCAGAAACTGCTTGCGTAGTTGCTTCTTGCTCTGCAATCAAGACCTGCCGCATTGTTTTGTCGCAGAGCCATGATATATTTTTTGATATTGTTTGTTCACCTAAAGAAATGTCATCATCACAGGCAACACCAATGAAACCAATAACTTTATCTGCGGGACCTTCACGCCAAAGTTGTAACATGGAGTGTTGATCAGTTGCGCCAATTGCAACGAGTGGAGTTGGTCCGATTCGAACACCATTTTCATTTATTTTCCCAAGTGATTCGGACCAAAGTTGTACCCACCAATGCGAGAGATTTGTTAAGCCGGTGCAGTATGGCATCATCACTTGTGTTGTTCTATTTTCAACAACATACCCCGCAAGAAAGGTTGCAAGTGAAAATGCAATGTTGTCTGTTGATTTGCAATGCGCTGCCATTTCTTTGGCACCATCGAGCAAAGCAACAATGTCAACTCCGCACATTGCGGCTGGAAACAATCCAACTGGTGATAAGACACTGAACCGTCCACCGACCCCTTCAGGAACGAGGAGTGTTTCCCAACCCTTTTTACTCGCAAAATCTCTGAGTGATCCAGTTTCTCCTGTGATTGCAACAAAGGTTGCTGAGGATAACTCCCGCATTGCAACCATGAGATTTGCTGCAATTTCTACGGTTTCACCTGATTTTGAGATGACGCAAACAACAGTGTGTTCTAGTTGAGGGTCATCTGTTTTAATCGTGTCAAAAGTTGAAGCGACAACTGTTGGGTCGATGTTGTCAAGCACAAACAATCGAGGACCGTTCCGTTTCTCGTGTGAAAGAAGATTCCAGTTTGGATCTAACAAAGCGTTTTGAATCGCTTTTAATCCAAGTGACGATCCCCCAATACCAATGACAAGTAAGTTTGTACAGTTTGGTCGCAAAGACGAAACAAGGGCGTTGACATTTCTTTCATTCTCTGACCGCAGTGGTCCATCCCAAAGATCTCGCCATTGCTCATTTTTACTTTGAACTGATTCAACAAGATCAAAATTTTGTTGTGGCGGAGTTCCAAGGATGAGATTGATCATTTTCATTGTGACTGTAATGCTTGCTCTAAATCTTCTAGTAAGTCTTCGCAGTCTTCAATTCCGATGCTAAGACGAACAAGCCCATCGTCAATACCAAGAGTTTCTCGCATTTCTGGAGGAACCGATGCGTGTGTCATAATTGCAGGGTGTTCTACGAGTGATTCAACACCACCAAGAGATTCGGCAAGTGCAAAAATACGAAGTTTTTCTAGGAAAGTTCTACTTGCATCAAGCCCACCATGGAGAATGCATGTGATCATGCCTCCGCCTGCAATCGTGCCATCCATTGTCATTTGTTTTTTCGCAATCTCGTATTGAGGGTGACTTGGGAGTCCAGGATAGATGACGCGGTCAATGGCATCGTGTTGTTCTAACCATGATGCAATACGAAGTGCGCTTTCACAATGTCTTCGCATTCGAAGACCAAGAGTTTTGATGCCTCGGAGTGCAAGATAAGAGTCAAAGGGACCAAGTACAGAGCCGACGGAGTTTTGAAGGAACCGTATTCTTTCTGCTAATTCTTTTTGTCCTGTTACGAGAATACCGCACACCACATCGCTGTGTCCGCCAATATATTTCGTGCCCGAATGCATCACAATATCGAAACCGAGAGAGAGCGGAAGTTGAATCGCTGGTGTTGCGAACGTGTTGTCGCAAGCAAGCAAAATGCCTCGATCTTTTGCAATTGTTGCAATCGCTTCAAGGTCGACTATTTTTAGCGTTGGATTTGTTGGTGTTTCGATCCAGATAAGTTTTGTGTTTTCTTGAATTGCATCTGCAAGTGCATCCGCATTGGTGAGATCAACGTGGGAAAACTCTAGCCCTGCGGATCTTTCTCTTACTTTAGAGAAGAGACGATGTGTTCCACCGTAGAGGTCGTCCATGGCAACGATATGATCTCCACAGTCGAACAATTCGAGAAGTGTTCCGATTGCAGCCATTCCACTGGCAAACGCAAATCCACCGTAGGAAGCATCATCTGCTTCAGTGAGATCAGACCCCTCAAGCCTTGCGATGCATCGTTCCATCGCGTACCGAGTTGGGTTGTGGCTTCTGGTGTATTCGAAACCTTTGTGCACACCGGGCGATTCTTGCACGTAGGTGGAAGAAAGGAAGACGGGCGGCATCACTGCACCGGTTACAGGTTCGGGAGACTGTCCTGCATGGACAACTTTTGAATCAAATCGTTTGGTATTGGTCAACGTGGTAACTGCCTACGTAAGTGGTTGATGAGATCTATTTTTGTAATGAGACCAAGAAAATTATTTTCGTCATCAAGGACGATTGCAACTTTGTCTTGGGTAAAGAGTGGTACAAGTTCGTCTATAGAAGCACTCGCATTGATGGTGTCGAGATTGGAAGTCATGAAATCAGAACAGGGGCAAGCAAAGTTTTCATTATTTTTAGTGACAGCAAGAAGAACATCTGATTCATCAATAATGCCTACAACAGATCCTTGACTATCGACAACTGCGAGTTGGCTGATGTCATACAACCGCATCGTCTTTATTGCTTGGATCAGTGGGATAGTTGGTGAGAGTGTGTGATCTTCTTTGCGTTGGTGTCTGCGGCTGATGAGATCTCTAAGGTTTCCATACGATGTACGATCTTGGAATCCTTGATCAAGCATCCAATAATCATTGAACATTTTTCCTAAATATTTTGACCCGTGGTCGCACACAAAAGTAACAACGCGCTTTGGTTCTGTTTGTTGTTTACACCATCGTAATGCCGTGGCAACAAGTGTTCCTGTTGATGAACCAGCAAGAATGCCTTCAGCTTTAAGTAACGCTCTTGCGGTCTCAAATGATTCTTTGTCGCTAATTGCAATAGCACTTGTCACGACGTCAAGATCGGTGATGGGTGGAACGAAATCTTCTCCAATCCCTTCAACAAGCCAAGCGCCCGGAGAGACGTGTGCTCCATCATTGACAAGTGGAGCGACAATCGAGCCTTCGGGATCAGCAAGTATGATTTCAATATCTGGATTTTGTTCTTTGAAGTATCGACCGAGGCCGGTGATTGTTCCTCCTGAACCGATACCAGCAATCACTGCATCTATTTTTCCATCCATCTGTTCCCAAAGTTCGGGTGCAGTTGTTGAGTAGTGCGCTTCAACATTGGCATCGTTTTCAAACTGGTTGATGTAGTACCAACCGTTCTCTTCAGAGAGTCGTTTGGCAACATCTTGATAGTATTCCGGGTTTCCCTTTTCGACATCGCTTCGAGCCATGATGACGGTTGCGCCCATTGCTCGAAGGTGATCTATCTTCGCTTCACTCATTTTGTCAGGAACTACGACTGTAATATCATATCCTTTTTGGGAAGCCACCAGTGCAAGGGCAATACCAGTATTGCCAGCAGTTGCTTCGATGAGACGAGCTCCCGGTTTCAAGTGTCCTTCACGTTCTGCTTTTTCGATCATTGTGATAGCGATGCGATCTTTGATCGATTGACCGGGGTTTTGGGATTCCATTTTGAGAAACAACTCACATGTGCCTGTGTCGAGTGTGTGCACTTTCAGAAGGGGAGTGTTTCCAACGAGATCGAGTATTGAATCGATAGTAGCGGGGAGGCGTTCTTGCGTTTCTGGCATTTTTGCATTGTAACAAGACCGCAGGTGAATTAAACGCAGCTCCACATGAAGTTGCAGCAAGCGTGGAGTGCTTCATGGGATCAGCGGAGCAAGCGCAGTTGGGTTTCATATGTAGTGCTTCAGGCGCTAGCGAAACAAGTGTGACTAGGAGGGCGAAGCAAGTGACCCTTTATGGGTCATCGATGGAGCCCGACGAAGTCACGCGAAGTTGCAGCAAGCGTGGAGTGCTTCATGGAATCAGCGGAGCAAGCGCAGTTGGGTTTCATATGTAGTGCTTCAGGCGCTAGCGAAACAAGTGTGACTAGGAGGGCGAAGCAAGTGACCCTTTATGGGTCATCGATGGAGCCCGACGAAGTCACGCGAAGTTGCAGCAAGCGTGGAGTGCTTCA
>JACKQG010001485.1_pt1 | contig 32353 bp, 27 predicted proteins | sample 8237621 | NCBI WGS metagenome assembly JACKQG01 (sample SAMN15677084, study PRJNA649215) | marine metagenome | biome: marine; feature: Black Sea; material: saline water; isolation source: suspended particulate matter (SPM) from the Black Sea western gyre | collected 2013-06-09/2013-06-10 | depth...
AGCTAATGCCAAGTGCCAATTCCTCAGGCTTCTTCCAACTCTCGTCCACCCCCGCATTCGCCGCCGCATACGCCGCGTAATCCTTCACCCGTGTCTCCCAAATGCAAAACTGCACCTCTGTCCCCTGAACCGGCACAAACTTCATGCCGAGCGTGTTGGTGAAGAATTTGGGAGGAGTGGGCTCCTTGTCCTTCGTCACCACCGCCACAGCGGCCACAGCGACCACAGCGGCCACAGCAGCCACCCACTTGAGCATCCCGCCAGATTTTTCAGGTTCGGGCTGGGCGGTCGCGTGCTGTGAAGTCGAATGACTCTCCCTCTTCCGGGCCCTTTCCTGTTGAGGTTGCCGCTGGGCGCGGGGGGAAGGGGCGGCGGGCTTGGTTTTTTCGGGTGGCTTGGCTGGAATTCGTTGCACTTCCGGCTGCACGGGCGGACTCGCGGGCTCGTCCCTCCAAGGAGCCGGTTCGTCGGTTGGGCTGTCATTGGAGGGACGAGCCTGCGAGTCCGTTTCAACAACTTCCGCCTCCGCCACAGGCGTGGCAAAGCTCTCCACTTCCAGCGCCTGTTTGATTTGATTGAGCGCGGGCCGGTCAGCGGGTTCGTCCTCCAGGCATTGCTCGATGAGGGCTGCCCACGCGGGCGGGCAGTCGGGGCGTTGGGTCTGGATTTTCAAGCGTCGTCCGGGGCGGCGACTGGTGAGTAGCTCGTGCCAAATAACGCCCAAGGCAAACACATCCGTGGCGGCAGTGATCTCCATCCCCTCGGCCTGTTCCGGCGCCATATAATGCATCGTGCCGGCAAAGGTGCCGGTGCGGGTGAGCACGGTACTTTGCTCGCCGCCGACTTGCTTGGCCAACCCAAAGTCGGCCACCTTCACCCCGCCATCCTGACCCACCAATAAATTCCCGGGCTTGAGGTCGCGATGCACGATGCCGTGCGCGTGTAAATTGACGAGCCCTTCGACCACTTGCTTGAGCACGAGCTGGATTTCCTGTAAGGGCATCGGCTCGCTGGCGTTTTTGTAAACAGTCAGTCGTTCGCCCACCGTCCAGCCTTCCACCCAATCCATCGCCATCCAATGCAGCTCGCCCTCGGTGCCCGCATCCTGCAAGCGCACGAGGTTGGGATGCACCACGCTTTTGAGCGTCCGTACCTCCTGCTCAAAGCGCTTGAGCCATTGGTGATCCTTGTTCAAGTCCGGCGTGGGCAGCTTCACGGCGGCGGGTTGCGCGGTGTCCTCGTGGATGCCCTGCAACACGATGCCCATCCCGCCGCGCGCGACAAACTTCCGGATTTCATACGGCCCAATCTTCTTCGGCAAATCGCCATTAAACGAGGCGTGCTCCACTTTGAACCGTTCCCCGCCCGCGGCATCGGCCCAGTAATCATCGCTCAACGCACCCATCCCGCTCACGCGCCGACGGCACCGAAGGGTCACCCCGCCCAACACCAACGATAGCCCCGGAAACAATTCGGTTTCCTCCACCTCCCCCGGTTCCGGATCCAACAACGGCAACTTGGCCGGTGGCTCCGCCCGCAGCCAATAGGCATCCCCCCGCTTCACCACCTTCGCGTGAATGCGATCCACATCGGGGTGGTCGATGTGGATGGTATTGGACTTGGCCCGACCGATGCTGAGGGCGACTTGCGCAAAAAATTCCTCCGCGGTGCCCGATTCGCTCTCCACCACCAACGTGAGGTCGCTGGAGGAACTGGAGGGCATTGGGTTGGAGCCGGACACGGGGGAATGGTCAACTATCAACTATCAATTGACAAGTATCATTGAACGGAGCAGGGGCAAGGGTTAATGACTGGGGAAGGGCCAAACCCTAATGATCAATGCGTAAACCCCAAAATCCTTCCCCTTTCCAGTCCTTTATGCTCCACTGCGCCCATGAGCTTGACCAACGAGCAGATCGAGGAACAATTGCTGCAACTGGCCGATGCGCTGGCGCAGATGAGCGAAATGACCGCCAGCGCCTTTGAGCAGCGCGATGAAGACTTGAAGACACTCAAGGCAAAAGTCGCCGCGCTGGAGGCCAAACTGGGTAACCGCGGTTGACCCGACGGGGGGTGGCATATTCACAGGCTTGTAACCAAACGCCGCTCCGTGCGTATTCGGGAATAACTGTGCATAAACGGGCCCATTGCCCAAACGACGCATCACAATGAAAACGTATCTATTAATGTTCCTGATGAGCGCCAGCGGGGCGGGAGGCGCGTGGGCGGGAGAGTTTGACACCAAACAAGTGCCGGCCGGCGTGCATTGGTTTTTACATTTGGACGTGGGCGGATTTAAGAAGACAAAGCTGGGCCAGTTCACGCTCAAACAGGCGAAGCAAGCCGGACCGGAACTGGATCAACTGGCCAAGCTGCTGCAATTTGATTTTCGCAAAGATTTGGATAGCGCGACGCTTTTCGGACAAGGCGATGGTCAAAAGCAATGGGCCCTGCTCTTACAAGGCAAATTCAAAAAGGCACCCTTGCTGGCCGCATTAAAGTGGAAAAGTGGATTCAAGCGACTGAGCGAAGCCGGCCACGAGATTCTCACGTGGCGCGATGGCAAAGGGGAGACGCAGGAAACGCACTTTGGCACGATCGTTAACGAAGGCCTCATCGCGATGGGGAGCTCAAAGCAACGGCTCGTGCAGGCGCTCAACGTGCTCAAGGGTAAAGCGCCCGCGCTGCAACCCAAACAACTCGGCGGGTTAAAACTCAACAAAGGCAGCTACTTCCTCGCCGGCGGGGTGAACGTGAAAGACCTCCCCATCCCGCCCGAGGCGCAGGCGTTTAAGGTGCAGAGCATTGGGTTTCGCTTGGGGGAGCAGAACAACAATATCATAGCCCATCTCCATCTGAATTCCGCCGATGCGGAAGCGGGCCTCCAAATCCAGCAAATGCTGCAGGGCCTGCTGGCGATGGGGCAGATTCAATTGGCCACTACCGAAAACCCCGAGGCGATGACCTTCGCCGCAATGCTGAAAAACCTCAAGATCGCCCGCGCCAATAATGTGGTGCAGGTAGACCTGGCCTTTCCCGTGGACAAACTGCTGGAGCAACTGAAGTTGAATGTTCAAAAACGAACAGATGATCAACCCGGCAAAGTGGAATTGAAATTTGGAATCCAAGGCGGCCCGCAAAAGAAAAAAAAGCAAGACCGCTAACCTGTCCGTAATCAATGGCAGACACCCCGGCCATCAACGACCAGCAACTCGCCCGCGACGCCCAAGACGGCTCGCTCGATGCGTTTGAGGAATTAGTGCGTCGCCACGAATCGCGGCTGTTCCACTTCCTCTGCCAAAAATTGCCCAGCCGCGAGGACGCCGAAGATATGGCCCAGAAATCACTCATTACCGCCTGGCAAAAACTCCATCTCTATCGATCCGAAGCCAGCTTCGCTACGTGGCTTTACACCATCGCCCGCCGACTCGTCATCAGCCATTATCGCAAGCACGGCAAAGTCACCCTTTGCGAACTCGAAGCCGCCGAATCCGTACTGGTGGAAACCGATACCCCTGCCGACGAATACCACCGCACCGAGGAACAGGCCACTCTTTGGCGCGTCGCCCGCGAAACGCTCAAAGACGAGGCCTACGATATGCTATGGATGCGCTATCGCGACCAACTCAGCATCGCCGAAATCGCCACCGCGCTCGAACGCACAAACACTTCCGTGAAAGTGATGCTCCATCGCACCCGCAAAACCCTCGCCCGCGCACTCGAAGCCGAGGCGGATGCCGAGGTCTCCGCCACAAGCGCAAATGAACTGAAATCACTGCGCACTCCAATGACCATTCTGAACCCCTGCTAATTATGTTTTGCTTTTTACAACGCTGGAATATCGACCGCGCACTTGACGAAGGCGATATACTCGCCCCCCGCACCAAAGCCCACGTGGCCCGCTGCGCCGATTGCCGCCTTCATCACGAACAACAACGCGCCATCGTCAACCGCCTTGAACAATCCGCGCAACTACCCGTGCCCAACGCGCCCGCCTTTCTCCGCCACCGCGTGATGAACGCCCTGCGCGACGAACAATCTGCGCCACTCCCCGTCCGCTGGGGCATCGCCGCCTGGGCGCCCGTCGCCATCGTGGCCGCCATTGCGATGGCCGGCATTTTGCAAACCGATCCGCAGCCCACGCCCCAGCCGAGCCCCAACCCTCCCATGGCCGAAGCACCGGCAGCGATGCCCGCGATGCCCACGATGAATCTGCAGGCCGCACTCCAAAATGTACCGAGCCAAATTGCCGCACCTTATAATCGCGAGTTGCAACATCTCCAAAACGATCTCAAGTCCGCCGGCAAATACCTCGGCGATATCGTCGGCTACAAACTCGCCTCCAGCAAGTAAGCTACATTTAACCCGCACTTCGCGCTTTGCAAAAATCCGCCGCGCCGCTTACTCTCGGCGGATGAGATTCCTCTCCACGCACTTAATCGCCCTCGTGATTTGTTGCGCCGCAAATGCCGCCGACATTTCCGATTCCCTCAAAACCATCCGCGCCGTTGGCCCCGAAGGCAAAGGCAACGCCGCCGCCGCACAAGCGTGGCAATCCCTCGCCCAAGCCGAGCCCGCTAAGCTGCCACAAATCCTCGCCGCGATGGATGGCACCAACCCGCTTGCGGCAAACTGGCTCCGCGCCGCTGTGGACACTATTGCGGGTCGCTCCAAAGATTTGCCGCAAATGGAGTTGATGAAATTTATCGCCAATCAAAAACACGACCCGCGCGCGCGGCGGCTGGCTTATGAGCTAATCAAAAATGCCAACCCAAAACTTGCCGCCAAGCTCATCCCGGGATTACTCAACGACCCCAGCGTGGAGCTGCGGCGCGACGCCGTCCAACGCGTGATGGACGAAGGCGCGAACCTGAAAAAAATCAACAAACCCGACCTCGCCCAAAAGCAATATCGCAAAGCCCTCGATGCTGCACGCGACATCGACCAAATCAAAACCATCACCACCGCCCTCCGCGCGCTCGGACAGAAGGTTGATCTCCCACACCATTTTGGTTTTCTGATGCAGTGGACCGTCATCGGCCCTTTCGACAACACGGATCGCACAGGCTTTGCAAAAATTTTCCCCCCCGAACATAAAATTGACCTCACCGCCAACTACGATGGCAAAACCGACAAAGTGAAATGGAGCCCATTCGTCACCGCAAACGAATACGGAATGGTGGACATCAACAAAGCCTATCCCGGCCCCGGCGATGGGTTGAAGGAAGTAACCGCCTACGCCTACACCGAGTACCACACCGCCGACGCGCGCGCGGTGGAGCTACGGCTCGGCTGCAAAAACGCCTGGAAGATTTGGCACAACGGCAAGCTCATCTTCGGACGTGACGAATACCACCGCGGCATGCGCATCGATCAATACAAACTAAACGTCCAACTCACCAAAGGCCGCAACACGCTGCTCGTCAAACTCTGCCAAAACGAACAGGAACAGGATTGGACCAAAGAATGGCAATTCCAACTCCGAGTGTGCGACGCCACCGGCACAGCCATCCTTGCCGCCGACCGGCCGCCCACGCCCAAAACCGGCACTGACAACAATCAACCCGCCAATCCCACTCGCAAACCCCGCAAATAGTTTTATGAAACACTTCATCGCACTCACCCTCACCCTCACTCTTCAAGCCACCGCTGCGGATTGGAAACAATTCCGCGGCCCCCAAGGCAACGGCGTCACCACGGAACAAAATTTACCGGTCACGTTAAATGAAAAAAACCTCAAGTGGAGCATCCCGCTTCCCGGCCGCGGCTTGTCCGGCGCGTTGGTGATCGGCGAAAAAATCATCATCACCTGCAGCAGCGGCATCACCCAAAACCGGCTGCACATTCTTGCGCTGAACGCCAAGGACGGCAGCCTCATTTGGCATCGGCAATTTTGGGCCACCGGCCGCACAATGTGCCACGGCAAAACCAGCGTGGCCGCGCCCACCCCGTGCAGTGACGGCAACAAAATCTTCGCCGTGTTTTCCTCCAACGACGTCATTTGCCTCGACCTCGATGGCAACCTCCAATGGCTGCGCGGCCTCACCGCCGATTACGCCAACGTCAGCAACAGCCTCGGCATGAGCAGTTCGCCATTGCTCATTGGCAGCGCCGTCATCGTGCAAGTGGAAAATGACAGCGAATCCTACACGCTTGCCCTCAATCAACGAACCGGCATCAACCTCTGGAAACTCAACCGCCCCAAGGCCGCCAATTGGACCTCGCCCGTGCGCCTCACCAACACCCTCATTGGGCTGCAATCCAAAAACGGCATCGACGCCATCCGCGCCGCCGACGGCAGCAAGGCGTGGAGCTACGACGGCGGCGCATCCACCATCCCCTCCAGCACCCTGCACGGCGGCGTGCTGTATATCCCCTCCCACGGCATCACCGCGCTAGAGCTCAATGAGGCCGATGCCGAAAACACGCCTAAAGAACTCTGGCAAAGCCGACGCCTTTCGCCCGGCACCGGAAGCCCCGTGGTATTGGGTGACAAGGTCTTTACCACCAACAACGCCGGTGTGCTTACGGCGGGAAACCTCAAGACCGGTGAACGCCTTTGGCAAACACGATTAAAAGGTCCATTCAGTGCAACCCACGTGGCCACCGCCACCCATCTATATTGTGTCAATGAAGCAGGCCTCTTGCAGATCGTGGACACCCGAGGCAAAGAAGGCGAAATCACCGGCACCCTCAATCTCGACGACCAAATCCTCGGCAGCCCCGCCGTAGGCGGCGGCGCGATTTATGTGCGGAGCAATGCGAAGATTTATAAAATTAGTGAGTAGGGAATAGGGGGTAGCGAGTAGCAATTGGCCCGAAGGGCAACCGCCCGCCAACGAATTGTAGCCCGGGCCGGTGGCCCGGGACCCGGCCCACCGGGCCGGGCTACATTAGAATGCCCTACCTAATCGCCGCCGGCCGGTTCGGCTCTTCCCGGCAATTCCAATTCGTCGGATTGGAAAAAGCTTTGGTAGAGGCGCGGGATCAGAAATTTCAACACGCTCGCCACGGGGACGGCGAAGATCATTCCGGCAAGACCGGCGAAGAGGCCGCCTAATAATACCACGATGAGTGTCTCCAAAATATTGAGGCCCAGCGCTTCGCCGACGAATGCGGGATAAAGGAAGAGTTGTTCAACAATCAAATTCATCGTCACGTACGTGGCTCCGACAAGCCCGAGCAGCGTGAGATCCGCATGGCCGGTGATGACGCAAACGCCGATAGTAAGCACCACGCTAACCAGCGGCCCGAGGAAAGGCAGCAGCACGGTGAGGCCCGCCACCATCCCGAGCGGCACGGCGTAGGGCACACCGAGCAACAGAAAAACGGAAATGTAAATTGCGGTTTCGATGATGATGATCCACAGATAACCGCGCACCCAGGTTTTGAGTTTGAAGAAAACTTCATTGATGACTTCGGCGGCGCTGCGGAGGGTTTCCTCGCTGGTGGTGGGCAGCCACGAGGTTTCGAAAAGGCTTTGCACGAGGTAATCGCCTTCTTTGGTGTCGGCGCTGTCAGCACTGTGGCGGCGATGGTACGCGGCCATTTTGCCGAGGAAAAATGAGAAGAAGAAAATCGCCAGCAGCGTGTTGAGTAAAAAATTTCCAATCGTGCCAAGGATGGAGGCCGCGGCGGCCAAGGCTTTGCCGGTGCTGCTCATCACGGATTTTTTTTCGCCGGCACTTTCGCCGGAGCCACTCATAAATTTCTCTTTTAGATTTTCAAATGCTTTCGGGTCGTCGAGGGTGGTTTTGAGTTCCTTGGCCGCATCGCCGATGAGCGGCACACCGGTGGCTTTGCCCACGAGCCCCGCGAGTTGGGTGCGGGCTTTGTCGGCGTCAATTTCCTTGGGCTTCACGCTAATCGTCACCACCACCAAACCTCCCACAATGAGCAATAGCGCCAACACCACCGAGAGCACTGTGGCATGGCACGCGCGACCAATAGCCACTTGAACGCGCTCATCTTCCGTCTCCGGTTTAGGCTTGATCTTTTTGCTTTTCCGGAAGATGCCACTCACCGTGCCCATCACCCACGCAAAGGGTTTCACGAGTAAACAATTCGCCAAACCGAAGAGCTTAGCGAGGATTCCATTTTCCAAAAAACTGCGCGTGTAACGCTGCTGCAACGGCAGGAAAAAATACGCCAGAATAAGCCCGAACAAAACCGCCTTCAAAAAAGTAGCGGTGAGAATAAAAATGCCGATGACCACCACCGATGCAATGAGGCCGGTGCTGCTGCGCACGAGCTTCATCCGGCGGTTGTGCTGCTCCAACGCGGCGGCTTCCTCGCGCTGGAAGGTTTCCTCGGGGATGCCCAACGCGCGCGCGATGCGGTGCATACAGTCTTCCTCGGCCTTGGCGTATTGGTTGTCAGCAAAGGCGGCGGTGAACAGAGCGCGCAGGAGGATTTCCTTTTCCTCAGCCGTCAACGAATCCAATCCTGCGCACACGGCGGCGAGATCGGGTTCCTTGTCTTCGGCCAGCATTTGCTGGAGCTGTCCGGCGGCCGCTTCGCCATACACATCGCGCACCAACGTGGCCACGGCCTGTTGTTCGGTGGACGACACCGTGCCATCGGCGCGCAGCACGACGACAAAAAGTTGCAGCATATTTTGCAGCAACAATTTTTCATCCGGATCGCCCGCGTGATGCGCGATGACTTCGCGCACGGAATCGACTGCTTTGGATAGCGGGTTCACCAGCGTACCGGTGGCCCGCGAAAAAAACGACGGTGTCTCCATCCCAACCTCCTTGGACGCAGCTTAAGCGCCGGACTCACTCAAACAAGGGCGCATTATTCACAGGAGAGATTTGATCCCGTTATTGTTTCAAATATCGCGCATCGCTGTCCTTGAGAAATTTGGCGCGCGCCTTGGCGGGATTGAAATCCTTCGCAAGACCGTAACGCCCAGAAACCGCGCCCGTGGCATTCGGCTGGTATGCGACTTCCGGCAGTTTGACGGTGGTGGCAGTTTCTTTTGCCTTCACTTTGCCGGCAGTGACGATGAGCAAATTATCTTTGTGCTCAAAGGTGATGCCTGCATTCTGAAAAACTTGAATATCATTCGCATCCAATTCGCGGTAAGCATCTTGGGTCATTGGTAATCGAAATCGCAACTGCTGACCTTCGAGCGTGAGATATTTCATTTTGTCGTGAGCCGATTTTTCGAGTAATTCAATGTTAGGGTCACCTTCTTCCAAGTCGCCGAACGGACCGTTTCCATTCAAAATCTGGCCGCGGATCAGGGTATTGGTTTCACGAATTATTTTTGCCGCATTGCGAACGGTGACTTGTTGCGTGGCGGAGAGTTGCCTTTTCTCATTGAGATAAAATGGGCCGTTTTTGACGGTGACACTTTTTTGAATGAGTTTGGCCAAGCCCAAAAGTTGACGCGCCTGCTCCGCTTTGGCCTTGGGTTCGATGCCCGCCTGCAGTGCGGCTTCGGCCTCCTGAATATATCTGTCGATGTCTTTGGCGTTAAATTCAAAGGCCCAATTGGCAAAGAAAAATGTGCGTTGGCCATTGACTATGGAGTGGAGTTGTTCGCGTTCAGATTCGCTGAGGCCGTGCTCTTGGTCTTCGCCGTAGATGCCTTCGTAGTGTTGCCAAATGACGAGGGTATCGGCCTTGGGATAATGGCGAAAGACGAGGGTTTGTTTTTCAAATTCAATGCAGCCGGGAAGGAACAGCACAGCGAGGCAGGTAACGAGTTTCTTCATCATGAAAAAAGAATGCGGGCGGGCGGAGCGACGGGCAAGGGGAAAACTTGCGGTGCAGCGGTTGTTCCCGTAAGGTGGCGATATGATGACGAGGGGTAAATGGAATTCAAAAAAAAGGAATTCAGCGAATTTGGTGCTGCTGGTGGCGGTGCTTTCGAGCGCGTGGGGCTGCAAGAAACCGGACTACGACGGTAACCGCGTAAAGGATGCCGCGTCGGGGCATCGTCCCAGCCAGATTGAATGGGGGAATATTTTTCTGGAAGGGAACAACAAGAAATATCCGCAAGACTCCGTGAAGGCCGCACAGTGGTTTATGTTGGCGGGCACAGAAACAAATTACACGGTGAAAAGCGGTGAATCGCGGTGGCAAGTCAACGACCGGTTTGGCATCCCGCTGGAACTGATTCGCGAGGCCAATCCGGAAGTGGATATGAACCGAATTAAGGGCGGTGAAGAAATCACCATCCCCGGCGCACGCATCGCACAGTTTAATTTGGGGATGCTCTACGAACAAGGCAAGGGGGTTAAAAAAGACCACGCGCTCGCGGCGGAATGGCACACGCGCGCCGCCAAAGCCGGGCTCGCGGATGCACAGTTTGCGCTAGGCTATTTGCTGGAAAAAGGCACCGCGAGCGGCACGGTGCTGGATACGCCGGATTTCTCGGGGGCCGTACACTGGTACAGCCGCTCCGCTAATCAGGGTTTCGGTCCGGCGCAGCAAAATCTGGCCCAACTTCATTTGAAAGGACAGGGCACCTCACGCGACCTCACGTTGGCGTACAAATGGTTTACCCTCGCAAAACGCAACGCCAAGGAATATCAAATGACACCCTCAACCAAGGCGCGGTTTAAAAAGGAATTATCTGATAAGGAATGGGCCGCAAAAGTGAAGCATGACGAGATGCTGAAGGAGACCGAAAAAAATATGGAAACCGCCACGGATCGGCTGGAGGGCACAATGCCTGCGGCAGATGTTACCCGCGCCAAACAACTGGTTGAGACCTTCGTGGCCAAGCGCGAGAAATAAACGCGGCGCGCTCGCCTGAAGACAATGGACTTTTGGAACGTACACATCCTGCCACGCCTCTCGGCAGTCGAAGTCATCGAGTGGTTCACATTTGCAGTGAACATTCTCGTCTATCTTTTTTCCAAAAACATCGCCTCACGTTACGGCGCCATTCAGGAAGAGGCGCGGATGAATTCGCGCCTGCGAATTTTGCACGGGTTTAATCTAATCGTGTTCATCACCTTCATCCTTTCAGTCGCCATCCACAGCACGCGATTCCCCGCCGAGCAAATCAGCCAAACCTGCCTCACGCTGCTGTGCGCCTACCTCGTCACCAATCTGGCCGAAGTCCTGTTGCTCAAAAGATACGGGAAGGCAACCCCCGTGATGGGATTTACCCGCCGGGTGGAAACCGCCACCTCACGCACGCTGGAATTGCTGGCGCACTTTATTATTCTGGTGGGTGCGGTGGTCGTGCTGGTCAACGTGTGGGGACTCACCAGTTCCCTGCAAACCACCGGCGTACTCGGATTCCTCGCGTTGCTGGTGTTCATCACCAAAGATTATTGGATGCGCGATTTTCTCAGCGGCATCTTGCTCATCAGCAGCGAACGGATCGAACGCGGTGATGTGATTGCTATCCCCGCCGAGGACGTGCTCGGCATTGTACTTGATATCCGCGCGCGCCAAACCCACGTGCGCGATCTCGTGCACGGCCACGACATGATGCTGCCCAACGCTTTTTTGCTCACCCACCGAGTAGATCTTTACAAACAAAACACCGGCGGGCCCTTCAAGGATTATGTCGATTTTAAAATTGCCTACGGCACGCCCGTGACAACCGTGCACGACTTTTTGCAAGCCGTGCACCAACAAGCCGCTACCGCTGGCGAAGGCATGGATGCAAATCAGGACACCCACATCGCCCTCAAAGAAAATGGCGACCACGCCGCGCGCTGGCGATTGGGTTATGTATTAAACACCCCGGAAAAATTACTGGCCGTGCGCGACGCGGTCAATCTCGCCGCTTATGAATTACAGGAAAAATTCGGCCTCGACATCAGCACGCCCACCACTCACAGAGTGGAATCACGCTCCGGCAATTTGGCCAGCACTTCGAGCAGTGTGGAGCGCACCAAGTCGCCGGATAAATCGTAGTCGCAGGTAGTCACCCACGCATCGTACGATTCGTTACCGGTGGGATGCTTCTCGCCGTGCACCACGCGGGCGAGCACTTTCTCCTCCGTGTTCGCCGGCTCAAAAGGTTCATCCGGAATCCAGCCTTTCAACCCGTGCACCACGCCGGGGCGCGGATCCACCATATGCAACGCGCAGGAATTGCTGTACGGCATTACGTAACTGTCGCACAGGCTGAAGCACGCCAGCGCCTCAGTGAATGAACGCCCCACTGCATCGATAATGCGCGCATCGGTTTGCAAAATTTCATCCGCGCTCCCGCGCACATCGCCCATGCCGTCTATGATGAATGCCGCGCGCGGATATTTTTCGGTAACCGCCTCGACTAACCGGCTCAAGTGCGCCCCTTCGTCCACCCACTTGCGATTGTGCGCGCGCAGTGTGAGCCACACCACCGGCCAACGATCGCGCAGCTCCGCCCGCATTTGCGCGTACTCGGCCGGATGTCGCTGCCGAAAGCCTTGCTGCAACGCTGCCTGCATCTCCGCGGGCATGTGCGAGCTGCAGCCCATGCGGCCCACCAACAAGGCTCGCTCCAGCACCGCATCAAAAAACGTGACCGCCCACGGCACTTCCGATTCATCCAGTGAAATGTCTTCGCGCGCTATTTCCGCAGGCAATTGTTGTGACAAGCCGAGGACATCGAATGGCCCTGTTAACACCGCCGCAGCGGCGTTGTTTTGGCTAAAGAGCTTCCACAGCATCGGAAATTCCTCGCGCAGTTGGTGACCGGCGTTGGGATGAAACGATTGTGTGAGCACCAGCCGATGATTCGCTTCATCCGCGCAGTAGGCGGCCACGTCTGCCTCGCGTCCGTGCATTAATTCCTGAAGCATGCGGCAGCTCATCGCCAGCCGCGCCGGTTCCCAGCCTTGCGCCAGCACCGGGTGCGCGTGGTTCATAATGCTCACCACCTGTTTGCGTTTGGGAAAATAAAAACCCACCAAGCGCGGTGGATGAAAACCGATGATTAAATAATGCTCCTCCGGCTCGTCGAAGCGATAGAACACCGGATTCAAAACCGTATCGCCATGGGCCGGGAGCGAACAGCGCGTGGTGATGGCCCGACCGGTCTCGAGATGGAAGGATTGCAAATAACCGCGCTGCAACAGATCGATTTGAAACCGATACACCCCGTGCCGCCAATCGGCGTGCGGGAGGTCCGGTTCCATTTCCTGCAAATGCGCCAGCGCGCGGCGTAGACCTTGCGCGTAGGGAATGTCTGTGCGCCACGGGGTGCGGTTGGCTTCGCCAAATGAAACGCCCGGGCAACTGGAAAAATCAAACGCCTCGAGCACCGCGATGTCTGTCGGCGCATCGCTCATTTGCTTATTGCGATTTCGAGGGCAATTTCCTTTGCGAAATAAGTAAGGATGAGATCCGCACCCGCGCGCTTGATGGCCAGCAGCGATTCATCGCGCGTGGCAGTGAGGTCCAGCCAACCCCGCTCAGCGGCCGCGTGAATTTGTGCGTACTCGCCGGAAACTTGATACGCCGCCAATGGCAAGTCCGTCATTTGGCGCAACCGGCAAAGAATATCGAGATACGCTCCGGCGGGTTTCACCATCAAAATATCCGCGCCCTCTGCAATATCCAGCGCGGCTTCCACCATACTCTCGCGCGAGTTGGCGGAGTTAAGTTGATACGTGCGTTTGTCGAGATACGCTCCGTCGGTGGCCGATTGGCTGCCGACGGCATCGCGGAAGGGCCCGTAAAACGCCGAGGCGTATTTTGCAGAATACGCGAGAATGGAAACGCCTGTGTGGCCAGCGGCATCCAACGCCGCGCGGATGGCCCCCACGCGACCGTCCATCATATCCGAAGGTGCCACCCAATCCACACCGAACTCCGCGTGGGCCACGGCCATTTTGGCGAGGATGTCCACCGTGGCGTCGTTGTCCACGTCCGTGCCTTCGGCGTCCAGCACGCCATCGTGACCGTGAGTGGTGTACGGATCCAGCGCCACATCGGTGATCACCAATAAATCCGGCAGCGCTCTTTTCAATTCGCGCACCGCACGCAGTACAAGACAATCGGGATTCAACGCTTCGTCGCCGGAATCATTTTTCAATTCCGCGGGCGTCACCGGAAACAACGCCACCGCGTTGATGCCCGCCTCGCTCGCCTCACGGCATTCCTCCACCAAACCCGCAATCGAATGCCGCAGCACCCCGGGCATCGAAGGCACGGGCTCAGCCTCGCCCGCGCCGTCCTTCACAAAAAGCGGCCAAATCAAATCATCCACCGTCACCCGCGTCTCCTGCAACAGCGCGCGTGTGGCCGCATTACGCCGTAGACGGCGCGGGCGGTGAACTAAATTATGGTCGGCGTCAGCCATTATAAATTAAATTGCGGGCACAAGCTCAACTCCTTTGGTGGCTGGGAAGCTACTTAATAAACGCCTTAATTTCAAGGCGTTTTCTTGTGTAACTCTTGCTAAACCGTCCCTTTCGAGGTATCTTTTTCTTATGATCAAACTTCGAGCGCCCAAGCCCAAAGGCTTCACCCTAATTGAGATGCTCGTCGTCATTGCCATCATTGGCATCCTCGCCAGTATGCTGCTCCCCACCCTCGCCCGCGCCATGGCCAAGGCCAAACGCATTCAATGTATGAGCAACCTCAGCCAACAAGGCAAGGCACTGATCATGTTCGCACTCGATAACGATGACCGGCTACCGTGGCAGCTCACCCCCAGCGGACAAGCCAACCATTTCGGCGGAAATTTCTCGCCTGATCCCGGTTCGGTTTACGGAACCCGCGACCTTAAACGCGATGTGGTCACCGCAAAAATTTTATGGTCCCCCTGCGATGCCACCCGCGAAGCCGCCAACGAACAAGCGGTTATGGATTGGAAAAGCTACAACACCCGTGATGGCCGGCCGATCCCCAACAACGCACTCAGTTACGTCTTTATCCAAGGTGGCGACATTGGTCGCCCAACCACAGTACTGGCCGCCACACGCAATCTTTCCTCGCAGGATCTCGTCACCGCCCACTGGGCCGGAAGCGATGAGGAGGATGATCAAGGCAACCCACCGCCCACCGCCATGACCAGCCTCTTCGCCGGGCAAGGCCAGATGGTTATGGCCGATGGCAGCGCCAAACTGTGCAATGACGGCGACCTCAGCAGCGCCGGCATGGTGGTTAAGCCGCACATTGAATCCATCGGCGGGGTCACCCTTGGCAAAGCCAGCACCCGCGTGCTGCATGGCTATGGCAAAACCGACCAAACCGAAAAAGTCTTGAGCGGCCTCACCGCTTCACTCGCCCGCGCTAAGGAAGAAAACAAAAATGTATACCTGCTGTTCACCGGCTCAGATTGGTGCCCCCCTTGTATGGCGTTAGAAAAAACCGTGCTAAATCATCGTCTTTGGACAGCCTTCGCTTCGGAAGGATTGGTGATTCATATTTGTGATTTCCCAATCAACCGCGGCGTAAACCCCGACACGGAACGGGAAAATGACCAACTCAAAGCCAGCTTTGGCGTGCAAAATTTCCCCACCCAAATCATCCTCAACGGCGAAACCGGTAAAGAAATACGCCGCCGCACCGGCTACACCCGCGGCCCCGTCACCCCCTACGTTGCCTGGGCTAGAGGCCAATAGTTGACTGAGTATGGGAACCGAGTCCATTCGTAACCGGCTCATCGCCGTGGGTCTGTTGATCGTTCTGGCCGTGGGCTTGACAGCGCGACATTGGTTTACCCCGGATGAGACGACCCTCATTTTTGCCACCGGCCAACGCGGCGGGCTATACCACGAGTTGGGCCAAGCCATTGCTGACGAGGTACAACAGGCCCACCCGCACCTTCGCATTCAACTGGTGGAAACCACTGGAAGCCTCGACAACGCTAATCGGTTGCGCAAACAAACCATCCACCTCGCCCTCCTGCAAAACGATACCCAAGCCGGCGCGCACGTGCGCAGCCTCACCGCTATACATCCCGAATTGCTGCACTTCCTGTGCCACCGCGAAGCGGGCATTGGTTCCCTTCGCGATCTCGTTGGCAAAACCGTTGCCCTCGGCCCCAAAGGCAGTGGTTCGGAAAAATTCACACGCGAGTTTCTTCGCTTTGCCGGTTTTAACGAAAGCCAACTCACTCTGGTAAACCTCCCGCTCAAAGAAGCCACCAGCCAACTCATTGCCGGGAACGTGCACGCACTCCTCTTCCTCTCCGGACTTGATAATGACGCCTTCAAAAGCGCCCTGCAATCCGGCCAAGTACGCCTCACCCCGCTGATCCCCCTCACGCATTCCACTTCAATTTCCCCAAATAATCTGGGTGATGCAAACGATGAAGCGCGCGCTTTGGTCGATGGATTTCGCGTACATTACCCGAATGCCTCTGCCCATACCATTCCGTTGCTGGCCTATCCCGGCCAACCGATTCAACCCATCGGCACTGTAGGTGTGAAAGCCGTACTCGCGTGCCATCCGAGTTTGCCCAATGAAATCGCCGAACTCATTACTCGCACACTTTATGGGCATCGTGCCGCCTTATCTCAAAAACATTCCACCTTCAGCAGCCTTGATGAACAAACCTCCACCACGCACCTGCAATTTCCGCTGCATCCCGGGGCGGAACATTATTTCCAGCGCACCGATCCCGGTTTTTTTGAAAAATACGTTGAGATTATGAGCTTCATCCTCACCCTGATATTGATCCTGTGGAGTGTGATCATCTGGGCCCAACGATGGTTTCTGCAACGGCGAAAGAATCGCATCGACACCTATTATGAGGAGATCGACAAAGTCATCAATCGCCTACACGACGGCACGGATTTGGAGGAGATCAACAAACTTGAAACTCAACTATTAAAAATCCGCCAGCGCGCCTTGGCCGAATTGGTGAAAGAAAAACTCGCTGCTGACGAGTCATACATCATTTACCAAAACATGCTCAACGGCTGCGAGTCGATGCTGGTGCGCCTGCGCGAAAAAATTCAGGCGTCCTCCGAAAAGGACGCCTGAGCGCAATTGATGTTCACCGGATTCAGTCCAGCCGCTTGATCCGCACATTGCGAAACGCCACCGCCGCGCCGTGGCCGGCGAAGCCGAAGTGGCCTTCGGTGCGGGTGCGACCTTTGTATTTGGCGAGAGGCGCCATCGTCTTTTCCGCTTTGCTCAAATCACAGTCGAGAATAATTTCGCCATTGAGCACCACATTGATGGTGGAGCCTTTCACGGTCACTTCCTGCACATTCCATTCACCGGGCTTTTTCAGGAATCCGCGCTTGGCGGGAAACATCCCATAAGCCGAACCGTGATATTGCGCCGGATGCAGCTTGGCATATTTCGGCGAGGTGTTGTCAAGAATCTGCAATTCGCACATTCCCACATAAGCCGTATCGCCCTGCCCGGGATAACGAATGGCCAGGCCATTGTTCCCGCCTTCTGGCAACAGGAATTCAAACCGCACCACGAAATCTCCGTACACTTCCTTCGTGTAAACCGTGCCCCCCTTGCCGGGCTTGCACCGCAGCGTACCATCCACGGCTTGATAATTCTGAACGGGTCCCGCCCAACCGGTGAGATCCTCGCCGTTAAAGATTTGTTTAAAACCCTTCTCGCCGGCATCCGCACCGAGGGCCAACAACAATGTGAGTGCAATGAATTGTTTTTTCATTAATTCAGTTCCTTGATGTAAATGTTGCGCCACGAAATTTCGCCGCCGTGGGTTTGTAGTTGAATGGGGCCGCGCTTGGGCAGGCCGCCTTTGCGGTTGAAATAATTCTCCATACGCGCGTTGTCCACCACCAGTTTGCCATTGAGATGCACGGTGACCTTTTCGCCCACCAACCGAATGCGGAAGCTATTCCACTGGCCAAATGGTTTGTCCGCCAGCACCAGCGGATCTTTGCCCTTCGCGCCTTTGCTGTTATTCCAGAGACCGCCCGAGCCTTTATCGCCGCCGATGTTGAATTTTTTTTCATCCGTGTAATCCCAAATTTGAACCTGCGGGACGCCACGCAAGTAAATCCCACTATCAGCCTTTGCCACGGTTTTGTAATCCACCCACAACTCAAAGTTGCCGTAGTTTTTCTCTGTGGTCAGGTACATCCCGTGGCCGTCGTTGATGAGGATGCCGTGCTTCACGCTCCAATGCTGATGAATGTCCTTGATGCTCTTCGCCTTTTTATCGGCAAACGCTTTCTTGTCCAGCGCCATCCACTTGGCCGGATCCTCCGTCCTGGCCCCCCACCAGCCGGTGAGGTTTTTGCCATTAAAAAGCGCCTTGAAGCCCTTGGGCGGATGGTTGAGTTCTCCCGCCGAAACGGTGAATGCTGCAATGAGTAAAACCGGGATGAGTCGAATGATTTTCATAAGATTAAATGTTTAGAAACGCCGATGATGCCCCGCCCACGAATGATTGCAAGCGCGAAGGTAGGGCGTGCTCTCCGGGCGCGCCTTGGCCAACCCCGGAGAGGCGGCCCTGCCATCACCCGATCTTCGGCAAACTTGCCGCTGCGATTGCCTGCCCGTGGCGCTTTTCCATCTCATCGGGGATATGAAACTTGATACGCTCTGCCAACTCGGGGAATTCCGCCGCCATCACTTCCTTGGAACGCGCGATGATATGCTCCCCGCCCGGGCCGGAAGTCACGCGACCAAGCAGCAGCACATACTCGAAATCATAAAACTCCGCGTAATGCGCCAGTGAATAGCCGAGGTAAATGCCGATGGCATCGTAAATTTTCAGCGCGCGTTCATCGCCCGTGTCCATCGCTGCCTGCACTTTTTTTAATTGCTCGGGCAAGCTCAAGCCGGCGTCGTACTCGATGCCCGAAGCGGGCAGCAAACGGCCCACCGCTTGTTGCGAAAAATACTGCGCGCCGCATCCGAGATCGCCACTCCATTCGTCGGCCGGCGCTTCCGGATGCAAATCAATCGGCGCGAACGCCAGCTCGCTGAGCCACGGGGTGAGGTTGCCGTCCATGTCAATGTAGCCGCCACCCTGACTCGTGCCCATCGCGATGCCGAGCACGCCGTTTTTGCCAATCGCCATTGAGCCCGCCAGCGCCGTCACTTCGCCGTCGTTAATGACTTCCAACGGCGCATTCCATTCCTCTGCGATGCGCAAAAACATGCCGCGCACTTTCGCCTCAAAATCCTCCGGACTCACGCCGCGAAAGAGCGAGGCCCATGTCACGCGATTGTGCGAGTAGCAACCCGCCGCACTTCCGCCGATGGCATCTACCCGGGGCAAATGCTCCGCCGCGCGCTTGAGCGAATCCATAATGCCTTCGTAATGATAATCCGGGTTCGGCTCGAAATAGGGATCCCAAACAATTTCTTCGCTGAACTTCACCTCACCATCAATCACCGCCGCCGCCTTGCGATCACTGCCGCCGAGATCAAACCCAATCCGGCAACCATCCAGGTGTCTTCCAATCGGACGGGCACCGGATTTCTCCGCAGGCAATTCCGTGCACCCCAACACTTCAATTGCGCGCCCATTGTTTTTGACGCCAATGACATCGTCATCAAATTTGCCAAACGCATTCGTCCGATAATATTCCTGCAACCGCGCCACATAACTTTCCGCGCCGCATAAATGAATCCGCCAACCGCCCCGTTGCCACAGCAAAAATTTCACCAACCGCTCCAGATGCCGAAAATTATTTCCCGCCAACGTGTGGTCCTCGGAAAACAACACCGTCCGTGAATGAAATACCGATCCATCCGCCTGCTCCAGCGCGATGCCAACCTCTGCCGCCGCGCCACTATCGCGGGCCGCCGCTTCAAAGGCACGATTCACCAGCACCGCCGGGCGAAAGGTGGGGTGCAATTCAGGAACAAACTTCGGTTCGGGCAATAAATTAGAACTACTCATTTTTTGGGGTGCGCATCCTCTGTTGTTTTGCCAGCCATTGCAAGGCTGCGGACGGGATGATTTCGTGGCCGCCCTGAAAAATGGTCACCCGTGCCGAGCCGGAATGCCGCCGGAAAAGCACGCGCTTTGCGCCATACGTTTTATCGGTCGGCAACGCATATTCGAGCGAAGCGGGCACTTTAGCCGTGCGAGTGAATTCAGAAATCTGTTTCGCGCTCAATCGATCCTTCACCGCCGCCACCAAATTAAACGCGTCCAGCGTGTGACTAATCGGCACGCTTCCGGTATGGCCATCGTCGATCCCCGCGTTGATGTCCAGCGCCACCCCCCTCGCGTGTGCGAGATAAGTGACCGGCGAGCGTTTCATAGCTTCCGCCGCTGCTTCCGATCCCGGCACGGGTTTGCCGCCGATGGATGTTTCGATTTCGCGCGCATATTTCAATTTGCGTTTTGACGTTTGCGCGTGCCACTGGGCTAAATCCAATATCGGCACCCACGCCGACACACCCGCCCAAACTTCCGGCGCCCGCCCCGCCATCAACAACGCCGCATAACCACCACCCGAGGCACCCAGCAAATAAACCCGTGTTTCATCCACCGCCCCGTTTTTCTTGGCAAACTCCACCGCGCTAAGGATATCTTTGACCACTAATTCCGATCCCGTCGCCTCCCGCCTGCGATTCGGCCCGCGAAAATTCGGGTGGATAAAATTCCATTTCTTCTCAATACACCATTTGCCGTAGAGCGAATTATTCTGCCGATAGTTGCTCGACCACGAATGCAGCCCCACCAACAACGGCCGAGGCTCGCCCCGCACGGTGGGCGCATAAAACAGCGCGGGCTGCTTTGTGTTATCGGCCTTGCTGAGATAGTTAATTTCCCGAATCTCCTGCGGCCAGCCCTTCGGCGCGGCGGAAACCGAAACGGCATACAACAATAAAACGAAAGCAGTTCTCATGCGCCCAGTGTGGCACGCCCAACCTGAGGCAAAAGAAAAATCGGCGGAACGGCAGGGACATGCTACGCACGTTCCCACCAATGAGCTTCCGTCCTTCATCACTTCCCATTATCATCCCGTCGTGACGCGCATTCGCATTGCAGCATCGGAAGAAATCGAGGAAGGGAAAACAATCACGTTTTCCTTCACGCGCGATGACCGCCCGCAGGAAGGCTTCGTCGGCCGTTTCAAAGGCAAACTCTTTGCGTACGAAAACACCTGCCGTCACATCCCCATCACGCTCGACTACGGCGACAACCGCTTCTTCGATTCCAAGGGCAAAACCCTCATCTGCCAAACCCACGGCGCCGTTTATGAACCCGACACCGGCCTCTGCACGCGCGGTCCCTGCGCCGGGGCCAGTTTGTTTGCGCTGGAAATTGTTGAGGAGGACGGCGCGGTTTGGTTTAAAGAAGAATCAAGCTAACACGCCCTTCACCACTTTACCGTGCACATCAGTCAGCCGATATTTGCGGCCTTGGAATCGGTAGAATAATCGTTCGTGGTCGAAACCGAGTTGGTGGAGAATCGTGGCTTGGAGGTCGTGGACGTGCACTTTGTCTTCGGCGATTTTGAAGCCAAGCTCGTCGCTGGCGCCGTGGGTGATACCGCCTTTCACGCCGCCGCCGGCCATCCATTGGGTGTACACATCCGGATAATGATCGCGCCCGAGCACCTTGCTTTTGGCCGTGCGCCCTTCGCGGAAGGGCGTGCGGCCGAACTCGCCGCCCCACACGATGAGCGTGTCATCAAAGAGCCCCCGCTGCTTGAGGTCCTTAATCAACGCGGCGATGGGCTTATCCATTGTTTTGCATTTGTTACGCAGACCCTCGCCGAGGCCGGTCCCCGCGCCGGTGCCGTGGAAATCCCAGCCCCAATCGAAGAGGTGCACAAAGCGCACACCTTTTTCCACCAGCCGCCGCGCGAGCAAAATGTTGTTGGCCAAACTGCCCGCGCCGGGCTTGGCGTCGTAAGCATCGAGGATGTGCTTGGGCTCCTTGGAAATATCCATCACCTCCGGCACGCTCGCCTGCATGCGAAACGCCATCTCGTATTGCGCGATGCGCGTGAGCGTCTCGGGGCTGCCGAGTTCCGCGGCTTGAATGCGATTCAAATCATTGAGCGCATCGAGGCTCTTGCGGCGCAGCTCGCGGCTCATGCCTTTGGGATTGGAAACGTAAAGAACCGGATCGCCCTTCGAGCGACACTGCACGCCCTGAAACACGCTCGGCAAAAATCCGTTGCCAAAAGAATTCTTGCCGCCATTGGGTTGCACGCCGCTGGAAATCAGCGCTACGAATCCTGGCAGGTTTTGGTTTTCGCTGCCCAGTCCGTACGTTACCCACGACCCCATGCTCGGCCGGCCCTCGCGTGCGCTCCCAGTGTACAGCAGCAACTCCGCCGGGGCGTGATTAAACTGATCCGTCGTCATCGAGTTGATGAACGCGATGTCATCCGCCTGTTTGGCCAACTCCGGAAGCGCGTCGCTCAGCCACGCGCCGCCTTGGCCGTGTTGCGCGAATTTGTGCGGCGTGCCCATCAGCTTCGGGACGCCCGAGGTGAAGGCAAACCGCCGCCCCTTTAAAAATTCATCCGGACAATTCTGCCCCTCGCGCTTCACCAATTCCGGTTTGTAATCAAACAAATCCAAACCCGGAGGCGAACCGGTCATATGCAAATAAATCACACTCTTCGCCTTGGGCGCAAAATGCGGCTTGCGCGCCCGCAACGGCTGCGAAGGATCGAACGCCACATCGGCCCGCGCGGCGCCAGCATTCATCAACGACGCAAACGCCGCCGCGCCCAACCCCATGCCGGCCTCGCCCAAAAATTGCCGCCGCGTGTGGTGTTGCAGTTGTTCGTGTTGTAAGTTCATCGGTTGATTTTAGTTCAGCAAAATTAAAAAATAAATCCTGTCGTCGGTTTCCGGATTCGCAGGCTCGTCCCTCCATGGGTTGCGCTTGGAGGGACGAGCCTGCGAGTCCGTTCGTTTAACGTTTCATAAACATCTCATCCAAATTCAAAATCACATTGCCCACGATCGTCCACGCGGCAAGCTCCTCCGCCTTCATTTCGGCGGGCAACGGCCCGAGTGGGTCGGTAGCCATTAGCTTGGCGGCGGCGGGGTCTTTTTGGTAATCAGCGCTTAACACGGTGTAAAGCGTGACGAGCCGCGCCACTTCCGCGCGCTTGGGTTCGCGGCTTAGGCAAATTTTCAGCCCAAATGCCACGCGCTCGTGTGGCGTGGAGCCACCTTCCTTCACCATCCGCCGGGCGAGCGCCTGCGCGGCCTCGATGTAGACGGGGTCGTTCATCGTCACCAACGCCTGCAGCGGCGTGTTGGTAGGCACTCGGCGCACGGTGCACACGTTTCGATTGGGCGCATCGAAGGCGGCCATCGAGGGGTACGGGTTGGTGCGACGCCAGTTCGTGTATAAACCGCGGCGATATTTGTCTTCGCCGGCGCTGGTCTTCCAGTCGATGCCGCTGCCGAACGCCGCCTTAATGCCGAGGTTGGGTTGGTACGGTTTCACCGGCGCGCCGTACATTTTGGTGCTGAGCAATCCGCTCACGGCGAGCGCTTGGTCGCGAATCATTTCGGCGGATAACCGCAGCCGCGGGCCGCGCGCGTAAAAACGATTGGCGGGATCGTTTTCAATATGCGCGGGCGTGGTGCGGGCGGATTGCCGATACGCCGCGCTGGTGACAAGCAGTTTCACAAACGCTTTTGTATCCCACTTAAGCCGCACCAATTCTGTGGCCAGCCAATCGAGCAATTCCGGATGCGTGGGCAGTTCGCCTTGCGAGCCAAATTCCTCGCTCGTGCGCACGATGCCGGTGCCAAAAATCGATTCCCAGTATCGATTGGCAATCACGCGGGCAGTCAGCGGATTCCGCTCGTCCATCAACCATTTCGACAGCGTGAGCCGGTTGATTTTTTTGTCAACCGCTGGCACCGCAAACACCGCCGGCACGCCCTCGGTCACGCGCCCTTCTTTCACTTGATAATTTCCACGCACTTGAATATGCGTTTCGCGGCCCTTGGCCAGCTCGCGCATCACGGGCACGGTGGTGGTGCCTTTCATGCCGGCGAATTGTTTCCTGGCCGTGTCCAGCTCTTTTGCCTTGGCGAGCGTCTTGGGGTTGTTGGCGGCGTAATAATCCTTGAGCCGCTTCACCTGCCCGTCATTGCGCTTGGCCGCCGGCGTGCTGAGGAGGCCGTGCACGTCCTTGGGCAGGGCCGCGTCCAGCTTCGGCGTGGCACCGGCCACGATGGAGATGATCACGTCTTCTGTGGCCTTGAGATTCTTGACGATCACCTCCACCCCATCGCCGTCATTCGCCGTAAACGGCGTCGGGAATTGCAGCAGGCCCGGCACGAAGGTGTTGGGCACCGGCACGAAGGGCAACAGCCGCGCGCCGTCGAGCGCGTAGTCCACGTTGATTTTGAAGACCTTGTTGGATTCCTGTTTCCACACCACCTTCCGGTTGGCGTCCAACACCTCCACGCGGTGCACCTTCAAGCGCTCGGCCAGACCGGAACCAGTGCGGTTCCAGAGCGCGAGCTTCTCGATGGGCAGTTCCTTGCCGAGATCCACCTCCCACCACGGGTTGTTTTCCTGGCCGGTGTGGGTGACTGTCTTCTTCGCAAAATCGCCGCTGGTGTTGCCGTCGTTTCCGTATTGGGCCGGCCCGCCGAAATCCGTGCTGCTCTGCTTGGCCTTGCCCTTGGGCGCCACGTTTTCGCCGTTACTAAAAACCTGCACCTCGGCCAGATGCAGAAACACACCCTTGCCCACATTGGTGACGCGCACGAAGCGGCCCTTCAAATCCTGCTTGCCGCGCGGCCGCAGCTTCAGCGTCACGCGCGCTGGATCCACGCCCGCCACCTGCAGGGCATCCTGTTTCCGGCCCGGCAACTGCACGGAGAGTACGTTCTTCTCACGCTTGATCCGCAACCGCTTCACCGGCACATGTTGCTCAAACGCCTTGGCCCACGCCTCGAAACCATCCAGCGCCGTGCCCTTTAACTGGCTCAATTCCTTTTCCAGCACAGCCACGCGCGCCTCGGTATCGGTCCGTTTCTTTTTCTGTTCGTCACTGAAGACACTAATAATCGGCGCCTCGTTGCGCTTGTCGCTGTCCTCGGAGTTATTGAAAATGGCAAACATCTCAAAATATTCCTTTTGGCTCAGCGGGTCGTACTTGTGATCGTGGCATTGGGCGCAGGCGAGGGTGGTGCCCATCCACGTGGCCATCGTGGTGTTCACGCGGTCGACCACCGCCACGTTGCGAAACTCCTCATCGTCCGTGCCGCCTTCGCTGTTGGTTTGCGTGTTGCGATGGAACGCGGTGGCGATAAGTTGATCGGGTGTGGGTGCGGGAAGTAAATCGCCCGCGAGTTGGTCGCGCGTGAATTGGTCGAACGGCTGATTGCGGTTGATGGCGCGGATGACCCAATCGCGATACGCCCAAATCGTGCGCGGCGGATCGTCGGCGTAGCCCGCGCTGTCGGCATAACGTGCGAGGTCCAGCCACTGCCGTGCCCAATGCTCGCCGTAAGTCGGCTTGGCCAAAAGTCGGTCGACGAGCTTGGAGTAAGCATCGGGCGATTTGTCGGCGATGAACGCTTTCACCTCCGCCGGCGTGGGCGGCAGTCCCGTGAGATCCAGCGCCAGGCGCCGAATGATTGTAAACTTGTCCGCCTCGGCAGATGGCTTCCAGCCGCGCTGATCGAGTGCTGCGAGAATGAACCGGTCCACCGCATTGCGGCTCCACTTTGCGTCCTTCACTTTCGGCAACGCCGCGCGCTTGGGCCGCACGTACGCCCAGTGCGGTTCGTACTCTGCGCCTTCGGCCACCCATTGTTTGAGCGTCGCCTTTTGCGCCGCCGACAATTTCATTTTCGATTCCGGCGGCGGCATCACTTCATCCGCGTCGTCAGCCAAAATCCGATACACCAATTCGCTCTCCGCCACATCCCCCGGCACAATCGCAAACGCGCCGCCCTTGCGTTCCTTCACCGCCTCCGCGCGCACATCCAGCCGCAGCTTTGCCTTCCGCGCCTTCGCATCCGGCCCGTGACACGTATAACAATTCTCCGACAGAATCACCCGCACATCGCGGTTAAACGAAACCGGAGCCGGCGCGGCTCTTAACGAAACCGTGGCGAACAAACACACACTCAAAATGATTGGAATTTTTTTCACCGCAAAAGAATAGTCTGCGCCCAAAAATAGTCGCTGTAAAGATTGGACAGGGTCAGCACAAGAATGATTCATGGTTGAGTGAATGATCTGGCGTGAAGAAGCGGAGTTTACGCCAAAATTCCCTTCACCAATTTCCCGTGCACATCGGTTAACCGGAATCGGCGACCTTGGAATTTGTAGGTGAAGCGCTCGTGGTCGATGCCGAGGAGGTGCAGGAGGGTTGCCTGAAAATCATGGACGTGGACGGGGTTTTCAGCGGCATTCATGCCGAGGGCGTCGCTGGCACCGTAGGTGATGCCGGGCTTCACGCCGCCGCCGGCCATCCAGGTGGTAAACGCATAGGGGTGATGATCGCGGCCCCATTGCTTGCGGTTTTTAAGATCGCCCTGCAGGAAAGGGGTGCGGCCGAATTCGCCGCCCCAGATGATAAGCGTGTCCTCAAGCAAGCCGCGTTGCTTGAGATCGGTCAACAATCCGGCGCTCGGCTGATCGGTGTCTTTGCACTGCGTGTAAAGTTCAGTGGTCACGCTACGGTGTTGGTCCCAGCCCGCGTGCATCACCTGCACAAACCGCGTGCCGCGCTCGAGCAATCGCCGCGCCATGAGGCAATTGTACGCGAAGGTGCCGCGCTCTTTCACTTGCGGCCCGTAGAGATCCAGTACGCTTTTGGGTTCAGTGGAAACATCCGTCAACTCCGGCACGCTCGTTTGCATGCGGTAGGCCATCTCATACTGCGCGATGCGCGTGAGGATTTCCGGGTCGCCAAATTCCGCGTGTCGCATTTGGTTGAGCTGCGCGAGGCCATCAAGCATCCCGCGCCGCGTGCTGCCTGTGATGCCAGCGGGATTTTTCAAATACAAAACCGGCGCACCGCCGCCGCGAAATTTCACGCCCTGAAAACGCGTCGGTAAAAATCCACTGCCCCAATAGTAGTCATAAAAAATCTGCCCGCACGTCGTGCCTTTGCTCACGCTCGTCATGGCGACAAACGCCGGCAGATTTTCCGTATCGCTGCCGAGGCCGTAGCTGAGCCACGCGCCCATCGTTGGCCGGCCGGGCATCTCGCCGCCGGAAAGAAAAAACGACACCGCCGGCGCGTGGTTCACCTGCGTGGTGTGCATGCTTTTGATGAAGCAAATATCGTCCGCCGCCGCGCCGATGTGCGGCATAAAGTTGCTCACCCACGCGCCGCTCCGTCCGTGCTGCTTGAACGGCTCAATCGGCGCGAGCATCACCTTGCCCTTTGGGTTGCCCGTCATCGTGCTAAACCGTTTGCCTTCCACAAACGACTGCGGCACCGGTTGCCCGTGCATCTGTTTTTGCAACGGCTTGTAATCAAACAAATCCGTATGCGTCGGCGCGCCATTCATGAACAGGTAAACCACCCGCTTCGCCTTGGGCGCAAAATGCGGCAACCCCGCCAGCCCGCCCAGCGCCGTCTCGCCCATCCCGTCCCGCGCCAGCAATCCTCCCAGCGCCGCGCCCCCAATCCCCACCGCCGACCGCCCAAAAAACTGCCGCCGATTGGTCATGAGCTGGTTTTCGGTGATGGGGTTCATGGTAAGGGAATGTGAGCTTGGTTTTTGACGCACATGATTCGACCTCGCTTCAATTCTCCCTTGCCGCCAGCCATTCATCCGGCGTCATGACCGTCACTGCGTTGGCTGCGCGCTTCACCATTTCCCCGTCCAAAGTGATGAGGGTGGATTGGGATGTCATCGCCGTGGCCACATAAACCGCATCGGCCCCACGCAGTCGAAGGTCTGCGGCCAAGCTCGTCGAGATGTGTGCCGCCTCCTCGTCCAGTGGATGAAAATGAATGCCAGGAAATTCGTTCAAGATGTGTCGAGTGCCCGCGACTTCCGTGGACACTTGTTTGCGACGGGCAACAGCGCCCGCAATCTCAACGGGCAACAATGTCGGTTGGTGAAGCGGAATTTCATCGGCCGCCGCCCTCGCGAGCAGTTCCAGCGACGATTCATGATTGACCTCATTGGGAAACTGAGCGCCAACCCACACATTGGCATCAATCGTCAGCACCGCTCACGGCCTTTCCGAATTTCATCCACTACCCCCGGTTCCTTGGAGGGTGAGGCCGCCTCAATTTTCCGACCGAGTTCCAACCACTTTTCTACCCACTCCTTGCCGGTCAACTTTTTGCATGACGTTTTTTCGACATCGTCCAAACCTCTTTGCAGCAATTCGGGAATCAAATCCTTCAATTTCCGGTCTTCTCGAGCGGCACGAACCTTCACCTCACGCATCAAATCATCCGGCAAATCCAGTGTCGTTTTCATGCGTCCATAAAACCATAATTATGTAATTCTGGCAAACCATAAAAATGGGTGGATATTTGGGGTTCATTCGAATTTATGATTGGAACGATGCCATTTTAAATTTGCTCGATCTGGCCAAAACATTTTGTTTCGAGGCAGGAATACTTTCTCACCGCTGCGAGGCTTCAACAATAACGCGTTTTCTCCATCTTCTTCAAATCGATCATTGTCCACCAAAATACAAAAATCATCATCGATGCTCCAATAGCCTTGATCAAAAAGCCAATGTGCATTTTTTGATAGTGCCAAACCGTTAATTGGATGACAAAGGCCTCCTTTCTTGAACTGTCTGATATGTGCCGCATCCAAAGGGCAAGATCCCGATAAAGACACCATCCGGTAATTTGTCAACGCGCAGGTGAAATCATACGCCGGTAAGACTCGAGCTGAGAATTTTGTGTCTCGCTTCCTTGGCGAATCGTTCAACACTAAATATTTGCCAGCATCCGAATCAACAATCGCCTGAGGAGGAACTTCCAAATTGCACATTTCAAACAATTCATATCTTTCACTCCCTTCAAAGTATCGAGCGATTATTGTGCGGCGAAGTTCGGCCCTGAATTCATTGGTCTGCAGGCTGATCAATAGCGATGCATCAATTTGGGCATTTTTTGCATTTTTTCGGTTGTCCGTTTTTATGCCCTCAGAATCCAGCGGAATCCAGAGTCCGTCGGAATGCATATGGAAAAACGGCAGCATCACATTGGGCCGTGTACGCCTCCGATTTGAAACTACAGTCCAATAACTATTGAAACGGAACGCCAATGCTCCATTGCGCTCGATCAATCCATTTGCAACTAAGTCCTCATCAACAAGATCACAAAGCACCAAAAGTAACAGTGGCTTGTGAGGAGCTGGACCACGAGAGTGATCAACCTTCAATCGACTGATGCACTCCAACCAACGGAGTTGTTCGCTGGAAAATTTGTTACTCACGCGTGATGACCTCGTCCAGATTCAAAATCATGTTGCACAACACAGTGAATGCCGCGTGGTCGGTGGGGTTCAGTTTTTCGTCGCGTTTGGATTCGCCGATGGCTAGCAGGGCTTTGGTTTTTTTGGGGTCTTGGGCGTAGGTGGCGCGGAGTTTCTGGATGCTCTGGAGGAGCACGGCGGCTTCCTTCGGCTTGGGGGCGCGGGCGGTGGCGAGGCGGAAGGCGTACGCGGTGCGTGCCTTGTCATCCGCTCCGCCTTCTTTTATCACACGCTGGGCCAGGGCGCGGGCAGCTTCTACATAAGTGGTGTCGTTTAATATGATGAGCGCGTGCAGCGGGGTGTTGGTGAGGCTGCGGCGGACTTGGCAGGTTTGGCGTTTGGACTCGTCAAAGAAAATCGTCGGGCCGATTATGCGCCGCCAAAAAGTGTAGAGGCTGCGGCGATATAAATCCTCGCCTTTGCCGCGGGCATATTTCTTTTTGCCAAAAGTAGCCTCAGCCCAGACGCCGGCGGGTTGGTAGGATTTCACGGAAGGACCGCCACGTTTCTCAACTAGCAAACCGCTGATGAAGAGCGCTTGGTCGCGAATCATCCACGAGGGCAAACGCTGGCGGGTCATGCGGGCGAGCAGGCGGTTCTTGGGATCGCGCTCGCGCAGCGCGGGAGTCACGCGCGAGGTTTGCCGATAGGTCGCGCTGAGCACGATGCGTTTGTGCAGCGCCTTCACGTCCCAACCGCTCTCGATGAATTCCAGCGCCAGCCAATCGAGCAACTCCGGATGGCTCGGGCGCTCGCCCTGCACGCCGAAATCCTCCGGCGTCTTCACGAGGCCAGTGCCGAAAAACTGCTGCCAAATGCGGTTTACTGTCACGCGCGCGGTGAGTGGGTGCCTGTCATTGACAAGCCACTGCGCGAGATGAAGCCGGTTAGGGGTGCCCGATTGCGCGTTCGCGCCAAACACGGTCGGCCATGCGGAAGTCACGGTCACATTGCTTGGATTATTATACACGCCACGCACCAGCACTTTGGTGGTGCGCGCTTTGGCCTGCTCCTGCATCACCATCACTTTGGGAAATTTTTTACGGAGGTCGGCGATGCGTTTTTTGGCAGCGTCGATTTTCGGTTTTTCTTTCAGCGATTGAATTTTTTCCTCCAGTTCTGAAATTTCCTTTTGTTGCGCAGCCGATGCCACCGCGAGTACGGGTGCAGTTTGGCCGCTGCCGCCGCCGCCGTTCACAGGCGTGTTATTAAAAAACGCAAACAGACCGTAGTAATCACGCTGCGTAATGGCATCAAACTTGTGATCGTGGCAGCGACTGCAGGTCATCGTGGCGCCCAGCCAAAGGGTGCTCATCGTTTCCATTTGGTCGAAAATATATTCCACGCGATTCTCCTCCGCGATGCGGCCACCCTCGCCGTTAATCATGTGGTTGCGATTGAACGCCGTCGCCAGCCGCTGCTCGTCCGTGGCCTTGGGCAACAAGTCGCCCGCGAGTTGCTCGATGGTGAATGTGTCGTACGGCACGTTGGCGTTGAGCGTGCGCACCACCCAATCGCGCCACGGCCACATCGTGCGATCGTTGTCGCCCTGGTAGCCGTTGCTATCCGCATAACGCGCGGCCTCGAGCCAGTCCCAAGCCATCCGCTCGCCGTAACGCGGCGAAGCCAACAGCCGGTCGACCACATTTTTAAATGACGATTTTGGATTTTCGATTGACGATTTCAGGAAATCATCGGCCTCTTTCAGCGTAGGCGGAAGACCGGTGAGATCGAGGGTAACGCGGCGAAGCCAAGTAATCTTGCCCGCCTCGGCCGAAGGCTTCAGCCTTTCGCGCTCCAGACGCGCGAGGATGAAACGGTCAATCCCATTGCGCGGCCACTTTGCATGGTTCACTTTTGGCAAGGCCGATCGGCGCGGCGGTTCGTACGCCCAATGCTTGCCCCACTTCGCGCCGGCATCCACCCAGGCCTTGAGCGTGGCCTTTTGCTCGGCGGTGAGCTTGAGCTTCGAATTCGGTGGCGGCATCCGCTCGTCGGGGTCGCTGGAAAAAACCCGCGCGATTAATTCGCTCGCCGCGCTCTTGCCCGGCACAATCACCTCCGCCTTCGCGTCCTTTTCGCGGTCCAGCCGCAGCTTCGCCTTACGCGCATTCGCATCCGGCCCGTGGCAGGCAAAGCAGGTATCCGAAAGAATCGGCAACACGTCCCGGCTAAAATCCGGCGCGGCTTTCGCGCCATTTACAACAAAAGGCAGCAGCAATATCGTGATGAGCAACAAGCGCGGCATCGGCGCTAGTGTGGCGGACCAACGAAGTTTGTCCAGTCGGGAGCGTCGGCAACGGACTCGCAGGCTCGTCCCTCCATAGGCGCGCTCGGACTGGAGGGACGAGCCTGCGAGTCCGCTAGATGATTCTCACGCAGAGGCGCGGAGGCGCAGAGAATTTAATCGAAGCCCAAGAGGGACGAATTCCACCTCGCCCCTATCTGGTTTAACTCCGCGCCACGGGCGCGCCGTGGCTGGCCACAGTGCTGAGGTAGGGCGGTTTCTCCGAAACCGCCTCGGCGCGCTCGGAGAGCACGCCCTACCAGTTAGTGGATTGGCGCTTGACGATAGCGGACTCGCGGGCTCGTCCCTCCATTGACAACGGGGCCGCAATGGAGGGACGAGCCTGCGAGTCCGTTAACTGATTCTCACCGCCTGCGCCGGATCATACGCCAGCGCCGGGTTCACCAACCGCGCGTCATTCCGCAAAAAATGAAAGGTCACCGCCCGGCGCGGTTGATCGCTGCGGTTGGCGGAGGATTGATGCAGCGTATTGCCGTGATGGATGGACACCCCACCACGCGGCACCGGCGCCATCAACTGCCCGTCACGCCGGAAGGCTTCCTGTTATTCGGCACCTGACATCAGCTTATTAAAAATGTCTTGACTAATATCGGATCCCCCCATTTGATCTCGCCATGCATTTTAAACCCAAATTACTACCTTATTATTATCTCTATTTTTTGGTTCGGCTGCGCTACGCCTAATTCAAAGACGGGTGCAGATTACGGCGCATCTTTAGTGCCTGCAGATTCTAACGTTGTGATGAAAGGGAGCATTGGGGAATTT
>JACKQG010001487.1_pt1 | contig 32318 bp, 44 predicted proteins | sample 8237621 | NCBI WGS metagenome assembly JACKQG01 (sample SAMN15677084, study PRJNA649215) | marine metagenome | biome: marine; feature: Black Sea; material: saline water; isolation source: suspended particulate matter (SPM) from the Black Sea western gyre | collected 2013-06-09/2013-06-10 | depth...
GATAGCCATCACCCTTAGCAACAAAATACAAATACTCAACATCTGCCGGGTATAATGCAGCTAATATGGACTGACGGCCCGGACTATTGATTGGTCCGATGGGTAATCCATAATTACGATAAGTGTTATAAGGCGATTTGATCTGCAGATCTCTTTTAAGCAGTCGCCGGGGTGAGCCTTCGATTATATATTGTATGGTGGGGTCAGCCTGTAGTCGCATATGCTTTTTTAACCGGTTGTAGTAGACCGCCGCAATGACCGGTCGTTCTTCATCATAGATAGCTTCGCCTTCAATAATGGAAGCCATGATGATGATCTCCAATTCGCTTAAGCCAATCCTTTCCTCGATACCCGTCATCTCGTGTGTAAAGTGGCTTTTATACTGATCTACAAGTCGGGTAATAATTTCCTTTTCATTCTGACCCTCCAGAAAAATGTAGGTCTCCGGGAAAAGAAATCCTTCCAAACTGCTAACCGCTGGTATAGCCAATGATTTGATAAAGGCGGAATCGTGACATAAACTGTTAAAAGTAGCTCCATTCAAACCTAAAGCAACAGACACCTCGTCAGCAACTTCAGCAATTGTCCAGCCTTCAATTATTGTAATTGACTTATTATTCGGTAAACCATTAACTAACTGACGTAAAATACCATAATTATTACTGGCATTCCACAGTGTAAAAACACCGGCAGGTATATTTTTTTCCTGTCCCAATAACTTGGCAGCCAGGGTAAATGTTTTTTGGTTGCTAATAATTTGTTTATCTTTCAAAAGCCCGGAAATTGATGTTAATGAAGCACCCTCCGGCACCTTTACGCGTACCCGGGCAAAGGGATTATCCTGAGACCAGAAAATGATCGAACAATAGAACATTATTACACTGGTAATTAGAAGAAGTAGGATGATACCCAAATAAGCCTTTTTAAAGTTGATTAACGGAATATTTTGCATGGCTTTACGGGGGGCGAAGTTAAATGTTTGTGCTCGGATAAGTCAATTTATAATACTGATGTATATGATAAATATTTTTCCTTTTGTTAGTACTGACTGTCCAGCGTATTTTCGCGGCTGCTATGAGCATGGAAAACCACAAGGAAAGCCTGCATCTATTTGAAGGCTGGGCTTATACCGCAAAGAACTACCTGCTTTTTCTGGTCGGAATTATTTTCATAGTCCTGGGTTATATCATCATGGCTCTAGGCGAAGTCAACAGTTTTCAGAGTCTGACAATTGCTCCTTCCATGCTTTTCCTGGGCTATGTTGTGATCATTCCTTTTGCCTTGATTTACCGTGATAAATCCCGACATAAGAAGCTGAGATCGTAGTTCCCGTCTGCATCCTGCTGTGCGTGATTACGACGGACAGGCAGTTGGTTAGAACGCTTGTTTAAAATATTGGGATCGTAGTTCCCGCCTGCGCTGCGTCTTCGGCGGGCAGGCAGTTGGTTAGCAGCTTTAGATTTTGGGGATCGTAGTTCAGTTGGTTAGAACGCCGGCCTGTCAAGCCGGAGGTCGCGAGTTCGAGTCTCGTCGGTCCCGCTCAACAGCGGTCGTAGTGAACTCTTTTTGCACGGCCGCTTTTTCTTTATTTAAAGGTAAGTTAATAATTTGCTCACTTATATTTAGCATCACGTAGTCCTCCCCTACCAAACAATCTGAAACAGCAAATTGTATAACCTTCCTCCTGACTAATGGAGGTAATATTTCAGCTAGAGATGAAAAGTTTTCAAATATTTTGGCAATATTTTCAGGTTTAAAAGACTGGTTATTTAATATCTCTAATTTTTGATTAAGGGAATTTTCTTCTTTTATGTTTGTGCCAAGCCTCTCTTTAAATTCTCTCTCCTTCTGCCGGATTCTATCTTTAAAAAATTCAGAATCTTTAACAGATGCAAGCTTCTCGATTTCTTCATCTATGCTTTCATTAATGGCATCTTGTTCCTTGGCTAATTGTTTTATTCTTTCTCGAATGCTACTTGCTTCAACTATATATTTTTCATTTGCTGAATCAAGTAGCGACGAGATCAATTTGCTATCACCAGCCAGCAATGAAAATTGAGAAATAACAGCTTTTTCAACAAACTCGGCATTAACTCTCTTCCCACAGTTTTTACATACATAATATTTATAAACTTTTTTCGTCTTGCTTGTACCAGAATCAACCCTCATATTTGGTTTATTCTTACAAATACCACATTTGATGACTTCAGTCAATTCGTAGACTTTCTTAGTAGTCACTACCTGATTTGATCGTTTTTGTCGGTTAATTGTTAATATTTCCTGAGCCTGATAAAATTTTTCATTTGTTACTATCCCCTTCCAAACACCCTCTGTCTCTTCATATTTTTCTCCAGGTTTCGTTATTTCGGTTTTATTAATATTGTCTTTTTTCCACTGATTAATTCCTATGTAAGCCTTGTTTTTTAAAATTCTCCTGATCGTTCCATCGTGTATCGGCACCCTTTTTCCTTTGTTGCTACCGGTAAGTTTTCGCGCGGGCATTAATTGCCCTTCCTTATCCAAGATTTCTTGAACTTTAGATATTGATCCAGTAACAATATATAAATCGAATATATTGTTTATTAATTCCACCTCTTCGGGTATCGGAGTTAGATGCCCTTTTTTCCCTTTTGGGTTTTCATACCCCAGAATTGTCGACGTAAGCCACAATCCCCGCTTAAATCGTGCATACCTGTTATCTTTATTTCTGTCACTAGTTTGCTCACTCTCTAACTCATAGAAAACTAACATGAATTTTAATAGTGCTCTGCCAATAGCTGTTGATGTATCAAAGTTTTCTTTGAGCGATATTATATCTACACCATAGTCATTACATATATCCATCAAATCATAAAATTCGCGGAGATTTCTATTTAACCTGCTAATGCTAGTACAAATAATAGCTGATAATTTGTTCATCTTTATATCTATAAGCATTGCTTGGTAGCTATATCTTTTTGCCTTCGAGGAACCAGATTCTACATCTTTATAAATTTTGGTTTTATCATATTTTTCCAACCCCTCCCCTGTTTCAGAATTTTGATTTAGTCGATTCTGATAGTCGAACCATTCCTGCAATCTTTGTTGTTGAGATTTTAAGGACCCCTCTGGTATATCTTGGTGTCTGGTAGACACCCGTAAATAAAATCCAACCGTTTTCAGTTTTGACATACTTAATCTCCAGTAAGGATTAATACTCTTCCCGGCAGTATAATGCTGCCTTCTTTGTGGCCGAGGTTTTAGTTTTTTTGTTCAATTTCTGACCTCCTGTGGGTGTCGAATTTACATTGCGGAAAAAATATTTACCGACGTGAAATGGATCGCACTGAAAAAAAGTACTTGCTATTGAGTCTCATTAGAACTACATTAAACTAGGAGCCGGATCTGTTCGGCAATTGAATATAGGTCTTAAGACCATGATGGCTACTACGATAGCCATGCAACATAACCATTAGTATATAATGAGTTTAACAAAACGCTATTGTCACGATTTTTTGATGGCAGAGCAAGAAGAAGCGCTGGGCGATATGTTGGAGGAAATGTTCTACCTTGAGCAAATCGACAGTGCGGAACAGTATATTGACTATATGATTACCCTGCGTGACGCGGGGTTCACGAAAGAGGATTCACTATCGATCTTCACAAACCTGATCTCCAAAGATCAGGAAATGGATTAACCAACACGGAAGAATGGATGATAGTAAAATTCGTTTTGACAAGAAAAGTCGTGATGATCTAATTCGACTGGTTTTCGACGGTAAGCCGATCCACGCAGCCCCCCCAAAAAGTGGGGGGCCGTCTGGGTATATTGACATGGACTCAGGTGCATATGTTTTCATTGATGGCAGCGGGCGTATGCAGAAAAGATCAAAATCGGTGGTAAAGGATTTGTGTCGCGCAAGCGGTGTTACACCACCTAACCCATTCCCGGGAATCCACAATTTTTATGACCCCCAGGCTAAACCCGGGATGTATATAGCACCACCGGCCTCCTATTTTAATTCGTACCGGCCGTCAAAATTTCAAGTGAAGGGGTCGGCGATAGGCAAGGGAGAATTCCCAGTCATCAGCAAAATCGTCAAGAACATTTTTATTGATCAGGTCAGCCGGGACGCGTTTCTGAACTGGCTGGCAGTGGTTTTCAACGATTGTAAAAAAACTGGGACTGCCTGGGTGATAATGGGACCTCAGGGTTCAGGGAAAAATTCTCTGTACTCAAGGATCATTTTACCTCTACTGGATAGTGGTAATTGCCGTCTGTTGACCCAGGATAACCTGGAGACTAGGTATAACCAGTTGATGGCGGATCGGCAGCTTGTATGCTTCAATGAAGTGAAGGCTAGCCCCAAAGCTCAGGACCGACTAAAAACATGGATCACTGAGGATGAAATTGTAATAGAGGAAAAAAGAGTAAGCAGTGTCGTTAAAACCAATCCTGTGAACCTGATGTTCATTTCTAATGATCGGGTGCCTGTCCTAATAGACCCGGATGACAGACGCTTCTCTGTTGTGGAGACCGGGCCGCCACTGAGAGATTTAAGTTGGTTTAGGGGTCAGGATACCCTAACTAAAATTGCGAGCGAATTGAGACATTTTGCCTGGTTCCTGAAGTATTATGCTTATGATGTTGAAGCCTCCCATATACCGCTGGTGAATGATACCAAACAAAATCTAATTGAAAAGTCCATGAACAGTTTCCAGGTATTTGCCAAAAGGCTGAAAGCGAATGATGCTGCCTGGATAATCGGTCAGATAGATAGTGGAAAGTATTCGGCGGCTGAGTTGTCCGACTTGTCCGGGTTTACCGGGCGATTGCGGAAAGAGTTGGTTGTTAAGGTGTTCAACGACCTATTTCAGGAGAGTGCATCAACTACTTTACTAACGCAGAAGCTGAAAGAATTAGGGTTCGAAAACTCACGTGGTGCTACTAAAAGCGATACCCGAAAGCGGGAATACACCTGGAGTAGCTAAAAGTTGGACAAGTTGGACAAAACTAACAAGCCCTGCCAGTTTTGGTGGGGCTACCTAAAACTAATAGATTATTGGGACTGCGATCAGTTAGATTTAACACTGATTCCATATCCTAAAATGCACTAACCATAATAAACACAGCTAATGAATAATAATAATCTTATCCCTATTGACGAAACGCTGAAAAATGAGATTGAAAGATTAACGAAAACAATACAAAATGCCCAACAAAATATGGCCCGGGCATGGATAACTATTGCAACTAATTTGCGTGATTTGAAAAGTAAAATTAACGTTGTTGGTGATAGAAAAACCAATTGGCAGGCATATACTGGAGAGGATTCTTTCAAGGATTACTGCGAAAACCGTCTCCAAGTAAGTGATAAAACTGCATACCAATGGCTTGATGGCCTGACTTTTATTGAGAGTAATCGTCCTGAATTGATTGAAGCTTATAATGAGGGTGGTGAAGGTGTATTATTACCCGAGTATACAAAAGTAAGGCTGCTGGTTGCGAAGGGAAAATATCTGCAGTCTAGTTCCCATGATTCTTATGATGAGGTGGTCGGCAGAGTCTTTGACAATACAATAACTAGAACTGAATTAGAAGGAGAAGTAAAGAAAATTCTTAACCCTGGCAATGTGAATATTGGAGGAGATCCCACGGAAGCAAAAGTCGTGGAAATCCCGCCAACCCCGACAGAGAAAATGTTAACTGGGGCAAAAAATCATTTAATGCCACTCCTCAAAAAAGATGACAAGCAAGCAGTTGGCCAATGGGTAAATGAATTGTTAGAAAAAAACTCTGGAAAAACTTCTACCCGGGTAGAAAATTTAGGTTTTAAAAGGATAATCGTTGCCGATTCAGCTCAGGGTAAATCATATGCTAATGAAATTATAAAAAGAGCACGGACACTTGACCCCACGATCGACCTTTTATACGCGGGTTCAAAAAAAGAGAAAGACAATCTTACCTTCCCTTCTCAGTTAGATCCCCATGGTAAGTATTGGTATTCGAAAGAATCATTATTGCTGAGGGATCGTGGCGAATCAACCTTTATTGAAACGTTTCCATCTCCAGGCAATATTGTCGAAAATCTTGGAACCATGCTAAAACTTGGTTTCCACTGCCGTAGCAACTGTGAATTTTGTTACTTACAGGGAGGAAAATATCCATGGCAGGAATTGTTCACGAATGTGGATCGTGTTAAAGAAGAAATAGGAGTTGAGAATTTTGTTTATCCGGCTATTTTGACAGTATGGAGTGCATATTCCTTCTATATTGAGAAAACCACATATAAAATTACTTCAGGCATTCATGCTCTAGGCAATAAAATCAGAAGAAATTTTATCAAATCACAGGTGAAGTCGGATGCTGTGGCGATTAAATATCTGAAGGATAACATCGAGACATTATTGTCGGAGCTTGGCGTGAAATCTGACAGCGCTAAGTTGAAACAGATTAAAAATAATATACCGAAATATTACAATGAGAATAAAAAACAGAAGCTAGTCTTGAATGTTGGTGAATACACAGATATCATTGCCAACGATCCTATTTCGAATCAAATGAAATTCGTGTATGATGAAATTCTTGGTAAACACAGGGATATTGACATATCTGTCTGGACTAGATCAACAAATTTCGAAGAAGTGTTAAAATATAATGGGCAGGATCGTGTTATGTTTACTATTGGATTAAATACTCCTACGATCATAAAAAAGTATGAGCATGGAACCGCCTCCTTGGAAGAGAGGATTGAGGGGATAAAAAAACTTCAGAGCAGGGGAGGATATAAAATAAGATTATGTATCGAACCGATCCTACTTTATCCAAATTGTGAAACTGAATATGTGGATTTAATCCGTACTGTTATGAAGTCCATTGATCCATCCCAAATCGATGAATTAATAATGGGTGGTGTCAGATTTCGTAAAGATATGGTATGGAAAATCCAGAGAAACCATCCCTGGACGGACCTTTTTCAAAATATGGAAGAGTTTGAGGAGTATGATCTTAACGATAAGCGTTTAAGATATAGTGAAGAGTTTCGCATTAGGATTTATAAGCAATTAATAAAAACCTTCAGGCAATATTCTGAAGCCAGAATTTCTCTGGGAGCTGAAATTCCCGAAATGTGGGATTGGGTAGAACTTGATCGACATGCATTTATTAAACAGCAGGTTTATCAATATCCGGGATAACAAAAAGCATTTATGAGAAGCTATATATCAGCGATGATTCTGAACACATTAACTACATAATTAGAAATCTGAAAGGAATGATTAGATGAGAGTTATTGATGTCAAAACTCACCCCAATGGTAAACAGGAGTTCACAATTGATTTAACGAAGTATGAGCGCGAATTGATTAAGAAAGCGAAAGGGTGGAAACGCCTAACCAACAAACGATTACAAAGTTGGTATTTGGAAACGCTAGCCAATACAAATAACCATGAATATTATTCGCAGTTGCTAACATCCCTGGTATATAGAACTTTGTTTTTTTCGACCAAACCAATGGATGTTGAGGATGTTGAAAAAGCAATCATCAAGTCAGGTGAATTTCCCTTTGATGATGAAAACTCCCCAATCGATCTAAAAAATATTAAAACTAAAATCGAGAGATCATCTAAGCAGCTTCTTGATGACAATCCATACATAAGGGAAATTGCTGATAATGAATATATACTTATACCAACATATAGTATTTTAAGAGAGTGGTTCTTGTTCGATAAAGACGTTCCTCTATCCAAGATGCATGAATATCCTACTGAGATTCCAGAAATACAGGGTGGAATTCAGTCCGTAGATCAGATCGATGAATTTCTTGATGACAATATACCATATAAAAGATTACTTGCAGCCGTAATGGCAAAGAAAAAGTTTAAGCAATACAATGAACCCTTGTTGAACGACTTATTTAAAAATGATCCGGACCAGCTTGTACGATATGGGAGTTTTATTCAGTTATTGAACGATAAAAAAATGAGTAAAGAAAAAATCGAACTGATTGAAGAAGGATTATCGGACACCAATACAAAATTAAAACTGGCAAGCTTCGACTTTTTAGCAGGAGCAATGTTAAAATCTTTGCCTAAAGATATGACTAACCAGCTTATCGATCTTCTGGCTGAATATTTAGATGATGATTTGCTTGAGTATAATGCTTTGGATATACTCCTAAGGAGAGGACATCGGACGGAAATGATACCATATTTATTAAAATATTTGGAAAACAATTTTCTTGAATTAGATAACGATCAAATCAAAGAAATAAAAGAAAAAATATTTTCACTATTACCTGAAAGTTCCAGAATCCCAATAGATGTTGGTGATGAAATAAAGGGATATTGTGAGAGTGAAAATCCCAGTATTCAAAATTTAGCACTTAAGATTATGAATAAACGATGGCGTAAATCGGAATATAAAGAATTAACCGAAATTAAAACGGGCAGCCCTCATGCGGAGATCAAAAAACTTAGGGCACTTGGCGATAGAGGCACAGAAGATGATTTAACATATATTATTAAGGCTCTAGAAAATCCTGAAAGAGGTGTTCGTGATGTTGCTATCAAGATACTTGGAGATATTGGCACAGAAAATGAAATTGGAACTATACAGAAATTAAGGATGAGTAACGATTATGATACTGTCACTGTTTTAGAAGCAGTAGAGAAAATAAAAAAAAGATTGAGTTATCCGTTAATGCCCACAAAAGTAAAAGAGGAATAACATTCCGTGGCTAATATTACACCTGGCATGGTTTTTTGCTGATTATCCGCCTTACTAAAATTATCCTAAATTACAAGGCGATTAAGTTGCAGATATATGTGAAGCAGCCGGGGCATATCGGTGATTCTGTTTATCAATATCCAGGAAAATTAGGATAAACAGCTAAAATCCAAACTCTCCAGCTTCCGCGACTCCTCAACAAATATACTGCGTTTTTCACCCGGAGGTTCAAGATCCAGGAATTGGTGAATTGTTATATATCGATCCCTGGTTTTTGTAGTCAGGTCACTATCATAGACACTTTTAGCCCAGGCGATCTCCGGATCGCTCCAGAGGCCAAGCATCCATTTGGGAGCCTGTTGCACATAGGGTAACTCAGCCCAGTTTGTGCTATGGTCCATTTGGATTGGATCTGGATTTTCACCGAACAGGGTCGGGAACAGATATAAATTCAGGAACATCGTCTTGAGCAGCATATTATATGCTGCATCAGTATCGCCATTTCGATATAAGGTGAGACTCCAAGCCATCCTGTGAAATGGTTCACCGCTATCATCGGGAAATGAAGTCTCAAACCATTGGTAATGTTTTAGAGCGCCTTGGGTATCATCTACTCGCAAATATAGAGGCCCAAGTAAATATCTCTTGCCAGAACCGTCGTTAATCATGCCCCATTCTTTTTGCTCTTTGGACATGGCGCGTTTATAGCGGCTGATGGTTGCTTTAATTTTTTGGTGGTTTGGGTTCATGGTGGGCGAGGAGAAATTACTATTACCAGCAATAACTAGCTGATTAAAAACGCCTGGGAATCGAACCCAGCCTTGTGCCCTATATTGCTGCACTTACAGCCGACCGTGTCCAAAACGTGACCGTTCTGCTAATCAAAAAGGCTGAGTTTATGTTGAATGGGAAGGTCAGTTTTATTCAATAATACCTGAATGCTTATTAATCTGTATTATAACACAAGGATTTTCAATCCTCCTGTATCCCTACGACAATAGATTCCCTCGGGTAAACATGGGGTCCTTTACAGATTCATTCGAATCTGATCACAACAAGCGATGCATCACCATGTTATGGATTTCTCATTCATCCACGGATAAATCAGTATTATTCTGTTTTCAACCGAATAAAATTTCCAACATTGAAGGTATTGGAAAATATCTAGAGAATAGATTCAAAAGATTATCCTCAATGCCCTCAGAAAACGGAAAAAATAATATCAATCCTACTTTTTCAACCAGATTCCAGAAATTGAACCCTAATAAAGATATTGATATAAGGACAATTATTAATCTGATGGAGCGTCAGTAATCATATATTGGGTTGCATTAACAATGAAATATTTAATGAAAACCGTAATTTTAAACTAGAAATTGGCTTGGTGACGGTTAGTCAATTAGAAGAAGACACATAATATTGCAATAATATCTTATCTATAGTACTATTTCTTTATGTCATGTTTAAAATATATTATTGCTTTAACCAATGGGTACGATCATGTTTAAATCAGAATTTTACAACAATCTCTGGAATCCTGACCATATATTCGGTTCCTCCACCAGAATCGTCACCATCTTTATAGTTATTAAAATTAATCAAAGCGTTTGCTCCAATCCCAAAGTAACTGTTGAACATATGTTGGTACCCAACAGAAAATCCGATCGATGTACCAGTAATTTCATAAATGGAACCAAAATCGGATTCATAATCACTGGAATAATCCTCTGGATATGATTGGTAAAGGGAGATAAAGCTCCAGTAAATCTTAATTAAAGGATTGTATTTAAATTTATCCGGCAGATAACTAACTCCAAAATATGCTGAAAACATTCCTTCGTATTTGGTATTAGCTTTGTCGTCCATTGGAGTTGTGAAATATGTACCGATTAATCCCTTGTATTGATTACCAATACCAAACTCAAATCCGCCTCCGCTGCGTCCCCCGTAAGGATCAGGATAAACATCCCCAGAAATATTCGCAACAGTATAAAAAAAGTCAAATTCCATTTCAGGACGATCCTGAGCAAGTATAAATTGACTTGTAATTAAAATTACTATTAACCATACCAATTTTTTAATATACATTTGGTTTACCTCCCCTTTGTATTGATTTAATGCACATAATAAATAGAACTCATCAGTAAGTATTTGCCCCTAGCCATAATCCTAGTAATATTGCTAAAGTATATATAGCAACTTTTGAAAAGTTTTTTTGAGCAACTTTCCCTTGTCTTACGGTTATACTAATAACCTTAGAGTAATTAAGGAAGATGCGCTGACCATCTTCGGTTTGCACTGCAAAATCGTTAGACCTGCAAGTCAAAATTTGACCTTTGTAAATAGTGCTATCATTAAGCTTAATCTCCACCGGACTTTTCTTGAATTTCTGGACATTGTCAGAATTATATTTATTGTTAGTCTCAGCAAGAACAAATCCCGTTATAAATATGGTACAACAAATAATGATCGATTTAGTAAACATATTTTAACTCCATGGCATTATTCAGAAGGCTTATCAATATGGTATAACAGAGTGGAAAACCCATCGCCCGCTTCTATTTTAAAGGTAAATTTGTCGGAACCAACTAATTCCCAGACATTTTCAATTTCAAATGAATGTATTATTTTCTTATTATTTTCAAATGATTTTACTTCTTTGATTCCATCTGCCTGGAAAATGTGTAACACGGCAGTTACCTTCTCTTTATTGAACCAATTGATGTATATTTTGTCAGAATCAGTTTTCGGCATTATAAACGGAGTAAATCTCTGGCTAATAGCGTAATCATTATATTGATTATTGGTAAGTTGGCAGAATGACTCTGCCATGTTTTTGGCAATTTGTGTCTGCACTAAGCGAAAATTATAATGCTTTATTAATTCTTCCCTTTCTTTGTTGAAACCTTGTATCCCTAACAAACCCATCGCAGAGCCTGTGGACGAAGAATGGTCTGTGGAGCCATCCCATATGGAAAATAAAACATCGTCCTTATACTGTATAACCTGTGTAGTGCCAACAGTATATACAGAATAGTTTGTGGATGATACTAACCCTCCGGATGTGTATTGATTCAAAGTATTTGACAATATTGTAAAAGCGATCGCATCAACTTCTAACATATCACATAATTCCGAAAACTTAGAAATGGGGATGTTTCGAATATTCAGGTGAATTTGCCTATTGCTAGTTTTTATTTTAGAACCATGAGGAATTTTCACAACTTTATCCGTAATACTTGATAATATAATATTCGACAATAATTCATTTGCTTTTAATAATGTGGATTCATTTGAAAGTATACTGTATACCGAATCAAATGTCAAAATTGATAGATTGTTATTTTTTTCGAGAATACTAGTTGAAAGGCTGTTGCTAAAATGACTATTCAGAGCAGGTACAATTGGTTCGGGTATCATGCTTAGATATAGCGGCACATCTTCTAAAAGCTCTCTCTTTGTATCTAAGAATATTCCTCCAAGAAGAGCAATTTTTGCGTTAGCCAAATTAGGCTGGTTTACGGATTCAATATTCAATCCGGTTGGGATATTTGGCGCACAACCAGAAAAAAATAATATCAGTGATATTGTCAAACAGAATAGTTTGCGTTTTGACATCTCTACTCATCTCCCATCTAATAGTAATGTTTTTTACCCAATATAGTATGTTTAAGTAAGTATTAATCAATTTTCTATTTCACTTTAAAAAATTAATAAATTAAATCAATTAATCATAAGAATAATTTATCATAAATGAAATAAATTCAATCACCAAATGGTGGAGTCAAATAAAACCAGCCCACTCCCGTTGAATTATAAAGCAGTGTACAAATTAATATTGTATTTACCATCCATAAAACAGTACCAGAAAGTGGTCTTATAAACCGTCCTTTTTGAGACAAATCCAAATTAGCTCAAAAAGGTGTCTTAAAACAACCAAATAGCGTTTCAAAACTCATCTCAAAATCAAAGTATCAAAACGTACCCTCTAAGTTGAGTTTTGAGAATAACCGGGTATAAGAATAGTATCAATATAGGAGTTACTATGCTTATTGGATATGCGCGTGTGTCAACTACTGATCAGAATCTTGATCTACAGAAAGATGCGCTAAATAAAGCTGGCTGTGAAAAGATACATGAGGACTATGCAAGTGGAGCTAAGACTGATCGGAATGGTCTGGAGGCGGCAATAGATTCGCTTCGTAAAGGAGATACACTGGTAGTCTGGAAGCTAGATCGGCTGGGTCGTTCACTCAGACACTTGATTGAAGTGATAAACTTGCTGAATGATCGAGGCTGCTTCTTTCGCAGTTTACAGGAAAATATCGATACTGGATCATCTGGAGGTAAGTTAATCTTTCATGTTTTTGGCGCGCTGGCGGAGTTTGAAAGGGATATTATCCGTGAGCGCACAAAAGCTGGAATGGCAGCTGCAAAAACCAGAGGTCGCGTTGGCGGTAGACCAAGAAAAATGAACCAGAAAAAGATCAGCTACGCAAGATCACTCTTAGAATCTGAGGAAAACACAGTTGATGATATCTGTAAAGAGCTTGGTGTTTCCCGTGCGACGTTGTATCGGTATCTGAAGGAATAGGTGGAGGCCTATTTCTTTACATTAATTGCATATTGAATTACCAAAGTATAAATTAAACTAGCATCAGGAGTGGTTTTCAAAAGAAAACCCGCCAACCGATCCTAAAATGGACGCGGTGGTTAGATCCATAAACGGTAGATGAGCCCGAAAGGGAAATTAAAGAACCGCCTGATGTGGCGGTTTTTCGTTTATAGAAACAGCTGATGCCTTTAATAACGAACATAGGAGGCATTTATGCGAAATGAACTGTTCAACCCTTATCTCTTTGAACCTGAGAAATTATCCCAATCACAGATATTTCCATTCACGGGTGATATAACTGAATACCCTATTGATATCATTGTTAATTCCACTAATCATAACTTGATCAGTGGTGGTGGTGTCAATGGTGCCATCAATTATAGGGCAGGTTTTGAACTACAACAAGAGGCAATGAAGTTTAAGAAAATTAAACCAGGACAAGCCTTTATTACAAAGGCGTACAACCTACCATCTAAATATGTAATTCATACTTTAGGTCCTAAGTGGTTTCATGGAGGCCAAGACGAAGAAAAAACGCTCACGAGGTGTTACAGGAATTGCATGCATTTGGCGGCTGGATTAGGCGCGAGGACTATTGCATTTCCGAATATCAGTACGGGTGCATTTAATTACCCAAAAGAACAAGCCGCCATAATTGCTGTAGCTACAATTAATGAATGTCTTTCAACTATGTTTAATTGGAATATTCATGTATTTGTTGTTTGCCGGAACGAGGAGAATAGTAAATGCACATCCAAAGCGGTCGTGAATTATAATTACAATAAGGAGGTGAAAAATGCCATATAAGACGTTCAAACATTTCTGCAATGTTAAGAAGAAGGAATTAATTTCCAGTGATAGGGTCTGTGAATACTGTGGAAATAATGGTGAGGACAATGGCTGGTATTTAAGTGCAGTTGGAGGTTGGGGCAATTATGTTGATAAGACTGGTTTTAGTCCATTTGGTCCGCATAGGAGACTGTTAGATGCTCTATTTTTCCCATTTTGGAAAACATGTAGTAAATGTAATGACATGGGTATTATAGACGCAGATAATAACCCAAATGCTTGGCAGCGTTGCCCTGATTGCGATGATTCAAAAGGGGGCACTTTTATAGGTTCGACAGAGGATATGAATTGGATAATCTATGTGGTATTATCTGCTTATCCAGATAGTGTCGGAGGAAAGCACGCTGATGAATATCAAGAAATCTATGAGAAGTATAAATTTGACCTTGAAAATCCAGTACCAGATACTTCAATTGATGGTATTATAAAAGATACAAATACAAATGGTGGCGGCTTGTGGAATATCACAATTACAGGCGACGGTGATCGGTTCGACCTTTGAACCGCCCACACTCCCCAAGCCCTTTTACCATAGAACTTGAAAATTACTCTTACCGTAGGAATGTCGTTTGAAGCACTATTCTAGAATCTCTAACTTCGATAAGAGTTATGTAGGGAAATAATCATGAGTAATCCATGGGTAAAAGTGTTAGAATCAAATGATTCGAAAATCAACAGCGACTTATTGATTTGGTGTGAATTAATTGATGTATGGGAAGCATATTTACTAGATTATAGCGACATTGATTTTAGGTGGGATGTTATTGAAGAATGTGATGATATAGAGATTTTTGAAGAGGAGTACGATACTGGTTCACCTGCGGGTGGATGTGGCGCTCATTATGTTGTAGAAGTATCTAATGAGAAATCTGTCAAAATGCAAGCCAGATCAAAACTTGCATCTATAATGTGGGAAAACAGGAGAAAGATCATGGATGTAATTCGTAAAGAAAACCACAGTATTAGGGATTATCCAGTCGACCGTAAGCATTTCCTCAGTATTGGGAACCGGATCGAAGAGGATGCTATGATCATCGCATCTGATTTAAAACCACTAATTTTACCCCATAATGACCGTTTAATCGATATACTTGCAGAAAAATACCGTAGAAGGATCGCAAAACTTTCTGGTCCGTTTAATCCACATGCTATGGCATCTTTCCATGCAGTAAATCTACCTTTAATTCTTAATGATCTGTTAAATGGAATTAGCCTACCAAAAGATAAATACAACCAGTATAATAGTGTATTAGAGAACCTTTGGCAGTATACACATGGATATAATAAAAAAGTCAAATCAAAGAAGATTGTAAAAGACTTTCTTGAAACCTATGGTGATAGTGACCTTGATCCAGGTATTCTTCAACTCATTGTTGAATTAATAAATAAGTTACGAAATTAATAATCATTACTTAGAGGTTGAGAATATCTGGAACGGTCTCCACCGTGTAATTGACCCCTCTAGATTTGGTTACTTTTCTATTTTTTTATATCTTGGGTGATGAAACAACATTACCCAAACCACACTGTATATCCCCGTCTTCGCAAGTCTTTTGCCAACCACGCCTCAATTTCTTCGGCGTCTTTCCGGGATGGAATAGGGTTGTATTTCTCATATAGGTCGGGTCTGAGCGCCAACCCAAATTCTTTAGCATATCTGTTACTTCTATGCCCCTCCTTGTGTTGCTCGAATCTAATCTCTGGTGGATAATAACTTTGCCCGACATAAACACAGGGCTTATCAGGCATTCTTTTAGGATTGGCTTGCCTGATTTTCTTGAAAGATTTGACTTTCTTATCTAACTCGATAACGTATACAGAGTATTTCTTCTTCATTCTTGCCATCTAATTTTCTTCTAATACCTTCTACCAAAATAATATCCGTCAATAGGGACAACAAGTGAAATCCGGACATTATATAAATATTGTGAATTGGCCTAAAATGACTGTAACTCTGCACATATTAGCACATACCGGGAATCCCAAACATAGGTACCTAAGTTAAAGATATTGCGTATACTGTAGTAATTAAGCTATTTACAGCACGTTTCCTGACGATCACAATATTTAACACTATGTAGAAATCCTGTTTGGTCGATTGTGGTTGATTCCAGTTTGAGCAACATGTAATATCCCACAACCCCTCCCATGTACGGGTGCAATGCCCGTACACACCTTGAGGCCAGTTGCTACCCCGCTGCTGGCCTTTATATTTGAATCCCACTCGACTGACTTATTAATCAGCCTCCAGTAATCTTATTCCAGAATATGGAATAAGAAACATATACATCTAGGAGTGTTCTATGAATCAATTAAAAAGGATGCTACTCAAAACACCCTTTTTCAGCGGTCGGGTTCCACCGATTATCGCCAACATTTCCCACTTTACACTGGGAGCGCTTTCATACTGGCTTCTGGGTGCAGCAGCAGTGGTAATACCGGTTGTTAAGGAATCCCTGGATCTCTGGCTGTGGGAGAAGCGGTTATTTGCGAAGCATCATAAGATGTACCGCGATCTGGCTGGCTGGTATTGTGGTATGGCCGTAGTGTTCATCTTTCAAACCATGAAAGGAGGTTAATGTGAGTTTCTTGTATAAAGTTTATAAACAAACCGGTTTAAAACAATTAGTTGATGCAGGATACAAAGTAGTTGATGCAGGATTTAAAGCTGCTGGCGCTGTTAATAATATCAACAATATCCAGCAGACTGTTAGTGATGCTAATAATAAAGCAAACCGCATTATCGCCAATGCTGAAGAAACTGCCAACCAGATTATTAGGCGCGCAACAAGGAAAGCTTTAATGCTGATCTTCCTTATGTTTCTGTTGGGGCTAGTGTATCACTGGTTGACATGACAATCTGCCGATAGAGTTCTCAGTACCATCGAATGATTTGCCCTACCACCTGAAGGGACTGAAAACAGGTGATATATTAATAACAATAAAAAGAAGTAACAAAGGAGTTCAAAATGAGCGATAATAATAAAAACAAAATGGAAAAAGTAGAATCGGTTGCTAGTGTTGGCAGCGCCATACTTTCCACTGTACTGGTGGTTTTCCAGGTAGTTGGACTTTTCAGAGGTCGCCCAATAAGTAAGATCAAATGACCGTTGCAAAGGAGAAACTGCCTCCTGAAGTTGAAGATAATATTGTGGAAGTATCGATGCGACATGTGTTTCTGGCATTTTCCGGCCTGGTGACAGCGGTTTTTGTTACCGGGATAGGGATTGTATTTGCACGCGACTATGCTAAATATAAACGCCAGAAGGCTGTAATTGACGCTGCCACGCAACTATTACAAACCATTAAGGAAGGAGATTTACCTTGGAAAGAAAAGAAGAAGGATACTTCGTCTCAGATAAAGAAGTAGTAAAAGCTGCTAAGATAGCAGGTATTGCCGGTGCAGGCATGGTCGTGTTCACACTACTGCGCCAAATATTCTGGCCGCCGATTATCCGAATCAGAAATGATGGCTGATAAAAGACTGCGAGTAAATGTTAATTCCCAGGCAATCTATAAAGTTGCCAGTCTGGTATCAAACAGCGTGATCCTATCAGCTAATGCATTCCTGCTGGGCAGCAGCATTCAGAACCAGATCCGTGATCGTAAACGTGATCGAAGAGTTGAGGGTTTGCAGCTCACAGCTGAGATAGCTGGCGCTGTTGCAGGACTTACAAAAGTAGTAATCAACACTGTTAGCAATAATGCGCAGCCAACGGATCTATGAACCCGAAGATCGCCGCTATATTGAAAGTAACCTGTTCTGTTCAAGCTGTGGTAACACCCATCAGTTCAGTATTGATCTCAAGTTAAGGCACCAGGTCGAAAGCCTTAACGCTGGACTATCTGTGAACTTGGAAGAATTCCAGACGCGGAAAGTGTTTCAGGCGATTGAGATTAACTTGGAGCGGATGTTGGACAGGTCGACCGAAAACGCCCTGGGCATATTCAAATGTGCTAACTGCGATAATGGAGAGTTGGATTTTCATGAGCGACTACTGGAGATATGTCTCTGGACCGGTTGTCCGGGATGCTGGTGGTGCGGCCAATGGCTTGAATTAGAAGAAGTCACACAGCTGTGTACTGAATGTATTTCTAGCAAAAAAGGCCAGATCGATAGTGAAGACTGTCACAACAACTGTCCGCATTATGATTTTGGTTTAAATGAAGTGCGTCATCATCATGGACTAACCTTTGAAAAGTTGAAGGCTGACCTGGGATACTAACGCAAAACTAAGCGAACATCAAATAAAGGGCATTTCCTTAACGGGGAGTGCCCTTTTTCATTATGGAGGGAGTTATGGCAGACGAACTTAAATCCACCCGGGAAAAGAAAGGCTGGCTGCTGCCCTATCTGCTTGGTCTTGATGAATTATTCTTTAAACGCTGGGAGTATTGGACTAAGGCTGTTCTTAAAGATCGGATCCCGGAAGAGCCAATCCCTTTCGTCCGGTTCCAATCTCCGCAATCTTATCCGGCAGGACTGGTTTCGAAGAACCTGAAGCAGTGTCTGGATTATGCTGATTACTGCTGTTCCAATGTACTGGAGCAGTTCGTGGACTGGCTACTGTGGGGATTTAACCAGGGTGAATATTTCCCACGAGTAACTGAGAAAATTGACAACTACTGGTACCGCACATTTAACCTGGGACTGTTCTACAAAGAACCTGCTGATCATCTGGCACTTTTGGCAGCTGACAGAAATATTGGTAAGGCAGGAGGATACTTTCCCACCCCGGCCAATGTAGTTGAAATGATGGTGCGGATGAACTTCGGAAGCGAACCAAGACCTGAGCATAAGCGCATGAGTGTTTGTGATCCCTGCAGCGGTTCCGGCATCATGCTGCTGTATGCCAGCAACTACAGCCTGAACCTGTACGGCATGGACATCAACCCCCTGATTACCAAGATAGCACATGTTAACAGCTTCATCTATGTGCCCTGGCTGGCTTGTAGGCCAAAAAGCCTAAGAATGTTTGATAAGGAGTATTCCGGAATCATTGAAGTTGATCTGCCAACGGGAATAAGGATACCAAAGTGCCAGAGCTGTAACGATAAAAGCACCTTCCTGATGGACATTGAGACTGACCACCTGGTGAATGTAGCCGGCAGCATGGTGAGTGTAGACCAACCGGAATTATCAACTGATCTGATATCCAGAAAACTAAAACCCGAAAACATAACCTGTGCCACCTGCTACCAAAAACTTGAGAAAGAGAGAGCTATATGAGACTAATCTGTCTGGACTGCGGCGGCTATGTTTATTTCGAAGCGGATGTGGAGGGTCTAAGGGCTGTAACGGTAACTCCGGAAGGTTTAATTGTAGAAGACGCCATCTATGACGATGACTGGAATTACTCCGACAGCTCTCTCCGTGAGAACCTGATAGATGTTGTGGACTTTGCCCTTAAGCAAAGCGAACAGGCATTACATATGGATCCTGAGACTGGCCAGGTATTCAACAATTATTTGACCTGCAGCCGCTGTGGGAGCAGAAAAGTAACCCCGCCCTATTCCAAATGGCATCCGCCATCGGATTACCAGTCGCTTGAGCAAGAACTGCTTGAAAACCGATCAGAGTATAAAACCTTAAGAAAGGAGCGTGTTCGTGCAAATACACTGCCCGTCCTGTTCAAACCATAAACATTTTCTGGTACCGCTATGGGTACGCTGCACATTCAAGTTTAATGAAGACGGCACCATCTCAATCCTTCATACCCGGCCGTTGGAGTCTCTTGAAGAAAAGTTAGCTGATCAAAACCGTTTTCCAGCCCTGACCTGTAAAGAATGCGGCTGTGACGCAGAGATAACATTTAACGAATACGAAAAAACCGATGAAGAGCAGCGACAACTGGCTGCATTGGAGGGCTTATGACCGACGACTATAAAAAACAGATTTCAACCAGAATTAAAGACAGCATTAATGATTGGCTCGACAAGCTGAAGGCGGAGCATTCCAACCTGCTGCTTACTAAACAGTGGAATGTTCTCTGGCCCAAAGGATTTAAAGCCGGGCAGATAGTTATACCTGTCGTGACTGGTAGTAAGAAGGGCAAGCACCTGGTTGGTGAAATACAGTTCTTGCTGCCTGATAATCTGGAACTGGATTATGACGCGGTTGAACTGGTCCTGAAGAATGAACCCTTCAAGATCCAGAAAGCTAAAGCCAAGACTGCGATACCGGTTCCATTGGACGAACCAATAGATGTCCTGAATAATCTTGTATTGGGTGTGAACGAATTTCTAAACAACCTGAATCTCAACATTCCCGCAACGCAGACGACTATTCCTACCCTAAAGCAGCAGCCCTCAAGGGTTACACCCACAATCAGTGCCAACCCTGCTATGTTGGGGGCTGCCCCGCCTCTGGGGGATGGGGATGTTGAAAATGTCAGGGATCAGATGCTCAGGAGCCAGTACCTGCCGGAGTGGTTCAAAACTATCCGAAATAAAGAGATCTGGGACACACTGCTTAGCAAACTGGCCGAAGGACTTATTCACTATCAGCAGAAGATCGGACATACAGTTGACTTAGAAGAGTATTTCCGGATGTATAGCGAACATCTTAAGGAAGCCGGCAAGCTGCACAACTACTGCAAGTATCTGAGTAAACCTATAAGCCTGGACAGCAGCGGACATTGCCAGGAGTCCTACTGCAGTAAAAAACCCTATCACTCAACCTGTTCCCATGCGACGTTAAAGTTCGGGCAGCAGGAGTAAAGCTTAGCCGCGGAGGCACCCATCTTGGCCGAAGCCACAACGGATGTCTCTGCGGCGACCAAGAAGGAGGCCCAATGCTTGAAACCTTAAGACGGTTTATGCCCCTGGCCCAGAACATAATAAACCGTAAATCAGCCTTACCGATCCTGGAGCAGATATGTATTCGGGACGGTTACATAATTGCCACCGATCTGGAAACAACTGTCAGGATGAGAATTGATGCTGGCATCAATTACACTATTCCATTGACACTGCTTAAGACAATCCTCAAAGTCCGGCCCAAGAAATTGGAAGTGGAAGTGTTTGAGGAAAATAAAGTAGTGATCACATATGATACTCGCCGGATAACATTTGAGTCATTGGATACGGATGAGTTCCCGGCTCTGCCTTCAGGAAGGTTCAGAGCAGTCGGGCAGTGGCCGAAGGAAGTAATCAGGAAATTATATGAACAACTGAGTTTCGCCAGCACCGATGAGCTGAAGCCAGCATTGACTGGTGTATACCTGCATCAGAACAAAGTGCTCACAAGCTGTGCTACGGATGGCCATGTATTGCGCTGGATAAAGAATGTCGATCAAGGGACTCTGAGCAAACTGAAAAACAACTTCACTGGAATCATCCCCCGGAAGAGCCTGCAGATACTTTCAAGGATTGTAAAAGGGAATGTGAATGCAGCGGCAAGTAAAACCCACCTGCGATTGAAGCTAAACAAAGACACTGAAGTGTTCACCAGGCTTATCGATGGCAAGTATCCGGATTATAAAAGCGTTATCCCCTCAGAGTTTTCCGGCAGCGCCAGATTAGATCGAACAGCTCTGCAAGCATTGATAACGGATGCCCTGCCGTTTGTTAACCGTGAAACTAAACTGGGCGCATTCACTGTTAATGGGGACCTGGCTGTAAGTGTTGAAGATGAAGAACGGAATATTCAGTGGGACTCTGTGCTGCCGATAAATACCCAGTCAGGTAAAAATATAACCATTGGACTGAACTTGGCCTATCTGGAGAAAATCCTTAAATGCCTAAGTACAGATGAAGTGCTCTGGCAGTACGGCTCACCAATCTCTGCCGGTATCCTGACCGGTGTAAATAGCAAATCTCCCAATGATATAAATCTCATCATGCCAATCAGGCTTAAAGAAAGTGAGGAAACTGATGGATAATGTAATCATCGACATCCCTGAGCGGATTGACAGCGATATCGAAGACTTCAAGATAGGTGCGGTAGATGATGAGCAGAACTTCACAACAGCCCGGATTAAACTCTGCCGAGAACCTGAAAACGGGCAGCCAATCCTGTTCTACTCACAGGAGCTTAGTCGCAACTTTAAACGTCCAAATGATCCATTCAGCAGGCGGCACATCATAAAGACATTCACGCCCACCAACCTGGAAGCGGTAGCCGACACTGCCCTGGAGCACAAATTCCAGGATACAGTGCTGGCACACAAAGACACTGTCTGGGATTATTCACCACTGACCGATATTCACAGCCAGAAAATGAACCTGTTTCTGGATGAGGATACGGCCACATTCATGAGTGATATTGGCGTCAATATTGACGGACTTGGTGAAGACTTTCAGGGTATGGAGTCAATCGAAAGCACGCCATTCATGGATGAGGTATCCCTGGATGCTACCCGGCTAAAAAATGAGCTTCATGATTTGAAAGGCAAGATGCTGATTGTTAAGGATCAGATGGCCGATGAGTTTTCAGAATACATTGATCCAGGGACACTGACCAGCGCTGAGTTCGATACCCGGCTGGCCAGGGAAAAAGTTTCAGCCGGTCTTGTACAATCCTACCTGATGCTGAAGGAACGGATTGCTGACCTAGAGTCTCAGTTGGGACAGGTACGGAATACTGTTTTCAGTGAGACTAAGACCAGAATAAAACTACCCAAATTAATTGAAGAAAGGAGTGCTGATGGACTATTTCAAATATAACCTGCCAGGCCTGTGGTTCCAAATCTACCGGCAGGTCCTGGAGCAGAATAACAACTTGAATAATGACCGGCTGGACAAAGTACAGCTTAGGGAAGTGACAACTTCGATCTTCATTGCTAGCACGAATCGTGGACTGGTCAGGCCTTACAGTTATACCAAATTTCAAGTGGGACTGCTGGAGCTGACCAAGGACGTGTTTACTGAAGGCAAGCGGGAAGCAATTACTCTAGCAGTCAAATCAGCCTTAAACGGTAAATCAAAAGTAAAGGAGGTGACAAGTGACAGAACTGGTACTGGGTAAAGTATCTGATAAGCAGATCGAAACAGAATACCACCGGCGTTTCTCTCTGAAGGCTGGTGATACAGTAAATAATGCAGAAGATGCAGCCCGGCATTTTACAGGACTGCTGTCCAAAGAAACCGGAAGAGAATGCTTTGTGGTTATGTTCTTAAATGGAGCAAATAAGTACATCGCTTGTGAGGTTTTGTTCAAAGGCAGTTTGACAACATCAGCGGTCTATCCCAGGGTAATAATTAAACGGGCACTGGAGTTGGATTGTGCCGCGATAATCTGTGCTCACAATCATCCGTCAGGGAATTTGCGGCCAAGCCGTGATGACCTGCAGATTACCAATAAAATCAAAGATGCTTGTGTTGTGATGGATCTGGCTTTGCATGATCATTTAATAATTGCAGGAGATAAATGGTACAGCTTCGCGGACAAGGGAATACTATAACAGAAAGGAAACGCTATGAATAGAATAGGTTTTGCTATCGGTGAGGAAAGTGACCAGGAAGAGCCCCAGGTCGGACATGCAGACAGCAGTCCAGCTGAGGAAGAAAGATCAAGTGGCATTGGCCGCTGGTTGTATATCACTGGTACTGACTTTCTGATGGTCTACGGTTTGTTTGTCGGAATCAAGAATATCATCAACTTCATTAGAAAGGAGTAACCTATGCCGCTGTATGAATACCGGTGTTTAAGCTGTGATCACCTGTTTGAAGAGCTACACAGCATGAATGCTGATATGCCTCACTGTCCCGTATGTCACGGTCAGGTACAGAGAATAATAAGTCCCGCAAGCTTCAGGCTGAAAGGCCAGGGTTTTCACTTAACCGATTACACAAGGACTGGTCCCAAGACCAGATAAAAAGGCCGGGTTTCGCTTGGTCTTTTTTAGCCTATAGAGAATCTCCAGAAAAAAATATATAATTTTTTACAGAACCGTTTTCTATATGAAAATCAAAAAAACCTTTGACTCGTCGATCGAAGTACCTGGTAGATACATATTCGGTATCCCCTGTGTTTTTGTATATCCTTGGGATCGATTAATTATTGCTGCCTGCTTTTAACGTCCATAGTAGCGTGTGTTAGCAGGCGCATTACCATTTTGTCCAATCAGAATCCGGTCTTTTAAATGGTCCTACAATAAATTTCAAGGCTATCTCATTAAATAATTCAGCGTTTGAGGCTGGGGTAAAATGTGTTTCACCTGGCATAATACATAAAAGAGCTTTTGGAATATTTTGATATATCTCTATACTGTGTTCTTCTCTAACTACATCTTTATCACCTGCAATTATTAATACGGGTACTTTAATTTTTGATAAATCAGATTTTGATATGCTAGGTTGATAGATTAATAGATCAAGCTGCTGTTTTCTTAACATTAAATCTTGGGGCATTTCATTCTCTTTTATTTTGGTTTCAACTTCTTCAACCATGTGTTTAAAAGAGTTGATCGCCCAAGGATATAGGGCCGTGGAGTCCGGTCTTAAATTAGAACCCATTGTCACTATTTTCTTTACTTTATCGGGGTAATTGATTCCCATTAACAGACCAACAATACCACCATCACTCCATCCAATTACATATAGAGAATCGATATTTAATTGATTTGCCAATTCTGCCCAATCTTCTGCAATTTGATCATAAGTAAGAGAGTCTGTATTTAGTTCTGATTTCCCATGCCCTCTACTGTCAGCGGTAATCACGTAGTAATTACTCCTAAAATGATCTATTTGATTTCCCATCGAGCTTATACTACCGCCGTTAGGATGAATTAAAAATAGAGGTTCTCCTTCACCGTATTCTTCATAATACATCCTAATTCCATTAACATTTATGTATTTTCCAACAGTTTCATTATTACCATATGGTGTATCAAAATCAAAATTCATTTGAATTTGAGCATTGGAATTACTACAAATTGTAATGCTAAGTAGTATGATTAACGGTCTAATTATATTTTTCATATTTGCCGATAATTCTAAATGCCTAACGATCTATTTCACCGGGTACGACTTGGCCTGGTGTTAGTAGGCTGATTGACGGTTTCTGTTTCAAAATCTTCATTGCCTGCTATTGGCGTCCGGTGTAACGATTAGTTTAACTAACCCCACCGCCTTCATACAAACCATACTCATATAGGGCGGATGCAATTTACATGCGGGGGTGTGATATATAAAAGTGCCCTCACTACCTTGGATTTTACCAAGAAGTTGCCTAAACAACCTTTCACGATGGTGATCTCATTGCACCTTTGTTTTTACCGTATCCATTCACGAATATTGAACCGGAGTCAGCACCCAAGTTATATAGCATTTTTAACAGATTGTGAGGCCAACAAGAGGCTATCACCGTCGGTGAGTTTAGTTGCGTTCTTTTAACAAACCGGTCTTTTGGATTTTTGGAGGGCTGCGTCATTGAGGTGAAATTTACCAAAAATGATAAGGGCGGACTGTTAAATCCGCCCCAAGTAGCTATTCCTAGACCTATAGATTTAAATGTACACGTACACCTGAATCCATGACGTTCCGAAAGCATTCATAGTGGCAGAAAAACATCTGCTCTAACTGTTCGTCTTCATCTTTGTCGAGATTTGTATAAATAATTATCCCACATGGATCAAGTTTATGAGTTTCTTCAATATTGTTTCCGCAGAAACAGCATTGATGTGTGACCATTACCATGATCTACTCTTGCTGGTTTGTTGGACCTGCTGCTGTTTATATCGCTTTGAGACCTCTGGGCACCACCTAGGGTGACCCTTGGGCAAGAAATGTCGAACAGTCTTGTTCAATGTTTTCAGGAATTCACCGTGGATATGAGTATCCTCAGTTCCTAAGAGCATATACAGCTCAAAGGATAACGGCCAATCTTCATCTGCAGCCAATATAGGAAATGCTGGATTATCTAATTCACAGCGATATTTGTCACGTTTACCCTGGATCCACCATTCACAGCTGTTGCTGTCATAATCGGGCTCTACCCGACATGTTTTTCCTTCGAATTCAAATTCCGCAGCTAGCGGATTCTTACAATATTTCATTTTTTATTTTTGATTAATTGGGCCAGAGCTTGTTCTTCAGCTCTGGTAAAGGCAGCGAATACGCTACCCGTATGATCCCGATTCATTTTCCGGGATGCTTTGAGTTTGTCTAGTTCTGGCATATTGGTGACGCCGTTATCGTATAAGACTCCACCATGATCCATTCTATATTTCTTGAAAAACTTCATCGTATTTCCTTCACGACTTTATCAAGCTTAGCCTTGTTTTTCGCCACGATAGAGGCAAAGACCTCTGCTAATCTATCTTGCTGTTTTTCAGTTAAATCTTCTAATAAGATTTCTGAACTATTAGTTTGAACTTCACCATGGCCATCATATCGATCTAGGTACATGGTAAATTTGAAATATTTCATTTTATTTTCTCCTGTTTTATGGGTCCCTCTCGTTAAGAGGGGATAATTAATGCATCCGTTTGGATGCTTGTAATAATTCACTGAAGAAATCCTAGAACTTCTAGAGGTTCTAGAGGTTTTTTTCAAACCTATTATATTTATATAGTAGTGTATAAGCCGTTAAAAAATATACAGTATATAGTAAATAAGTTCTAGAAGTTCTAGGAAATCTCATATGGCTATTATAATAAATAACTTACGAAAATGCAAAAGTTCTAGGAAAGTTCTAGGAAGTTCTAGGATCTAGAGCTTTTGTCAAATCTGGCAGATTCCAACTGACATCTACCCCTTGTTTGTTTGATCCATCTATCCACATTTGCCGTATGGAAAGCCCATGCAGCTTACACAAACGTGTAAAACTGGCAGGATTGATGTGTTTGTTATGAATATTATTATAAATGTCGTTCAGATCGTCCCGCGACACCCTAGCAGCATGTTTAATCCGATCTAAAGTGTTTTGAATATTGCATGCAACGCTAAGCGGAATCAGATCAGGCACAATGTTCTCAGATAGCCATACCCAGTTACCATCTTTTACTGCCTCAAAAAAGTAATCAGCATTTGTCTTGCTCAGATCTATGAGGGCTTCCTTTGCAGGATTGTCAAATGGGCGGTTAACCTTGGACATATCAACAGAATATCCCTTGAGATATACCACAAATTCCTTAGTCTCCGATTTCAAAAGCTCAATCATTTGATCATCATCGCCCCACCAGGTCATATCATAGATCTTGTTTTCCTGTCTGGGAGCAACAATAAAACGCCTATCACCAGGCTCAATGTGAACACCGTTTCGCTTGTTGGTAGCAAAAAAGATGTTGGCATTGTTTCGACCATTGCGAATATCAACGCCTTTGCCTTCAACACTGATATGTGTATCTGCAATTACCTGCTTCAGCACCCGTGTGATCTCACTATTTGTCTCGCTGAAGTTTGCTTCAACTTCGTCGACAAGTATGCAGAAATTAGACTCAAGAAACATGTTGAATTCTTTAACGAATACTTTCTGTAATACATCAGCGCAGTAGTCCCTGCCAAAGATTTGAGCGAGGACATAGTTGAACCAAACGCCTTTCCCTGTTCCCTGGGTACCCTGAAACAAGAAGGCGATTCGCGTCTTAGCCCGCTTCTGTACCATATAGGCCAGATGGTTTATTAACAGATCGTAAACATCCTGATCATCACCACAGATATGCATGGTGAGCAGTCCTGTGTATTTTGGTACAGTTAAACCAGCTCCCCGCACTGCCGATTTACGCAACACATCTGGTGCAATGTATCTGTTTACAAATCCGCGCTCCAGGTCTACTATTTTATCTGAAGCAAAGTCCGGGAAGAACTCCATCTCTGGATACAGATCAGGGATTGGGATATCACGATTAGCAAGGGCATTAGGTATGTTTTGCTTGGCAATTGTATTGAATCCATATCGCTCCTGGGCCTTACTCATTTCGCCAAGGTAGTACCTGTCAGAAATTATATCCCGGAATACTATCACGCCCTGATTGGCTACAGCCAGTTCATATGCCTGATTCGGTTTCAACTGGTATACACCTTTTTTACCCAAACCACGGCCTCTAGATTCACAACTGCTGCAATAGATATATGGAACTCCATTTTTCAGGTATACCGCAGCGTTATGTGTCTCTGGATTATGACGCTCTGCAGGATCACAGAAAGGACAATGGATCCGCGTTTTATTTTTAATATCCTGCACTAGAACCGGCTGCTTGTTTTCGTTTAGCACAATAGTATCAAGTTTGATAACTGGTGTTCCATTGACGTCACTGAAGTTCACATATCTTGCTGAGAAATCTGGTGCCCAGTAATCCTGGCCAGCATGGACCTTCACCTCAAAATTGGACATATCCCCACAGAAGGGAAAGAATTTACTGGCAGGTGATGTACATGATTTATCGATCTCGGGAAACTGGGAAAGTACTGATTCATATACACGGTTATGGAGTTTGTGAGTTGAATACGATTTATAATTATCTGGATCAATTGGAAGTATCACCCTGAAGCGATCATCACCATTTACCTGATGGCTTGTGCTTGTATACAGAATATAATGCCACTGGCTGCAGCGATCTTCCATCTCAGGAATAGTAATGCCACCATCTAGATCCAACATGATACCAGTCAATCCAGAATAGTTGGCCTTACTACAGTTTTTATTCCAGCAATTTGTGGATTGAAGGCGGGTGGTAAATTGGTTAGACAAATAACCCGTAGTAAGAGGGATGTTTTCGTGAGTTTCGAAGTTGGTGATTTTTGATGCTTCGGATTTCGATTCTGCTGTTTTTGTACTTATTGATAAGGTGAGCTTAAAGGGCTCCTTTCTGTTTGTGTTCATGATATTTATTTTTATTTATATATGCGCCATGTATGATGCTCTTGAGATTCTTCAAAGCACTGGCGTAGTGTACAGGTATAATAGCCCCCTGTAGGCTGTAATATGAGTTTAATAGATCTTGTAGCTGGTCGGAATCTTCGAAAATAAAAGTGGTAATTTGACCAGATCGGAAATGATCTTTAAGTGGTATGCCGGAAGCAACAAGGTATGCGCTGGCATAAAAGTCGTTAGACTCGAAGGGATTTTTCATTTATATATGAATCCTCCTATTTATATGTAATGTCCGCTTTCGCAGTAAACTGGGAATTCTGTCCCAGGCAGGGTAAAAATAATACCTTATAACTTAATATAGTATAGTTTGCGTTAATAGTCAAGTAATATATGCGCATTATTACATATATGTCCCTATGCTCATATTTTATCAAATTAGAATAGACTGTCGATAAGTAATTATGTAGATTATGACCTGTAACGAGGCAACAACATGAAAAATACTCCTAAAAACATGGATATGGATTTACTTGCTAACCAAGTCAGGACATTGATGCCTGATGGAGGAGAGAAAACGACACGTACAACGTTTACACTTCCTAAAGCAACCCACGATCTAATTACTAATTTGACAGTTAAGAAAAGGAGTAAGTGTAAAGTTTTTGATAATGTTATAGATGCATGGTTTCAAGATAAGAACATTAAATCAAGTTTTCTTGGGTTTGTTGAAAAGGAATTTTCTGATAATACTAAAGATTGGGAATTAAAGACTTATACTATCAGCGTGAAGGCGAAGAAGCACTTTGATGAACTGGCTAAAGAAATGAATGTTGCCAGAGATATTCTGATAAATTCGATCATCAAACAGCATAACGCATTGACAGAAATCTCCAAGGCTCAGGAAGTCAAAAAAGTTGAGGAAGCTTCAAAAATTCTAGATGAGTTTCAGCCTTTAGTCGAGGAGAATAAAAATAAACTGGATGCATTATTAGGTGTTGATCATCCCATCACGCAGATGTTTGGCCAGGTTAATGCAAGTTTAGAGAATTGCCGTATGGCAATAGACCGACACCTTAAAACCGGCGAGCCCATTGATCCGCAACTTTCAATCTAGTAATATTACGAAACCATCCCGATGTGCCGACTACTCTCTGATTGCTGTTTCCAAACGGCTTGCCTCAACCCTTGATGGGGAGGTAGATTTAGCCATGGAAAAGTGTGCGGGCGGAATCACTCTCTACGAAATACGCAGCACTTGGATTGATTATTGTCCTTTTCCATTATTTCAGGCTAACTATGATATTTATTAATAATTGATTTTGGAGATAGGTCATGGCACAAAAAAAAGTTAAGTACAATAAGACTTCAATAAAACAAATACCGAAAAATAAACCTGTTTTATATCGAATTGAGACCGAGAGTGGAAACTTAAACTATGCTGGAATTGCTGGGAAAGGTCGTGCCCAAGAACGAATTGAAGAACATCTGGGAGAAATACCAGGGGCAACAGTTAAAATTGAGCAATTCAGTAGTATTAAAGAAGCAAGGGCCAAGGAAAAGAATGTTATAAAAAGAAATCAGCCGAAGTACAATAAGCAGGATAAATAATATACATCATAACAATTAAAATATATTGAAATAAGGAGATATTAAAAGTGAAGAAACGTGTTTTTGTAAGTTTTGATTTTGATAATGACAAAGCATTAAAAGATTTTATTATCGGTCAATCACGATTACCTGATTCGCCTTTTGAGGTTATTGATTTTTCCTTAAAAGAAGCAGCCCCACAAAGAGATTGGGAGATGAAGGCAGACCAAGCGATCAGAAGGTCAGATATTGTAATAATTATGGTAGGTCCAAATACTCATAGGGCTTCTGGGGTATTGAAAGAGGTGTCACTTGCCCGAACTGCTAATAAACATATCGTTCAGGTTATTGGATATAGCAAGGGTGATTACACGCCAGTACCCAATGCGGGAAGATTATATCGATGGAATTGGGATAACCTTAAGAAATTATTGGGATAGGTGTATAATGGAATCAAAATTCAAACACCTCGAATTTATACAGGGCGTTATTAACAGAGTGGCGCACTGCTCTTTTTTACTTAAAGGTTGGAGCGTTATCTTGTTATCAGGGCTATTCGCATTAGCAGCTAAGGATAAAAACATTTTATTTGTATATCTAGCCTATTTGCCTGTCTTAACATTTTGGGTATTAGATGGATTTTATTTGTATCAGGAACGGCTTTACAGAAATCTTTATAATAATGTGAAGGATCAACAATCAGATGATATTGATTTTTCAATGAATACTAAGGAATTTATTGGTATAAATAAAGCTACTTGGTGTGAATCAATTTTTTCCAAAACCATGCTTCTTTTTCATTTACCGATTTTTATAACCGTATGTATTGTGATAATAATTTGCATTTAAAAAGTAGGGGGTTATTAGTTTGAAATTCATTTCAGAAAAATTTTTACTTGAGAAAGCTAAAAATGAAATATCAGAGCTAACTGCACTAGCTACGGAATTAAAAAAAAACAATAATGAAATTCCAAAAAAAATATTTCTTTCTCATTGTCATTTGGATAGAGAGTTAGCAAGGGGATTATATCGCTTTTTATTATCCTTTAAAGTTTATATTTACATTGATTGGATGGACTCAGCAATGCCAGCAACTACAAATGGAGTGACAGCACAAAAAATCAAAGATAAGATTGACGATTGTGACTATGTTTTAGTTTTAGCTACACAAAATGCAGTGAATTCTAAGTGGGTGCCCTGGGAAATTGGAGTATCTGATGTTTTAAAAACTCCTGATAAAATATTAATTATTCCAATTGTCGATTCTGCTGAAAAATTCAAGGGTAATGAATATTTACAATTGTATAAAAGTATTCAGATAACTAGCCTTGGACATCATGAGATTATAGAACCTAATAAAACAAGTGGTATAAAATTAGAATCTTGGCTAAAATCTATTGGACCCTTTGATTTAAGGAATTTTTAATAGAAATATGTTTTCCTGAAATTCTAATCTAATTTTATCAAATGAAATCTACACCCAACCTCCCATATGTTATAAAAACCAACATGTACAACGATCTCACGCCAGAAGAACAGGCGGATTTGTTTGCTGAGATTATTGCCCCAGAGATTCTCAGGGAGATAGGGGAGAAGTTGGAGCAGGAAAAGGATAAGGAAGATTCCGAGGGCGAACCAGCTTAAATTCTTGTGCAGATTCACTACTAATAATTAGGGGCCGGGATGAGAAAGTATCGACACTTACTGTTGTTGATTATAATTGCGATGTCTTTGTGCATCGCCCAAACTTTTCTTTAACAGTTACTTCCTAAAAAACCCTGTAAGTCCAGCAATATCAGCCT
>JACKQG010001488.1_pt1 | contig 32308 bp, 27 predicted proteins | sample 8237621 | NCBI WGS metagenome assembly JACKQG01 (sample SAMN15677084, study PRJNA649215) | marine metagenome | biome: marine; feature: Black Sea; material: saline water; isolation source: suspended particulate matter (SPM) from the Black Sea western gyre | collected 2013-06-09/2013-06-10 | depth...
CCAAGGTCATTTCAGCCATTGAAATTGTTCTTGCAAAGACACCAACAAAAACCATACAGGAATTTATTAATATAAAAAATATTAATATTCCAAGATCTTTATTACTATACTGGCTTGGTTTGAATTATGCTTCAGAAAAAAATACCGTTAAATCCAGGGAAATACTTGAAATATTTATGTCTCAATATCCTGATCATCCCTATTATTCAAATGCTGCAAAACTTGTGGATGATATAAAAAAATTAATTTTCAACCGGCACACGATAGGATGCCTCTTACCTTTGACCGGGAAATATGCCATTTTTGGACAACGGGCATTAACAGGGATTCAATTGGCCATACAGGAATTATCAAAAAAATATGACAAACAGTTCAAGCTCATCATAAAAGATACCCAGGCAGACCCGGATATTATCATTGAATGTGTCAGGCAATTATATGAAAATAATGTTGCTGGAATAATCGGACCATTATTGATGGTTAATGAGGCTGGCCAGGAAGCGGAAAAACTTCAAATCCCCATCATTGCTTTGACACAAAAAAGCGATTTCCCTTTAAGGGGAGATTATTTATTTTCAAATTTTATTACACCTGAAATGCAGGTCAAAGCCCTTGGCGACTATTTATTTTTAAATCTGGGTATAAAAAAGGTGGCTATTCTTTATCCAAATGAAAAATATGGAAAAAGGTATATGGAACTTTTCTGGGACACAGTGGATGAACATGATGGAGAAGTTGTCGGTGTTGAGACCTATGATGGAGAGAAAACAGATTTTGCAGAACCGATACAAAAGCTGACCGGGCAGTTTTTCCCGATCCCTGATTTTTTAAAACCAGAGCCTATTGCACCTGAAACTGAAAACAAAATTGAATTAAACAATGATCAAATAGATATGGATTCAGCACAAACAGATGCCGAGGCAGATACCCGGATTAAAAAACTTGAAGAAAAAATTAAAATTGATTTTGAAGCATTGTTTATTCCCGATTCCCCTTCAAAACTGAGCATGCTTCTACCACAACTGGCTTATTATGATGCCAGAGGCATGTATCTTGTCGGAACAAATTTGTGGCATAATGAAAGCCTTTTAAAAGATGTAAAAGGATATAATAAACAGGCTGTTATTGCCGACGGATTTTTTGACGGCAGTCAAAATCCGGCAACATCAGAGTTTACAAAAAAATTTGAGGCCGTGTTTAATACAAAACCCAAATTTTTAGAGGCCATATTCTATGATACCACTTCCATTCTTTTTTTGGCTGCCATGGATGAAACCATTGATTCCAGACAAAGCTTAAAAGATGCCCTCAAGTCTCAACGCATTTTTACAGGCGCCACTGGCAACACCTTTTTTGATAAAGATGGCACAGCTCACAGAGACCTTTTTCTTATGACGATTAAAAAAGGAAAATTTGTTGAAATCAGTCGGTGAAAAAAGCATCCTGTCCGGTTGCTTCCAGTACTGACTGCCAAAGTCTTCCGTGGGGATCCATATTTTTGCGTTTTCCTGCCGAGGCATCCATGGGAACATGAACATAATGATTGTTCCAGAAACTGACCAATAATTTTGTTTTTCCCGCCATTCCTGCGTGGACGGCATCCCGTCCAAGGAACCCGCAAAAGACACTGTCATTGGCATTGGCTGGAAGACTTCTGATAATATAGCTTGGATCAATATACTTCAATGCAATGGGAATATTTTTTGCCTTAAACCATTGTGAAATCTTATCTTTGAGAAAAAGTCCAATATCCTGGAGGACAACATTCCCGGAAGGATCAAACTCCTTTTGCTGATCATCAAATAAATTTTGACCCGCACCTTCAGCCACAATGATCACAGCGTGTTTTCGATGAATAATTCTATTTTCAAGGGCCTGTAAAAATCCAGTCTTTCCATTCAGAGAAAACTCAACCTCGGGAATGAGAACAAAATTGGCATCCTGCTGTGCCAGAGCGGCAGTAGCGGCCAGGAACCCGGAATGTCTGCCCATAAGCTTTATCAGCCCGATTCCATTGGGATATGCCACAGCTTCATTGTGAGCCCCTTTTATGGCAAGTGTTGCAACATCAACTGCTGTATCAAATCCAAAGGACCGGGATACAAGATAAATATCGTTATCAATGGTTTTTGGAATGGCAATGACAGATATTTTTAAATTTCTATTTTCAATTTCCTCTGCTATTTTTTTTGCTGCCCTTAAGGTTCCATCACCACCTACCAAAAAAAGAATGCCGGCGCTCATCCTTTCCAGACAATCAACGATTATACCGATATCCTGGGTTCCCCTTGAAGAACCTAGCATGGACCCGCCTGTATTCTGGATTCCATAAACAGAACCAGGGTTTAAATCCTTTACCTCATGTTCAAACTCAGGTATAAATCCTTGAAGCCCATGTTTGATGCCATAAATTGCTTTAACATTATATATGTGATGGAGTTCCAATACAATGGAACGGATAATATCATTTAATCCAGGGCATAACCCCCCACAGGTAACAATAACACATTTCAGTTTGCTTGGATCAAAGTAAATTTTTTCCCTGGGGCCTGCCATCTCAAAGCTGATAATTTTATTCTGATTTGCTGATATATGATCTGTTTGAACATTAACAATTATTCTTGCTTCATCTGAAACAAACCTTTTGACCGGTTTTCCTGATTTTGTGTGACGTTTAAGCGGCGAGATAATTTTTGCTTCACCAAGGGTTGGGATATCTGTGTTGAAATCAAACTTATTCATTGACCCCTCCATTAAATTGAAAAGATCCTTTTCCAAGGATATCATGTAAATGTAAAAGTCCGTCAATTCGGTTGTCTTTATCAACAATGGGAAGCACAGTAATTTGATATTTCTCCATAAGATTTAATGCTTCATATAAAAAAGACTCAGCATATAATGCATGGGGATTTGAACTCATTACCGTGTCTACTGTTTGAGTTTTTAAATCAGTCTGATTGTCGGCTATGCAATGCCTTATATCTCCATCAGTGATAATCCCTTTCAGTTTTTTTTCTTTATCCAGGACAATCACCGCACCTAACTTGAATTTCTCCATTTGTTCTATGGCAAGGCTCATTAAAGATCCTGTCAAAACCCATGGTGAAGTTGACGTTTCAAACATGATTTCACCAACCCTGCATGAAAGGCGTTGCCCCAGCATTCCTCCTGGATGGGATTTCATGAAATCACTTTTTTTGAATTTTTTTTTGGTAATCAATACAACAGCCAGGGCATCCCCCATGGCAAGCTGGGCCGTAGTGCTGGATGTCGGAGCCATGTTAAAGGGACAGGCTTCTTTTTCAACTCCTGTATCAATAACGATATCACATGATTTGGCCATGGTGGAGTTAAGATTTCCTGTAAATCCCGCAAGTCTGCACCCGATATCTTTGATCACCGGGAGCAATTGGTTAAGCTCACTGGTTTCACCGCTGTTGGAAATAGCGATAAAAACATCCTCTTTACTGACCATACCCAGATCCCCATGAAGGGCTTCAACGGGATGTAAAAACATTGAATTAGTTCCAGTGCTGACGAGAGTGGCAACGATTTTTTTAGCAATCAGGCCTGATTTACCTATACCGGAAATGATAACTCGACCCCTGGAATTGCATATTGCATTAACAAGAGTTTCAAAAGAGACGCCAATTTTCTTGGTTAATTGCAGGATACTGTCAGCTTCTATTTTTAATACTTCTTTTGCTTTATCTATTATCATGATGAAATATTATCTCATTTTTATGGGTTGTAAAAAGTTTGCTTTATTGCTTTTTATATACAATACTCAAACTATTTTATATATAAAAAAATTATGGGTTGCAAAGAACTCAAATATTGACTCTTTTTTAAAATTGTGATATTTCGACAAAGTTTATAGCAAATAAGATGATAAAGAAAACAATGTATTTCTTTTTTTTCTATAACTTCAAACTACAGAATTAATTTACAGGATTATTATTATGATTTGTACAACTATTAGGGAAGGCGACGACTGCGTATTCATGACAAAAAAAGGCTGCGGCTACAATGAAGGAGCCTGTCTGTCCATAATTGATGAATGCATGGGATGTGCGAGATCTTCAGAATTTCAAACCGGTGTATATTGCACTGCTGCTCCTGATCCATCATTAAAATGGAAAAATGGAAATTGTAATATTGCAACCCATATTAAAATCGCTGAAGCTGCCAAAAAGCAAAAGATCAACCCAATAAAGGCATCCAAAAGAAGATAAACTTTATACTTTAAGTTTTACTTAAACTCTGTGGTTTTTATCTTAATAAAGCTGCAGAGTTTTTTTTTGATTCTAATTTTATTAACCATTTTAAAAGAGTGACATATGAATCCAATTGCAAAAGATTTAAACAAAATTATTAATGGATCCAATCCCCACATTTTTGAAATGCTTTCCAATATGGGAAAAGAGCTTTTTTTTCCTAAAGGCATCCTCAGTCAGAGTGCGGAAGCCAAACAAAAAGCAGATAAAATTAATGCAACCATTGGTATTGCCAAAGAAGGGAAAAGTGTCTTGAGCCTTTCTTCAGTCACAAAATATATTAAAGATATTGAACCCGATGATTATTTAACCTATGCCCCTTCATTTGGTCTTCTGGCGCTTCGTAGCAAATGGAAAGCTGATCTTTATAAAAAAAACCCGTCTCTTTTAAATAAAGAAATCAGTCTTCCTGTTGTGACTTCAGGTATCACCCATGGGGTCAGCATATTGTCTGATATGTGGATTGATTCTGATGATGTGATTGTTTTGCCTGATATGATGTGGGGCAATTATAATATGACCTTCTGTGTCAGGAACAATGCCCGCATCGTTCATTATAAGGCCTATGATGATAATTTGACCCGGTTTAATATTGATTCTTTTGAAAAAGTGATTCGTCAGCAGGCAGAGGAAAATGATAAAATTATTACTATTTTAAATTTTCCCCATAATCCCACTGGATATTCTTTGAGCCTAGCAGAAGCACAAAGGGTTGCAGGCATTCTCATTGATGTTGCCCAACAGGGAACCAATGTGGTTGCAGCCTGTGACGATGCCTATTTTGGCCTTTTTTATGAAGAGGAAACCAGCAGAGAATCCATATTTTCCCAATTAGCTGTGGTTGATAAACGTCTTGTTGCCGTAAAACTGGATGGTGCAACAAAAGAAGATTATGCCTGGGGCTTGAGAACAGGCTTTATCACCTATAGTGTTTTTGGTGCAGACAACACAGTTCTTGAAGCACTGGAAAAAAAGACAGCAGGATGTATCCGGGGCAATATTTCCAATGCATCCCACTTAAGCCAGACCATTCTTTTAAAGTCCATGGCAGATGAAAATTATGAAATTTATAAACAGGAAAAATTTGAGCTCCTGAAAAAAAGAGCATTAAAAATTAAAAAGATATTAAAAAACCCGAAATTCAATGATTTCTTTGATGTCTATCCCTTTAATTCTGGTTATTTCATGTGTATAAGACTTAAGGATGTGGATGCAGAAATCTTAAGGGTTCATCTTCTGGATAATTATGGCGTTGGTTTAATTTCTTTTGGAGAAAAAAATATCCGGGTGGCCTTTTCCTGTCTTGAGGAAAATGATGTTGAAACATTATTTGATTTCATATTGAGCGGTATTAATGACCTGAGAAATGGTTGATGCCCATGAGTTTTAGAGAAAAGTTGGGTTCACGGGATATTGCAGTTGCAGGAAGATGGCTTTTTTATTTTGTCTTAATCGGACTTATTGCTGGTTGCGGTGCCATTGTTTTCCATTATTTGTGCGGACTGGGCATGCATTATTTTTTGGATATGATGGCAGGATACAGACCTGCTTCTCCTGCCGGAGAACATCTTCTTTTACCCCATACCCAGACTTCTTTTAATAAATGGATACTTTTAATACTACCTGCATTGGGTGGACTTGTAAGCGGGTGGATCGTTTACACCTTTGCCCCTGAGGCTGAAGGTCATGGAACAGATGCCGCCATTGATGCCTACCATCATAAAGGCGGAATGATCCGGGCCAGAATTCCTTTCATCAAAACAATTGCCTCTGCCATTACCTTAACAACAGGTGGATCAGGGGGCAGGGAAGGGCCCATTGCACAAATCGGCGCTGGCTTTGGATCTTTTCTGGCAACCAAATTCAAACTTTCCGAAAGAGAAAGAAGAATTATGATGGCAGCCGGTATTGGTGCCGGGGTGGGATCCATATTTCGTGCTCCTCTGGCAGGAGCACTTTTTGCGGCTGAAGTACTCTATCGTGACCCTGACTTTGAATCAGAAGTCATTATTCCCGCGGGTATTTCCTCTGTTGTAGCCTATTGTACTTTCTGTCTTGTTTTTGGATGGGGTTCTTTATTTGATTCTCCGGGTTTTAAATTTCAAAATCCCTTGGAGTTGGGACCATATCTTGTTCTTGCCTGCGTACTTGTGGTTACTGCTATTCTTTACATTAAAGTATTTTATGGGGTCATTGGTCTTTTCAAGAAATTATCAATCCCCAACCATTTTAAACCGGCCATCGGTGGATTAATTACGGGTATTATCGGTTTTTTTCTTCCCTATACCCTTGCATTTGGTTATGGGATTGCCCAGGAGGCAATCTACAACCAGGTTGCCATTTCAACCTTGATTGCATTGGCCATCGGAAAAATATTTACCACATCATTTTCCATTGGGTCCGGAGGCAGTGGCGGGGTATTTGGTCCCTCAATTGTCATAGGGGGAGCCATGGGGGGAGCAGTGGGAAAAATTTTCAATCTGCTTATCCCTTCGATTGTAACAAGTCCCGGCTCCTTTGTTATTGTGGGTATGGCAGGTTTTTTTGCTGCAGCATCCAACACGCCTATTTCTACGATTATTTTTATAAGTGAGATGACCAACTCCTACCACTTATTGCTGCCAAGTCTTCTTGTATGTTCTATTTGTTATTTATTATGTCAGCGATGGACCATATTTGAAAATCAGGTCAAATCAAGGATTGATTCTCCAGCTCATGCCGGTGAATTTATGATGGATATTCTTCAAACCATAAAAGTCAAAGACTTAAGACATCTGATCAAAGAGGTCAGATGCGTGAATGAAGATATGCCATTCAGTGAATTTAAAAAAATATTTTCAAGTACAAAACAACATTATTTTCCGGTTATTAACAGCAAGGGAGATTTTTCAGGTATTTTTTCCTCCAATGATATAAGGGAGGTTATTTTTACCCTTCATATAGAACAATTGGTTGTCATGAAAGATATCATGGTGTCTGACCTGATTTACACAACTCCTTCTGAAGACCTTAATACAACGCTTTTAAAATTGACTCAGAAAAATATTGATGCACTGCCTGTTGTGGAAGAAGATAATTCAGGCCATCTGATCGGTTTGATTTACAGACGGGACATCATTTCACATTACAACCAGCATATCAAAAAAATAAAAAATCAGGAATAATTCACTTTTTTTAAAAACAGCCCATGGGCTGGTGCTGTTTGACCGGCCAGACTTCTGTCTTTTACTTTAAGAATTTGTATAAATTCATCAATTGAAATTTTATTCAACCCTGCAAGGACAATTGTTCCCATAAGGTTTCTGACCATATACTTTAAAAACCCGCTGGCACAAATTTTAAATACAAGTCGCTGATGATCCAATTGACTTATGTTGGAAAAAAAGACTTGTCGAATGGTTGAAGAACGCGGACTTCCTGTATTTTCAAAAGACTTGAAATCAAAAATTCCTGTGATGGCCTGGCAGCATTGGGTCATCGCCCCAATATCCAGAACGGATCGAATATGCCATTGATACATTCTTTCTATGGCACAACGGTCCTGCCTGTTCAAAATAAAATAGTGGTATTCTTTGGAAACAGCTCTGTACCGGGCATGGAAGCTATCCGCTACAACATGGCAATCCCTTATTACAATGGGATCTTTTATCAGGCTGTTCAGGGCTGCTTTAAGTTTTTTGGGCAGAACATTTGTATCAGCATGAAAGTTTGCAACCTGGCCAAAGGCATGGACACCCGCATCGGTTCTCCCTGATCCTGTAATCTTGATATCCTGGTTCAGAATCAGGCTTAACGCTTTTTCAATTTCACCTTGAACGGTTTTTGTGTCTGGTTGTTTTTGCCATCCGAAAAAATTCGTACCATCATATTCAATAATAATTTTAAAATTTTTATTCATTCTCAATGATAAATTGGGATAGTTTTTTATTGGCTTTTAGAATGGTAAAGGATAACTTATTGGCTGAATCAGGCCCGAGAATTTCTGTATACTTTAAATATAAGTTTTTATAGGCAAGAGCAACAGGACTTTTTAATTCAAGACCCTTTGCAGTGGGTGAGATAAATGCAGCCTTGCCTTTGGACTTGCGGCTGACGAGTCCTTTTTTTTCCAGGGCATCTACAAAGCGGGTAATGGTGGAAGGGGTCAGGTTAAGGCGATGACTTAAGTCTTTTGGACTGATACCGGGTGTATCGTACACCAGCAGCATTAAGGATGCATGGGCAGGAGAGAGATTTAAGGAACCAAATTCTTTTTCAGCAAGTTTTAACAAATACCTTGACAGGGCATTGGTATTAAAAAACAGACAGCTTTCTAAAAAATTTTCATTGTTTTCCATTTTCACCTCAAAAAAAGTATGCGGTTGCATATACAATTATAATCTTTAAGCCCTTATGTCAACACAAGAATGTTCAATCTCAATAGAAGAATGTCCATTGTCAATGGAATGGTTCCCCTTGAATCCGGTTGGGTGTGGATTGAGATGAATCCGATTGAATTATTCTTACAGGTTCTAAATTCCGCTGCACTAAACGGCAAAACTCGCTTCGCTCAAACACTTGCCGTTCTTAACGTTCCGCTGCATTAAGAACCTGTACAGAATAGCAATCAACGATTCCCTGCAACCCACACCCAACCTCATTGGCATACCTGAGATCTAAGTCCTGTATTATGATTGCCACTGGTTAATAGAATATCTCTTTACACATATCCTAAAATATTGATATTGATTGGCTTATTAAATTTTAAAATGGTTATAGTTTGGATACTATTCAAATTTATATGGTATCCAGAAATATAGATCAACTTGACAATGCTGCCCTTGCACAGCACAGATTTTTATTCCGGTTAAAATTTTTAAAGGATTATACATGTATCAATTATGTTTTTATGTGCCTGAATCACATCTTGAGAAAGTTAAAACATCTCTTTTTGAAAAAGGTGCCGGAAAATTAGGCAATTATGACTCATGTTCATGGGAGATTGAAGGTGTCGGTCAATTCAGACCTTTACAAGGCAGCAGTCCTTTTATCGGAGATAAAAACAAGGTAGAACAGGTGCGGGAATTCAGGGTTGAAATGGTTATTCAGGATGTATACTTAAATTCGGTCCTAAGTAAGTTAGTGGAAGTTCACCCCTATGAAACACCAGCTTATAGTGTTTGGGAAGTTAAAACAATCAAAGATTTTGCAAAGACATGATCCTCCTGGATATGGGCAAAGAGTCTGAGTATTTGACGGTAGGCAAAACACCTCTTGAAAGGATGCATAAATTACCGGCAAAGTTAGATTCCATAAGGCGAAGCAAGGAACGGGGGTCTGTTGTTTTAGAGGCTGCAAGGACCTGTCCCACAAATATGTGGGACAGGGAGAGTCAATTTTTAAAAACCTGCCTAAACCCTTGGAGTGGAGGTCTTTTCTGAACAATGATCTGATTTTATTAACCGACATTCCCTCAAAGGTGCAAAAAGCATCTCTCCTGTTTACTTTTTGTTAAATCATTTACACAAATCAACGGGCAACGTATAATGCTTTTTCAAATTATTTTTAAGGAGTGGGCATAATGAAAGGTTTTAAGTTTGCCGGCATTTGTGCTGGAATTAAAAAAAATGGTGGAAAAGACCTGGGACTTATATATTGTCAGAAGCCGGCGGCGGCGGCAGCTTTATTTACAAGAAACAAGGTGATGGCAGCACCAGTGCTTCTGGGCAAAGAAAAAATAAAAAAGGGATTTGTCCAGGCTGTTCTTGTGAACAGCGGCAATGCCAATTGCTTTACAGGAAAAAAAGGAATTGAAGATGCCATTGCATGTTCAAAATTGATAGGGGATTGTCTTGATATTGGTGAAGATCTTGTTCTGGTATCCTCAACAGGTGTCATTGGTGCAAATCTTCCCATGGATAAATTTGAGGCTGGAATTCCAGAAATTGTCAGACATCTTTCTTTTGAGAGCATGGATGATTTTGCTGATGCCATCCTGACAACAGATACCAATCGGAAAATTTTAAAAAAAATCGGGGAAATTGGGAACAAAATATTTTCAATCGTGGGGATTGCAAAAGGCTCTGGTATGATTCGACCGGATATGGCCACCATGCTGGCATTCATTTGCACGGATGTTGATATTTCACCACAGAATTTAAAAATGTGTTTAAGCGCTGCCAATGAAAAGTCTTTTAACCGGATTACAATTGATGGCGATACCAGTACCAATGATACGCTTTTGGCCCTTGCAAACGGTAGTTCAGGAGTTAAAATTAATGATATAGATTCTAAAATAGTATTTCAAAATGCTCTTGATGAGGTCTGTTTTCAACTTGCTAAAATGGTTGTCAAAGACGGGGAGGGTGCCACCAAGTTTGTACAGATTATTGTCAAAGGTGCACAAACAAAACAGGATGCATTTAAAGCATCGGAAGCTATTGCCCATTCCAATCTGGTTAAGACAGCTATTTATGGAGAAGATCCTAACTGGGGAAGAATCACGGCGGCTGCCGGCCGGTCAGGTGCCCATGTAGTTCCTGAAAAGATGGATCTTTTTTTTGATGACCAGCCTTTGGTTTTAAAGGGCAATTGGATGGGGGCAGAAGCTGAAAAAAAGACTGCCCAGATTATGAAAAAATCTGAAATCGCAATTACCCTGGATCTTAACCTTGGGCAAGAGACAGATTCTTTCTTTTTTTGTGACTTTAGTGAAAATTATGTAAAAATCAATGCGGAATACAGATCGTAACATGAGGCTTCAAAAATACCTGGCCCATGCAGGGCTTTGCTCCAGAAGAAAAGCAGAAGAGCATATTTTAGACGGCCGGGTAAAAGTCAACAATCAGATTGTCACAGAACTTGGAACAAAAATTGATTTAGAAAAGGACAAGGTTTTTTTTAATAATAAAGCAGTAATTTTAAAACAGGAATCACCAAAAATTTATATTGCCCTGAACAAGCCCGTGGGTTACGTATCATCCTGTTCCAGGCAGAACTCTAAAATTGTCCTTGATCTTATAAACGTTGATGAGCGGGTGTATCCTGTGGGGCGACTTGATAAAGATTCCAACGGACTTTTACTGTTAACCAATGATGGAGATCTTCACAATAAATTATCCCATCCCTCTTTTAACCATGAAAAAGAGTATGTTGTGACAACTGTTTATCCCATATCTGAAACGGGCTTAAAAAATATGGCACAGGGCATTGTCATTGACAATGTCATCACGAGAAAGGCAAAAGTAAAACGCCTCTCAAAAAGTAAATTCAATATTGTTTTAAAACAGGGAAAAAACCGCCAGATTCGCAAAATGGTGGGGGAAATAGGGAACAAGGTTGATACATTAAAAAGAATCAGAATAGCCAATATCAACCTTGGAAATTTAGAAGAAGGAAAATGGCGCTATTTAACCCATAAAGAGATAGAAAGGCTGTTACAGAAAAATGTAGTTCCGTAACAGTCTGTCGAACAATTAACCAATTGATTGAATTCCAATAGTTTTTCTTATTTTTTCAAGAAACGGCACGGAAAATTCTCTTGCTTTTATTGCACCTTTTTTAAGTATTACATCAATATCAAATGGATTTTTCATAAGTTCTTCATAGGTTTTTCTTGGATTTTTCAATATTTCGTCAATATATTCAAACAGCTCCTGTTTCATGGTTCCCCATGCAATTCCTTTTCTGTAACGCTCGGCTAGTTCCATTGTTTCTGATTCACTTGCAAAGGCCTTGTATATAGAAAAAAGAATGCAGGTATCTGGATCTTTGGGTTCATCAGGTCCAAGGGAATTGGTTTTTATTTTCATTATCATTTTTTTAAGATTTTTTTGTGTGTCAAACAAAGGAATAAAATTATTATAGCTTTTACTCATCTTACGTCCGTCAAGACCTGAGAGCACAGCAGAACTCTCATCCACAACAACTTCGGGAAGAATAAACAATTTTTTATAAACATGATTAAATCTTGCTGCAATATCTCTTGTCATTTCAAGATGCTGAACCTGGTCTTTTCCAACAGGTACTTTTCTGGCATTAAACATCAGAATATCTGCAGCCATAAGTATTGGATATGAAAAAAGGCCCATGGTTATGCCTTGCTCAAGGTCCTTATGCCCTTGTTCTTGATTTTGCTCTATGGATGCTTTGTAGGCATGGGCTCTATTCATCAACCCTTTGGCAGTAACGCTGGTAAGAATCCATGTCAGTTCCGGTATTTCAGGAATATCTGACTGCCGGTAAAAAACACAGTTTTCATAATCCAGTCCTAAAGCGATCCATGCAGCTGCTATTTCAAGGGCTGATTGTTTTCTTAAGCCAGGGTCATAATTCTTAATCAAAGAATGATAATCTGCAAGAAAATAATAGGATACAAGGTCTGGATTCTTACTTGTTTCAACTGCCGGGCGAATGGCACCGACATAATTGCCAAGGTGAGGGGTTCCGCTGGTTGTGATGCCCGTTAAATAATCTGCGTTCTTCATGTTCAATAATTCCTGAAATAAATGGTTTTTGAATATTGGGAATTAACAAAAAGTTGTGAGTTAATCAATAAGTTTGTTTTTCTTTGCATACTCTGTGGCAAACTTGATTTCGTCTTTTTTTGTTTTTAATTGCCCATCCAGTTTGGCGTTTAATACCTGGTTTAAGATGGTGGTAAAAACAGGGCCGGGTGCTATACCTATTTTCAATAAATCTCTGCCTTTAATATAAGGTTTTATATTTCTTTGGTGCGTATAAAAATTAGAAATGGCTTTTTTAATGTCTTCATTTTTACAAAGGGCCATCATGTATAAAATATATTCTGTCTTAAAATTAATGAGCGCCCAATAAAGATCCTGCTTTGAAATAGGATATGATGAATTCTCCAGCAATAATAATTGTTTTTCAGCCTTATATCTCATATCAAAAAGGATACCATGCTCTTTTAGCGGAACATTGAGTCTTTTGCAGATTTTTTCACACACATTAAAAGAACACCGGTTCAATAGAGCCATAAAGTAAACAGACCATCTTGGATATTGCTCATCAACATACAAAAGATCATGCCAGGACAAAATCTTATTCACAGACTCAAACAATTGATAAGTATTGGGGATAATGGTCAGATTTTTATGAAGAACTTTTTCAAGGCCATAGGCCTCCATTGTTCTAATGGCGGGAATTGGGTTTTCCTCTTCAAAGATTTGTTTTAATTCCGATAATACCCGAAGGCCGCTTAAATTCTTAAAACAATCTATCCTAATGGCATTTTGAATTAAATTGGAGGTTACTTTTCCAATTGTAAATCCAAACCGGTTTGAAAATTTAATTGCTCTGAAAATACGTGTGGGGTCTTCAACAAAACTTAAATTATGAATTATTCTAATTGTTTTATCTTTTAGATCCCTGGTGGCACCAAAATAATCTATCATGGTCCCAAAATTACCCGGATTCAGACTGATCGCCAAAGTATTGATGGTAAAATCCCGTCGGGCAAGGTCAAGTTTTATTGAGCTTTTTTCAACAATGGGCAGGGCTGCAGGCATGGTATAATATTCTAACCTTGCAGAGGCAACATCAATTTTAAAATGATCCGGGAAAATAATGACGGCAGTACCAAATTTTCTATGGGTATTAATTCTGCAGCCTTCTTTTTGGGCAAAGACTTTGGCAAATTCAATCCCGTCGCCTTCAACAACAATATCAATATCCTCGATTTGTCGATGCAGTAAAAGGTCTCTTACAAATCCTCCTACAACAAACATATTAAACCCCAGTTCATTGCCAATTTGACCAATTTTCAGAAGAAGTTGTTTTATCCGGTTATCGAGTCGTTGATACAGAATATTTTCAATCTGTCGTTTCTTGGCATTTTTTTTAATACCCGGCTCAGTGTCATTTTTTTTGAGTGTTTTGTTATGTTGAACCAGGTAATTGAGCAGGTCAGTCCGGGTGATAACGCCTTTAATCAATCCATTGTCTATAACAGGTAAAATTCTGTGTTTTCCTTCAATAATTATATTTTCAATCTGGGACACATCAGCATCAGATGAAATATAGCGGGTTTCTGAATTCATGTATTCTTTAACGGGAAGGTGGGACAGATTGTGATATATTGTTTTTTCTATTACTTGTCGTGTAATATATCCTTCATAGGAATTTTTATTTTTATCCACCACCAATAATGAATTTATATTATACCTTGTCATCAGGTTGCCGGCTTTTTTACAGTCAGTACCAGGCTCAACAGTGATGGCAGGCGAGGCCATCAAGTGATTTGCTATTTTAATACTCTTTACTTCTTTTTGAAGCCTTTCAATTAGCTTGTGCTCAACCTGTGCCAGGGTCTGATTATCAACCTTTGCATAAGCTGCATAAGAATGGCCGCCCCCGCCAAATCCTGAAAGGATTTTACCCACGTCAACCTCTGGTATCCTGTTTCTTGCAATAATATTAATTTTATTGTCCATTAACACAACGGCAAAAAAGATATCAAGGCTTTCCATCCTGACAATCTTTTGAACAATTGCTGCCAGATCAATAATATATGTTGGTGAAGAAATAACAGATATATGAATATCAACCCCATTTATTTTATGGAGGGTCATTTCGTTTAACAATTCATTCAACCATGTTACCTGTTCGGATTTGATTTCTTTAACAACAAAACTGACGATGGTATTCAGATTGGCTCCGCAGGATAAGAGAAAGGCCGCCTGTTCAAGGTCTTCTTTTGTAGTGGAGGAGTAAGTAAATGATCCTGTATCCTCATATATTCCCAATGCCATGATCGTTGCTTCTTCAGGGCTGGGAACAATTTTTTTTTCCTGTAACAATGCACTTAATATAGTTGTTGTAGCACCGGTTTGCCTGATAATTTCAAAAGATCCTGTTACATCGCCTTCCATTGATGGATGATGGTCATAAATGTCTATTTTAAGGTTGTTTTTATTGAATAACTCAGATACATGGGGCAATCTGCTTTTTTGTCTTGTGTCAACCAGCACCAGCCTTGATGTCTTGGAAAAATCTATGGAACCCTGGTCTGCCATATTAAATAAATAACTTGTAGAACTGATAAAAAAGTCGCGCAAACTTTTTTCCTGTGACCCGGGAAAAATAATAACCGAGCCTGGATATAATTTTTGAGCTGCAAGCATGGATGCAACAGCATCAAAATCTGTATTAACATGACTGGTAATAATGGTTGTGGCCTTAATCAGTTTCTTTTTTTTAGTCAAAGGATAACTCCTGTTGTAATCAATTGATAAAATTTATATAGTATATTTGTATTGATTTTACAAATGATCTGCTTTGGGTACGTTTAAATTTCATCAAAGTCAATGTGATTTAAAAGATTATGAAAAGGATAAATAATGCCAACGATTTATGAATGGAAGGGAGAAAATCCCAAAGGAAGAAAGATAAAGGGAGAAATAGAAGCAGAGACTCTCGAGCATGTAAAACAAAACCTTCAAAGACGAAAAATAACATCTGTCAAAATCAAAAAAAAGCCGAAGGATCTTTTTGAAAACATAAAATTTCTTCAGCCTAAAGTCAAAGAAAGAGATGTTATTATATTTTCCAGACAGTTTTCCACAATGATTGATGCTGGATTACCACTTCTTCAATGCCTTGATATCCTCCATTCACAACAAGAAAATCCCACCTTTAAAAAAAACCTGAAAAAAATCAAAGAATCTGTTGAGTCCGGTGAAACCTTTGCAGATGCATTGAAAAAATTTCCAAATGCATTTAATGAACTATTTGTCAACATGGTTGCGGCAGGTGAGGCTGGCGGCATTCTTGATGTCATATTAAAAAGGCTTTCTGCTTATATGGAAAAAATGGCCAAGCTCAAGCGCCAGGTCAAGGGAGCCATGACATATCCAATCATTACCATTCTTGTTGCAATTATTGTTGTTGCTATTATCCTGGTCTTTGTAATTCCTGTTTTTGCAGAAATGTTTAGCGACTTTGGTGCCACCTTGCCGACACCGACTTTATTTGTCATGGCCCTGAGTGACTTTGCAATTGGCAATATAATTTATATCATAGCAGGGATATTTGCGGCTGTTTTTTTAATTAAACGTTTCTATGCAACAAAGAAAGGCCGCATTTTAATGGATGACATGTTTTTAAGACTTCCTGTTATCGGTATTTTGATCAGGAAAGTGTCTGTGGCTAAATTCACAAGAACAACCAGTACAATGCTTTCAAGCGGTGTGTCACTTCTTGAAACGCTTGATATTGTCGCAAAAACATCTGGAAATAAAATTATAGAATTTGCCATACAGGATGTTAAAATTGGAATTTCAGAAGGAAGATCAATGTCTGACCCCTTACTTGAAAGCGGTGTTTTTCCTTCCATGGTCTGTTCCATGATAGCCGTGGGAGAATCCACTGGAGCTCTTGATATAATGATGGAAAAAATTGCTGATTTTTATGATGATGAGGTAGACCAGGCTGTTAAAAATTTGACAGATATGATAGAGCCTTTTATGCTCGTTTTTCTTGGAGTTGTGGTTGGTGGACTTGTCATTTCAATGTATTTGCCTATTTTCAGCATGGCAGCTGCCATTCAATAAATCATGAAAAACAATGACTTTCAAAATTCATCTGATTTTTCAACTCAAATCAAATGGATTATCCTGTCAAGGGTTATCTTTGCCGTCATTATGATTGTCTCCTGCCTTGTTTTTTCTTTAGGGGAAAACCTATCTTTTTTTGCACAGCCCTTTTTTGTATTGTATAATATTGCCGCCGGTATTCTTATGCTTTCAATTGTTTATTTGATCTGGCTGAATAAATTTAAAAAAAAACTGGCCCTTGCCTATTTCCAGACCATTGCAGACACAATTATTGTAACATCTATTATTTTTGTTACAGGCAGTTATGACAGTATCTTTACTTTTTTTTACCTGGTCGTAATTATTTATACATCCATGTTGCTGCTTCAAAAGGGCAGCTTGATCATTGCAACGATTTCATGTCTTCAATATGGTATCCTGATCGAGCTGGAATATTATAAAATTATCCCCCCTTTTTTGGACTCGTATTTTTTGTCCAATACAGTAAATGAGAGTCATATCATTTACAGAATTATCATCGTCATCGTGGCTTGTTTTGCAGTGGCAATTCTCAGCGGTATTCTATCACTTCAGTTAAAAGGTGCGAAACAGGATTTAAAAATAGCCCAGGAACACTTGAAACGGGTTGAAAAAATGGCTGCCATGGATGACATGATTTCCGGTATAGCCCATGAGATTAAAAATCCCTTAGCCTCTTTATCGGGTTCAATTCAATTGCTTCAGGAAGATACAAAACCAGGATCATATGAAGATAAACTGATGCAGATTATTTTAAGGGAAACCCATCGCCTTGAAAATATTGTAAATGACATCAGGCTTTTTGCAAAACCCCATACAGACAATGCTATTGCTATAAAACTGACAGATGCCATCCACGAAACTATTGAGCTTTTTTTAAATGACCCTGAATGGAATCAAAGAATTCGTGTTACTACAAGCATTAATAAAAACCTTAGTGTTTTTATTGATCCATCTCATTTCACTCAAATCCTATGGAATTTATTAAAAAATGCTGCCCAGTCGATAAAGGGTCATGGAGAAATTAAAATTTCACTCAAACCATCTATAAATAACAGGGTTCATTTGACTGTTAAAGATTCAGGCATAGGAATTCATCAAAAGGATTCCTCTCATATTTTTGATCCATTCTTCACAACCAAACCAGATGGTACAGGGCTTGGTCTTTCAATAATACATAAATTAATTGATACGTATAATGGGATGATTGATTTTGAATCAACACCTGGAAAAGGAACGATTTTCACTGTTCTTTTTAATGGAGTGCCTTTAAAAACTAAATAACAAAATCTTGACAATTTTATGTGAACTAGGCTATCTATGCATGTTTTATCAAAACTAAAGTTAAACGATCTGCAAAAGCTATTAAGGATATGAAGGTAAGTATTTATGGATAAAGAAACCAAGTTGATACAACTTAGAAAAGAAAAAATTAATGAATTAAAAGAGGGCGGAATTAACCTGTATCCTAATGATTTTAAACCATCATGTTCTATAAAAACGCTTAAAAAAATTATTGAAAAAAAGCCTGATGCTTTAGGAGAAAAAGGCGATCAATTCTATATGGCAGGAAGAATGATGGCTGTCAATAAAATGGGAAAATCATCTTTTGTCCGGTTTAAAGATGGTTCTGATCAATTTCAGATATATTTACAAAAAGACAGCCTGGGTGATGAGACCTATTCTTTGTTTAAAAAGCTTGATATTGGTGATTTTATAGGTGTTAAAGGACCATTGTTTCAAACCAGAACCGGAGAGTGGACACTTCTGGCAAAAGAATTCAGGCTGCTTTCAAAGGCAGTGAGACCTTTACCTGAAAAATTCCACGGGATAAAAGATCCTGAAATAAGATATCGCCAGCGGTATCTTGATCTTGTCATAAACGAAGATACCAGACAAATTTTTATAAAAAGAAGCAAAATTGTAGCTTCCATGAGACGCTTTTTTGAAGAAAAGGGATTTATGGAGGTTGAAACACCAATGATGCAGCCTTTAGCCGGTGGGGCAGAGGCCACTCCTTTTAAAACCTGGCACAATGCCTTGGGAATGGAGCTGTTTTTAAGAATTGCCCCGGAATTATACTTAAAAAGACTGGTTATAGGTGGGTTTGAAAAAGTATTTGAAATTAACCGAAATTTCAGAAATGAGGGGGTTTCCGCCCGACACAATCCTGAATTTACAATGGTTGAATTTTATCAGGCATATGCTGACTATGAAGACTTGATGGACTTAACTGAAGAGATGTTTGAATCCATTGTAACACAAATTTCAGATTCAACCATTATTGAATACCAGGGTCATACCATTGATTTTAAAAAAGGATGGCATCGTATTCCAATGATAGAATCTCTAACAAAAATTGGTGGGATTGATCCTGCAATAATAAATGATACAGAGTTACTCCTAAATTTTGCCCGGGAACAAAATATACATATAACCAAAAAAGACCGCCATGGTAAAATATTAACCAAACTTTTCGATAGTTTGGTTGAACCCAGGTTAATCCAGCCAACATTTATAACCGGATACCCAGTGGAAGTATCTCCCTTATCTAGAAAAAATGATGATAATCCTGAATTGACTGACCGGTTTGAATTATTTATTGCAGGAAGGGAAATTGCCAATGGCTTTTCTGAAATCAATGATCCTGAAGATCAATATAATAGATTTTTAATGCAGGTAAGACAAAGGGACGAAGGAAATCCAGAAGCTCATATCATGGATTCTGAATATGTGGAGGCCCTTGAGTACGGCATGCCGCCAACAGCAGGAGAGGGCATTGGAATTGACAGATTAGTGATGCTATTGACAAATTCTTCTTCTATTCGAGAGGTTATTCTTTTTCCCCATATGAAAAAGAATATTTGATTAAATGGCCTTTGAATTATTTATAGCAGGCAGATACCTTAAAGCAAAAAGAAAAGAAGGATTTATTTCTCTGATCACTTTTCTTTCAGTTGCAGGTGTTACCTTAGGGGTTATGGCCTTAGTAGTTGTGATTGCAGTCATGAGCGGTGCTGAAACTGACTTTCGCAAACGAATTTTAGGGCTTGAACCCCATATCCTTGTGATGAATTATTCTGGAAAATTTGATGCCTATTCTCACCTCTTAACTGCTCTTAATCAAAAAAAACAAGTTAAAGGTGCCTCACCGATTTTATTTGCCCAGGCAATGATCAGGTCAAGTCATTCTTTTTCCGGTGTCATGGTTCGAGGAATTGATCCTGAAACAGGCTTTAACCTTGTTAAAGGATTTAATTCCGAACAACTGAAAAAAAAATTTGAAAAAGAAAAGCAGAATGAAAATCTTCCCGGTATTATTTTAGGCCATGAACTTGCCAGATCTATTGGAGTAAGCAAGGGAGACAAGGTAATTCTTATGTCGCCCAATGGATTTATTTCTCCCATGGGACATATTCCTTCAATGAAGCGGTTTGTTGTAACCGATACATTTGACTCAGGCATGTACGAATATGACAGCGCCATGGCCTATGTTCATTTAACACAAGCTCAACAGCTTTCCGGTGCCAAAAATCAAATTTCAGCCATTGGGATCTGGACTGACGATGTATTTAATGTTAAATCCGTTACAGCTAACCTCAAAGATCTTTTCACCTCCCCATTTTACCTGCGGGACTGGATGGATATCAATAAAAGTCTTTTTGCAGCATTAAAACTTGAAAAAACAGCCATGTTTATTATTCTGACCCTTATTATTCTTGTGGCTGCATTTAATATTGCCAGTGCATTGATCATGATGGTAATGGAAAAAAACAAAGATATTGCGGTTTTAAAAGCCATGGGCGCTACCAATAAATCAATTAGAAAAATATTTATTTTTCAAGGCATGATTATTGGTTTCCTGGGTACCTTTATCGGTACCCTGTCAGGAGTCATTATTTGTTTTATTTTAAAAAAATATAACTTTATCCAATTACCGGATGCTTATCCATTTTCTACGCTTCCGGTACAACTTGAGTATTTGGATGTTTTGGTCATAGCGGTGAGCGCCATTATTATTTGTTTTTTTTCAACATTGTATCCCTCTTATAAAGCGTCAAAAATGAATCCGGTTGAGGCAATAAGATATGGATAATACACCCCTTATGTCGTTACAATCTGTTTCAAAATGTTTTTATTACAAAACATCAAAAATTAAAATTTTAAATAATGCATCCTTTGATATCTATAAAGGAGAAACCATTGCCATAGTTGGAGCTTCCGGCATTGGCAAATCAACTTTATTAAATCTTATTGGCACACTTGATGCCCCGGATTCCGGTAAAATTTTTTTTCAGAAAAAAGACCTTCTTTCCCATGGAGATGAAAAAATTGCCGATTTCAGAAATTCAAAAATTGGTTTTGTCTTTCAATTTCATTATTTACTTCAAGGCTTTTCTGCTCTGGAAAATGTTATTATGCCGGGTTTAATCGCTCATCAAAATAAAAAAACTATTGAAAAACGTGCCTTAAATATGCTTGATAGAGTAGGGCTGTCGTTAAGAACTTCCCACCGCATTGAAGATCTTTCAGGAGGGGAACAGCAGCGGGTGGCCCTGGCAAGAGCTTTGGTCATGGCACCGGATATCCTCTTGGCAGACGAACCAACAGGGAACCTTGACCAGAAAAACAGCAAAAGTGTACATGCATTAATTGATGAATTGAATAAGGAGCTTGGCATGACAATTGTTGTGGTTACCCATAATCATGACCTTGCCCGGATGATGAAAAGAAGCGTTACAATAATGGATGGGGAAATTATTCCTGTTTAATTTATTTGAAAAATTAGGAACCATATTATGACTAAATTTATCTCAAAGAATATTTTTATTCTTATACTTTTAATTTTTTCATTTTTAATCAACAATGCCTTGGCAGAATCAAACATCAATATAGCTGTTTTTCCTTTTTCGATTTACGCCAGTCAATCCAATGACCAGGTAAAAGATAAAATCCCTTTAATGATATCAGAAAAATTACAAGAAGAAGGTGCAAAAACAATTTTTGTAAAGGATAATATTGACAGACAATCATGGGACTATTCCCAATTTAGGGAACAGGGGATTAGACTGGGAGTTGACCATTTAATAACCGGATCTGTCTTTATTGAAGGAAAAGGTATCAGTATAGACACCAAACTGATAAACACCTATGAGAAAGATACCTTTACAACATTTTTTTCTGAAGCAGATAATATTGAAAATCTTTATTCAGCAATTTCCCAGCTTACCAAGGAAATGATTGGAGTAATCTTTCATAAAAAAATAATAACAGATATTGCCATTGTTGGAAACAAAAGGGTTGAAGCTGATGCAATTTTGAGATTGATCAGCATTCAAACAGGCGATATCCTCAAACCGGATAATATTTCTAAAGACCTGGAAAAAATTTATGCAATGGGATATTTTGACGATATTATCGTTAGAAAAGAATCCCAGGACAAAGGTGTTAAGGTTATTTTTGAAATAAAAGAAAAATCAACTGTACGGAAAATCAAATTCAAGAAAAATAAGATCTATAAAGATGAAGAGCTTTTAGAAGTCATTGATACGAGAACCGGTTCAATTCTTAATATTCACAAACTCAACTCAGACATTAATCGCATGCGGTTAATGTATACTGAAAAAAATTATCACAATTGTTTGGTTACCTATGAAACAACTCCTCTTGATCATTCCCAGTCAGATATTGTTTTTACCATTGAAGAAGGGGAAAAAATCAGGGTTGAAAAAATTACCTTTGAAGGCAATAAACACTTTACTGCAAAAAAAATCAAAAAAGCCATGGAAACTTCAGAAAAAGGATTTTTTTCCTTTATCACTTCTTCAGGCAACCTCAATGAAACTGAAATTAAAAATGATACCATAAGAATTGAATCTTTATATAAAAATAATGGGTTTATTGATGCAAAAGTATCAGACCCAATTATTGATATTGGTAAGGAATTAATTTCTATTCATTTTAAGATTGACGAGGGCGCGCAATACAAAATTAAAAAAGTTGATTTTACAGGGGACCTGATTCTTTCTAAAAAAGAAATTTTAGATTCTATTCAATCTAAAGAGACAAGCCTATACAATAGAGAATCTATTAGAAATGATATTCTGTCTATTTCCGATATCTATTCAAACAAAGGTTTTGCCAATGTCAAAGTTATACCCATGGTTGATAGAAATGATACTGATCATATGATGACCATTACCTATTCAATTGATAAAGGACAGCCTGTTTATTTTAACCGGATTAATATCAGTGGGAATTTAAAAACCCGCGACAAAATTATAAGACGCGAAATTAAAATTAATGAACAGGACCTTTACAGCAAGGAGAATATTCAGAAAAGTTTCAAAAACTTAAATCGGTTGGATTATTTTGCCGGGATTGATATTGAGCCGCAAAAAACTTCAGATGAAAACAAAATGGATTTAAATGTTAAGGTTCTTGAAAAACAAACCGGGAATCTATCTATTGGAGGAGGATACAGCAGTGAAGATGGCGTCTTCTTTATGGGTTCTGTTGAGGAAAGGAACCTTTTTGGAAGGGGACAGAACTTGAAATTTTCTGCTACAATAGCTGGAGCTTCTAATCTCTATAATATTAGTTTTTTTGAATCCTATATTTTTGATACCGCTGTTTCCGGTGGTTTTGATCTCTATAAAGAGGATGAAGAATATTATGATGATGATTATGATTATTATGATAAAGCTGCTCTTGGTTTAAATTTGAAACTGGGTTACAAGCTTTTTGACTATACTATAATTGGAGTCCAATACAATTTAGAAAATTTCGATATATCAAATGTTCAAACCAACATTACCAATATGACACCCGGTTCTTTTCTGACAAGCAGTATTAAACCTTATATACAATATGACTCAAGGGATGACTTTTTTTTCCCAACTGAAGGGTTTAAACATAAATTTTCAATAGAATATGCCGGAGAATTTTTAGGTGGCGAGATTGATTATACCAAATATATTATTGATACAGGCGTATATTTCCCTCTTTTCTGGAAATTCACAGGTACATTGCATGCCGAAGCTGGATACTTGGAGGATCAAAGCCGCAATGATATTGATATTGATTATGTAAAATTTTATTTGGGCGGAATGAACTCAATCAGAGGATTTGATAAGTTTGATATAAGTGGCCGGCGGGATGGAGACACCAAAGAAAGGGGTGGTGAAAAATATGTCCAATTTAATGCAGAGATGACTTTCCCATTTGCAGAAAAATATAAAATAGCCGGTATTTTTTTCTATGACCGTGGCGATGTATATAGAAAAAGTGAGAATATCGATTTTGGAAATCAATATTCAAGCATTGGTACCGGGATAAGATGGAATTCACCGGTAGGTCCGTTAAGGCTTGAATATGGCTGGGTTATTGAGGGAAAAGACGTTAAAGAAACTTGGGATGGACAATTTGAATTTTCAATTGGTGCATCTTTTTAATTTTAAATTTTTTTGGAGAGTTAAATGAAAAAAATAATCGTAATTTTATCTGTATTTATTTTTTTGGGAATAATCCCTAAAGCTTTTTGCGCAGACGTTGCAAAAATTGGTGTTTTTAATTTTCAAAAAATTCTGACCGATTCAAGTGCAGGAAAAATGATCCAGAAAGAAATCAATGCAAAAGGCAATGAGTTACAAAAAAAATTACAGACTGAAAAAGACCTGTTAGATGAAATGAATAAAGCCATTGAAAGGGAAGCATTGGTCTTAAGTCCTGAAAAGCAAAATGAAAAACAACGAGAATTTAGGATCAAGGTTAATGATTTTAAAAAAATGCAGGAGGATTTTGCCAAAGAATTTAAAGAATTAGAGGTTAAATTCATTAATAAAATCCAAAAAGAAGTCTTTGAAATTACAAATGAGATCGGAAAAGAAGAAGGATATTTGCTCATCCTGGAAAGAAAAGTGGCAGGGGTGGTATATCATCCGGCCCAATTGGATATAACTGATCAAATAATAAAAAAATATAATTTACAAGTTTCAAAAACCAAGTAAATTCTTATATGGAACAAATAGTTAAGGAAATCGCAAAACTTATTCATGCCAAAGTAATTGGTAATTCTTCTTTTTTAATAAAGGGTGTTTCCTCTTTTGATGATGCAGGTTCCCACGATATTACCTTTGCTATTGAATCAAAATATCTGTCCGATCTTCAGCAAACTAAAGCTGGAGCTATAATTGTTCCGGATACGTTTAAGTTTGATAAGTATCATTGCCGGAATATCATAGTGTTGAAAACCGACAATCCTAAAGCCTCTTTTTTCAAACTGGTATCTCTATTTCATCCGGAAAAAATAAAATCACCTTGTATCCACAAAAATGCAGATATTGGATATCATGTGAAATTTGGAAAAAATCCCATTGTTGAATCCAATGTATTTATTGGTGATAATGTCAAAATTGGAGACAATGTTCATCTTATGCCGGGTGTGTATGTTGGTGACAATGTCTTTATCGGTGACAATACATTAATCAAACCCAATGTCACACTGATGGAAAATACCAGGATCGGTAATAATGTTATCATTCATTCTGGAACAGTCATTGGTTCAGATGGATTTGGCTTTACTCAGGATGCGGATACCCATGAAAAAATAATACATACTGGGTATGTCCATATTGGGAATCATGTTGAAATTGGTGCCTGTAACACCATTGACAGGGGAACACTTGGAATGACGATTATCGGAAACGGTGTTAAAACAGATAATCTTGTACATATTGCACACAATGTGAAGATTGGCGATAATACCTTGATTGTTGCCCAGGTCGGAATTGCCGGAAGTACCAGGCTTGGAAGGAATGTTATTATCGCCGGCAAAGCCGGGATTACAGGACATGTGACAATTGGTGACAATTGCATTGTTGGACCTTTTGCAGGTGTTTATAGTGATGTTCCTGAAAATGAAATTGTATCGGGAATACCGCATATGCCGCATGGTCAATGGCGTAAGGTAGTCCGCATCATTTCCCGGTTACCGGAAATGAGAAAAGCCCTTTTTTCATTTGAAAAAAGATTGAAGAATTTAGAAAACAAATAAATGGAGTAAGAATGATTCATCCCACGGCAATTATTGATCCATGTGCCCAGATTGATGCCAATGTGGCCATTGGCCCTTATGCTATTGTTAAATCAGATGTCCACATCGGTTCGGGTACAACGATAGGTCCTTATACCACTATTGAAAAATATGTTACCATTGGAGAGAATTGCCAGATTTTCCCGTATGCTGCTATTGGCTGCGCTCCACAGGATCTTAAATTTCAGGGTGAAAAAACATATTTAAAAATAGGCAGGGGATCCATTATTCGGGAATTTGTGACCATTAACCGGGGAACAGAAGCTGGCGGAGGTGTTACAGAAGTGGGGGAAGAAAACTATTTAATGGCTTATACACACATTGCTCACGATTGTAAAACTGGAAAACAGGTTATTCTTGCAAATAACTCCACTCTTGCCGGTCATATTATAATTGGTGATAATGTCACAGTGGGTGGTCTGGTGGCCATTCATCAATTTGTTCAAATTGGAGATTTTGCCTATATCGGAGGCAAATCCGCCGTGGTAAAGGACATCCCGCCATATGTGATTGCAGCTGGAGATCGTGCAACTCTCCACGGTTTGAACAATGTGGGATTAAAGCGCCATAAATTCCCTAAATCAACCCTTCAGGAGCTTAAAAAAGCATATAGAATTTTTTTTCGTATCGGATTGACTGTGAAACAGGCTTCTGAACGTGTTAAAGCTGAAACTGAACAAATTCCTGAGGTAAAAAATTTTATAGAATTTATTGTTACGTCTAACAGGGGTGTTACCAGATAACCTGAAGGTCACACGTAACCTGAAGGTCACACATAACCTGGAGGCCACAAAAACAAAATGAGGATAGGACTTATCGCCGGCGGCGGACAATTCCCACTTCTTTTTTCAAAGAAAGCATTAAAGAAAGGGTATAAAGTTTTTGCCATAGGATTTCATTCTGAAACAGATAAAATTCTCGCAAGCCATGTTGAAGAGCTAAAATGGATTTACCTTGGACAGGTTTCAAAACTGATAAAGTATTTCAAGCAGAACAATATTACACAGGCAGTTATGCTGGGCAGTATTAAAAAAACAAATATTTTTAAAGATATCCGTCCTGATTTTAAAGCGCTTTCCTTTATTGCTACAACCCCCAGAACCCATGATAATTCTGTATTAACCTCCTTTGCCGACCTGCTTTTGAAAGAGGGGATAAAAATTTTGCCCTCCACATTTCTTCTCCCTGAACTGATCAGCCCGAAAGGATGTTGGACAAAAAGAAAACCAGATAAAACTGAAAAAAAAGACATTTTACAAGGATGGAAAATAGCAAAAGAAATCGGAAACCTTGATATCGGCCAATGTATTGTCATCAGTAATGGAACGATTTTAGCTATCGAAGCAATAGAGGGAACAGATGCCACAATAAAAAGAGGCGGTTTGTTGTCTCATCAAAATGGTGCCGTGGTTATAAAGCTTTCCAAACCGACCCAGGACTTAAGGTTTGATCTGCCTTCTTCCGGCTGTGGGACCATCGAGACTATGCATGAATTTGGGGCAGGAGTTCTGGTACTTGAAGCTGAAAAATCCCTTTCATTTGACCGGGAGGAAATGATAAGCCTTGCAGATAAATATAATATATCCGTTCTTGCCTATACAGACGATGATATAACCTGAAGGTCACACGTAACCTGAAGGTCACAAGTAACATAAAGGTCACAAGTTAAATGAATCTTCCTGGAAAATTATGCCATATCATGGTTCTTACGGGTGAACCATCCGGTGATCTGCATGCCGGGCATCTTGTCAGGGAAATCAAACGATTAAATAATCGTGTTTATTTTTCAGGCATAGGCGGAACTCATCTTGAAAACCAAAAGGTGGATCTTTTTTATAACATTTCAAAGCTTTCTGCAATGGGACTTACAGAAGTTCTTATGCAATTTGGACAGATAAAAAAAGCCTTTGATTTGTTTAAAAAAAAACTTAATACCAATACGCCGGATCTAATTATTCTAGTGGATTACCCTGGGTTTAATTTAAAAGCTGCTCAGTTTGCCAAAGATCATTATAATATAAAAATCTTATATTATATTACACCAAAAGTGTGGGCCTGGAAAAAATCAAGGCTTAAGAAGATAAAAAAATATATTGACCATGCAGCATTGATACTGCCTTTTGAAGAAAAAATCTATAAAAAGGCTAATATTCAATACACATATGTTGGGAATCCTTTGTTGGATGAGTATCCTGAAAATTTATCCAAACCCTTTCTTCGATCACACGCTTTATTTTCAAAAAATAAAGATTCCCTGATCATTGGCCTGCTTCCAGGATCCAGAAAAGCTGAAATAAAAAATCTGCTTGAAGTTATGGTCAAAGCAGCGAACCTTATTCATCAAAATAATAAAAAAGCATTTTTTATTATTTCTCAAGCGACTTCAATCAAAAGGGAGACCCTGGAAAAATTTTTAATAAATTGTTCAAATAAACCTTTATTTCTAATCAATGAGGGCCCGGTTAAGAATATTTTTTTAAAATCAGATCTTGTAATTGCCGCTTCCGGAACCGTCACCCTGGAAGCAGCCCTGTGTTGTGTCCCAACGATTATTGTATACAAAATGTCCCCAATCAGTTATCGTATGGCAAAACTACTTGTACGAGTAAAATATGCAGGACTTGCAAATTTAATTATTAATGCCCAAGTGATGCCTGAATTATTGCAAAATGATGCAACACCTGAAAAAATAAGTGAAAAAGCATTATATATGCTGGATAATCTATTTTATTTTCAAAACCGATTAAAACTGGTCAGAAAATTTCTTGGAAAAAAAGGGGCCTCAAAAAGGGCAGCCAATATTGCAATTTATATGCTGAAGAGATCAGAACTTTAATTGAAATTTGACAAATTAACAAAAATTTTATTAGAGTGATTTCATAAAAATACCAAATTATTATATTAACAAATTAAGGATTTTATTCTGCTTTGATGATTTTTGAATTAACGTTACTTATTATAGGTCTTTTATTATCCGGTTTTTTTTCTTCCTCTGAAACTGCTCTTTTTTCAATCAGCAAAGTCAGGGCGCTTCATATTGCCAAAGACGGTTCAAGCACAGGACTACTGATTTTGAAGATGAAAAGAGATTCCCATACACTTTTAGCCACCATATTGATCGGAAATAACCTTGTAAACATTGCTGCATCCGCCATTGCAACGTCCATTGCCATCTCATACTTCAAATCCAATGCTATCGGTATTGCAACTGGAATTATGACGATGCTCATTCTCATTTTTGGTGAAATTCTGCCTAAATCATTTGCCAATCACAATAATATCCTGGTTGCCAGAATTGTGATTTATCCTTTATTCTGGTTCTCAAAATTATTTTATCCTTTAATTTGTATATTAAATTTTATACCCAGACTCCTTGGTAATATTAATACTTCCCATCGAACTGTGACTGAAGATGAATTGATGACCATGGTGGAAGTGGTGGAAGAAGAAGGGGAAATCAAAGAAGAAGAAAAAGAATATATTACCAATATATTTGAGTTTGATGATACCTCGTGCTCTGAAATTATGACCCCAAGGGCAGATATGTTTGTGTTAGATGTATCCGAGGACCTTGACATTAAAAAAATCCTTAAAACAGGATTTTCCAGGATACCGGTTATTGAAGACAGTATTGATAATATTATTGGGATCTTGCATGTGAAAGATTTGTTCACAAATTTTCAAAAAGCATGTGAATCTAAATCTGATATCCCTTTGGATGTTAAACAAATCATGAAAAAACCATATTTTATTCCTGAATCCAAAAAACTGGATTCCCTGTTACATGACTTTAAGCAGAAAAAAAATCATATGGCTATTATTGTGGATGAGCATGGTGGTATTGCAGGCATTGTAACACTTGAAGATGTTGTTGAAGAAATCTTTGGTGAGATTATTGATGAAACCGATACTATGGCGCCTGATATTGTAAAATTAAAAGGGGATACATGGCTGGTTACCGGTAGGATTGATATTGATGATTTAAATAAAGAACTCGAAATTGAAATTCCTGAATCAAACACCTATGATACCTTTTCTGGCTTTTTCCTTGAACAGATCGGCCGAATTCCAAAATCTGGAGAATCCATTATAATAAATAAATGGATGGCCACTGTTAAAGATATGGATGGGAACAGGATACAAAGCTTTATCATAAAAAAAGAACAATCTTGATATCAATCATGATTGATTCAAATACACAGCTTTACTGCGTTTTTGGAAACCCGGTCAGGCATTCCAAAAGCCCGGCAATTCACAATGCCGGTTTTCAACACCATCATATTAATGCGGTTTACCTTGCCTTTGAAATTGATGAGATTTCAAAGGGTGTCGCAGCATTGAAATCTTTAAACATACAGGGCGCTTCTATTACAATACCCTTTAAAGAATCCATAATGGATTATCTTGACTGGATTGATGATGACGCAATAATGATAGGCGCTGTAAACACGATTAAAAATAAAAATGGGAAACTTTTTGGATATAACACAGACCATCAGGCTGCAATTGCTCCCTTAAAACCCTTTGGTATAAAGGATAAAAAAGTCTGTCTCATTGGCGCTGGTGGAGCAGCCCAGGCTGTAGCCTATGGTATACACAAGGAAAAAGGAAATCTCGTTATTATCAATCGGGATAAAGTCAGGGGAGAAAAGCTGGCTTTAAAATATGATGCTGATTTCATTCCTTTGAATGAAATAGATAAATCTGGTGTGATCAAGGCAGATATTATCATCAACACTACCTCCATTGGTATGTACCCTGATATTGAAAATATAGCTTTTCCTATCCAATATATTGAATCGCATATGGTTATTATGGATATTATTTATAACCCTTTGAAAACAAAGCTATTATCTGAAGCCAAAATAAAAGGATGTACAACCATTGACGGTCTTTCCATGTTTTTACATCAGGGTGGGGCTCAATTTAAATTATGGACAGGCATAACACCGGATATTAAATGGATGCGCCAGGCACTAATCAATGGAGACACTTAATTGAAAAAAATTGTACCAAAAAAGATTAAAGAACAGGCTGTCGTGATTCCTGGCTCAAAAAGCATTTCCCATCGTATGATGATTTGTACGTCCTTATCCAATGGAACCTCAAATATTAAAAACCTTCTTCAAAGCGATGATATAAAACTTACCATTAATGGCCTTAAAAACATGGGGGCAGACATTGACCTGGTTAAAGGAAATCAATACAGGATTTCCGGATTTGGAGGAAACCCCAAACCCTGTAGTAAAGCTATTTATCTTGGCAATTCAGGTACCTCCATGCGTCTTCTTACCGGAATTGCAGCCTTAGGAAACACCTGCTATACCCTCACAGGTGACCTGCGAATGTGTGAACGTCCAATGAAAGAGTTGCTTGATGCATTAACCGGGTTGAAGATCCAGGCAAAGTCGGAAAACGAAAAAGGCAGTCCTCCTGTTTATATCCAGGGCGGTAACAGGGCAGGGGGGCTCGTTAAAATTGATTGTTCCAAAAGCAGCCAGTATTTATCCTCTCTTTTAATGATGGGGGCATTGATGAAAAACGGGATAGATATCAGACTTGACAGCCCACCTGTTTCATCCCCCTATATAGACTTGACCATTGATATTATGAAAAAATTTAAAATTAAAGTCCATCAAATTAATACAATGCACTATCAAGTTCCAGGCCAGCAGTCTTATATCCAGGGAGATTTTTTTGTTGAACCCGATCTTTCCAATGCAGGCTATTTCTGGGCCATTGGTGCAATAACAGGCAAAATGATTTTTGTTGAAAATATCAATAACAATTCTCTGCAAGGGGATTTAAAACAGATTAGAATTTTAGAACACATGGGGTGTACCTTAATAATTGAAAATAACCACATCGGTGTGTGCGGAGGTTCTCTTAAGGCAGTTGATGTGGATATGTCTGATACACCGGATGCTGTCCCTGCAATTGCTGTGGTTGCAAGCTTTGCTAAAGGAAAAACCAGAATTACCAATATTAAACATTTGCGTGAAAAAGAATGTGATAGGATTGATGCTGTTTCTTCACAACTTATGAAAATGGGTATAATTGTTAAACAAGGAGAAGATTTTTTAGAAATCACAGGTGGAAATCCAAAGGGAGCAAGAATAGAAACATTTAATGATCACAGAATCGCCATGGCATTTTCCATCCCGGGTCTAATAATCCCTGGCATGGAAATTGAAAATGAGACATGTGTTGAAAAGTCTTTTCCAAATTACTGGGATATATTTGATGGTCTGCAGACTTAATTTTTAGTAATTGTTTAGCCCGTTAAAAGAAGCTATCTCAAAGCCCTGTCCGATGGATATTTGCAGGAGGTTAAGCGTTTAGCATCGAACAAAAATATCCATCGG
>JACKQG010001489.1_pt1 | contig 32301 bp, 16 predicted proteins | sample 8237621 | NCBI WGS metagenome assembly JACKQG01 (sample SAMN15677084, study PRJNA649215) | marine metagenome | biome: marine; feature: Black Sea; material: saline water; isolation source: suspended particulate matter (SPM) from the Black Sea western gyre | collected 2013-06-09/2013-06-10 | depth...
TGATACATTTCATCGGACCAGTGAAATTCATCACTGGCAATATCCCATTCCCAGTTACCGAGGCGGGCAACCTGCTGAGCCTGTATCAGGCGCAGTTCATTCTGACGTAAAGCTTTGAACGCTTTTGCCGCGCGTAACAGATAGCGCACACGATGACTGAGTATGGTCCACACCACGGGCTTGGTGATAAAGTCTGTGGCGCCAGCCTGATACGCTTTTTCGATGGAGTCACCATCTTCCAGACCAGTAATCATGATGATCGGTGTTTCACTGCCGGTGTTAAACTGGCGAATCCGGTTACACACTTCATAACCATCCATTTTTGGCATTTTTACATCCAGTAACATCAGGTCTGGCTGATGCTGCTCGAAAAGTTCCACGGCTTCGCTACCATTGCTGGCATCGATGATAGTAAGCCCGGCCTGCTGCAATACTTCACGCATCAGCAGACGGATGGCAGAATCATCATCTACAACCAGTATTAGTTCCCGCTCTTTCATCCGGTGATGGCTTGACATGTTTTTCTCAATGGGTGAATTTTTATCCATAACGCAGAATGCTGTCATAATCCGTCATCCGGCTTAAGCCATCCTACGCCTGAGGTTTGAATGCCTGTAACTAGCAGGGGATGGGATCTAAACCGAAAAATACAAGTCAAGATCTGCTTCTCGTTGATCTATTAAGTGTAGTTTAGCGATCAGTTTTTACCAGATACCTTTATCTATTTTGATCGACTGTGGGTGCCTTTTTAGTCGCAAACAGGTGATTTAAGGTAAATATTGATTTTTTTTACAACTTAACTACGGACATCAGTTCAGTCTGCAACAGGCTTCCGGCATCAGATTGGCAAGTCAGCAGTCAGCAACAGCTCCTTGTCTAACGCGCTGCAGGCGCGTTCAAACTCGGTATAGAGCTGATCCAGTAACAGGCTGGCCTGATCGATATCAGCCTTATTGCCAAGCACTTCCAGTTCACGACTTAACTCCGAAAGCGGCATCGCACCCAGATTGGCACTGGAAGACTTAAGGCTATGTGCGGCTTCCAGCAGGGTATTTGCATCCCTGTCGAGGATTGCCTGATGTATCGCATCGACCAGCCCAGGAGACTCTTGCAGATAAATATGGATAACCCGATGCAGAATACTCGGAGCCCCCGGCATTTGCATGGCACGAATATTATCCAGTGGTTTCTGCGTCAGCACCCCGGTTGCAGTAGCCGGCTCGGGCTCTGATTTTAGTTCCTGCCGGGATGGCGTGTGCATCGATGACTTCAACCAGCGTTTCAGGGTGGTATGTAACTGCAGCTGATTGAACGGCTCACTCATGTAGCCATCCATCCCGACCTCAACACAGTCGTCCTGAATACCTTTCTGAACATTCGCCGTGAGTGCAATGATCGGAACATGCTCCCCTTTACCTGCATTATTTTCGAGTTGGCGAATCTCCCTCGTTGCGCCAAAGCCATCCTTTAGCGGCATATGACAATCCATCAGCGTGCGATGTCCATAACGCTGGATGTCATCCGCCGTCACGATACTGATCCGGGCAGGTGCTTCGGTGACCTTTTGCTCATATTTGGAGGCACTAAATACCGAAGGGATATCCGCAAATAGAATATCTTCCTCAGCCGGGTCGGCGTCTGGCTCGCTAAAGTTTAATTGCGCCAGTAATGGCGGGCTTAGACTTAACGCAAAAAAAATGCCTGTAACATTATGTATATCTAAATCATGCAGCCGACACTACTGAAGCGGAAGGCTGTTGAGGACGATGAAAAGGTCTGTCGCAAAAAGCCTTTTTTGCGCGCTGATTAACAGCGTGGTTACAGTCCGTAGGGTGGACAGGCCGTCGAATCTGTTAGCCTGAAATGTTGTGCTTTTGAGTCAACGGATAGATTTCCGCTCCAGCATCGCGGCCACTTTTTCCAGTAACAGGCGGCTTTCGGCAGGTTTCACGATATAATCGCGTGCCCCGCCCTGGATCGCTTCCAGCACGGTAGTTTTTTGACTGTTCCCGGTCAGCATGATTATCGGCACTCCCTTCAGGTATTCATGGCTGCGGGCTATTTTCATCACCTCGATGCCATCCATTTCCGGCATGTTCAGATCAAGCAGCACCAGATCCGGCTTACGTCTGTTCATCTGTTCCAGCGCCTGCCTGCCGCTCATGGCCTGAATCACCTGATACCCCGCTGACTGTAAAATACTCTGTAAGATGGTGAGATACATTTCATCATCATCCACTACCAGAATGTACCTGTCGGCTTCTGCATGGAGACGGTCTGACGCGGAGCCTGTGAGCGATTTTTCTGCAGTCGCGTTGCTCGTTTCCGTAACGGAGGTACCCGCTCGCTCAGGGGTAAATCTGGCCAGTGACTTTTTCAGTTCAGCAGAAATCGTCTCCTGTTTGAAACGGGTAAACTGCTGTTTAAGCTGGCCTGGATCGAGCTGACTAGCGCTGGATTGCAGATCGCCGGAAGCCATGCGATTTAAAAACCGGTCCAGCTGAGCGCCCAGTGCAGTCTCAAGGTCTGCATAGGTCTGTATCGCATCATCCATTGACAACTTTTGTAGACCATCGTACTGCCGGGTTGACGCCGCAGAGGATTTAAACTCGGCAAGCTGTAGCCTGAGATTTATCTTTTCAATGGCCTGCTGGGTAGAAAGCTTTAATCGGTGGACATCATAAGGTGAATTAAACACCACATAATCATCAAACACCCCACGCACACAAATTTCATAGGCGGCGTTTGACTCTGTCGTCTTGCACAATAGTATGGACTGATGAGGGCTGTGCTTAATTTTTTCACTGGCCCGGTACAGACCAAGATAAAAGCGCTGGGAATGCTCAATGTCCTGCAAACAGACCAGTATGATTTCAGGCAGGAATTTATCAAACAGCTGTATACCCTTCGCATCGTCCGCTGCGACATGATATTGAGTAAAGCTACTCGCGACCTGACGCACAATAGTGTCCAGATCATCTTTTTGATCTGAAACTATTAATAGCTGATTGCCTTTTTCCATCGATCACTTCTCCGGAAGGGAGTTTACATAGTCCATGATGGCAGCCATCAACGGGTCCAGGCGCAACTCCAGCTGTGCGATCTGCGGCCAGTTTTGTGAGCCCCCCATTATTTCGAGCTGCTGACACACCTCGGCGAGCTCATTCGCACCCATCGCTCGGGCCGAGGATTTCAAGGTATGTCCATACTGGGTTACAGCCTCGGCCTGCTGTTGCGAACAGGCTTGATGAATTTGTTGAATCGTTGCGGGCGTCAGAGAAATAAATTTTGCCAGTAAATGGCGATGGATGTCGCTATTGTCACCCACCATTCGAGTCAGTACCGCATGATCGATCGGGGGTTGAGCAGAAGTGGCATAGTTATCAGTCGTCATGATGAGATTACTCCCGGTTTAAATAATCCATTGAGGGATAAAAAAATGCGATAGCCTCGATGAACACTTTGGCCTATCAGGGCTATGGCTTCCATTTGCGGATTACACTCGATAATGATTCCAGATCCAGTGGCTTGCTTACATAATCGTCAAACCAGGATTGATCTCCGTTTCCATCGTGATCCATCAGCACATCGGCTGACACCGCAATCACCGGAAAGCGTTGCCCGCTACCCGACTCTAAACGGCGGATCTCCTGCGCCAGTTGAAAGCCATCCATTTCCGGCATATGACAATCGGTTAATAACATCGAATAGGTACCCGATATCCACTCTTCTAGAGCTTCACGCCCGTTACTGACAATGGTTGCATCATAGCCGAGTAAGTCGAGTTGCAGGCGAAATAAATCCTGATTGACCGGATTATCTTCGGCCACCAGTATCTTCAGCTGTTGATCCTGACCTGCCTGGATAGAATTGACAGCATGCTGGCTCAGCCTGGACCCGGAACCATCGGCCAGATTTTTAGGCTGCTCGAATGACTGGATGGTATCCAGCAGATCATTAAGATACAGAGGATTGGTCACCAATGTCGCAATTTCCGGTTGATTGCTGGTATACAGATGAGGCACCAGTAACACTACTCTCAATTGAGGACACTGTGCGATCGTTACCGCCAGATCGGTTTCGAGCTGAGCCGGATCATTCTCGCGTACGGCTATCACCAGTACGGGCTTTTCCTCAACCAGGGTTCCCAGTGTGCTATCCAGCTCATCGAGCCGAGCGATTAAACTCAGTTTGGCCCTAGCCTGCAGGCAAAGTTTTTGTAGTCTCTGGTGCAGGAATGCTGAATCATCCAGCAAGATGATATGCGTATTATGTAGATCCACTGGATTGACATTATTCGGTATTATCTGGAAACGCAGATGGACCGTAAATTGACTGCCCTGTTCAGGCTCACTCTCTACCCGGATAGATCCGTCCATTAATTCCACCAGCAGTGTCACTATAGATAAACCGAGCCCGGTTCCACCAAAACGTCGCGTTATAGATCCATCGACCTGAGAAAAAGGCTGGAATAATTTTTTCTGATCGTTGGTAGAGATGCCAATGCCGTTATCTTCGACTCGAAAATCAAGATCGATATTATCCTTTGTGCTGGAGTTGCGGTTAACAAACAGGGAAACACAACCACCCGCCGGGGTAAATTTGATGGAATTACCCAGCAGGTTAAACAGTATCTGACGAATCCTGACCGCATCCGCTGAAATATCCGGCAGCAGGAGTTCACTCGCAATGACTACACTTAATGCCTTTTCTTTTGCCATCGGATCGAGTAAGTCACCCACTTCGCGTAGCAGTGAACGGATGCAAACGGGCGCGAGTTTAAGCTCAAGTTTGCCGGCTTCCATCTTGGTGAAATCGAGTATGTCGTCGATGATCGTGCGTAACTGAATCGAAGAGCTCTGAATCACATTCAACATACGATACTGCTCATTCTCCAATGTGGTTTTTTTGAGCAGCTCGGTCATACCCATTACGCCATTAATCGGGGTACGAATTTCGTGACTCATGGTGGCCAGGAAATTGGCTTTGGCGGTTGCCGCTTCATCCGCTTTCTGCAGTGCTTCACTTAATTCATGCGTGCGCTCTGCCACCTTTGTTTCAAGTGTAGTCTTCGCTTTGAGCAACTTTTCCTGTAACACCTTATGCGTGGTGATATCGATGGCAATCATCACATAGTGCTCTAGACCCTGCTCGCCCAGCACCGGTTTGAAATTAAACGTGAGCCAGAACTGCGTTCCATCCCGGTAGAAGCTTACGTTATCGATACTGACCGCCTGCTCGTTATTGAACGCCTGCGTGACGCGATCGATCGCGTCACGCTGGTGCAGTTGATCAAACAGCAACGGTAGTAAGGCTTTACCCCGAACACTTTCCATTTTCTGACCAAGCACCGCTTCAAACGCTGTATTGACCCATTCGATCTGGCCCGACTTATCACAGATAGCAATCAGGTTACTGGTGCTTTCGGCAACGGTTGCCAGCTTTCTTAAATCTTCCTGATACTGAGTCTCTTTCGTTATATCGTGAATGGTCGCGACAAATCGCTTGCCTGCGCTAGTCTGGGCTGGAGCCAGCGCAACATTGATACGAAACTCGCTACCATCTTTTTTTAACCCGGTCAGCTTGCGGTCTTCAGCCATGCTGCGATGTTGAGGATTTGTCACATATGCCTGTCGTCTGGCGACATGATCGTGATAGCGTCCAGGCACCAGTATTTCAATCGGAGATCCAATCAGCTCACCCTCTGCATAAGCAAACAGTGCATAAGCCGCTGTATTTACTTTTTGAATAATTCCTTTCATATCAACCATAATGATGCCATCTGCAGCGCCCATTAATAAATCCTCAGCTTCACCTTGCAGGGCGATCAGCTGATGATATTGCTGCAGATGCTGTTCAACCAGAGTCTCGTGCTGACGCTGATATTCACTAAAACCTTCAAAGGTTCGCGCCAGATCACCGATTTCATCCTGCCGATCAAGACCCGTAATATGCGCTGGTAGTTTCCGGTTGCGGAAGTCATCCATAATTGCGATGAGCGATCGCAAGGGTGTAGACACTCTTTTGCCAAACCAGAGGCCGATGATGACGATCAACAGCAGATTAAAAACCGCCACCATCAGCAAATGAAGGTATTGCTCATTGATCAGGCGATATGCTTTATCCAAAGTTTGATTGATCACTACAATCCACCTTAGATCATGCTCTGCATAGCGACTGCTCTCGAGGAAATAATTGATCAACTGAGTATCATGTGAAGGATACGAATGAACCATCCAGCCACTCACCCTGGCTGTCGGCTGATCACCCAGACGTGCCCTGATGGTGGACAGAATATTCGTGACACCGAGGTTTTTTTCAGTATCAAAAATACCCTCTTTGCCTGTAGCGGCAGTATGCCGGGTCGTGACAACAGGGTTCCCGTTCAGATCTAGCAATGTAAAACCTACCCCGCCTTCCCCTCTGCTACCAATCGCTTCAACACCATGCTCAACCATCGCTGTTATCGCCTGCAGATTCATATAAATCAGTAGATGAGCAATGCTTTTTGCCGAATAATCGGTTACGGGTAAGTAGAGTGGAAGCAGCCATTCGCTGCCCGGCGTTGATTCGTCAAACAGCTTATTCTGTGCCCGCCCCGCCAGCACATCCGTTGAATCAACAGAATGGCGCTTTAACACATCGTCAATCTGTGACTTCAACTGCAGGCTATACTTTATCGCGCTCTGCTCAATCGAATTCACTTCCCCTTGCGGGCTTGCACCGAATGCGGCTAGCGGATTGAACTGAGAATCCAGTAAAAAAACATAGCGGAAGCCGGATGACTGGTGTAAAAACTGTTGGAGCGTTTGTCTGATTAATAGCGCTGGGTCATTGTTTTGCGGGCTCATAGCGGACAGCCCTGTTGGGTCCAATCTAGACAAGTCCTTGCGCAGCTGGAGCGAGAGATTATTTAGCGTCATTAACACCTCGCTCTGATAATCCTGCACCTTGTCATTGATGAGATGGGCGACATCCAGAAAATCGACCGCAATTTCGTTTTTAAGTTGCTGTGCAAGCGAATAGTGAACATACACCATCATCAAAAATGGTAATAACACAATCAACAGGATGGCAATAATAATTTTGCTTTGTAAACTTTTCATCACGGATTAAACGACTCATCTTAGACAAAATATTGTTTAAAAATAGCTGAGCGTTTTTAGCTCAAATCCTTGCAGGGAATGGCTTGATATTATTATTGAGTGACAGCCAGGTATGGTTCTTTACCCCGCACTGGAAAATTTGAATACCGCGGTGCAAAAACCTTATTTTTTTGTCAAGTTTAGTCGGGTATCCGCGAAGCGCAAGTTTATTATTAAAAATAACTGCAGTTGTGCGTTTAAAATCGACCGTTTTATTAGCTATGAATGATCGAGTCAATGCAAAAAACTCGAGCTAAAACTTCGCTATCGAATGTTGCGCTATGCAATAATTAATATTTATTTAAGCTGAACAGCAATCCATGACAGTCAGAAGCCTTTCCCAAACCCGATGCCATTTAGGTTCGCACCCGTCACAACATAAACGTGGATAAAAAATCGCTACAGAAAGCTATTCAGTTAGCACCCTGTTCCGCCAGAATACTGTTTTGCCATAATCATGAGCTACCATCAGAGATTGCAAAAAGCTTCAATTTTGAGGTGCGTGAAGCGGGCTACAAACTGCAGTATCACCAGTACTATAAGCTTGAGCAGATCGACTTTCAGTCAGAGCAGTGTTCAGCATCGCTGATTTTTTTCTTTATAACCCGCGCTAATAGCACCGCTATCATCGATTTTCTAAACCAGCATACCCAGCAGCAGGACTGCCCGAAAATTGTACTGATTGGTGAAAAGCCGGGAGAAGAACAGGTAGCCGATGCGATCCGGGCGGGGGCAGCCAATTATCTGGACATCCACAACCTGGATCGGTTTAAAACACTGTTATCCGGATTACCACACTCGCCAACAGAAACTGGGGCCCTGGCTGCGAGTATTGATACTTATCCGGTCGACATCGATATTCTACTCAATAGCCTGTTGAATACTGTCACGGATGGCATTCTGATAACCGATCAACGCGGCAATATCCGTTACCTGAATCCGGTCATTGAGGCGCTCTACCAGGAAAAGGCTGCCACACTGAGCGGCCGCAAACTAATCCAGATTTTCAGTAACCCTGGCCAACTGAGATTCAAACAATTTATCGATAAATATACCAAACCCTCCCCCGAATCTTTTAATGACGCCGAAGCAACCGGCTTACGCCAGGATGGTTCAAGCATTCCTGTCAGAATTTTTGTGCATGAAATCCGCATGCAGCATCAGCGCTTTCATATCATTATCATGCTCGATTTAACCCAGCAAAAACAGATCGAAGAAAAACTGGTGGACTCCCATCGCTTATGGAACTACGCGATGAATTTTTCTGAGGATGCGATCTACCTGCTTGATCTTGAGCGCAGAATCATTCAGGCCAATAACGGTTTTTACCGCCTGATCAATGCTCCTGGCAAGAATTATATCGGCCGTCTGATTACCGATATCATTCATCCTGACGGCGAAAAGTCACCCTGCCCGATCTGTAAGGCACAGAAAGAATTACGTGATATGAACATCACCATGGAGGCCAGTAATCCCGCAAACCCCTACTCCAGACCCATCCAGGTCATCTGTAAAATAATTCATGACGAGACCAATCGCCCGAGTAGTATTTTGATGACTATCCGGGATCTATCCCGGATCCGCGAGCTGGACCAAAAAATCTGTATTAGCGAAGCCAATCTGGCAGAAGCACAGCGTATTTCAAATACCGGAAACTGGGTTTGGGACATCCAGGGAAATCAACTCGACTGGTCTAATCAAGTGTTCCGTTTATTCGATCTGTCGCAGTCCTTTTATACCCCAACGTATGCAAGTTTTATAACATTTGTACATCCGGATGATCGGCAGAAAGTACAGGAAGCGGTGAATGACGCGCTCTATCTGATGAAACCTTATTCTATCGATCACCGTATCGTATTACCGGATGGCTCCATACGTTTTGTACACGAACAGGCTGAAGTGCGCTTTGACGATGAAGCCAATCCACTGCGCATGAGCGGTACTATTCAGGACATAACCGAGCGAATTCTCGCCGAAAAGGCGCTCAGAAAAAATGAAACCCTGTTCCGTGCGACCTTTGAACAGGCTGCGGTGGGACTTGCCCATGTCTCGTTACAGGGCAATTTTTTGCGCGTCAATCAACGTCTGTGTGACATTCTCGGATTTAGCCGACAGGAGCTTCTGCAGCTAAACTTTAAGGATATTACCCATCCGGATGATATCAGGGATAACCTCGAACATGCCCGCCATTTAGTCGAACAACGGATAAAATCCTACAGCAAGGAAAAACGTTATCTGACCAAAGACAACTCGATACTGTGGGTTAACCTGACGGTCTCGGTGGCGCATAAAAATAATCATCAGCCCGATTTTTTTATCAGTGTGATGGAAGACATCACCGAGCGTAAGTCTGCGCAACTGAAAGTCATTGAAACCCTGCATGAAAAAGAGGCATTACTGCGCGAACTACATCACCGGGTTAAGAATAATATGCAAATCATCTCCAGTATGATCAGCCTGCAGCTACGTCAGATCAGTGATCACAGCGTACGTGACAACCTGAATGACACCCGTCAGCGTATCCGCACCATGGCGCTGGTACATGATCACCTGTACTCCTCGGGAAATCTTGCTAGTATTAACTTTCAGGATTACCTGAAACAGCTATGCAAACGGATTACCAGCCTGTATGAACATGGAGAGCGCAAAGTCATTATTGATCTGAGCGGTGAAGCCGTGCAATTACCCATCGATCAGGCCTTACCCATCGCATTAATCAGCAATGAACTCATCGTTAATAGCATTAAACATGCTTACTACAAACATATGCCACACCATATCGAGATTAGCTTAATGCAGGATCAACATAGTATAGCGCTGGTCGTGCGTGACTTTGGCAAAGGCTTTAATTATAAAGTCATGAATCAGACCGACTCTCTCGGATTAACCATTATCAATGCATTAACCCAGCAGATTGCCGGTAAAATCGACTACGATAGTAGTCAGCAGGGCACCACGGTCACATTACGAATAAAGGCCACTACCGTAGGCAATAAACGACTTAATTAAGGCGGCAGTTATGGGAAAAAAACATATTTTAATTGTAGAAGATGAAGGCCTGGTAGCCGAAGACATCAAGGCTCATCTGGAAGATTTCGGCTATCACGTGGTCGGTATTACCGCTACCGGTGAAGACGCACTGCAGATCCTGCAGGGAACCGAGGTCGATCTGGTCATCATGGACATCGTGCTGGCCGGTAAAGTCGACGGCATCAGCACTGCCGAAAAAATAAAAACCGAGTTTCAGATACCGGTGATTTATTTAACCTCTTACACCGACCGCGAAAAGATTGAACGTGCGAGCGCCACCGACCCCTACGGCTATCTGGTCAAGCCCTTCGATGAGCGTGAACTAAAAACAACGGTGGCGATGGCTCTTTCCAAATCCGTGAATGATCGAGCCATACGTGACGGTAAGCGCTGGGTCACCGCGGTGCTTAACTCGATTGAAGACGGTGTCATCACCATCGATCATCTGGCTCGCGTGCGTGACATGAATCCGCAATCAGAGGCCCTGTTAAACTGCAGCTTCTCAGATAGCCGGGATAAACAGATCATGGATATTTTCCACTTTGCTGAGCCTGAGATTCAAAGCAACTTCGCTAATACTATCCATTTCATGCTGCAATTAAAGAATCGCGGAGAACACCGCTATTCTGGTGTTATCGAGCGTCATAAACAGGATGATATACACATAGAACTGAATTTGACCCGGATTTTTTTCGGCGAAGATAATATCGTCGGCATCGTTTTAACCTTCAGAGATATTACCCTGCAACAACAGGCCAAAAGCAGACTCGAAAACTATAGTAAAGAGCTTGAGAATGAGGTTAATCAGCGCACTGCAGAGCTATTGCAGGCAAAGCACAGAGCAGAAGCCGCGAATGTGGCCAAAAGCCAGTTTCTGTCCAGAATATCCCATGAACTAATCACCCCGTTAAACCCGGCAATGGGTTATGCGCAAATTCTGATGATGGATAAATCGATCAATCAGGTCCAGCGCCAGTATGCTCAGGAAATACATACGGCCTGTGGGCATTTACTGAGCATGATGAAAGGCCTGATCGAGTTATCAAGAATCGAAACCAACAGTGTCAAACTTAATCTGGAAGCGTTCAACCCGGCAGAAGTCGTCCACAGCACCCTACAGGCTTTCAAACATAAAGCAGCAGAAAAAAAGCTTGCGCTAGAATCTCACATAGATGCCGATCTGCCGATGGTCATTGGCGATGCGAAACTGATTAATACCACACTGAATTTATTGACCGATAATGCGATTAAATTTACCAGTTCAGGAGGGGTCAATATCCGCGTGAGCCAATCCTCCGCTAGCGATGAACAGATCTGCCTATGTTTTTCAGTGGAAGATAGCGGCCCCGGCATCAGCCCGGATCTGGAAAAGTCGATCTTTGAATCTTTTAATCAGCTGGATGAAAGCAGTACGCGAAAACATCAGGGCATGGGAATCGGGCTGACCCTGAGCAAGCGCCTGATAGAATATATGAATGGAAAGATTGGCATCGATGCGGTTCAACCACAGGGCGCGCGTTTCTGGTTTGAACTGACCCTGCCTAAAGCCTGAAATCGGCCTGGGTAAAGCAGGATAGCCAGTCGTTGTACGCACTGCTAATGAGCAGGCTGGCTATCACTGACTACGCAGTTTCTACCCTGTGCTTTGGCCTGATACAGGCCGTTATCGGCGGCATGTACGATGTCTTCCAGGGTGTGATAAGTGGTGCTATAGGCGATGCCCGCACTGAAACTGACGTTAAAAGAGCCAGTTTCATGAAAATGCTCCAGCGCAGAAAATTCCTGGCGAATTTTTTCAATCAATTTAATCGCTTCAAATGCGGGTGAAGATGGCAGGATAATCCCGAACTCTTCGCCTCCATATCGGGCAATAATATCCGATTTTCGTAAGCGTTGCTTTAACACACGAGCCAGCGTCTTGAGTACTTTATCCCCGATCTGATGACCGTATTGATCATTCACGTTCTTGAAATGATCCAGATCCAGCATCACAAAAGCCATTTCGGTTTTCTCCCGCAGCGCCCGTGCTAACTCCCGCTCCAGTTCATGATTTAAAGCGATATGGTTAATCAGGCCGGTCAGGCTGTCCCGCACCATCAGGGTTCTCAGGTTACGAAATCGTTTTGCCCGAATCTCCACGGCCGCAACCAGATGATCATCGCGTATCGGTTTATGTAAAAACTCATCTCCACCGATTTTCATCGCCTTTAACTGTTCGCCCACTTCACTTTCGGTTGACAGGAACACGATCGGGACATCCACATATTCATCAATCTGTCTGATCATTTTTGCTGCTTCAATACCGGAACAGTCCGGCATGTGCAGGTCCATCAGGATTAATTCGGCTTTTTCATTGGTCAGTGTATTAAATAAAAACCGTACCCTGGTCACGATGGAGACTTTATGCCCAGCACTTCTTAACACCAGCGCATAGTGTTGTGCCAGCACCTCTACGTCTTCAACAATCAGAATTCGGTAACAATCTTCGTTACTCTGAGTTCTGAGCTGATCCAGTTTATCGATCAACTTGTTAATATCGACAGGCTTGGTGAAGTATTCTTTGCTGCCCGCTCTGACACAGGCCAGGCGCGCTTCCCAGTCATTGCGCACCGACATAAAATATAAGGGAACAGAGTACGTCTTTAAGGCGGCTAATTTTGCCACCAGATCAGGGCCAGCGGTATCACCTTCCGGTAAAATCACATCGATCAGCATCGCAAACGGTATCCGCCGGTTAACGGCACGAGCAGCTTCGGTGGCCGAATAATAGCACTCCACCGCATACCCGTATTGGGTTAAACGGGTGGCCAGATCATGGGCGAAAAACTGATCATCATCGACGATATACAGCAGATTTTCCGCTTCTGCCCTGGCATATTCAGGATCAAAAACAAGCGGGATTTTGGTCGTTTCCGATTCCAGTTCCGGTTCTGCCAGCGACAATGTAACAAGTTTATGCAGCTTCTGTTTAATCACTTCCAGATCCTTTTTATCCGCAGAGTCTGGCGCCGATATCAACTTACTGAGACAGTGTTCGAGGATGCGCGCCTGATCACTTAACTGATGGTAGCCAAACGAACCGCCGGCACCGGCCAGACTGTGTGCGGCCTTGTGCAACTCAACCAGTACTCCGGGGTTATCCGGTTGAGTCACTAAATGCTGATAAAGTGTTTGCAGTTTATCCATCCGCTCCGGCAGCTGGGCCCGAAATTCCTGTTTCAACTGCTGTAGCTTTTCAACAAGACCGCTGTCCTGGCGTCCATTCATTGCTGATTCCAGATCTTCTCGATAAGGGTTGACAGTTGCATCGGATCGAACGGTTTTGCAATTACATCCAGTACCCTCAGTGATAATAACTGTTTCACTTCATCGGGCTGAACTTTTGCCGTCATAAAGGCGACAGGAACCTGGCTGATTTGCGGGAGTTCGCGTAGTTTCGCTAAGGTCGTCGGGCCATCCATACCCGGCATCATCACATCCAGCAGGATCATATCAGGCTCGAAAGCCACGGCCTGCTCCAGCGCCTGTTGTCCCGACTCACAGAGCAGCACCTCAAACCCTCCGATGGCTTCGAGTGCCAGTTGCGCAATCTGACGAATATCGGCCTCATCTTCAACATACATAATTTTCTTTAACGGTTTCATGCCTTGTCCCTGCTACTAAATATTAGCTTTCTTATCGTCGTCAGTAACTGCTCGTTACTGGTGGTCGATTTGGTTAATACGGCCGCCAGATCACTCTTAAACTGTTTATCCACTTCCTGTCCGGAGAATACCATGACTGGACAGTCGTAGCGGATACTGTCAAGAAGCTCGAGTCCTGATCCATCCGGCAGAGCGATGTCCAGTATCAATAGATCGATTCTATGATCCTGTAAAAATGCGCGCGCCGTTGCGAGAGAGGTTGCATAATGATATTCAGCCATGTCCCCTATAATTTCAGCGGTGACCTGCACTATATCCAGCGAATCCTCTACATGTAAAATTTGCGGTTTCTCAGTGCCTGAAAAGGTATCATTCAAAGCATTGATCAGGCGTGTCTTATCCACCGGTTTTTGAATCCAGTCAACCACGGTGATCACGTCACCTCTGAAAACGGCTCTGGATTCTTCCGCCAGCGCAGAAACGACAATGATCGGTAAATCCCGGGTTTGTTCGTCCTGTTTCAACTCGGTGATCAGCTCAAGTCCATTCTGATCCGGTAACCCGAGATCCAGCAGCATGACCTGATAGTGCCGGGTCTTTAACAGCGCTTTCGCACCCGCAGCACTGGAGGCGATATCGCAGTTCATACCTTCGTTCTTTAACATCGCACTTAACACCTGGGATACATCCGGATTATCTTCACAGATCAGTATCCGCAGCTTGCCGCTGGACGTGCTGTCGGACGCCGCCACTCTATCCACTTGCGCCAGCTCAAAATAGAAGGTAGAACCTTTTCCAGCGGTGGACTCAAAACCAATCTGACCATCCAGATGCTCGATGATCGCCTTACTGATACTGAGCCCTAAACCACTACCGCCTTTCTGGCGAGTATCCGAACTATCGGCCTGGGCGAAGCGTTGAAAGATGCGTGACCTGAATTCATCTGGAATACCCAGCCCATGATCGCACACCGAAACTCGAACCCAACCCTCATTTTTGGAGAGTTCGATCTCTACCGTCTGCTGCTTTGCAGAGAACTTGACTGCATTCGATATAAAGTTGGCAAACACCTGTAACAGGCGGTTTTCATCGGCATTGACCATCACGGATGAAGTTTCACCGGTAAAGCTGAGTTTGACCCCGTGCTCCAGTGCATAACCGTTATTGGCTTCCAGTGCGACTCTGGTGAGTGCGGCCAGATCCAGTAATTTCAGGTTGAAATCCATTCGACCCGACTCAATTTTTTCCAGATCCAGAATATCATTGATCAACAGCGTCAGGCGTTCGCTATTACGATTCGCCATCTGTAACATATTTTTTGCCTTTTCAGGGATCTCGCCAACCGCCCCACCTAATACCAGACCCAGCGCACCCCGTATCGAGGTCAGCGGCGTTCTCAGTTCGTGGCTCACCGTTGAGATGAACTCTTTTTTCATTTGATCCATGCGTTTACGCTCGGTGATATCGCGCACGATACCGGTAAACATGCGTTGACCGTGGATATGCATTTCACTCACCGCCAGATCCATCGGGAAGGTCGACCCATCGCTGCGCCGTCCTTCGACTTCGCGTCCAATACCGATGACACGGGCCTGACTGGTTTGAATATAGTGACTTAGATAGCCATCGTGTTCAGTACTGTACGGCGCTGGCATCAGCATGTTGACGTTTTTCCCGACCACCAGATCTGCTGAATAGTCAAAAATACGCTCTGCTGCGGGATTCATGGTCTGTACGATGCCCGCCGAATTAATCGTAATGATCCCGTCAACCACGGTATCAACGATGGCATGGATGCGAGATTCGCTATCTTTCAATGCAATTTCTGCCTGCTTACGCTCGGTGATATCGCTAGCCACGCCTAGAAAGCCGGTAATGTTACCCTGTGCATCCTTCAGTGCGGTTACCGATAACAGCACCGGAAAGCGACGGCCATCCTTACATCTATAGGTCCATTCATTTTCATCGGCAGAGCCCAGACGAGCTTTTGCCACAAAAACCTCAAACCCCGGCTCAATCGTGGTCTCTAACTCTGCCGATAGTTGTGCCGCACGCGCGACCACTTCATCCAGCTCATGTAGCAGAGCGGGGGATTGTTTATTGACCAGCTCTTCCGCGCTATAGCCCAGCAGCGTTTCAGCATGCCGGTTAAAACTTTGAATCACCCCGACTGTATCGGTGGAAATGATGGAGAAATTAGCACTATCGAGTATCGCCTGGCGAATGGCCACCACATCCTGTAATGCTTCTTCCGTCTGTTTACGTTCGGTAATATCCCGCACGATAGCAATAAATCGTGCAGTATTTTCGTTTTCATGCACCAGCTGCAGGAAAATCTCTACCGGAAAATCACGCCCATCCCGGGTACGGTGGACCGTTTCAAAATTCAGTGTCTTCTGCCGGCCGGCGCTTAAAGGCGCTATCAGCTGGCGGAACTCATGCTCGGTCAGGTGTGGCTTGATGTCGTAGGGGTGGAGCCCCAGCAACTCCTGCTCCGAGTAACCCATACTCTCCACCGCACCTTTATTCAGGTAGACAAATTGCAGACTGTCGGCATCAAACATAAAGATCATATCCAGTGTACTATCCAGGATATGTTTAAAGCCTGCCAGCTCATCACTGACTTTAGCCCGTTGTTGTTCGTTTCTGATCGCCTCTACCAGGGTTCCCATCGTACTGATGAAAGGTGCCAGAAAATTCACCAGGGCCTGATCGTAGCCATGCACACGATTGGCCAGTCCCACCATCCCGATCATCTGTGAGTTACGATAGAATGGAATGCCTAAAAAGGCGTTTAGAGGTGGATGCCCGGCGGGTATTCCACCGCTACGCGGATCATGCGCCGGATCATTCGAAATCACTACTTCACCCGAAGTAATGGCGGCACCGAACAGGGTATCCAGATTGCTAAACTCCATACCCTCAGCAGCCTGTTGCTGATATAAAAGGCGTGTATCGTCATCCCAGGCAATATCGGTCAGGGCATAGGTTTTTAAATACGGGGTATCATCTTCACGCCTTAATATTTCCCCGATAAAGCCATACTCACTGTCGGTAATGGATAACAGATCAGACAAGATTTCATCAAACGCGAGCCGAATATTGCTACTTTGAATGAATCGTGATTGCGCGCGACTGATCGTATCCAGTAATCGATTCTGTTCCTGGATACGTTTTTCATGCTGCTTGCGTTCGGTGATGTCAGACCATAAACCGACGATTTCATCCGCCTGGCCGTGACTATCTCTGATCAGATGGCGCTGGTCATGTACCCAGTGATAGTCGCCATCGGCATGCAGAAATCGATACTCAAAAGCCAGGTCTTCGAGTTGCAGCAACTGCTGTAAATGCTGACGCACCTGCTGTCGATCATCCGCATGCACATGATCGATCCAGAAACTTAAATCGGTCATGAATGGCTGGGGCGGGTATCCGAAAACCTGGCCCGAGCTGGAACTGATGAACTGCAGCGGGCAATCTGCGCTGACCTGACAACTTACGATGATACCCAGCGTCGCCTGCACCAGATGGGTCAGGCGATCTTCACTGCGTTGCAGAGACTGACTCAACTCAAGTAATCGGCTGCGTTCCAGCTCGGCCTCCACCGTATCCGCCAGATCACGTAGTACGCTTAAAGCCTGTGCTGAAAACTCGCGCGGTTTATCATCGATGATACATAAGGTGCCAATGCGAGAGCCATCCGGTGTATGTAACGGCGCACCCGCATAGAAACGAATATTCGGAGCGCCTGTCACCAACGGATTATCCGCGAACCGCACATCCTCCAGGGTATTTCTGATATAGAAAATATCATCGCTCAAAATGGCGTGACCACAGAAGGATATATCGCGCGGTGTTTCAGTAGCGTCCAGACCCTGACGCGATTTAAACCACTGACGATCCCTGTCCACCAGGCTCACCAGCGCGATACTCACCTGAAAATGCTGTTTTACGATGCGGGTTAGACGGTCAAAACGATTTTCCGGCAAAGTATCCAGCAGTTCCAGATGCTGCAATGCAGCCAGTCGTTCTGTTTCATTTTCTGGAATGCAGGGGATTTCCATTACCGGCCTCTTGTAATCTTTAAAGGTTTAGTTACTGAATGATTCAGCCATTTACCACGATTGGGAGTACGTCGATATGCTCTTCACGAATTTTTAACACATCGGCCAGCACCGCTAAAAAGGCGACGACCAGCTCTGGCTGGAAGTGGCTGCCGCTGAGCTTTTTAATTTCACTCACGGCTTCATCGATAGGCCAGGCTTTTTTATAGGGCCGTTCACTGGTTAAAGCATCGAACACATCGGCCAGCGCTACGATACGTGCCTCCAGCGGTATCGCTTCACCGGCAAGCCCGTTTGGGTAGCCGCTGCCATCCCACTTCTCATGATGTCCAATAGCGATTCTAGAGGCCATTTTAGACAGTTCACTGGGCCGTTGGGCCTGTAATATCTCAGCACCGATGGCCGCATGGGTTTGCATGACCTGCCATTCTTCAGCGGTCAGCTTGCCGGGCTTCAGCAGGATATGATCCGGTATGCCAACCTTCCCTATATCATGCATCGGACTGGCATTCAGAAGTAATTCCGCCCACTGTTCACTTTCGCCACTGGCAAGTGCCAGCGCCTGACTAAATTTACTCATACGGATAATGTGCATACCGGTTTCGTTATCCCGGTATTCGGCAGCCCGCCCCAGGCTGCGCACTATATCTAGTCGGGTTTCCCACAGTTCCTGGGTACGAACTCTAACCTGCTGGTCGAGCAGTTCATTATGATGCAGTAAAAAATCCTGATACTCCTTAACCTTCAGCAGATTACGAATCCGTACCCGTAACTCGAGCTGATCGAAAGGCTTATTTAAAAAATCGTCGGCACCGGCATCCAGCCCATTGATGCGGGATTCCCGGTCACACAGGGCTGTCAGCATGATAATCGGCACATGCTGGGTCGATTGATTCTTTCTAATTTCTCGCGCCACCTCAAAACCATCCATGCCCGGCATCATGATATCCAGTAACACCAGATCAGGTTTAAAGTGCGGCATCATGGAAAGTGCCATATCACCACTTTGCGCGGTATCGCAACGATACTGTTCAGCCGTTAAAAATGTGGTTAACAACTTACAGTTGCTCGGATTATCATCAACAATAAGGATACGACCTGTATTCATTTACAACCTCTCTAATAAGCTGTCATCTCGACCGGTTAAAGTTTAATTTAGTTGCATGTATCAATCAGCAACAACCGCGTGCTGGCAATCTGGTAGCTTAAACTCAAACCGGCTACCCTTACCCAACTCACTATGCATACTCAGTGAGCCTCCATGGAGTTCCACCAGGCGCTTGACCAGTGCCAGACCCAGCCCGGTGCCCGCATGTTCACGTGTGATGGAAGCATCCACCTGCACGAAAGGCTGAAATAACCGGGCCTGATTCTGCGGGCTAATGCCGATTCCCGTATCCTCGACAGCGATAATCAGCTCTGCATCCTGTTGACGCGCGGATAGCACTACCCTGCCACCGTCCGGGGTGAACTTAACCGCATTCGATAACAGGTTAAAAACCATCTGTTTGATACTACGCTCATCGGCCAGCAAGGTCCCAATACCTGGATCAATTTCAGTATCAATAGTTATTAGATGCTCTGAAGCCCGCTGTTTAATCACCGACAGACTTCTATTTAACAGGCTCTGAATATCAATCGGTTGTAGATTGAGCTTCATTTTACCCGCTTCTATTTTTGACAGGTCCAGAATATCGTTGATCAGCGACAGTAAATGCGCGGAACTGTCGTAGATCTCGCGCATATAATCCAGTTGTTTGGGATTTAAATCTCCGACCAGTTGATCTTTTAATACCTCAGAGAATCCCATAATCGCATTCAACGGTGTGCGGAGCTCATGCGACATATTGGCGAGGAATTCAGACTTCATATTATTCGCCTTTTCAGCCAGATCCCTGGCCTGCGTTAAGGCAGACTCCGTTTCCTTGCGCAGGGTTATATCTCGAATAAAAATATTAAACACCACCCCATCGCCTAATTTTAACGGTGATATTCCAGCCTCGACCAGGAACATGCTCTTATTTTGATGCGTTGCGCTACATTCAACCGTCAAATGGCTGTTAACGGCCGGATCTGAGTGCATTAACTCTTTCACCGAACGTGAAACGTTAGCAGAGGCTTGTGGAAATAGCTGTTCTTCGATCTGACGTCCGATCACTTCAGAGCGTTCCCAGCCAAACATGGATTGAGCAGCCAGATTCCAGTCGATGATACGCCCCTTGCTATTGATCGCGACAAAGGCATCGTACGCGGTATCCAGCACCGAGCGTACCCGTTGCTCGCTTTCGCGTAATTCGATGGTCCGTTCCTGTACCGTCGCCTCCAGAGTGGATTGTGCTAACACCAACTCGGCTGTCATCTTACGTGCCAGCCAGAACAGGCGCTGGGCAAAGATGGCAAAACCCAGTGCCGTCACCAGGATGACCGAGCGCATCCAGATTTCATTCGGATCAAACTCGGTAAGGGCTTCAAAAAATTCCTCATCACCTAAAATATAGGCATCCATGGCGACATCCAGCAACCAGTAGCCCAGACCATAAACCAGCCCACCAATCACAAAGAAGTTTCTGATCAGGATATGATTACTTTTGAGTAGCCGCAACGTAACCCCGTGATTGAACACCAGTGCAAAAAACATGGTCACCAGCAGCAACAGGGTAAAAAAAGTAATCACCAGTGACAACCAGAGTGGATCTATGACCTGTATCCCACTCATGGCGGGTTGAAGCTGATCAAGCGGCTGCTTAGGAATCGAATAACGGACTGCGGACATGCCGGTATAATGCATACCCGCTATACCCAATCCCATGATCACCATACTTGAAATTCTGGCCAGACTGACAACCCGGGCAAAGCGCTCGCGAAAATAAAAAGCCAGCTTGATCGCCAGATAAGAGACCACCAAAGCCACGACGATAGACAGCGTCACTAGAGCGGCTTGATAGCTCATGCTGGCGACCGAAACCATCGACATCATGCCGGTGTAATGCATACTGGAAATCCCCAGTCCCATGAAAACACTCGCCAGCAGCAGGCTGTACTTTAACTGTCTGGCGCGTGTGGCTATGGTCAGTGCAAAGTACGAGGAGACCGATGCAATGAGCAGTGATAACAGAGATTTCCAGCCATCATAGGCCACCGTCACGGGTAGCTCGAAAGCCAGCATGCCGACAAAATGCATCGACCAGATACCGTAACCCAGGGTGAAGGAACCGCTCAACAGCCAGTAAACCCGATATTGCTTTTCACAGTCGAATATTTTGCGCGCCAGGCTTAATGCGGTGGCTGACGACAGAATGGCAATAATGACTGAAACCAATACCAGCGCGGGGTTGTAAACGCCTTCAATGGTCATCATGGTTTATCATCATCCGTGATCTGTAAGCCAGACAAGGTGCGGCACCCGATAATCCTTGCTGTGCACTTTTTAATTCCTGAAGTTCGCATTTCGTTAGCGCTCCAGCTGTTGCCGGATCAGTTCCAGCACTTCTTTATAACGAATCGGTTTAGCCGCATAGCCATCACAACCAGCACGCAGAATAGTCTCCCGGTCACCATCCATCGCCCGCGCGGTCAAGGCGATCACCGGGATATGGCTAGTCAGCTTATCCGCCTTCAGAAGACGCGTAGCCGCCATCCCGTCGATACCCGGCATATGTATATCCATCAGCACCAGATCCGGTAACATCTGCCGGATCAGTGGTAAACCTTCCTCGGCATTTCCGGCTTTAATCACGGTATAGCCGGCATGCGCCAGCACTCCACAGATGAGTTTCATGTTGGAGAGATTATCTTCAACCACTGCAATCACTGCCATCAGCTAACACCCCTGGAAATATTCACAAAATCATCCACCACTTTTAACAGCCTGGATTGCTTTACCGGTTTTATGATCACCGCGTCACCCCATAATGCAGCACTATCCATTTCCTCCCTGGTCACAAGTGCGACCACTGGAATAGCGTCATACTCAATATGCTTTGCCTTTTCCTGCAGAAACAGGTTCCCGTTTTCGACCATCGAAGCACTGTCCAGCGTGATCAACACAGGCCGCTCTATTGTTAAAAAACTCAGCGCTTCGTGACTGTTCATGGCCTGCTTGACGGAATAGCCTGCATCACCCAGATAGAGTTGCAGCAGATTTGCCTGTTGCTGATCCTCGCCCACCACCAACACCCGTTTACGAGCCTTCTCGGCCTCCGGTTTCCACAGTGGATCAGATGCTATTGCGGTTGAGTTCAGCAGATGTTGAATGTCACGCAAGAAGGACTGCGCATCAAACTGACTCTTTTCTACAATCTTTAATACCCGGTTATTAAGCAGTGCCCGATCTTCTTTTGTGAGTATCCTGTCGGTCAGAATCACGACCGGAATATCACGTGTTTGCTCTTCACTATGCAGGCTGTTGATGACCTCAATGCCGGTTACTCCTGGCATCATTAAATCCAGCAGAATAAGCTCAGGCTTATGGCGTAGGGCACTAAGCAGTGCGTCTTCACCGCATCCCGCATTCAGCACCTGATAACCATTTTCCTGTAGCTCAATGGTTAAACTATTAACAGCGTTCAGATCATCGTCTACCACCAGTATCGTTTTACCGGCATCAGGGCTGTACTGATGAATGACGCGCTGAACCGTTTGCAGTAACTGCATTTTATTAACCGGCTTTTCCAGCACATCGACCGCTCCCAGTTCCATACCCCTGTTTCTGTCCGCCACGATCGATACCACCATCACGGGGATGTGTGCTAACTGTTGATCCTGTTTCATCTGGCGCATCACTTCCCAGCCATCGATGTCGGGTAATAAAATATCCAGTATCATCAGATCAGGCTTATGCTGAGCCGCCAGCCTTAAGCCCTCACTGCCAGTTAAAGCATGCAGCACCTGACACTTGACAGAGGATAATTGCTGTGTCATCAAATCGGCGGCAGACTGATTATCTTCCACCATTAACACTATTTTTTTCTCGGCCAGGCTATCGCTAGTGCTTGCCCGCAGTTCATCGAAGCGCTGATTGACGATGGCCATTTCCTGAGTAATGGATACACTCGATTCAGCCTGTTCGTCTAGCAACGTCTCCGTCACCGGCAGCGTGAAACAAAATTGACTACCAACGCCAGCACAACTTTCAACGCTGACCTTACCTTGATGCAGCTCGACCAGACGCTTGACCATCACCAGCCCTAGACCGGTTCCTTCATACTTACGCGAGATGGAGCCATCTACCTGCTGAAAGGGTGTAAACAATTCCGCCTGCTGCTGTTTGCTGATACCAATTCCAGTATCGCTCACACACACTTTTAGCTGTTGATTATGCTGCGTGACATCAATCAAAACCTGCCCACCCGTTTCGCTGAACTTGACCGCATTCGAGAGCAGGTTATAGATCACCTGTTTCAATTTTCGTCCATCGGCCTGTATCGTTTGAGTCACTTCGGCTGCAATATTGAGTTTGATTTCAATGCTATTGGCATACGCCTTTTCTTTCACAATAGACAGGGCATTGCTGATCAGTTCATGGATATTCACCGGCTCCAGATAGAGATCCATTTTTCCGGCTTCGATCTTGGAAAGATCCAGGATGTCGTTAATCAACGACAATAAGTGGTGGGCACTATTGAAAACTTCCAGCGTATAATCCTGCTGCTGCGCATTCAGATCGCCTAACAGGCCATCCTTGAGAACTTCTGAAAAGCCAATAATGGCATTCAAGGGGGTCCGTAACTCATGCGACATATTAGCCAGAAACTCTGTTTTTAGCCGACTCGCTCGTTGCAACTGTTTATTTTTTTCGGTTATTTCCTGCCCCCGCTGACGCAGTTGTTCGGATAGCATTTTCAGATTGTGATAATGCATACCATTATTCAACGACACCCCTATATGATCCGTTAAGCGCTCGACAAAAGAGATATCTCTACGCTTGAAGGAATGGGCGGAAGCGATCACGATGACGCCCAGCAGCATGTTGGCAAAAATAATCGGTGCTGCCAGTACGGCCGCCGGGGTGATCGAAAATAATCCGCTATCGATCTTGAACGGCATATCGATGCTGGCTGTAATTTCGATCGTTTTGCGCTGTTCGGCCACCTGTCCAATCAAACCTTCACCCAGTCCAATTTTAGCCGTAAAGCTCTCTGGTACCCCGTAGCTGGTAACCGCCTTGAATGCGGTGCCAGTCTCATCCAGTAAATACACTGCCGACACCGTGAAGTCATGATGTTCAGCCAGTATCGGCAGAATTTGCTTGATCACCTCATCCACTTTAAAGCTACTACTCAACAACGCCATGATCTGGCCCAGACTACGCTCATATAAGGCAGATGCTTTTATCTCGCTGTTTTTATCTGCCAGCGCCTGCTCCGCCATCCGGCGCTCACTGATGTCCTGTTTGATCGCAATAAAATGAGTGACCATTCCCGCGCTATCTTTTACTGGAGTGATGGTCTGTTCTTCGGTGTACAGCGAACCATCTTTACGGCAGTTAATCAGTTCGCCCTGCCAGACACGACCGGATCGAATAGTCTTCCACAGATCATCGTAGTATTCAGGGGACTGTCTACCTGACTTTAACAGCTTGGGATTTTTGCCAATGACCTCTTCAGCACCGTAACCCGTCATGCTTAAAAACGAGCTATTGACCCAGCTAATGATGCCTGATTTATCGGTAATCACTATCGCATTAGCCGCGGCTTCCAGTGCCGCTGACTGCAGATTGAGCTGAGTCATCGCGGCCCGATGCTCGGTGTCATCGCGTACGAAAGCGACAAATCGCCCGGAACCAGAGTCATCACGAATCAGCTGTAAAAAAATCTCCACTGGAAACTCTGTGCCATTCTTTTTGCGATGCACGGTTTCGAAATGCAGCGTGTCCTGGCTTGCGTTTAACAGGGGTTTTATCAGCTCGCGAAACTCTTTTTCAGAAATATACGGTTTGATATCGTAGGGTGTCAGCTTGAGCATTTCTTCCCTGCTATAGCCCATGGTCTGTTCCGCGCCACGATTCAGATAGATAAATTTCAGGGTTTCGGCATCGAACATAAAGATCATGTCCAGCGTATTATCCAGCGTGTACTTGAAGCGTTTAACCTCTTCCATCGCCAGATGGCGTTCGGTGATATCCCGCACCACACCGTTGAACATCACTACCCCGTCGACCTCCATCTTGCTTACCGCCAGATCCATCGGAAAGGTCGAATGATCCTTGCGCCTGCCAACCACCTCGCGCCCGGAACCTATAATCTGGGCATGCCCGGTATTGAGGTAGTTTTTCAAATACTGGTCGTGCCCGGATCGGTAGGGCTCCGGCATCAGCATGTTGACATTATTACCGATCATTTCTTGCGCACTATAGCCAAACATTCTTTCGGCGGCCCGATTGACGCTGCAGATACTGCCTGCCGTATCAATGGTTATGATGCCATCGATAACGGTATCCAGAATATTTTTTAGTTTTTGTTCAATGTTCAGATTTCGCATAGTTGGTTCAGATTTCGCATAATTGTTTTTTTCCGAGCCTGTTGAAGCCGGCAACGGCTTATCCCAGTTATTTATTTCAAGGACTGATTATAGCGCATATTATGATAATTTTGATAAAAATGATAAATTTGATACATATGATAGATTTGAAAGAAATGCTACTATACGTGAAATTCCAGTACGTAAACTTTCAGCGCCCTAATGGACAAAAATGTCAGACCCCGTTTCACAGTATGTAACCAGTAAACAGGCCTCTGTAATGCTTGATGTCAGCCTGCGGACGATTCAGTTGTGGGTGGAAAATGGAGCACTTCGAGCGTGGAAAACCCCCGGTGGGCATCGCCGAATCTTTCTGGACTCTATCAACGAACAGTTGAAACAACGAAAAACCGGTTATTCTCCACCACAAAAACCCAGGCCTTCGAGTCACTCCCTACTCAAGGTCATTGCGGTGGATGATGATCCCGTACAACTGGAACTGGTCAAGGTGCTGACATCAAGATCTGCCGTCGAGGTAAGCCTGATCACGGCATCTGATGGTTATGAAGGACTGGTACTGATTGGGAAGAACAAACCGGATCTGGCCATTATTGACCTGTCGATGCCGAATATTAACGGCTTTGACATGATCCGCGCCCTGAGCCAGAACGAATCGACCAGCGCCATGAAGATGCTGGTTATCACGGGTCTCAACCAGCAGCAGATCAAAATGAACGGCGGGTTACCCGATTTTGTATCGGTGATTAGCAAACCGGTCAGTTTTGAGCAACTGGAAACAGTACTCAAGCAGACCGCCACTGCGGTTTTTAGCGGCCCCTGATCGGCATTCAACTCTGCGCTAACCCAAGCCTATACCCCGCTTTTAGCACAACAGGTATGCGCTTCCGGGGCAGCATTTCAGGTAGTCGATAGCGCAGGTCCTTTTTCGATCTGTTTACGTTTCCATTCCTGATGCCACTCGATGAGCTCTGCTCCCGGCATAGGTCTGGCGATGAAATAACCCTGCGCGAAGGTACATCCCAGACTGGTGACCAGACTAAGATCCTGCTGGGTTTCAACACCTTCAGCAACGATCGACATATTGAGTTTTTTGGCCAGTTGTACGCTGGACTCTACAATCGCGCGCGCAGAACTATTAGCGCAAGCACCGTTTACGAAAGCACGATCTATTTTCAGTTCGGTAAATGGGATTCGTTGTAACTGTTCCATTGAAGAGTAGCCTGTCCCAAAATCATCGATCGACAGGCCAATCCCTTTGAGACTGAGCCGGGTGAGTATATCGAGCGCAGCAGTAATATCCTGCATCAATCGACTTTCCGTAATTTCCAGCATTATTCTGGCGACATCCATGCCCGTGTTTTTGGCACATTTTACGATATATTCTGGCAGATCCAGGCGATCCAGCGAATCGACCGAAAGATTAATGCTCAGATTGACATCCAGCCCGGCTGTGAGCCAGTGCTGACACTGCTGCATGGATTTCCTGATAATAATATCCGTCATTTCATTGATCAGATTCATCTCTTCAGCGGCGCCAATAAAAGCATCTGGCGGTATCATGCCGCGTAGCGGATGCTGCCAGCGCACCAGCGCTTCAACGCCATATAACTGACCGCTCTGTAGATTAATCTGAGGCTGATAAAACACCACCAGCTGATCTTTTTCCAGCGCCTCCCGAAACTCCTCCAGCGAGATGGAAAGCTGGCTACACTGTGGACGAGGCGTCTTTTTCTCGCCCACCCGGAGCAATAAATCCGTCAGTGGCTGGATCGTGACCGGTTTTTCCAGTGCTCCAAGAATATTTAAGTTACGGTCACGTGCGATATTTTCTACCGAACGGAGCAGGCGCGTGTCTTCACCGCTAATCAGAATGATATCGCCCTGATAATCCAGTGCAGCCAGATGTCGTAGCAACTCGACACCATCCATCTCAGGCATATTAAGATCCAGCAATAAGACCGAAGGTGGCTGTGGCAGATTTTTAATCATGGATAAAGCCTGTTCGCCGGAAACGGCTCTGATCAGGCGCGTGATACCCACATTATTCAGCCGCGAGCTGATGAGATCGAGCACAAACGGATCATCATCCACAATCATCGCGTCATCGAAGCCAAACAAAATATCATTTTTATGCTGGCTAAGCTGTTGCAGGCTGACATAGCGTTCTACGTCCGCAAACGCCTGGCTAACTTTAGGGATGATCTGATCCATCAACTTCCAGTCCTGACTCGTCGAAGCCGTTTCCAGTTGCTGACAAAGTGTAGCCATACGGATTGCACCGATGGCACGTGATGATGACTTTAGTTTATGACAGGCATCCCTGACCTGATCGCAGGAATGCATCTGTTGCGCCTGCTGCACAGATAAAATGATGCCCGGGGTCGTATCCACAAAAAGCTGGAAAAAGTGGCGCTGTTTTGCGGGATCGCTACCCACGTAATTTTCCAGCGCGGTGGTATCGATAACCCAGCCTGTTGCGTAGCCATCCCGGTCTGCCTCGACTGTCGGCTCTTTTTCGCGCGCGAGGGCATCATCTACACAGGCTAAACCTTTCGGATCAATGGCATCATTCACCAGCCATTTTTTCAGCGTCAACTGCAGCGAATTTAAATCGACTGGTTTTGACAGGTAATCATTCATACCCATTTTGAGGCAACGCGTGGCCTCGGTTGCTGCGGCATTCGCGGTTATCGCAATGATAAGCAGTTCGTCTAAACGGCTATCGCTGGAATCTCTGATCGCCTGGGTAAGCTGGTAACCATCCATTTCAGGCATATTGATATCCGTTAACAGGAGGTCATAATCGTGTTTCTGCAGAATCTCTAATGCCTGCTTTCCATTCGCGACAATATCAGCGCTATAGCCCAGGGTACGCAATTGAATCTCTAACAGATCCTGATTGACCGGATTATCTTCGGCCACCAGAATGCGATAGTGTTTCTTTATCGCTGTGGTTTCCAGCTTCGCATTCTTAGCAGTGGTACTGTCTTTAACCGGTAAAACCGACTGCTCGGCAATCGGTAAGTCGATGTAGAAAGAGCTGCCCTTACCCGGCTCACTTTTTACACTGATAGAGCCGTGCATCAGTTGCACCAGTTTCTGTGTGATCACCAGCCCTATACCGGTACCCTCTATCTCACTATTTTCTGCGCCCAGCCGATTGAACGGCTGGAACAGATTGGGCAGGTCGTGCTGCTGGATACCCGAACCCGAATCAGTGATGCAAATACGATGATAACCCTGCGGTGCCGCTGAACAGCTGATTTCGACATGGCCTTCAGGCTTATTGTATTTAATGGCATTGTTGATGATATTCAGCAGCACCTGCTTCAGTCGGGTATAGTCGGCTAATACCCAGACATCGTTACACGCTCTGTCTTCGGAGGAGTGATTACGATAACTCAGAGCAATACTCTTTTTGCGCGCCTGTGGCTCGATCAGCCGGCAGGTTTCCTTCAGTACCTGCTCCAGCCGGACGGGGTCGATCGCTATATCGATATGGCCGGCTTCAATCTTGCTGAAATCCAGTACGTCATTGATTAATTCGAGCAACAGCTTACCTGCGTTATAAATCTCAACAGCCTGCTTATACTGAGCACCGGATAAAGTTTGATCCAGCTCCAGCAACTGAGCAAATCCCATAATCGCGTTCAATGGGGTTCGTAATTCGTGACTCATGCTGGAAAGAAATTCAGATTTGGCCCGACTGGCCTGTTCGGCTTCATCTCTGGCGGCAATCAAAGCCTGTTCGTTCTGTTTGCGCTCACTGATATCCCTGACGATTCCGGTGAAACGACGATTTTCGTCTGCATGCATCACACTAATGGAAAGCTCCATTGGAAAGACAAAGCCATCCTGTCGCCGGCCTTCAACTTCCTGCACATTTCCAATCACGCCGATCTTCGTTGAGTCCTGGTGGTACTCAATAAAGCTATCAAACGCAGCATGATAGGACTCTGGCATCAGTATTTTGATGTTTTCCCCGATCACTTCCTGTGCCTGATAAGAGAAGATTTTCTCAGCAGCCAGATTGAATGACTCAATAATACCCTGACTATCAACAGTAATGATGCCTTCCGCCACTGTTGCCAGAATCGTACTGGCTTTATCTTCACTACTGCGAAAAGCCTGCTGCATTTCATCGCTCAGCAACTCGGTTCGTTCTGCTTCGATCAGGTTTGCACAGGTGGAGATCAAGGGTTGCAGGCGCTTCAGCACACTCTTACTGTAACCCTGCTTACGGTTGGCGAGTCCGATGATACCAGTCAGTTGCTGACCGAGCTTTAACGGTATACCCAGGAAAGAGTTCAGGGCTGGATGGCCTTCCGGCACACCTGCAGCCCTTGGGTCATGCGCGGGGTCGTTAGAAACCAGGGCTTCGCCTGAACTAATAACCGCACTTAGCAGGGTATTGGGTGCTTTAAACTCAAGCGTTTCCCCACTCTGCTGATAATACCTGAGCATATCTTCACTAAAACCCTCGGCTGAAATATGGCGGGTACGAATAAAGGGCGATTGATCCTCCGGATAGAGAACTTCGCCAATAAAGCCGTATTCACTTTCAGATATTTCGAGTACCGCCTTGAGTAAACGCTTAAACACCTGTTGCCGATTGACTCCAGAAATAAAGTCTTCCTGTAAGCTGTAGATATGCTCGAGTATCGTTTGCTGCAGAAGGTTTTCTTCCGCAGCCCGATTGCGCTCTGAAATATCGCGCAGAATGGCAACAAAACGCGCTGGTGCGCTCTCTGGAGTGATAAATTGCAGGCGAATTTCGACCGGTATCTGTTCGCCACCCTTATTCTGTAAAAGCGCCTCAAAACTGAAAGCCTCGTCAGGGCTGGCAATCACCTGTGACAGAATTCTGCGAATTTCATCCTCGCTCAGGCCGAGGTCTATATCCAGCAGGGTCAAACCTAATATTTCCTTTTCCGTGTACCCAGTGCATTCCATTGCACTTTTATTCACATAGAAAAACCTGAGTGTTTCAGGTTCAAACATGAACAGCTTATCGGTTAATTCATTCAGGGTCAGTTTGAAACGGTGGAGGTCGGTCTGTATTTCTTTAAGATAAGTAATATCCGTGATCGATCCGGAAACCCGATAAGCATGGCCACTTTCATCACGTAGCGCTACACCTCGACTGCGAAACCAGCGGTAATGACCAGCACGCGTAAACATCCTGAATTCACTATCATAGCGGGCTTCCGGATTATCAAGGTGATTTCTGAAAGCTTCCTGAACCCGTTGCTGATCATCAGGGTGAAGATCCTTGAATAGCATTTGAAAATCTTCCGTTGATTCTTTGTTTTCATAGCCCAACAGATTTTTAAACTGTGCCGAAAGATAAACTTTATTACTTTCGATATCCCAGTCCCACAAGCCGTCATTTGAGCCGGCTACGGCGAGATTATAACGTTGTTCAGACTCTTTAAGGCGTTGCTCAACCTTATTGCGCCGGCATTGACTCACGGATAGCGCTATATAATCGGCTATAGAACGGGCGAAGTTCTGATCTTCATAGCTCCATTCTCGATTAACCCCCCGGTGCTCGTTACAAACGACCCCCAGCAATTCACCATCCAGCTGAATCGACACATCTAGCCTGGACTGAATCGCATTCGGTTGCAGATAAGCCACAAGCATTTCCCTTGTTCTCGGGTCCTGTCTCACATCAACGGCATCTATTATGCGACTGTGCTGCAATGCGGCAAAATAAACTGGAAAACCAGTCAGCTCCATCATTGGGGCATCTGGATGCAGACCCGAAGCACGATCGAATAGATCGGCACAGTAGAGCTGGGACAGCGAATCATTGAATAACCAGATACCCGCGCGATCGACATTCAGGCCCGCGCAGGCAGCCTGAGTTATGCCCTCAAATGTCGACTGAAAGTCACAGGGATCGGGCTCTTCACGCTCTACCAGTGCAGACATAATCTCATGCTGCTGGCGTAAATTCTCCGCTTTCACATCTTGTGACGCGTAAAATCGTTTGATCGAATATTGAAAGCTATAAGCTCCGGCAAATACCAGAATAACGGCTACCGATGAGGTGATTAAAATCACCATTAGATAAGGTGACAATAACTCCGCAGTATTCACTTTTGCCACAATACCCAGTTTATATTCCGGCATGTATTGATAGGCAGCCAGAACCTTTTCAGCATGATGATCCAGCCCCGTTACAACGCCAGATTTACCCGAAAGTGCCAGTCGCATAGCTTCTGCCAGGTTTGAATCGAGCCTCAGGCTGAAGTCTTCATGTGCCGGATCCATGGCGTGTTCATGATCATAATTCTCGCCCATTAACAGAAATACAATTCTGTCACCCTGCAACTTTGCTACCACGAATTCACTACTGTTACCGATTAAGTTTGCTTCACGATTCATCTGACGCATATGTTTGATGGCATTCAGAATCAGTCTGCCTTCAGCATTCTCATCTTTTTGTATTTCCTTTTCTTCCAGCAACTGCATGGTTTTCATCAGCGTGACCTGATTATGCACACTATCTGTCAATAGTTTCCCATGCTGTTGTAGAGCTAGAAAATAAAGCGCAATGATGGTCGAAGTGATCGCAACAATAGAAATTGAGGACGACACGGTAATCAGCCAGAGCAATTGCCTGGTCAGGAAAATTTTTGAAAGTTTCATATCAACGAATGAAAATAAATTTTTATTATTAAATTTATTATTATTTAGCCATCACAGACCGACCCACAAGACCAGCAACAGTTATATCTGTTGTATACAGCAGTATAGATTATGAATACAGCATTTTTTCAGATTCTACTTCTCACTATCAACTCTAGTATATCTGTTGAATTTCAGCCAAAAAAAAACCCTCAATGAGGGTTTCGTTTTTAAATATGGCGGAGAGAGAGGGATTCGCTTTTAATTAATTTACCCTCATAAATCAATTTGTTAACCTTTACT